>Ga0179591_1270361_pt1 | contig 23160 bp, 17 predicted proteins | sample CZOMad2_1_08_16f_FD_182891 | JGI IMG/M metagenome (GOLD analysis project Ga0179591, IMG submission 182891) | Vadose zone soil fungal communities from Angelo Coast Range Reserve, California, USA - CZOMad2_1_08_16fungal (PacBio error correction) | ecosystem: Environmental > Terrestrial > Soil >... | reverse complement strand
CTCCTCCCCGCTATGGTTCTCCGCTTTCTTTTCTCTTCTTTGGGAATCGGTATGCTCGCCAGCTCCGCCAAGAGGGCTTGGCTGCTATGCGTCTGAAAACTCATTCGTTAGGTGGTCGTTTCTTGCACAGATTCCCCAGGATGTTCCTTTCGAAAACCCTCTTTCCTGATCGGTGCTCCCGGAATAGGTAGACATCGGACTCGATTCGTTTCCCTGCGACCCCCCTAAGTTTTTTCAGGCTTACAGTTAAAAGAATTGGGTGTTTCCTTGACGTCGAATCGATGTTGTCCGCCGTTTTGGTTTTTTGAGATCCGTAACGTGCGAGTGTTCCTTTTGCCTCTGAATGAAAAAGCGCGAGCCTTTCTCCTCATTGCTCGCTCTGCCTTTGCCCGAAGCCAACATTGGCTGATGGTCGAGACGTCTGACCCCTCCCTTGCCCCTAGAAAAAAACCCGAGAATTTCGAACCCATCAGGTTGCGAGTCCTTCACCCGATCAATTCTCTCTAGTCGATATGGTAGCTTGTCCACCCCAAACCTCACCATTAGATATAAAACCTGGGTCTCTTTATGAGCCCCTACTAACGTTGACCTGTTCCCACACATGTACGTTCGGCCTTGCAAGTTTCTAAATATTGCTACGATCAGATCATTGTCCATTCTGGCGGAACATTGAAGCTCATCCGTCCTTCTCCATGTTGGCCCCCCCGACGGCCCCCATTTTTTTACCAGTCTATTTCTGCCTTTTAATGCTATCACTCTCGGAGCGTTAAGATGGAACTGGGCCCTTTAGTGGTTCCCCCTCTCCCGATTTTCCTTTTTTCCCCATCCCTGGGAAGGTAACCCTGCGTGACCACCCCCAGCTAAGGTAGGTGGGGTACCGATCCCCGTTTTTTCATCGCTTCCTGCGTTACTGTCAAAATCGGATAACGTCTTTCTTTCGTTCCCCCAGCCATACTCTTAGGTGCATCGATCACCGTCGAGACTTCATCGGAGTTTTCCATGAGACCACTTGACGTTAGTCACACAGTACCCCCCTCATTCTTCTGCGGGCACGAGCGATTCGGCACTCAATACCTTTTCTCTATTTATTCGTTCTTCGTCCCACTCCAGAAAGACGCCATAGTTTCCTTTCTCTACCGTCTCCCATACCATTTCCCTTTTTCTACACTGCAGTTTCTTCAGTTCAGATCTTCCCTAGACAGACCGGTCGTCTTCTTCTAGCCTCTCCTTCCATCAACAGTTTTATATTGAAGAACGTAAGAATCACTGTTTACTGTTGCTCCCCAAACTCCTCGAGTGGGGCCCGCCCATGAATAGCGTTTTATCCCTTTTTCTCCGTTTTTTGGCTGGTCATCCCTCTATGTAGCTGCCAGGTGGATCCACTCCTCCCTCCTCCTGATGAATCCCTCAGCGCCCCCGTTTGACTTCCCAGGGAAGGCTCGTTTCTGGACCTTTTTTAGGTCTTTCCTTGGCCCCCCAAATTGATTGACCCTGAATCGCTTCGAGAATCATCGAAGTGTTCTTGTGAAGGCATGTTCCCAGATGCCCTTCTCCTTTGATGTTGATCCCATGATTACTACGCCGCCGGCCCCCAACTGGTAGTCCTGGGTCCCGTACCTCTGGGCGAAGCTTACCGGTTCTTCTGTCATATCTTTTCAACTCAGGGCTCGGAGAGCTCTGGATCAGATTGCAGTCTCCCTCCCCCTCAACCCTCGCCCGTTTCAGAAGTAGGATTTTCCCAACATCTTCTTCTCCCATCGAGCCTTGTCTGTAGTTTCTTTTTTCTTCGGTGTTGAAGAGGAAAATTGAAGTTTTTTTTACCTCTCTGAGGTGTTGACTCCACCCCGCTCAACATCTCCAGTTTTGCACGCGCCCCCTGACCGTTTTGACCAATTATCCTTTTTCTTGAATGCAACAAGGACTACCCTGCAGCCCAACATCCCCCCCGCAGTCCCACCCCCCCGGACAGTGACTTCCTTCCTTTCCAAATGATGATACGCCTTACGTTTCTGCTTTCCCAAGGGCGCGGTTGGTTCATCTCTTTGCGCTTTTCCACAGTGTTTTCGCCCATGCCCTCTTTTTAACACCTCGCTACTTTTTAGCCGCGCTTATTTTCCGGGGCTCGCATTGCCCCTAGTGATTTTTTCCATGGCATGACCCGCCATGCGTCCCCAATTTGACATGGTCGCTCAATTCACCCCTCTCGTCGTCCTCAAACAGTAAGGCTTGAGATCAAGCTATTCCCTCCTCTTTCCACGTTACGCCATTTTTCTGAGGACGGAGTCGTCTTAGTTTGGACCTCGTCCTTTCAGAGTGCCCTCAGAGCTTCTTTCCAAAATTATCCTAATTGTTGCTGCATTGTATAAACCCGATCCTTTCAGGAACACCCTTTACGAGTACCTTCCTACTAAACGACGCGATCGCTGCTCTAGGCGGCCTTCTCCTCGGTTTCCCCCGTCTTTTTGTCCACACCCTCTCCTGAAGGTTGATCTACGACTATGTTTTCTCCCAGCCCCCGTAGGCTCCGCTGGTATTGCCCAGAACCTGCTGCTCACTCCTTTCGTTTTTCCGACGTCTAGACCGGCTCCGTTCTCCTCCCCGGTCTTGCAAACGTATCGCGATGTACTTTTTCCGTTTCCAATGTTGATTTACAACGAGACCTTTCCACTCTCCCCGTACGTTACCTAGTCAGCCTTGTACTTTCCCTCATGTCGTTACCGGGGACCGTTTCCTTTCTTGCCCTTTTTGTTTGCCTTCCATTTAGGCCCGGGGATCAGACACACCTATTTGGAGAGTGCTTTGTAGAGTTGGAGGTTAGTTGATGCCCCCCCGCTCTCCTGGGCGGACAGCCAACCAAACGTCAAGCGGAGGCGTCCCCACGACTGAAACATTGTCTGATTGCTCCGCGTGAAAACGGCCGCCCCCCCTTCGACCCGCGCGGGTATTTATCTAACCCCCCCGACCCCTCGGATAATCTTTCTTCCCGCAATTTGATTTTGTCGGATATACCCGCTGTCCAACATTGCCGAGAGACCTCTTCGCTTTGGCCTAATCGTTCTTCCCTTAACAGGTTGGTCCCTGGATCGTAGTCATCTACCACGGGATCCAATCAAGGCCCTTCTCCCCTACGGGTACGTCCATTTCGAAAAGACCTCGCTTTAGTTCGCTTTTTTAAGTGTTGACTGCAGCCCACGACATAACACCCTCGACCTGCCTCCGCACGCCTTCCCGTTCCTTTTGACTGAGTTAAGCTTAGTTTTGAGGGGCTCCACATTCTGCACTCCATGAGCGAACCCGAGAGATGAGTCAACTCGACAGAAATTTCGAGACACGGGACTTCACGCTGCTTTTCCCCTGGGCATGGGCGTTGATCACAGTTTAACGTTTCTGAGTTTTCGTTATTCACCTATGCTCCAAATGTTTATTACGTATCGACTCTTCCTCCTCCCCTTTTCCGACCCGCGGGACCCTGAATAGTATTCATGAAAGTTCTTATGTTCGTTTTTTGAGACGGCCCTGGGAGAGCCTAGTTCGTTTTTTTTGTCCCCCTCAGCCCCCTGCTTTTGATTTCCAGAGATGGGATGTACCTTCCAGATTTATCTTTTTGTATGCCCTTCCCCGCCCGAGCAGGCTTTTACTTGCCTCAGGGTGAGCCCTTGATCCTTCCAAGATTATTTGCTACGACGTTTCTCTGATGCATGTTAGCCTCGGAATCCCCTGGGTCTGACGCTCTTTTCATATTTTTCCCATGATTTTTTCAAAAGCCACATTCGGAGAAAAGTTGCACGTGATCGTCATAATCCCGTTGCTTTTTTGTCTGCTTTTTTTCCCCTCTACCTTCCTTTCGTCCACGTAGAAATACGGAACCATTAGGGACCACCTTTCCCTCCTCGGTCCGTATCCTTATTTGTATTCTCTCGAGCTTAATGCCTGATTCCTCGACCCTTTTTCCCGCTGCTTTCTTTTTTCTTGGCCAACCCCATATCGATGAGCCCTTCTGCCACCTTTACCAGGTACCGCTCCCGATAGTCCGACGCTCATCTTTTTCGCACCTTTTCTCGACCCTTTGTAAACAAATGTAGCGGCGTGTATCCTATACTCTATCCCCCCTTCGGTCTATTAGTTTGGCCAAAGGTTTTTTGATCTACATTCCCCCTTCCCAGATAGACCGCAGAATTTTGAGACCGGACTTCTTTAGCACCCCCCCTGTTCCGTCGACTCCTTTTCCTATCGGGTGCTTGCCCTGTTCTTCTTTAAACTGTAGTTTATTTAAGCAATCCCCTTTGGAGTATTTGCAGTCTCCTCTAGCTAAGTCCGCTCCCGGCATTCTTGGCTTTTTATGCCCTCACTCCGGCGTTCAATCTGCAGATTAACGTCTACCCCACGAAGAGTCCATCGATCACGTCCCTTCCCCCCCACTCGGTTCCTTTTAAGCCATATATGGTTGCCCCCCTAGAGTTGAGAGTCCGACTCCCGAGGCGCCCTCTCGATATTCGGTCTTACTAGCCGGTCCTTTCTTTTCTACCCTGTCTGTTTCGGATGAAAATCTGTTCCCCGATCGGGTGAAGATTCTGCCTCCGAATGACCGGTTTCCTGAACGAGACACCTCCCTGGTTTCCGAAAAACAATACTTATTTCCCGACTCCATCTAACGATGGCTCCGGAGCATCTCTTTTTCCGATCTTTTTGTTGATCCTTTATTTTTAGTCTAGACGAAAAGATGTTATTAGATGGCCTTACCTTCAAGGGTTATATCTTTTCCCCCATTCTTTTCCAGCTTTAATTTAAAGAATCAATTCTCTCACCTTTAAATCGTCTTCTTTACCGTCACAGATAGTGTTGCACCCCAGCGAACATTTCTTCCTCAACCCCGCCATACGAGCAACACCTCCCCGCATGCGAGCACCTTCCCCGGCTCTATACGTCTCTCCTTCTCTTTGATAAAGCGTATTTGTTGCCAGTTCCTCCCCATGATATTTTGCGCCGGTACTTTTCAGTCTCCACTCCCCCTTACCCCCCTTCTACAGGTGTTCTGGACCATGATCTTTACTCCGGGTCTCCAAATTGTCGAATCGCGTTGACTTCCGCCGTCTGAGCCCCCGTGCCACCCGAACTAGCGTTGCAACTACCTCCCCTGACCCCTTTTTGCCCATTGCCCTTTCCTTCCCGTCTGTTTAACGAACCTGGCCGTCTACACCTCACTACTGTTTTCCGGACGTAGTAAATCTAGTGCTGCTGAGACTTCTATCGGACTCAGAAGTGAAGACTCCTCATACACGAAGACTCTCCTGCCCTCTTCCTATTTCATTCCTATTTTTGTTGGTCCTGGCAGTAGTCCCTTTTATGATAACTGAAGCCCCCCTTTGGGGTTCCCCCCACGTTATACGCTGCCAGGTAAACAGAAGATTTCGTTTTCCTCGTTTAAAACCATGTTCCGTGTCTGGCCGTACGTGCCGGTGTTTTCCCCCCCCGGACGGCGACGGTCTGTCAAAGTCAGTGCTGGACACACCCCTCTTAAAGATCATTGCCCCCTTTCGCCGGCTCTAATGCGGGCATCCCACTCACTTCAGATTGTGACACACTAGTAACAGTATAATGGCCAGCCTCCCTCTTGCTGCGTGAGATCGGTAAAGTCTTGTATACCCGGACCCATCTTTCCCAAATCGGGTATTAGGAGCCTTTTCCTTTTCCAAACTACGCTTTTGATTTACTCCTTCGGATGGTCCATTCGTATAGAGCGTGCCCGCTTTCGTTTTCGCAACAGTTTTTTTTTTTTTTTACGTGTTTAGGACGCAGGTCGCTGTCCCCCCCCGAGCTGTACGCCGTTTCCCTTTAGCTCCGATTGATCTGATGGCCGGTATTTATCTTCGTCTTTACAACCAATTTTCCTTTCCTTTCTTACTATAAAAGGGCGCCTCGAATAGAAGCCGGCAAATTCTTTGCATGTATCCCTGCCCCAGTTTTTACTTTCTTCTTCAAAAGCTCGCCGACTCTTGCCATCGAGTTTCTTTTTTTTCCAAGTTTTTAGTGCAAGGACACGATTTCTGTTTCGATTTCGCTTAGTCCCCCGATCTTGTGGTTCGCGGCCCTCCCTCTGAACCCGCCAAGATTTCTTCAGTCACAACCATCCTAATGTCTTCTGTTCTAGGCCTCTTCAGACCGATCTCTCCCGCAGACTTTTGCTCGTGCGTTGTCGAGGTCATAACCGACTTTGTCTTTTGGCCGGGACCTTCTGACCTAGCGCGAGGGGCCTAGGCGAACTTTTTGTGCGCGAAGAAGATGACTCGCTTTCATTCAGCCCCTCCTGATTTTCAGGATGCTTGAACTGCTTTCTGCAACCTCAACGCAAACCGGTGGGGAGGGCGTCGAAGGCCCAGTCCCATTCCAGAACCCTCTAGACTATCGAAGTTGCCTCTCGTCCGTCTCACTTTTCGTAATTCGTCGTCTCTTTCCTTTTTTGCGACAACCCCTTTCCAATTAACAGCTGAGATGGATGGATTTAACTCCCGCCCCAACTCCCCATGTTTTCCCAACTGTTCGGCCCCTTCTCATTTTGTGAAGGAGATCAAGAAGCGATAGTAGTACTTTAGGAGGAGTACCCGACCCTGCTAATCCCCCTATGGTTGCGCTCCCGGTTTCAATCTTCGTGAGTAGTACCTAATAGACGCTCGACACTCTCGAATTACGCACTTTCGTCCCAGGGTCCCCCCTGCCTTTGTTCGGGCTCCGTGATCAAATCCCTTCAGTGAAGTCCCCCTTTCTTTCCCCCCAGACGTATGGTGAGGCCCCCCTCTCCGTGCTGTCCCGTTCCGGTTTTTTCCTTTTCTAAATGCCCATTCTACCTAGGGGATTTTTCCCTTATACGATCTAGTTTCGGCCGCGTCCCCACTTTCTCGTCCCTTCCAGAAGACCCTGACCACGCCTTGGCGTGACAGCCCCCACCTCCTTCCTTCTGGGACCTAAGGATTAGACTTCATTCCAATCGATCCATTTTACTCCCCGTTGCGCCGCAACCGCAACCGAACTCACCATCTCGATCCCTTATCCTACCATCCTGTGCGTTTCCCACTTCTCGATGAATCCTCGTCTATTTTTTCTTCTTCAATCTCTAGTACTCGTTAAGTAAATAACCGTTTTCTGAACTCTGACTAACGAAACATCATCCCGGGACCCCACAAAAAATTCCAAAAATCCTAGGCTGCTGTTCAGCCCGTTCCCTTTTCTTTTTAATCCCCTTGTAGAGATTTTTTATTAGCTTTTTCTCCCTCCTCGGCTCTTTCACTGAACGTGTTGCGCCACTACATAACCTCAGAGAAAAAAGAACTCACGTCCAAGTGCAGCGAGGCTATGAGGTTGTTCTGTCTTTATTTGACCCCCCACAAATGTTTTCAAGGAATCTGATTGGATAGCCCATTGTGAAGTTGTTCTTTACGCATGCTATAGAGACATCTTATCCCCTTCTTCATTTGTGCTACTGATGCCCCCTACGAAGACCCCGACCCGACTTGGTAGTTCATGTTACCTCCATTATCGCGTAAGTTCTTTCTCGGCCCCAATTTTTTAGATTGTATCCCCCCCGATCAACCTCATTGTCCGTCCGCTTCGCAGAGCCTGCATCATTTTTGCCGTTGCTACCAAAAAAGATGGTCCGCCTTCTGAGTTTTCCCACAACAGCGTCTCCCACTTCGCGATTGGTCATTAGTTTCTCTCATGAGTTTCTTCCCTTGTGTTGCCTCTTGCCAAGGGATGAAGGGAAGATCGGTGGGACCTACTCCAAACTCGACTTCCTTCCAATTCCGGGGTTTGGAAATTCATACTTACAAAGTTCTTATTATCACCCCACATTGAATGAAGCCCCCATACCGATTAAACTTCACCGACCTTTTGTCTTTAATCCACTGTGAATACGTGTGTCGTACGGTTCGATTCCCTTTCCCGCCGAGGGCTCATATTTCCCTTTTCCGTGAGCCCCCAATCCCCCCGGAAATAGTTGACCCTCCCCTTCCTTTAAGGTTTGTTGTGTCTCTCGCATCTGCTACCCCTTTTTTGGCGTGATCCTCATTTTCTTTCGCCCCCCTCGTCTTGCCTTGTCTGGCTACCACCTCTATTAAGGACTCACTCAGGGGAGTTTCCGCTGAGAACCGCCTTTGATCCACGTAACTCCCCTACTCTACTGATCTCTTTAGTAATAACTATTTCCCCTTCCAGCTCTTTTCGTTTTTCGACAATCTCTTCAATACTAAGTGTGCTGATATTTCGTTCAAGATCGACCGAGGCAACAACATTCCCCTGAGATCTCCTATCACTAGTCGTTGTCGCTTTATTCCCCTTTCCGTTGCTCGAGGTGCTCATCTTGTCCCCCTACGTAATTAATGTTGGGATATTTCGATTTTTTCTCCCCTGCCATTGGCAATGGATTTTCCCCCCGAAAATGCTGATCACCCTACGTTCTGAATTGCTGATACCCCCCTTTTCTCCTTCTCCCCCGAGGGCGCCCCTCTACGTCCCTTTTTTTAAGCGCGATACTCGACCCCAAGGAAACCTTCCTACCTTTGAACTTCTCCCGTAGAACTCCCCCGTTAGTCCGCTGTAGGAACTCATTTTCTTTGAAGTGGCCTTTTTTTGGGTTTTTTTTTTTTTTTTTTTTTGTTGTGGGTTATGAGGTGTCCCTGAGAATAAGGTTGAAGAACTTTGAGTTCGCCTTGTACTCCTCCGACCAAACGTCTCGGGGGATGTCCCGTCTTTCTGTTGGTTATCCCCTAGATCTCCCCATTGCTCCATCCCAAACAAAATTGCCTTCTCTCAGTATCGATGCCACTGACCCCTACACCGCATGGGACCTTTTTTTTAAAACAAGATCCCGCTTTTGGTGTGTTTACGAAATTGCCTAATCTGATATAAGCCGCTCCTCGCCGGATCCTTGTTCTTTTGATAGCCAATGACCCCAACAGGAGTTCACTAGCCCTCCTTCCCTCTACTCGGTGGCGACCCCCACCCCCCATACCCTCCACGGTACGGCCGTGGGGCAATTCCCTTGCCAGGATTCTTTTCTTTCCCTCCTAGGCGGAACCCTTTCACCTGTCTATTATTTACCGCTCCCCCAAGAGAAGGCCGACTTACCCCCCCTTTCCGAGCCTCGCTTCCCCGGACTTTAGGTTACCCTTTTTTGTGCGTAGGGTCCTCGGATGTGTTCGCTCCCCCCCCGAATTAACGCGTCCCCCGAGAGATTCGCCCAACTAAAGAACCTCGGTCTCAAGGTTTTTGACTTAAAAATTCCGGCTTAGAAAGACAGTCTTTTTTTTATCACCCCCTTAGCCTGATTTCGGTCTTCTTTTTCCCCCTATTTGCCGCCACTGTTTCCCCCTATCGGCCCCTTTTTCCGACTAGTCTTCTCTAAGATCGGTTGACTCCCGAACCGATTTCCCGACATTTTCCCATGTATTATTCGATTCCCCCTATGTACTGTCTGTCACGTTCCATTCAGAACGCGCCTCTCCTTTTCTTATTCTATTCCGGTGGCAGGCGACTCCCTATCTTCCCCCGTCCCATAGCCTTTGTGCTTTGTTTACTCCGCACCATTTTTCGGATGGGTGAACCTTAACTATTTCTATGCCACCGTATATATTTGGCGAATATGTTAGTATAGGAAGCCATCCCCCCTTCCCTTTACGACTGCTCCCCCTTCTTTCTTAGCACATGACCGCCAAGCCCATGCCCTCTAAATACCGTGATCCTTCCACTACCGTATTCCTTTGTTACTCTTGATTAAAATATTTGACAGGAGGTAAAGATTGCAGAAATCTTATACAAGTAGGACCTTCATTTAGCGTCACGCGATTTATTATTAGAGGCAGCTTTCTGTAATGGCCTTAGAATAGTTTTGATGAGGGACCCATTTTTCAACATCTCTGAGTTTTCCTGTTAATAATACTGCTTTAAACCGGTACTCGATCCTCGACTAGCATTCTCCCCCTTTTAGAAGCAATTTTTCCAATTTCGCGGAGTTTTTCCTATCCATCTCCCTATCCCTGGCGGGTAGACTTTCTGAGGGCCAGTTGTTTGATCCGGTCCCCCCTCCCCCATTCTCTAAAGATGCGTCTGGAGTACAGATTTTTCCCTTGTGAGGTAAATGGAGAGGGTCCCTTTCATCTCCCCCCCTCCTCCACTGTTGCTTCGTTTTTCCTAAGGTAAGCATCTCCTTTCCCCTGCTCGGTCTTTCTTTTGACAATCTTCCCTAGCCCCCCCATGTCGATCGCCTATAAAACCCGACGCGTTTCCTCTATCGACGCCTGCCAAAATAACCAAAAGATTTGACTCCCGTGGAAATTTCTTTTAGAGGCTCGAGGCGAAGTTTCCCCTCTTCGGTCTTACCCTCGCCTGTCCGAGGCTCTCTTTTTCTGCTTTTTTCGGTTTAATTCCATCTTCCCCTTGCTTGTTATGAATAAGTTCTTTAGACCGCTCCTCCAACAGCTCTTGTCACCCTCGTTTGTGGTTCTTACCCCAGTCGTTTGTTTCTCCACTATTTCCACTCCCACACTTACTTAAAAGCTCGCTACCCCGATGAATTCGTCATTCGAGACTTCACTCCCCTGGCGGCAGATAACCATTCCCCCCAAAGCTCTTTTGGTTCCGGCTTCTCGAGGGCGGCCCTTCCCCTTTGGATCTCCCTAAAGATTTTTAATTTTGTACAGAAGAAGATTCACCTTGCCCCCCACTCTTCGCGCTTCGTGGGGCCTCTCCAAGGAAGTCCCGGAGAGGTTGTCAGAAATGAAGCGAAAGCTGAGGAAGACAACATATACTCTTCTCCCCACTCCCCCCCCGCGTTGCTTTCCGCCACCTAACACTCGTCCTGATTCCCCGTTCTCCCCCCGAAGGCCCAAAGCGCTTTTGTCCTCTTTTGACGTGGATCCTGCCCTTTTTTTGCTCTCGGTTCGTTTTGAAGTTACCAATTACTATGTCTAAGGCAGCAAGTGGTCTTGCCCTATACCTTGTTCTCTCTTGGATTCAATTTTCTCATCGCCGGCTCAGAATGAGCTGGCGAAACCCGGCAATTATTTCTAGTGTAAGCCGGCGGACTTTTGAGTCATTTTCCTCCCCCACCGTATGAGACCTGGCCATACTTCCCTAACCCAACTGAAACCCATTTTTTTACTGCCGTACTGAAACAATCGTAGTGCCTTTGTTTTCCCTTGGCCTATCCGGAATAAGATTTGAACTGACCGCCCTCCCAATACCCTGCAATCAATTGTCATCTATTTCTCTTTACCATAATTTTGTTGTTTCTAGGGTGCTTTCACTGCTCTGTAGCGTTTTCTCGCTTTTGTCCCTCTTCTTCCTATACTCTTCCCAGTCGCAGAACGACTGTTCCGTACGCGCCAAAAAACTTTTTGCCTTGGCGTTTACGGCCCTTTAGAAAGAAGGTTGATTTTCACGGCCGTGCCGCCGTAAAATTTCTCCGGTGCCAACCAGCTCCAGCAGCGGTTCGCCTGCCGCAAAGTCGGTCTTTTCCCTTCTTTTTTCTAACGATTTTCCGCACGCTAGAACCTTTATAATGGCCAGCTCCCCTTGGTTCTTCGTTCACGACTTTCTCTTTCCTTTCTTTGGAGACCACAGGACAATTGCACTCTCCAACGCGGCCCTTATTTGTTTCCCTATGAACATTTTTGATAGACAGTCGTGGCGGACGTATATTGTCGCTGGATTTCTTTTTTCGCACCTCCGTTTTGGGTCTTTATGCTTTTTGCCCCCTCCCGCGGTGTAACAACCGAGCGAATTTTTAATTAGTCCTCCGCCAGCTCGCTCTTCCGGTTCGAGGCTTTTTCTCCAACTTTTCCCCCCCCTTTTTCAGAGGACTACACCGGTTTTTCCGGACGTATAGAAAGAAGTCCCAACAGGTTTGCAGGTTTCCTATCTCCCCCTTGATGGACTTTAAAACAAATCGAGCCTCTCTCCTCATCGCCATGGATAGTCCTCTTGAGCCCGAAGATTGTTTTGTCCCCTGCCCTCCACCTCCCACCCCGCACGGCGAGCGACATAATTCCCTTTCTGCAAGCTGGCCCCCAGAGCATTTACGAACCACATAACATGACTTGCCGAACTGAATTCTTCCTACCGGCGATTTGGCCCTTCCGCCTTATGAATTCCCCAACTACTTTTTCTCCCAGATTACACCTAAAGAGTGAGTCTGTGGGAGTGGTTCCTTCTCTTCCCTCGCTTGGGCCCCTCCCATCTGTTGTTTTTGGAATAGTGAGCGATTCTCTCTAGACGACATTTCTCTGAACCTCGTATCTGCATTCCTGGGATCGCTTGTCCTGACCTTTGCGCCCCAGCCCACCCCAACATCGTTTATTTTATTTAACTCCATATCCCAGTCGAACACCGCACCGCTACGACTTCTACCCGCTTTTTAGCAAGCTCCATCTAGTTGCCTTGAGGTTCTTAAACCACCCCCCGTGAACTCTTTTCCCCCCTCTCCCCCCCCCCTCCCGTTATCGCTTTGTGGCTATTAACCTCCGCGGATGTTTTTCCCCCCCCAAATGCGGCGCGCCACCCCCAAGTTTCGAAGTCATGTTCGCTCGTCTCCCTTTCAAAGGCGTGAGGCACCAGTCCCTCATTCGATAGACCCTTTTGACCCGCACGGCACCATCGTCGCTGCTTCCCTGGCCTACCCCCCCTCTTAGATACACCCTCTCTGTAACAAGGCCAGGTTCCTCTTTTCCCGCGTGGAGTCCCCCATCGTTAACATCCAGGCCATATTTGAATGCCCCCCAGGCCCACACACGCTACTTTTCTCCTCCGTGATGGTAACTAGCGGCCTGTGTTTTATGTGAAGGCACAGTATTGATCACCAGATTCTGGCCTCCACCCCGATACTTCTCTCATGACCTCCTCTTCTTCCAGTAGAACTCGACCTAGCACGCCTAAGTGCTTCATTACAACCTCCATGACTTCTTTACTTGCCAGGAATCTCTTCCATTAACCATCTTAGCACCACTTGGACCGATAGCTCCTCTTACGTCCTCTCAGACGCAATACTTTTTTGTGCTCGTATACACAATACATGGTATCCCTATCTCTTCACCTTTAGAGTAAATCTATCCCCGATTCCCTTTCCCCCTTGGTTGTCGTCGAGTGAAGAGGCCATTCCCCTAAAAGTGGCTTGCCACTTTTCTTAGAAACGAATCCTAATTAATCTTTGTAAACATGTTGAGAAACAGTCTCGAGGAGTCCAACGGATTACATCTTTGTTTTCCTTTCCATTTGCAGTTATTAGCTTTTGCTCCTTCTCCTCTCTTAGATCTTTAGCGTTTAAGTGCCTCTCTTCTATTCGAGTAAACTGGGGTGAACTTCCCTGAAGGGTCCCGCGAGGCGTCTTGTTTATCCGGGGTCTTCCTTTTTTTCTTGGACTTCCACCAAAAGTGTGTTGTAGCCGATTTCCCTCTCTAATCCTCCCGGTTTTCTTGTTTTCCCCCTCCTCCGACCTAGACACTGTTGTCTTGTTCCCAAGAGAATCCTCCCGGCGTACCGGTTCTTCCTTTGGCCCCCTCCCGATTTTCTCTCTCACTGGCTTCTTTCACCGCTGGGCCTCCTCTCAACATCCCCTTTGCGCCGGCTTTGAGTCGGAGACAGGTATTCTCTCAGCTCCTAAATACCCTTAGGTAATACCCGTTTCGTTTTTAAACCCCTCGTCCCTCCACTGTGTCGCTCCGCCGGCCCCTTCTCCCCCTTGAATGTTTGTTGCGTCGGACCATGATTTAGTTCTCTTCTCTTGGGCATCACCCGGCCCCCTCGCCAAACCTATCGGATATTTTGCTCAACCCCACTTAAGGATAACTTCCCCCCTTGTCATGCACCCCCCCCCATACGTCCCCCTTCCCCAAAATGAACTTTTCTTTCACCCTTCTGGATACTTGTATGTTCGACGGCTTCCCTTTTTTTCATTGGGGGGCAGCGAGCTCTGACCATGCCTCTTTACCAGGTACGTTTGCGTCCTTCCGGAGCTGTCTATCTCATCTTTTCCCTGAACGGGATTTTCTAACTTGCCGACCCTTTCCATTCTGCCCCTACGGGTTCTTTTCCCCCCCCCCCCCATATCGACTAAACAGCTATAAGTGGAGTTGGTTCCAGTGATTACCCTCCCTTATGTTCAACTTCCCCGCCCCCTTAGCTATTCTTTCGCCTGACTCCACGTGACATCTCTGTTCGAAATTCTTATATTTTACCCTCTCTTTGTGTGTTCTCTCTCTCGCCACCGATCGACGCTTTCCAACTCTTTACGATTTACTTCCTATCCCTCCCCTCTTTTTTTTTTCTTTCCTGATCTTCCCTTCCCCTTGCAGGATGGGAAGCAGATTGATCACCCTTAAACCTGATAATTTTGACTCTCCTATGTGTAGCCTAAACCGTCGGCCTCCGGTGTGTTTTTCTGCCCCTTTTTTGTCACCCCTCTTCTATCTTTATCGAACCGGTCTACTGCGGGTCAATCTTAGAAGGTAAAAGAGGCAGGTTATAATTTCCCGCTCCGCTTCTCCCCCCTCGTTCTCCTGGCTACATTCCTCCGCCTGACCTAAACTTGTCATCCCTTGTCCCTTTCCCTTACGTGTAGATGATGGGTTCTGACTTAAGGGTTTGCTGCCTCTTCCATTTTTTCCGTTCCGAAGGGATTCCCCGTTTGCTTTTCCCCTCCCCCACCAAGCTGGGTAGGTGCCGTAGTAGGTACTTCCCAAGATTTCCCTTTCCCTCCTGGGTCCGTCCAACAACCGGCAGTTTCCTCCTTCAGGAGTCTAAAGTTAAAGGATAGTCTTTACGTGTTTGACACCCTGCCGACTTTATCGCCTCTTGTGATGTCTGCTCACTGTGCATCTTTTTCTCCCTTCCCGCCCCCATAATTCGACTGGCGAATTTTCTTGACGCGTTCTAAACATGTCACTTGTTCTGAGTCTCCCCCCCTATTTTTTCTTCCTCCCCCCCCCCCTGTCGGTATACACATCCTTAAGTTATGAGTCTTTACTTCCTTTCCCAGCACATGTTCCTTGGTCTCTCGCAGGTTGCCCCCCCCCGTCACCCTGCCTCTTCCTTTTCCGATGATTGTTTTGGGCTCAGGAACGTACCTTCCCAACCCGAAGCCCTGTGAAATTCACGTGATCTGTTCGCGCGTTATTCGCCCTTCTGAGGAGCGTCGTCCCAACCTTCCGCATGAAATCTCCCCCCCTGAATGCTCCCATTCCCAAATTAGATCAAGTCAGTAACACCCTGATGATCTGGCGTTTCCCCCCTCCTCTCGTTTTGGCTTGTGCTCTAGTAACGGCTGAGGTCTTAGTCTTACCCTCTCTTTTCCCTTTTATTGACTGTTTTCCCCTTGTCCTAGAACAGCTTATTGAATAGGGACACTAGACCGCCCTAGAGCAGTGTACTCCCTGATGCGTATGGTACTCCTGATCCCCCTCTTCTTTTTGATCTTTTTAAGACTCAACTTAGATGAGTTCAGTTCCCTATGTGCATTCTCCTATCGCTTACCTTTACTTCATATCCTGGCCCCCTTTGTACCCTTTTTTAACCCGGGTTGATTCCTCCTTCAACTTGTCCTTAATATCCGCGGCTTCTTTCCTCATCGGAATCGTTCCCCTGACCCCTTAGGGTAGCAATAGTTCTTGGCTCGCACCCCTGACCTCCAATGCTGCGTTAACTTGAGGCACCATACCTACTTTTTAACTCTGTTGCCTGAAAACTATCTGGCAGTGATTTTCCCGTGGGAAGCCATTTTTTCCTGCCACTTCCCCTTGCCCTTTGTAATATTAGCTTCTTGTCATTCTCTCGAATGGATTTTTCAATACGATCGTGGCATGCTTTCCCCTTGTCCATCTCGACTGCTTGTTTCTGTTCTCCCTCTTTCCCAGTACTCGATCGTTTCGTAGACCTTTTCTTCTAACTCCGAAGTGACCTGTTGGAAACAGTCTCGGAGGTCCTCCATTTCTCCTCGATACCACGGGGTTCTTAGCCCTTGTTTGTTGCTAAGTCCCCCTTTAAGATGAGAAGTAGACTTCTCTCAAATGCTCTTAGAAGCTTATCTATTTTGTGAATTTTCGATGCTGGATTCCCCCTGACTACCAATGTTTCTTCGGTCCGCAGCCTCTATATCGCCGATTCCTCGTCCTTTATTTTTATTTGTTTTTTCCCGCTCTTTCGACTTCCTTTTTCCCCACCTTTCTATGCTCTTCTCCACTAGACGGAACGTAGACTTCCCGAGCCCACCCCACTTCGGTTCCCCTTTTTCCTCTACCCAATGAGTTTGTCAGGTTTTTCCCCTTTTCTCTATCTAGTCTAACGATTCATTGCGAGTCCTTAATTTTCGGATGTTTTCGGATTCCCCCTGGGCCTCTCGTTTTTCAGTCTTATTCGAATGAGTTTTATTTTTTCAGCAGCAGTATCCCCTACCTTCTTTGAAGTCGTCCGACCCCCCCTCTACACTCTCGCGTTTACTCTTGGCTCGGAGTCCCTTCTTTGTCCTGAGCTTTTTTCATGCCAACCCTGCAGATCTAACGCCAACAGATTCCGGCACCTTTAGAGTCCGGGACCTCAATTTGTGATTCTAGCTCCCTGATGACCGTTTTTTTTTCCTGTCCTCAGCTATACCCGGTAGTAGTTTGCTATAGTCCACTTTGCGGTCAGCTGGTTGTTTCCCCTCCCGCATTTTAGCGTTTCATATCCGATTCCTGACAAGTCCTATTTTGCCCTCCCCTGTAAGGTCTTAACGTCTCCGCTGCGTTCCCCAACGTGTGTTTTCATTCTTTCTTGCCCTCTTCCTGCCCCACTTGCCTCGATTTGTGGCTTTCCTTTTAGTCTCTTACCTAGGACGAAGCCCGATTTAGCCTGAGTTACTTTGTTTTACCTCTGCTTGAGTTTACACTTCTGGCTACGAGAGTTTTCTTCTCCGCCCATTTTCTTTCACGGTTCCCCTATATCTAGTTTAGTTACGGGCTTCATTTGCCCCTAACGGTCTCATCCCCACTTTTTGTACCCTCCCAGCCAACGTCTTTTTTCCAGAACCCATTAAACTTTTACGGCCACAACCTCTTGTGTCTACGGCCTGCTCCTTTGTCCTCAGAGTGTCTGCCTCTTCCCCTTCTCCTCAATTCTATAGATCCAGGCGTGGTTGTTTATTAGACATTATAGTTTGTTTTATCTCCGTCCTTTCCCCCTTTCCTCTTCAGCGTACCGCCCATCTGTACCCAAAAGCCTGACTCTTTCCCCCCGGAAGGCGTAAAAACCTTTAGCAGTGAGGTGCCCCATGCCAGTTGTCTGCACCTCCAATAGGTGAGTCCGTTAATTAAGTTCCCAAAGTCATTTTTCTGTACCCCTATTTAACGATAATAGTTTCTAAGTCTATCTAATGAGTCGCCCATTCATCTTTTTTTTATTAGACAAGTTTCTAAAACCACATCTTTTTACCGTCCTTTTTCCATGGAATCCAGCTGTTCCTTATTTCTAGATCCGGGGATTTCCCCTTTTTTTTTCCAATTACCTTGATCCCCCCCCCTATTGTGTGATTTATTGCTTTTCATCTTTTTTTCTTGTTAAGTCATTCCCCCACAGCTTTTTGACTTCTCATTCTCAGTCTCACTTTGCTCTATTGGGAGGCGTTCCCCTCCCCCATTTTTCGGTTTTCTCTTTCTTTCCTTCATGCCCATAGGGCCGATAGGAAAAGAGACTTTCCTCAGTTACGTAGACTCGACATCGTGCCGATTGCTTCCTATCGCTTTCTCCACCAGTAATCTTGCGGCAAGCAACAATGTTTTAACTAGATAGAAGCCGGTCAACCCAGTCTTTGCCCCATTTCTCCTCCCTCCCCGGTTCTTTAGGATTTTCCCCCCCCCCCAGTCCGGAAGATTTATTCAACTAGCCTCCTAGACGGAGGATAAGTATGTGGTCACTTCCAGCACCAGCAGAAAAGAGGGATTTTATCTCGGCCTTCTCCCCCTCAGTTTTGATATTACTGAAGATGCCCCCAGAGCTTCCCAGGATATCCCCATCCTTCCCCCCCCATAATTTGTAATTAGTCTCAATGAATTTTAACAGATGTATCTCCCCCCCTAGTCTCCCCTCTAGCCTCCTCAAACTCCCCTCCCACTTTCTCACTTCAGATTTCTCCAATCAAGTTGTGACTGGGTGACGGTTCTTCCGAGGGTACGACTATCTGGTTGGATCTGGCATGACATGGGTGCTTGAGGTACGCCTCTCTCCCCTCTTCTCCTGAAGTTCTAATGAAGAGTTTAGTTGAGATCTTGATGTCCTTTCCCACAAAATTTGGCGGTCGAGAGATTCTCCCCTTTCCGACCCAGTTTACTTCCCAAGCAAATTCGCCTCCTTCCCCGCCCTCTGAGAGCACCTTATCAATTTTCGAATCTACTAGATTTCTTTAAGATGTTTAACACACAATTTGCAAAGATCGAACTTCCTCCCCCCCGCATGGTATAGAGTGGATCTTGTCCTTCCCTCCTCCCCGACCTTTTTTCCACCCCCACCTGTTAGGCGACGTTGAGAACTCTTAGACCGTTTTTCCAAGCTTTCCCTCTTACCTTGTTCCCCTGGTCAGGTCCCTACTGCTTCCTCTGTTGACAAGAAAGAAAGGTCCCAACTGAACGAGTCTAAGTCCTCCCGGAATAATCTTTCCCTAGATGCTCTCGCCCCTCTCTCCTGGACGTGACCCTGGACGGGCAAGACTTTTAGCTTCGCCCTACAGCGGATCATACCTAGTTGTCCGTCCAAACCCTTTGACACACCCCCGGTGTTCACTTCCTTTGATGTTCATATAGTTGGCGGTTCAGTTTAGACTCCCTTCCGATTTTTTCTCCCTCTCTTCATTTGGCCCCCCTATCAGAGTCGTCGCCTGGAATCGCCCAAGTAGTGATCAAGATGACCCTCCTTCTCACAAGACCATCCCTGTGGCAGTACACCTCCTTCTATTTCCCTTCATCCCTTCCGCCCCCAACCCTCGTCGACCCCTCCCCGATAGACAGCTTTTTGAATAGTCAACAGAGCAAGAAGTCACCCCGGTCCGCTCTCCCCCCCGTAAATATTCCCATTTCGTTCCATTTCTCTCTTTACTACCCCCCTTGGGGTACCTCTTAAAGAAAGACTTTTCTGTCGTCCGATATATAAGTAATAAACAGTTTCCCTGCCCTAGGCCTTTTACGTGACGATTTAAATACTTTTATCCCCCCCCTCCCTAGATCGCGTTTTGCAGCCCCATTCCCCCCCCTGCAGCTTTTCCTTCCCCTGTCTAAGTCCTTTTTCCTGTTACTCATTTCCTTAGAATCTTGTCTCAACGCTCCGTACTCGCGAACTACCATAAGAGAACAGGGAACTTCACGTGCCCCTTTCTCTCTGGCGGCGGTTTTTTTTTGGTCGTGGACCCCCCCCTTTTTTTTCAGGTTCGTTCCCGAAGAAATCCCAGTTTCCTTGTTCCCCTTCTAGATCTAGACCAGAGCTCCTGATCCTTGTGGATCCTGTCTACTCCGGACACGGCCGATGTTCTTCGGACCGACAGAATGACCCTCGCGGCCGATTAACTCGTCCATTGCATCTTGTTCTCTCCCCTACACCCTCACTTTCTTCCCCCCGGGTATTCCTAGAATTTTTCCCCATGTTCAGCTCATCTCGGTAATTTCTTCCGTACCTCGTCCTCAATAGCCTGTGGCTGGTCGTTTGCACCCTCTCCGCGAGCCGGCCATGTGTTTGCGGCCAGGATAAGGACATGAGTGGTTTCTCACCCCCGCCCCTCGACGGCCAGCCGTATCTGTTTTCTTGACCCTTCCTTTTTTCCCGGCGCGCACCCAGGACCTTCCCAACCCTTCCCTACCCCTAGTTTTCACCCTTCCCCTCCATTTTTCAGTGACAGGTGACTTGTATGTAGTCTTGACCTAGGCTCCAGGGTGGTACCATCCTCTTTTCCGAGTTAAGTGAGCCTCGCTACCCCCCTTTCTCTTCCGGTCGCCCGCTTATCCCTGAGCGTTCACTCGCATTCTCGAAGTCCACTAAGGACTCCCCTCCAATCGGTCCTCGTTTTTCGGTACAAAATATATCTCTTCCCCTGACCCCCGGCCTTTACTTTTGCGAGTGTATCTCGTTCCAAAGAAACTCTGAAAAGTACCCCCATCCTATCTCTACTATAGCTTTGATATGTAAAGAGTATTCGCGTCTTTTGCCACTCGGTATGGAGTTGATATATATTTCTCTCCCTTCAGTTTGTTTTTTTGAGGATTTTCTTATTGTAACCCGCGGTCCAACTCTTGTACATACCTTCCTATTAACTCCTCTCTAGTGCTATATTCGTCATTGATCATTGCTCCCTCAATTTCCCCCCTTCATACCATGATCAGATCCAATTAGAAGAAACTTTGGAATCCTGATGGCCGTCCAGAGGCTTTCCCCTTTCGCATCTTGCTGGAGTCGACACCTTCCCTAGCCTCGCCCCCTCCCACCGTATCTGAACGGTTACAGTATACGCCTCGCTCCGATGAGCCCTCTCTTGCACCTGGGAACCTCCTACGAAATACACGTTATTTCATCCTGTAATTTCCCCTTCATTTTTAAGTGGAGACATGTTTATGCCTTCCCCCCTTTGTTTCGCAGCATTCCTTTTTAGTTCGCCGGTCTCCTTTTGTATCCTACCCCGAGCCGTGGTCTCTTTCTATGTGAACCTTTGATGCCACTTTAATCCTTGGGCCGAAGAAACTGCATTTCTCCTCGGATTGAGAGCAACGCCCGCCCCAGGATCTATTGTCTTTTTTTTTGGAACGACCGAATGGCCCTCTCTTTTTGATGTATGCGAAATCCTCCGTTTAGAGCGTCCCTTTCATCGCAGGCTCCCTTTTTCTTTTTCGAGGTTACCAAGTTCCTTTATCCCATTCTGAGCTTCTACCCCGGTGGTACCCCAACCTACCCGTCCCTGATTTGCTTTTTATTCATCCCAGGCTCCTGATCTTTTTCTTCGCAGGCGGCCCCCCGTCCCCCCCCCTGTCGATGTAGTCCCTGACATAATGTCCAGTTTTTCGCAGGCCACTTCACCCCACCACCGCCGAGCCTTCTGTCCTGCCGAGGTCCTTTTTCTGCTTCGTTATTCGCGGATCACTGAGCTTTTTTCTCTAAAACCACCGTGACCGGCGAACAGAGCTCGTCACCCGCTAAAGAAGCGATACAAGTTGAAGTTTTTTCCCCCTTCTGGCCTGGGGGCCCGCCATCTCGATTCTTTGTTGCCCCCTTACACACACCCCCCCCGGTTGACTTTGAGTTTTTTCTGTTTATTCCCTATTTCCCCTTATTTCCTTATTCTTCATTCCCCCGTACCCGTCTTGACCGTCTCTTTCCCCTGACGAGTTTAATAGAGCAGTGTCCCTTGGTAGGGATGACTTCTCTAGCCTATGTTTCTGTCGTCTCTGGACCGATAACTTTTCATGTTGCTAGCTTCGATGTGACTATGGTGTTAGATCAGATTCCTTCCTTCGAGCCACTTTGCTTTTACTTTTCCTTTGTTCTGTTCCCTTAAATATTCTTGATTAGAGTTGTCACTCCGATCTTTTTTTTATCGGTCTCCGAGGGGTACACTGGAGGGCTTAGTCCCAATTTCCCCCAGTCCCATGCCGATATTAACCCGGATTTCTCCCCACATAAGCTATTTTGCAAGAGGGTGACTTTCAAATATGGCAGGATGTCCCGTTGGCCTACCCTCCTCGACACGTTTCTTTCCCTGTAAGCATTCAAGGTTATTAGATCTCATCTCTAATATATTCCGCATTCATAGCAGCTTGAGGGCAAACATGTTGGAATATTCTATTCTCTTCTTTCCCTCCTGAAACCTCTGACCGCTTTCGTCGACGCGAACTTTCGCCACCATTGGATGCGGCCGGACCGCACCAGTTGTGGGAAACATTTCTAGGGGTGCAATTCAGAAATAGCAAAAATCGGGGGGAGAGGAAGTTACAGGTTGTTGCATCTCGGCAATTATAGATGATCCTGAAGATGCGCCGCATGGCCTGCACCAACTGCAGCCTTAAGAGGGTGCGTCGAAATGTTCGATGTCATGTGATGCCTGCCTCAAATGGTGACTTCGGGGCCCATAAGCATCTCGAGCAAGCGATTCCTTCCCTTTCCCTCTCTTCCCTTTTGCGCACTTTTCCCCCTCTCTCTTTTTCCACTTTTTGCGCAAAGTTCCAGATGCCTCTCTAAATCGCGGGCAACTACTTTAGAGTAATCAAATCACCATTTCGGTGAATGCTCCTCTTCCCTTTTTTATTTTGCCCCCGGATCGTTTCCGTGAGCGGGAGAAGATCTATCACCCCCTTTCTTACGATTCCTGTCGCCGTCGATCCTATATTTTTTTCTTTGCCTTTCCCTCTTTTTTCCCAGCTCGTTTTTCAGCTTAGAAATTGCGAATCGTTGATCGCCACACTACCTCTTGGCGGCGTTCTCCGACCAAACTATAACCCGCTCTCGCTTCTTGCGCGGTCTTTCCCTCTTCTTCTCAGTGGGACTCCTCACCTTCAACGGCATGTATAACCTCAACAGCCTGTCCGTTCTATTCGTAGGGCCCGCCCTGTGTGATTCTATCCCATCTATTACCCCGCCTTTTTAATCTCCTCTCACGTACAATCTTCAGTTTTTCGGATAAGAAACGGCGGTAAAGCTTCCCCTTTTGCCGCCCCTGTTGGGTGCCTTTTGCCCGCTCGACCCAAGACCGAGCCCCCGACCCGTCTGCGTGCCCGCCCTCGTCTTCATACGTGCCCGCCTTGCTCCCCAAGTCAGTGTTGTTTAATCTGTTTTACGATAACACTTCCTCCTCGGGGCCAGTTTGTACTTGTCCTTTCTCCACTCCATTACGAGCCGACCGCCCTGAGTTGTCCCTCCTTAGAGATTGGATTAAAAATGAGAATCTCGACTAATCCCCCCGTCAGTCGAGAGGAGAAGCCAAACCCCATTTATCGTTGTAAAGCCTGAGGACTTTTCTTGAAGGGAACTTCCCACTCTTTTCCTCCCGACCCCTTCTTCTGACCCCCGTTCCTGAACGACCTTGCGCAGTCTCCCCACTATGTCCTGCTTTTGTCAAGAACAGGAATCGGATAGCTTCCCAAGTGTTACGCCTTCGCCCCTCCCACGCTCTCCGCC
>Ga0179591_1363758_pt1 | contig 23164 bp, 29 predicted proteins | sample CZOMad2_1_08_16f_FD_182891 | JGI IMG/M metagenome (GOLD analysis project Ga0179591, IMG submission 182891) | Vadose zone soil fungal communities from Angelo Coast Range Reserve, California, USA - CZOMad2_1_08_16fungal (PacBio error correction) | ecosystem: Environmental > Terrestrial > Soil >... | reverse complement strand
CCACAGTGGCTTAAATGCAGAGAAAGAAAAAGTTTTAAACGTCCACCCTTGGCTACGCTGGCTACCAAATCCCTTCCGGTAGTGGACGTTTCCTCCCAGCAATTTCTACATCAGCCCGACGATGAGGAAGGCCCCCTCCATCACAGGTGCATCGGAAGACCAGGTTACTCGGCAGGCCCCTTGTTCCCCTCACACCTTACACAGATTATAGGAGCCGCATCCTCAGTTTCCCCGCTTTTGCCGGATTACTCTTCTTTCTTCTTGCTGCCGATTTCCACTTTCCTTGTCATTTCATCCATGGATAGGTGGTTTGTACCCCTTGGATTCTTTCATCCATTGCCATCAATGGTAAAGTGCAAAGGAATTTCACCAAACGTCCATCGTGCCTCCTCCCAGTTGGATTGTGACCTCCCCCAAATCCGATGATAAACCCCCCATAATTTGATCAGGTGAGGATTTGCTTTTGGTGTGGGAGGGAATTTAGGTCCCTTTGTGTATTTTTCCAGAGATAGTTCTTCAGAGTCCGTTCATTGCCATTCCTAACTTTTTTCTTAACAACCACCTGTTTCTGTGCATCGGTGGCTCGGAATCGTTTTCCTTTTATTCCTATATACCTTCTGGGACGTCAACGCTCATCACATTCTCAAATCTGGTACTCAAGGGACGCGGTCTTGAACGGACCCCCCCTTCCTTTTCTCCCACGCTTTTCGTCAATGTTCCCCTTTTCTAATTTCTGTAGCCGGAAGGATGATTTGCTCCGTGCAGTTCATTTCCTGACATCCTTGTTCACAGGGTGGTCTCCACTTTATAGACCCACCTTCAGCTGCCTCCCCCCCTGTCCCTTTTACCTCCTACTGCGTGATGTCGGACGGGGGCCTAGCGGGGAGACCTGGGCCCCCCTTTCTTTGGCGCACTGTGGCCGTGCTGCCAGGCCCCGGCTCCGAATATCGTTGGGCGAACCTCTGAAGGCTATATGCGCTATCCTTCGATTGCCAACCCTCCCTCCTCCATTGCTAACTTTACCGACCTTTAGTCAAGATTATCAGCCAGCTGCTGCTTTTTTGATACCGGGCCGGGCTGACGTCGGCCTTTCCTTCTTTTCGTTGCCTAGTCACCGATCTGCTCCTGGACCTGAGCGGTGAAGGTAGTCTTAAAGAATTCTAGATGTATTTCTATCCCCCAGGTGGAGTTTTTTGTGCTATGGCTAACGCCGCAGTCCCCTTTCCCCCCCTCGCACGCGCCGCTAGCGGTCACGGCAGCGTCTAATTGGTGAGTATATTGTCTTCCTTTTCATTTCTTCCAATAGAACCGCCACTGTTAAGATGTGAACCATGAATGAATGCTCCAAATCCCAGGTCAATCTATCCTACCCCCCACTCAAGTTAACGACCAAAGTATTAAAATGTTACCGACATGAACGTTATCATCAACACATCATTTTAGATTTCAATATACCCCCCAGTAACGTTGTATATTCCTTTTACCCCATTCAGACACAGCCAAGGTTTTTTCTTCCAATGCAGTAGACACCCGTGTCAATTCCCCCCTTCCCCAGAGCAAAAGCTATTCCCCATCATCCGATACCTTTACCAATGTCCTTCCCTCACCCCAAGCGCTAAGCAAGGGTTTTCCCTTTTACCTTCCCTTCGGATCCAGACCGTCTTTCATTATCAGCCTTTCCCTGGAAGTTCAACTAGTCGCAACTTCTTTTCTGCCTCCTCGTACCGTCCATTCACCAAATTTCTATTCTTTCTTTTCTGGGCAGGCATCAATCGAATAACGCGAATCAACCTTTCTTACGTCGAATGCCGCAAGTTATCGGGCGCTGTTCTTAGTCTGCAAGGAATCAGATTTTCGAAGACAAGATAGCGAGGTCTCAGTCTTCCCCCTTGAGAGGAACGTGCAGAGCAATATCTTCTTCTCCCCTCCTTTTTCCCCCCCCCTTGTTTTTTTTGCGTTGTATATCGCTCCTACGTGCCTTTCCTACTCGCTTTTCACCGCTGCGGCCAAATCCCCTTTTGTGCCTGCCAATTGGCCCTTTGTTGCTACAGCGCCCCTCTGCTGATCTCCCCCCTCCTTGTCATGCTTCGCGTCGTTTTCTGCGTCCTTGAGCCGCCCCCCCCTTCTAACCGTAAGTAATCTTTCAGAAATGTCCCGAGACCAGGTTTCGCCCAAGGCCTTGCGACTTCGGAAACCTTCCTTTTCTCTTTTTTTACCGTTTTGGTAACTTTCCCCCGGTCTTTGAATCGTTCGATAGCCGACTGCGTCAGGTGGGTCGGATAGGTAACCCCTTTCTAACCTTTTTATCGGATGATTGAATGAGACTTGCTTTTTCCTTTTGACCCAACCCAACTTTGCCTAAAATGACTGTGTTGCTGATCTCACAACTGCATTTGGTCGAGGCTGTTCATTTTGATTGAAAGTTGAAGATAACCCACTGGGACTTGTGGTAGATGGAGGCTCTTGTTGTTTTCATATTTTGAATGATTTTCCTGTTCATGCGGGTACCCGGACGTTTTTCCTTTAAAACTTTTTTTCCTTTTCGGATGTCGGACTCCTTTAGTCTTTTTTGACACAATTCTTACTGGAGGACCTGGAATTTTCTATTGGACTATGTACCCGTCATTTTCCCCCCCCCCCCCAATTACTAAGCGTCTTAGAGGTATCCTTTTCGGGCTCTCTTTTTGATTTGCCCTGGCTCTCGGCCTAGTCCCAAAACCTGTCTTTTCTTACCCCCGTGGGTTACCGCAGAGAAGTAAGAATATCGCTCAAGGTTTTTCCCCAGCCCCTTCACCGCCTGAAATTATGGCTGCACAAAGGCAATTTCTTTCTTTTTGCCAGCACGGCCCTTTATTCCCAATTGTCCTTGCATATCTGCTGCTTTATTTTCCGCTAAGAGGTCGTAAATGTCCCGGAATTTCCGATTTTTTGGCAGACCCTCATGATTTTCTTTTTGGTACCTTCCCCTTTTATCTGGATTCGGACTCCTTTTCGCTTAGTTCTGTGCGAAATACTTGACATGGTTTTTCAGCCGACGCCCCAACAGGGCTACTCGTTTCCCTCCTTCAAATTTAACCTCTTAGGTCACAGAACAGTCCGACCTTCGACGGTAGGCACACATTACTTCCCTGGGAGGATCTGGAGATCTTTTCTCCATCGTTGGAATTATTTAAAGAATGGGACAAAGTTATCTTTCTTTCCCTTTTTTTCCCCTCCCCGGCGAATACTTTCTAATACCATTCCCTTCGAGAGCTGTTATTTCACTTTTAGAAACGCGTTTTCACATCTCTGCATGTCAGTGTCCACTCCTTCGTCCTTCTCCATGTTAGACTTTGTGACGGTGTGAGTCTGATGACCCCCCCTCTTTTTTCTATAGTCTTAATGTTGCATATAACAACTTGACGCCGATTCCGCAAGCCAGCGTCTCAGGTACTTCCCCTTTGCCTGTCGAACCCGGGTATTTTTCCATTGACTTCCTGTACGGAATACATGCGTTCATCCAAAGGGCCCCCTTAAAGGCAGGCCCAAAGCAACTTCTCCACTTTTTATATTGGTGGTTTAAAGTGTTGAGGTTTTATCAATCTGTAAAGCTCCTGAGCGATCCGTTGGACTTGGGGTATCACTTTCCCTTTTTTTCCTTTCTCAGCGGATTGCCTGACACAATGTGGGCATGGCCCTCCACCTTTCAGATATGCAATGTAAAGACCGGCCTTGATGTCTTTGCTCTTTTCCTCAATTCCTTGGAACATCGTTGGGAAAGCGAGTACATATTCGTCCTTCTCCCCCCTCAGTTTGGACACTCCTTGTGATTGCAATTGATCGCTTAGGTATCGGTGAGTAAGAACCATAGTTGATGTTCTTCCCTCCCCTTTTTTAGCATCCGCACTTCTATTTTTTGTCCCCTTAGGTATTTCTGAGTCTCCTGCACACTCCTTTCTGCATGGGTAAGCCTGGGCCAGCGTTCCATTGTCCCTCGTTGATGGGTCAAGATGATTCGTCGTTCCCTTCTGCGACCCTCTTTTTCTAAGTTATGATTCTCTATTTTGAGGCCACGAGCGGTAGGATTCTTCCGCCTCCCCCCCCCTTTCCGGTATCAGTATACGCCTGGCCCCCATCATTATGACGTAGAAACAGTTTCTTTTGGGTTGTTTCTCATTCCCAAAATGAACACTCGCTCTCCCATTTTTTACCCATCCAACCCCCCCCCCCCCCTTTTCCCGCTCTCGATTCCAGTCTTGAAGAAATCATAAAGCTTTTATTATGCCCCCCACTCTTTCCCCCTCTATGTTGTTTCCCCTTCCGATGATCATTTTCTGTTGCAAAAAATTATCCGTCTCATTCTTTTGTCCCTCTCAGTGTAAAACATCTCTAGCTTCACTGGGTATGTTGTTAACATCCCATCGGTATACCGCCCTCCCATCCCCTTTTCCTTACGATGATTGTGAACTTGAGGAAATCTTCCCTTCTTTTCGTCTGTGAGAGTCTATCATTTCGTCCCAGGATCCGGTGTGAAGGACTATTCCAACTTTCTTTGAACCCCATTTTCGGTTATTCCCACTATTGCGAGGTATTTCTCTCATTGATATTGGAAATGTATTTAAGAGCGTGAACTATCCTATTTTCTCGACCGCGATTCGGCTCCTCGGAACTCCTCCGTCTATAGCCAAAGTACCCTTTTCACGTTTTGTAGATGCAGGTGTAGCTTCCTCGACGGTTTATCCCTTTCATTTTAAGACGCATTTGAACAAGGACGGACCCCCCCCCTGGCATCATCCCAACAATTTTGATTGAGGCCCTTCTCTACCGTTAGTGTCTTCTGCCAAGGCCCGGATATAATTGGTCCGGTGATTTTTTTTTTATCCTTGAAAGCCCGAGGTAGTCAACGTCACATATCGTCTCCTTTGAACATTGGTTGAAACCCAGTACCCCTGTTGAGGTACTGAATGAAATTAAGTCCCACCACCTTCCCAAGGTACAGCCCCCTAAACCACCACAAGGTAGAAGCCCATCCCCACCCCACAGGTTTATACGCGAAGTTCACCAGCCAACTTCCGTAATCTCTCTATTTTCCTCTCATTTTTTGAGAGCCGACGGTACATTCTTTTCTTTTTTCCCGGCTCTAATCAGAACCGTGGATTGGACTTTGAGGGTTGAACCTGTGACCGTGGGACCATTTTCTCTTGGAACTTGTTTACTTCACTGATTTCCGCCTCATTTTCCATACATCCCGTGGGTCCACCCAGTCCACCCGTCCGTTTCATGTGCGTAATTTCACAATTCCCGTGTGCCTTGTCCCCCCGATAAAAGCTCATCCATGTTGCCTATCCTTTAGTTGTTGTGACAATGCCCACTGTAAGTTCCCCTTTCCCTCAGAAATTGTTTCCAATTTTTTCCTCCCCAGCCTTTTATGGTTTTTTGCCCAAACTATTGCTTAGGGAACTCCGAAGTCATTCTGAGACCGGAATCTCTTGGCCCATTCCTACAACAAGGGCATGGAAGGCAAGTAGGTCTCTCCTGTGTCTTAGTTTAGGAGACAGAAACGCTTTACGGTTTTGAAGTCAAAAATATATCGGAAATTTCCCTCCACTTACCCAAGATCATGACGAACAGATTGCATCCCTTCGCCCCCTCGCAAATCAAGCGGTTCCAGAGTCCTTCTTTTTTTTTTTTTTTTTTTTTTTTTTTTTTTTTGTTTTTGTTTTATAGTTTTTTTTTTTAATTTTTTTTTATTATTCTTGTTATATTATGTTTTTTTTTTTTTTTTTTTTTTTTTTTTTTTTTTTTGGTGTTTTGTTTTTTTTTTTTTTTGTTATTACGCGCGCAAACAATTCCGACGGTCCGTTTTCATCGGTCATCCCTCATGCCACTGGAGCCGCATTGAGTTTGTTATCCCTCATGATTGAGACGCCAGGGATGACCAGTCACCCCTTCCTATTTCCCTCTTCCCCGATGAGATCTCCTTAATTTTTTTATCCGAAGGCGCTCTTTTTCTTCCCACCCCAATATCTGTGATCGAGAAGAGGTAAAACTTTTTCATAATTCTTACCCTATGTAAATTCTACCGATATAGAACCGTCTCCTTCTCCTCGGCGGTCGTTTTGATGAGGTAAACCCCATTCCTCCCCCTCGACCCTGTGGCTTGAATTTCAGCCTGCAGTTCGCTTCCCCTTTATCTTCGTCAGTGATACCTGTTCACTGTGGTGGCTCGAACAGGGATTTCCGTCCCATGGGGCGATATTGCTGAGCATCCATCTCCCCCCTCTCAAGTCGATTGCGACTATCATCTTACCACCGAAATGAAGTCCCCTGGAATTTCCTCTTTCTAAAATGCAGAAAAGGGTAAACATCCTGTTCTCAAGGATTGGATAAACCCAAGGTAGTTGTCCCGACGTCTCAGAGGTTAGGAACAGCCTAGCCGCTTCTCGGAGGCACCATTCAACATTTGCTGAATCTGGACGATCAGTGATTGAAGCTGGCCGAGGAACTTGTTCCAACATATCTCCCCCCTGAGCTTCGAGAAGCCTACCCTTTTTCCACAGATTGCACCCCCGGAACTTACCTTCTTCTGCTGTGAGTGTCTTTCCATTGCATCATGCTCTGCTTTTTCGTAGTCTGTTTGTCTTTCCTGCCATCCATGTGGGATAAGGGCAATCTTTTGTTGAGTGGGCTACCTTGTGTGTTGTTGATATTTTTAGACCACCCCCCGTCCACGTCATCGCTCTCTTCTCCCCCTCTAAACTCCCCCCAAAGCACTGCTAAAAACAAGCTTGTCCATATTTTCGTGGCTTGGTCTGTGGGTGGAATGAAGGCCCCCGTCCCCCTTCAGGTCTGTTTTTGTCCTCACCTGCTCTGTAGTATACCCGATAGACATATGAACAAATATCCACCTTTTTTGTTTTTCTCGATGGCTATTGAACGTTCGTTCATATCCTCGTTGTTTGAACACCCCCATTGATTGAAGAAAGGCTTTTTTTTTTCCCTACCACCTCTCGCAGGGTACTCTTTGACGCGTTTCGGTGCCTCCCCTGCTTGCGTTGGCGACAAAGGACCTGTTGGAAATAACCCTTCTCGATTTCCTTTTTTCCCGGAAGGATGAGCTCTTTGTTTTGCGTCCCAAAGTCAACTGAAGATACTTGGCACAGGCGTGTATACCCCAAACCAGACAACGCTTTTTACATGTGACCCGACGTGCCGGTTTACCCCGCAGTTCACTACCTTCGTGAAGATTGTCGGATTTTTTTCTTTTGTCCATGGGATTGGTGGCAAGCGATTGGTGTGCTGCGCACCGGCCTGCCAAGTAGGTCGCCCCCCCCCCTCTTGTGGCGAACTACAGTCTGATCCTGAAGAGGCCAGAGGGTCGATTCCCGATGCCAAATGTCCATCGGAATGTTTTTTTAAATACATTTACGACTACGTAAATTCCAGTCCCAAACGCAGGCATTTCCAGAATCCTGGTGAGGGCTTTTTCTGGGAAGAAAGGGGCCGTCGTTTATATGGAGCCGAGTATTCCGGTTGACTGTGAATAAACTTGATTCGTGCATGGTTATTTCCCCCAGCGCCCGATTTGTACGATCATTTTATTCTTTGTGACTATGGCTCCACACCGCAGACAGTGCGTCCATCGATGCCCACGTCTTAAGCCTCACAAAGCTGTGCAGCGGTTCCTACTCTTTATTGATTTTCCCTCCTACTGGCATTGTCCCGACCCCCCCCGAGGTCAGCAGAATGCTTGTGTCCCCATGAAAGTCCGACATCAATAACAAGTTTTACTCCCCTTCGGAAGACATGACAGGATACTTTCACCATGTCCTCTCTCCCTAGCTCAAGAGCCAGTCACATTTTGTCTTTTCAACACAGCAAGTGGGAACGAACAGACATGGTCTTTCCAAAGCTTTTCTCCCCCGAAAATTTTTCCTCTTTCACTGTTTTTCCACATCGCAACATTACCCTTCACTACCATCTTCCACCGTCTTCCCGGTCGCCCCAGCGCTTCGGCGTTGTCTTAAGTCCCCCTGGACTAAAATCCTTGTCCATTACCAAAACTTCCGACTCCCCCTTCTTTTTCACCTAAGTCTACCCCTGATGTTTGTACCGTGCCCTCCCCGTCCCCCACAAATTATGTTACAAGCATATACCTTTTGTTCCCCTCGAGAAACGTTGCTGATTCCTCTGACCTATGCTCAGTCTTGACGGGCTGCTTTGACCAACAACGAGGGCCCAATTGGACCGATTGTCCCCCGAAGCAGGGAGACTCGCGGAGCGGTGAGCGTTTTTCCATTCTTCCCTCGCAGAGGCCCTTTCCTCCTAATCCGGTTTTTAGAGACCTTCTTTTCCTTCCGCATCATCTCTTGTGCGATTCACCGAACGCTCGAGTCTCGCTTTTCCCATCGCGATCCCTTTTCCCGTGGCCCTCGTTGTTGCTACAGCCGAACATACTCCAATCCCCTTTTATCTTCGCGTCGGTTTTTGCGATTTTTTCCTTCTTTTTTAAAGTACCTTATGCTCTCACATAAATTTGGACGTCCCGAGCTTGTTCTACATCCGGGCTCCCCTTACTCCCCCCGGCCGTTTAGGATTCTCCCCCTGAGTTCTCCCTTTCTTCGAAGGGGAGGTCCAGGTCCCTCCATATACACGCTACAGGCGCCATAACCTAATTGTATTAACAAGGGGTTCGCGGGAGGTGAGCGTGCTTCGGGAACCCCAGGTGAACTCCTGACACGTTGTCGGATTCTGACCTTTTTCCAACTTGTCCTGTTTGCACTTTGCTGAGAAAAGTGAACCCACTGGCCTTTCCCCCCTATTGTGTTCAAAGACGTGTTGATGAGTTCCCCTTTATTTTTTTCCCCCTTTTTTCGCACTGGGGGGATCAGTTTAAAATTTAGGATGGTGCTCCTTCGGACTGTATGTGTATGTTACCTTTCATCCCATTCGGAAATTTTTGCTATTGACAGACCCTTTCTGTAGTCCCCAGCATGCCGCCAGATCTCTTTTCCGAGTTGATTTTCCCGATCACTGTTGCACTAGCGGCCTTGCTTTCCCCCGCCTTGCTCCTTCTCCAGATCACCATACCCCCCGCTATAGGTACAGATCAATGCGTTAAGAAGAACCAAATTTTCCCATTTTTACTCATTCATTTCCCTTTGCCTCGAACTCGGGCCCCCCCCCCCAAATATGCTAACGCCCCGAGGCTTCAGTTGGCTCTTTTCACAATTGTCCACCCTTTTTCAATTCTCTCTTCGATTATATTGACTAAGTATCGTTCTTCCGAATGAGGCAGATGTAGGTTTGGACCTGCCTTTCTTCGAGTCCCAAGGTCCTTCCACTCCGGTCTTTCTCCCCCATTTAGGAAACGCTAGGTCGGTTTGATTACCACAGGACTCCCCAGCACGACAGCCGGCTCCAAGAGCTGCCCCCATTGTGTTCTCAAAGCTAGGCCCAGCCAGTCCGCCCCCGAAGGTAGTGTCAATGTTGACGGTACACCGGCAGAGGACCGTTTAAAGCGTTGGTTCTATCCATTGTGTCCATTACGACTGTGCACCTTTACCTCTGCCCTCCCTTTTTTTGAATTAATTCGAGCCCTTCCGTTACCATTCCTGATCTCCGTGGTAGTGGCCCCATGTCGCAACAGCGTTCATACTCCATCTTTTTTCTTTGTCACTCTTTTTGAAGTACCTTTAGCGATTGTGTACGGTGTTTCTCTTTTTCCCTCCTGTTAGTATCAGAATGGGCGGATCCCGACAATTGACGGAAAGACGCCTATCATCCGATCTTTTCCCTGAAACATGCTTCCATCTTTAGTAAAAATTTTTTGAATGTCCAGATCTTCGCAGTGATACCTAGCAGCATGAAGAACCCCCGGTCCGTCCAGACCAGCCCAAAGAAACGATTTTTCCCCCCTTCATATGAGGCAAGCTTGGGGTATCAGTTGGGTCTGTCGTGTAAAGGCAGAGCGATGACGGGGGAATTTGGTGCGAAAAAATTTGGTAGCCCTGATTCCCCCAGATACCAAAGATGTCGAGGCCCCTCCCATTCACGTACTCCTCCATGAGGCACACCAAGATTTTTTCTCACATTGGGCAAGAAAGAATTGGCTTCCCCTTTTCGTGCCCCAGTTTAAGGCTTGCTAAATTCCCCCCCCCTTTCTCATGAGACACGTAGATTTTTTGCCCCTGTGCCATCGGCCTCCTGCAATGTTCCTTTTCGCCGAGATCGTTGAGTGCCCCTCATCATCGGGGATGATGTATCATCCCCCTTCTTTGTTTTCCTTTCTTTTCCACTACTTAGGTATTCTCCGAGCTTATCATGCGACCGGATATTTTCCGTCCCCTTTTTAGCCCCCCCCGCATTCTTTTCGTATGCGAGATTTAAGATGGTGCCGAGGGACCGGCCATATAGACCTCCTCCGCGCTAAGCTTTTCTTCTCTGGTTTCTTAAGCCGAACCCCCATGTTAACATTCCCCCCTTCAGCATTGAGTTGCATCCCCCCAACCCAGTCTCAACCTTCATTATTTTCATCCCATTGTCGGGCAGTGTGGTACTTTCCAATCCTCCGCTATACGTCCTCCTCAGATGGATTATATGACTCCTTCTGTCCTAAGAAGCCTGATGACGCCCAAGGTGCAATTCCCCTTCTCAACTTTTTTCGTCTCCTTTCTGGATGCAACAAAAAACCTGTCTCCTCTTTTCCTAATCCTGTAAAAAAAGCTAATTCTTTTTCCCCCCCTGGCGTTGTTTTTGCCATCCTCATCGTCCGCGCCCACTTCCAGTCCGATGATTGTGCTGGAGGAAAGCAGTAACCCGTTGTCTTGAGTTTCTCAAGGCGTAGCTCAGTCTCCTTTGAGGGACCTATCCAACTACTTTCTTTGACCCTCCGTAGATCCTTTCTTGCGAGGTTTTCGCATTGCTGACTTTTCTTTTTTCATTTCAAAGATATTTGTAAGTCTGTTTTTCCTCCACTCTTGTATCAATCGCGGACGCGCTTTCTTGCTCTAGGGGACCCTCTCCAGCTGCAACCTCCTTGGCTTCATTGCCTTGTTGTATGTCGGTCGTGTATCCAGACCTCTTTTTTTGGAGTCTTTCTCTACTTTCCTTCCATCCACAGCATAGTTGCACCCTTTTACACCCTCTTATGAAATATGAATAAAACCCATTTCTGATGCATCGCCCCTTGTCAGTGCAACGCAAGGAGATCTTGGCAACCTTTTTGCATTCTCGTGATTTGCCCCCCACGTTATATTAGTACATGTACCAATAGCGTATCTTTCTTTCCCCCAAGCTGTATGGCCCAGTTGATGCTCATGCCCCAAGGTTCCCAGCAACACATTCAATTCCAGCCAGAAAAATTCCAGGTCTGTAGTTCAGCCACTACATTTACTCCACTTTCTTTTCACTCCCCGTTTTTTTTCAAGTACTCATAAGACTTTCCTCTATTTTTCATTCCTCATACAGTGGGGAGTCTCTTATCTCGAATGTACTATTAGTAAACGCTCGCTATACAGAACGTGGATCTTTCTTGAGTGGCTGAATTACCTTTCTACTTTTTTGGCGGTAGGGCTTTGGAACTTCCCCTTGTCCAGTTAAGTCTTCAACATGGCCCGACGTTGGGTCTCACTCATGCGCCTGTACCCTTTTTTCCTCTCCACCACCAGGGGCCCCTTTCCCCTTCACCGATAACTCTTCACCAATTTGCCAATGATCCTTGCCTTTTCCAATTCCCCCCTACAAATCGATTTAGGTTCCTTTCCCCTTCCCCGTTTTATTTCATTCCCTAAGCCTTTTGTCCAACCTAGGCTCGGAAATGAGATTCTTCTTCGAGGTCGGATACCTAGGATCTCCATTCAAAAATTTCGGTTTTATGTTGTGGCGTATCATTGAGGCTTTCTGAAATTTTTCCTTTCGGAGGTGGAGACCAAATCAAACCTGTATTGAAGTCCCCCTTTACAAATATCTTTAGCTCAATGCCGTCTTGAAGCCCTAAGAACCTCAATCAAGGGGAAGCCGTCTCCCCTTCTGTTCCTCAAAGGAGTTTATCCCCCCGGTCCCTTTTAGACTCTCAAAGCATTAGCTTCCCTGTACGGTGGTTCATCAGCGGCCTTGCTCTTCTTTTTTTCTCTTCCTACCTAAGGATCACCCCCCTAAGCCGGGAGGGCCTTCCCTTCTCTCTCTATTTTACTGATTCGTCAAAGATATTATATCTTGCCTTGTTGGTGCCTCAAGAACAGGAGCCGGCATTTCCCACCTGGACGTTTCCCTGGTCCAGTCTAATACAGTTTCTTTTCACTACTTCTACAGATTCGATATAGAATCCTTGATGGAGTCGCTTGATGGGGGTCCTGGCTTTTTTTCCGTGACCAGTTCCCCCCCAAAATCCCGACAATACTGTTGTTCCAGACGGCAGTTTGAGAATGTTTATGGCCCCCTCTCCCTTGAATCTTCTGAACCTGTTCAGGTGGGTGCTCTCCCGTAAAACACTACACCCTGCGTGGCAGTGTCATCCGATTGCAGAGAATCCACGAACCAAAAAAGAGTTTCTTCCCCAGATTTTCTATAAGCTTACAGACCCACCCATGAATCCCTCTTTTGATGATGGCTACACCCCCTTTCGTCAATGCAGACAATCAACGCGGATAGTAGAGGAAAACCCGAAGGTACCTACGGCCCTTTCAAACCCCAATTAGGCCATACATCGTTGAGGCCCACCATTCAACCCGATGGTCACCTGCCTTATCCCAGCAGCGCTGCGGCGAACACTTGGTTCCAAACATACTCCTTTTCTAGGCGACGAATTCTTCTCCCCCAGTCCCTTCAACGTTTATTCATAGAAGGACTCCTTTGTGAGTAGTAGACAGATATGCGTTTACCTTCCCATCCATTGATAGGACCTTTGACCCTTTTCGTGGAACGATAGTGGGTTCTTCCCATCTACCTGAAGGAGGAATTCGACCCCAAGTCCAAGTCATACCCCGCCTCGTCCCTCCTTTTTGATTGTTTCTCACCACCATCAATCCGATAATGCATCCCTATATCCGTGGCTTGGGATTGGTGACTTTCAGCTTTTTTTTCTCAGTCCCTATGGTCTTCATATCTTCATACCCGTTTGAGAACAATGCACCGCCCATTGTTCAGTTGACCTGATCGATGGTCTTTTCTTTCCCCCCCTGTTGATATCTGCCTTTCTATTCCTCCCGAGGCCAAAGATCAAACGCACCTCTCCCCTTCTCATTCCTTCAAAGCTTTCTTTTTTCGTGAGAGGGCCAAACTCTGTTGTCGTCCCCTGTGGCCTTCAATAACCACGGCCTTTCCTCAGGGAATTTCCTTTCCCCTTCCGGCTAGCTGCGGAAGGCGAAAAAGGACAGATAAGTTCTTTTGTAAGTATCGTCCTCTCGGGATCCCGCCCGTCTACCAGCACGGCTTCAGTTTGTTCCCCTATTTCATACCTTCGTGAAAGAGGTCGGGCTTGGGCCATCGGGAGACTTGCGCACGTGTTTTTAGCCTTTTGCTTCTTGCTGCCCCTTCTTCCAAGTCGACACGCCCTCTAAATCCTTTCACAGTCCGCCATTACTGAAGTACCTTGCTCGAATCATGAGTGTCGATGCAAAAACCCTGGAATCCCAAGACCTTTACGACCTACCTTCAATATTACCGATAGTGGAAGGACATAATGTTTCCCCTGGATGCCCTACAGGTTCGGAGGTGCCTCTTGTGCGGGAGTATTCAGTCTTTTTCCCCCCGTGAGCGCGTTTTTGAATTTCTTTTCCCGCCTTCTACTCCCCCTTTTATTGTATTTGTGAATATGTCCACTCCCCCGCCTGCCAGAGCCTCCGCCCTAGAGCAGGCTAGTGCAAAGGATCCCCCTCCCGCCCGGAGCTCTTCCAGGCGTTTTGCCCTACTTTTGTCAATCGAACCCACTTTCCTCACGAACTGCCCTCCGGTTGTCAAAAATAAACCATATCTCTCTTCTCAGCCGCCCCCCCTAAAAATGCCCACAGTCGAAAATTTTTACCCGCCACGATTACTCTCAACAAATGTTCATTATCCCCCCCCCCTCATACCCCAAAGCAGGTTCTTCACTTACAACCCCCTTTGGCACAAAAGGCCACAGCCCATGTTTAACTGGTCATCCGACACCTTGTCATTTTAGTTCAACTTTTCCCTCCCCCGCACAGCTCATTTTCCTTCCGATCCACCCTTGTTATCCCTCTGAATCTTTCCACCCAAGCGAATGCCGCTTCTTTTCTCCCTCCCGTAGCCACAGACGTCTTTGGACACTTCAACCCCCTTTACCGCATCTCTTTCCGTTTCTGCAAACCAGGAAGGTTACCCCCTTTATGCCCCTCGTAAGTCAACTACCACTGTTCTTGACTTACTTCTCTTCCGTTCTCCCCCTCCGCCCTAAACAAGGATGCTTGGCTCTTCCTTCAGACAAAGTTATGTCTGGCGCTAGCCCCGTCCAATTTAGGGCACACCCCTTTCTCTCTTGGCGAACCGAAGCCCTGAATCCCTGACTCTAGGAAAGAGCCTCTGCGGTGGAGAAAGCCAAGCCGCGGATTCGGAGAAATTGAAGAGCAAAGATCTATATCCTCCTCCTTTCTGAGCTTTGTCGCCTTCTCTCTGCTTTGTCTCTTTCCAGCTCCTCCTTTCTTGCGTCTTTGTCTCCAATTGTCCTGATTGGTGCTACAGGCATCCTAGTTTTTCAATGACCGCTGTTCTCGGTGATGCCCCGACTGGAGCCATTCCCTTCTGCCCCTTCAGTTTAACATAAAATTTTGCCGTTGACTCCTCCCTTTGCCTCCTGTGTGGAGTCTTCTTGAACCCGGTTTTTGCGAAGTTTTGTATTTCACCGACGGTCTGGTAATCCTTGAGATTCAGATACACGTAATTTTGTCTCAGTAAAGACTGATCCCCAAGGGGTATCGCTTTCTCCTTTTCCGTTTATTGGCCCCAGTTGAACTTGACCCGTTGTGTCCACGCCTTTGGAACACATGGCTGTGTCGTTGCCCCCTTTTTGTAGCGTTGCCTTCCACTTCCTTGTATTGATCTATTGTGGTCGTCACTCGCTGTGTTTTCTCATGTCTTCTGGTAAACATTCGACTTTTTTCCGTTTACCACCACAAATTGTCCTTGTCGCCCCTCCTTCTGATGGGTATTGTTGACCCCATGAAGTTCATGTTTGCCCGGAATCTTGACAGATTACTTCTCCCACAAAAATACCAGCCTCTAACGCGATGGGCTCCCTTGAACTTGCATCGCTACACCGCCTCCCATCTACTTCCCCTCCCACCCCTCCACGCTAACATACCCCTATTCCCCTGCCGCACCCCTATCGCCAGCCCACCCCCCATCCTTCCTCCTTCTCTCTATTCACCCCATCTCCTCCCTCACTGCCTCCCCCCACCATCCATCCTCCCTCACGCCTCACTTATCCTACCCCCCTCCTCACTCGTCCTCCCCCCCCTACACCTTTTTCTCCTCCTCGTCTCCCTCCACTCTCTCTTATTCCTTCAATTACTGTCGTCTCTCCCCCCCCCTTCTCCCTCCCACGCTCCCTCCCATCTTCCCCCTCCCACCCTTAGCCCCCCCCTCCTCCCTCCTCCCTCCCTTCCACCTCTCACACCCCTACCCCCCCCCCCTCCCTTCCCCCTCCCCCCCTCCACCTTCCTCCCTCAAGCCATCTTTCTATCACGACTATCCTCCCTCCTCCCCGAGCACTCCTTACTCAGTTCTTCCACATCCGCTACCTCCCCTTCACTTCCTACCCCCCCGCCCTTTCCCCCCTTTAAGCCCCTCCCGCCTATCCCGCTTCCCCCCCCATCTCAACCCTCACCCACTTCTTCATCTCTCTCATCCCCCCCCGCTCCCCCCCGCTCTCCCCCCCCTACCCGACCCTTTCTCTTCCCCGTTCTCCTTTTCGACCCCTCCCTCCTCTACACCTCTCTTTCCTATTATCCCGCCCACCCTCCCACCCCCACATCTCCAGTCCATCCACCACCTCCTACATCCTCTCCTCCCCCCACACCCCCCCCCACACACTAAATTACTGTCCCTGCTTCACTAACCCCTCACCCCCTCTACTTTCCTCCACACCCCCGACACCACTCGCACCCTCCCCTCCCCTTCCGCCACCTCCCTCTACCCTACCCCCTCTTCCCCCCCCTCCCCTCCCCCACCTCCCACACCTACACCTATCCCCCCCCCTGCCACACCTAACCCCTCCGCCACCCCCCTCCCCCATCCTATCCAATCGCCCCTCCCCCATTCCCTCCCCTTTTATCCCCACCCACCCCGCGACTCGCTCCTTTCATCTCCTCAGTCCTCCTCCTCTCCAGCCCCCCCCCCCACCCGCCCCCACTCCTTTCTGTTCCATCCTTCCCCTCTAACTACCCTTACCCCACCCCTCCTCTCCACTCCTCCTTACTCCCGCACCTCTCCCCTCACCCCTCCCCCCCCCAGCTCCCCCCCCTCCCTCCCCCCCACTATCTTCCCCCCCCACTCCTACATTCCCCCAAACTCTTTATCAACCACCCACCTTCTCCCCCCTTATCCCCTTTATCCGGACATGCGCGTCCTTCCCCCTCCCACCCACCTCACCTCCTCCCCTCACCCCCCCAACCCTCCTACTCCCCATTCCCGCCCCCTACAACCTCCCACCCATCCCCCACCCCCCTCTCTACACCCCTCCACCCCTGCCCCTCCCCCCCATCATCCCCTCCATTCAATATATTCTCCCCCTCCTCCTTCCTCCCTCCCCACCCTCTCTTCATTCTTCTCCCCCCTCCTCCTCTCCTTACCCCCGTCATTTTTTCCTCCTCCCCTTCGTCTCCCTTCTCCTACCCCTCCCCCACTTTACCCTTTTCTTCAGCTTCTTCCTCTACCTTCACCCCCACCGTTTGCCTCCTACCCGCCCTCACCCGTTCCACCCCCCTCCACTCTCCACTTCACCCCCTTGCAGCTCACCTCTCTCTCTCCCCTGACATTTCCAGCTACATACCTCCTCTCCTAAACCCTTCCACCCACCCTATACCCCACCGCACTCCCCCCACCACCTACACCCTCTCCTACCTCCTCCTCCTCTCTACTCGTCCCCCCCACCCGCATATCTACCCCTCCCGATCCACTATCTGCAACCCTCGTTCCTCCCCCACCGCCTCCCCGCCCCCAATCTTCTCCTCCCTCTCCTCATCCTCACCCTTCAATCCTTTCTCTCTTCCTCCCCCAGCCTCCGTCCCCTTCCTACTTACCCCATTTACATCCTTGCCCCTCCCCGACCCCCGCCTATCTCCTCTTTCCCCGTTCCCCCTTACCCCGCCGCTCACCCCCCATACCCCCACCTCCCCCACCCCTATCCCTCCCCAACCTCTCCCCCCATCGCTGCCCCCCCCAGTTCCCCCTCCTCTCTCCGCCTATTCCTTCCAATCCCCCTCCCCTCCCCTCCGCGCCCCTCCATCCTTTCGCCATACCCCACTCATCCCTCTCTTTCGCTCTCTCTTGCCTTCCCCCTATCAAAACTACCCAAAAGGATTCCAATTTTTTTCCTCTAGTCCATTGCGTTAAGATAAAGTCCTCTTTTGAAAACCTTTACCGTCTGATCTCGGCCCGTGCAAACGACAAGGCCGATGATGACTGATCCCCTGCACCCGGATTCAACATTATGGGTTAAATATCTTTTTCGTGGGATAACTGTCCTAAGGTAGGTCGTACTGTCTTTCGCTTATTTTGAAATAGACCCTCCTACTCTTCTGACATCTTCAGGGATGGTTCTAATGTTCTGCTTTCTCCCCCCCAACTCTAGGTGTGCGGAACTTGGGAATTTTAGACCAAGAAAATTTCCCCCTCTATTTACCACCTTGTTAAACTACCCAGCTGGCCCCTCTTCCCACTATTAACTTAGGAAATTTTTTAACCGGCAAGGCCGGGCTGGAGAGACCCCCTGGCGTTTTTTCCCCATAGAGTATTTGTCATTAATTAAAGACCCGACCCCATTTTCCTTTTCTTAAATTTCTGGCCATTCAGACTATCTTCCTTCTTTAACTTCGAGTATCACGGGTGCTTAACTTTTCCCCATTGTAGACCATCGTTTTCCCCTAGCCTGTTCCCCCCCGTGCGCCGCTTCCCTTTGTAAGTACATGCTTAAGTTTTTTGATGTGAGGTCTGAGCTTTGACTAGGCATATGGGCTATCTCCCTTGACTCCAACCCGAGGGATATGCCGCTATGCCGCATAGGCCTCTCTCTTTTTTCTGACCCCAGGGGGACCCAATGTTAATCACCCTCTGGTTAATGTTTCCCTGATTTGTAGGTACGCGCATCCCTTCCCTCGAACGACCCCCCCCCCCCTTTAATTTCCCCTCCCAACAGCCCAAAGCAACCGTTATCCCTTCATGATGCACGCGTGGTCTCAGTGATTGTTTTTCCCGTTAAACCGTTTGATCGCTCATGACGTTTTTTTTTTTTTTTTTCCTTCAACACTGAAGTGGGAGGAGCAGATCAAATGCTCACCCCCTTTTCTTCAATAAGGTCCCCGTTGGATGAGGACGAAGACCTGCATAGTCCCACACGAAGCAGAATATTAATTCCTTGTCGTTCCTCGTTGGTTCTTTTGAAAATTCTTCGCATAGAACCTTTTCGATCCCCTCCGATGTTTTCCCCCAAAATGTGCCCCCGGCCTATGCTTCACTGTCTTGCGTCCGCTGTTTCGTTGCCTCCTCCTCATGGGCTACTCATCCCCCGATCTTGTTTGAGTCTTTCTGTCCATTCCCGGCTTCCGTTTTATCATTGTCCTTGGACTTTTACCCTTTTTCGGCAGTTTACTCACTTGGCGCCATCATCCTCCTACCCTTTTTAAGCGTCTCTATTTTTTTTTTTTTTTTTTTTAATACCCAAACCCAACTACCCCCTTCCCAAATTGCCCAATTTTTGCGCGACCTCTTATCTTTTTTTAGGATGGATTCTCGCCCCTCATTTTCCTTACTAATTGGATCCTCTTTAAGCCCCACATTTCCCAGGTATCGACGCTATTCCCCTTGCTGCTGCCTCCACAGTCCCCTTTCTGACGTCGCCTCCGAATTGTCGTCAATTGGGTACTTTTAACCCCCCGTCATATCTACCGCATACTCCTTGATATCTCGGAGATTCAGCGTCAGAATCCTTCTTATGACTTCCCACCTGGTGTGAACATGTCAATCTCCATTTTTCTTAACCTTCTCCTTTCTTGATCCCACAAAATTCTCCCCTCTCATCCTCTAGCCCTCAGTTAATAGCCCTTTCTTCAAATGTCTTCTTTTTTTTCCCCCATCCTCTGTTACGCCTCAATCCCCTTCTTTCTGATTGCTTTTCCCTTGTGAGGACCCCCCCGTACTTGAATTTTCGCTTCAAGAAAGGCGTCAGAGTTTCCCTTGGCTTTTCCTCTCTCCCCTAATTTCTTTTTCTCCTTTTTTCTCTCTTATAACCTTTTTTCTTCTCTTGTCTTCAACCTTCACTTTTTTTCCATGTCTGGAAAATTTCGTGCGGTCTCCGTCTCCTTTTTATTCGCCATCCCCCTTCTTCTTTTTTCACTTAATCAGGAACTTCTCTCGACAATACTCGTCTCTTCAATTCCCTGGTTTGTTTATGGCCCGTGTATCCGCCCCTCGTTTTCCTCCCTTTTTTCCTTTTCCCTACGCCTAGTTTCAAAAATCCCCCCCCAGGCTTTTTGAGGAAATATGACCAACACTTTCTTCTCAGGACCTTCGCCCCCCCTTTGTGTGGCCGTGTTCTTTGCACGGCTCCCATTGGCACCCTGGTGAGAGAGTTCTTTAGTGATTTGCAATGACACTTTTTTTTTTCCCCCCCTTCAAGTTTCCCCCCCTGCGTTCGACCCGCTTTGACCCCCCCCCGTCTGGATGGCCCCATGTTTTATGTCCGCTCCTTGTGACAACCCCACAGTTCTTTCCGCCCCCCCTCACCCTGAAAAACGTTCCGGTCTCCCCCCCTACACCTCCTTTTCCAACATGTGCCAAGGCTCTGCGCCGTTTTCTAACATACCTCCCCCCCTTCCGGCCATCTCTTTTTACTTCCTTTTTTTTGTCTCGCTCTCTTGCCTTGTTTTCCCTCTTGCCCTTCTTAGATATACTAACCCGTTTTTATTCCCCGTTTTTTTTTTTTCTGAATGAATTGTGACCGGTTGCCTTTCCGACTTCCTTTTTTCCTTCAATGAATTAAGTACCTCCCTTTTCCCCCCCCTTACCTCATTTGGGTCCCCACGTCAACTTTCCTTTTGTATTGGTTTTTTCACCCTTGACTAATTTTGAAACCCCCCCCTTGCCATCTCTCCCCCCTGATCACCCAAATGTGACTTCCTTCTTTTTTGACTTTTCAAGGACCCAATCGATTCAGTCGCCTTTCACTCCGAAATTGTTTATATCCTACTCATAAGCATTTAGGTGGAATGTTCCCCCCCGATCCTTTTTTTGACCTTCCGGTAGGGAGAGCCCTTCCCTTTTTCGGATACATTTTTCATCCGCCCACCCCCTTCGTTTGCCCCCTTCTTTTTTTGAGTCTCGCCCGGCTGTTTGGGAGGGTGGTCTTCAACTTTTCTTATTCGTGAGACAAAGAGATTTGACCAAACTCTCCTCCCAAATATATTCCCCCACGATAAATTTCGAAGGACTTGAGCCCAAGGACCCTCGCAATCCACTTTTCCCCTGTTCCCCCTGGTTTTTTCCCCCAGACCTTCTTCTCCTTCTTCATTCCCGGTATATTTGCCCTAGTTATATACCCCCACTTCCGCTGCCCGGATTCCTCAATTCCCTCGATGTATCCTGGTCATTGCGTTTTCCCGTTTCGCCCCTTGATTCTTCTCCACACAAACCGGAAAGTATACTCCCTTTCCTCTCTCCTTCTCCCACTCCTTTTACCCCAAAGATATGCTCCCGAGGTTTGAATTTTTTTTTCCATGGAGCATCCAACTTGGCCCCCCCCCCCCCCATATCTTGCTATTTTGCCAAGAGGCACCCTTCCTTTCCCCATGCGTCTATGTATTCAATAATGATCACGAAATCTTCCCCCTGCGGAGCTTTTAGGATTGTCTGGATTTTTTCCTTCTTTTGAACCTCACCAAAATTCCCCGAAAATTTATTGGATGCATGTCAGAAGTCTTGCCTTCTTTACTGCCGCCTCCCTACATGCTTCCTTTCCCATGTTTCATGGTGGTTTTGAGGCTTCCTTTAAAACCGTCTTTCTCCGAGTAGTGGTATTATTGGCCTCTATTGCCCCCTTATTTCCCCCCTCTTACCCCCCTCGTCGGCCCGCCCTCGTGAGACTACTCTGCTCCAGTCCTTTCTTCCGGTGCTCAACTTTTTCTTCTTAAAATGCAGTAACCCCTTTTGTTTGCCCTGCGCCCCCCCGGATACTCTCCTTCTTTTTTTAACAGGACGGACCCCCCCCAAGCCTAGCCCGTCTTACATTCCTCCGCTTTTATTCGGCACTTCTCCCCGATGTGCTTTCCCCCACCTTTTTCTTTATGCCTTTGATGGTCAAATGGGGAGAACAACCAACCCTTTCTCTGCTTCCTCTGATAAGTTTTCTTCGCAAGTTCCCTTCCCCTCTGTTCAAGTCCTTTTCTTTATTTTTTGCGCCAACCCCTTTTTCTTTTCCCGCTCTTGTGTCCTTTTTAACATTTCCGGACGTTTCCTTTTTCCTATTGGGTTCCGATATGGCCTGCCCAAGGGTCCTTTGACCCCCACCGAGCCATCGCTCCTTCCCTCCCCGGTTCCCTTAGGCCTTTCCCAAATCAATGCTTTTAAAAAAAAAGCTTCTTTCTTCTCTCTTTTGGCTTTTTTTTTTGGGCCTCAGGGACCTTTGCGCAGTTCCCGGATCTAGTCTCTCCATCCATCGCATCCCCTTTCCTATGACCCTTTTCGCCATGACACTTCGCCAACATTGGTTCCTTCCGCTGGCTATGTTCTAATGGTTATATTCCCCGGTTATCACGTTCTATACCGAGGTTCCCCGCGAATACTCATGCGCCCCGAGGATATGCGTACCCCCGACTTTGGTGAGACACGTCCCCTTCTCGAGCTTCCCCCCAGACAAGGTTCCAATGTTTTGGCACTCACCCTGCTCTCGCCTTGACTGTGTGCACAAGGATGCGGCTCCTTTCTTAAGTTGCCAGCCCTTTGATAAGCTGGTAAGTAGGCACAGTAATCTATGTCTCAGACGCTTCAGGTCTCTTTCCTCCAGCACGGCCTTTCCTTTTTTGTACAGCTCCATTTCCTCCCTTCGTGTGAGCTTTGGATGGGCCTATATGGGCTCCTGAGCGTCCAGCGCTGGATCCCTGTGGCTTTGAACATTCCCCGTTCTCTGGTCCTACACGATCGTTTGCGAAATCAGCGTATCATGGATTACTTGCATACGCGAAGATTCATTTGAGGGTCCCCGCTCACCCCCTCACATCGTACCGGACATTTACGATTACCTCCCTATCAACGCAGCCTCTCTTTGGGGCCCCAATCCTGTCCCCCTGTGTGCAAGACAGGCTCGGCTCCCGTTATATTTCAGGCTAGATTCAGGCGCTTCTCCATTGACTGGGAATAAACCCCTTAGCGCGTGTTGTCCGGTGCCGGTCCGAATTGTAGTCTTTAGGTATGACTATAGAGGCAAGGCAAAGAGCCATAGAGACTCTTGCAACGGATAGCCATTCCCTAAGCCCCTAATTCGTTTAGTATTGTTTCGTAACCCGACGGTAAATCTGTCCATAGACAACAATTTCCCTCTAAGGAATGAATGTAACAATACACACTTTCAGCTCTCTCCGCCACTAAAGTCTCCATGACCACCCAGTCGAACATGTTCCAAGACATGAAAGGATTTCACTCCTCCATAAACCCAATAGATGCAACCGTCCAAGTTGTATTTCTCCCTTTCCCCCCCAAGCCCAATGTGGAAACCTCCCCCCATCGCTCCCCCTGCAGTTAGGAATCTCAATTTTCAATTTTAGTTCTTGTGGCCACTCGCAACGTATTTTCAATCACCTCTTTTTTACAACTGTCTTTACCTTTATCCCCAACGAGCTGAGCCTTCGCGTGTCTTAGTCCCTGGACCCGAACCTTTTAAGATTCCCGCACATTACACCTTTTAGCAGACCCCGGCCCTCTCCTCCTTTCTGCCCCCAGTCTTTCTGCGAACAACTTA
>Ga0179591_1355774_pt1 | contig 23192 bp, 33 predicted proteins | sample CZOMad2_1_08_16f_FD_182891 | JGI IMG/M metagenome (GOLD analysis project Ga0179591, IMG submission 182891) | Vadose zone soil fungal communities from Angelo Coast Range Reserve, California, USA - CZOMad2_1_08_16fungal (PacBio error correction) | ecosystem: Environmental > Terrestrial > Soil >... | reverse complement strand
CCTCAGATTTTTGTACCTTTGTACCTTTTCCTTTCCTGAGGTTCTCCTGCTCCTCCCCCCTTGTGGATGTTCATTTGATCTCTTTCTTTTCTTATTGCCTGCCCTCTTTTTTCCCAGTTTTTCCCCAAATCTCATAACTCCATCTACTCAAGGGACTCTCCCTCCCCTTTTTCCAAGTCCGTTTTTCCTCCCTCCTTCTAACTCCCTCAGTCATCATAGCTGTTTTTTTCTGGCTAAGTCTCCCTTTTTACCTATCTTCCAGATGTTAACTCTCCTTTTCATGCCTTTTTCCTATACAATTTCTTTTTTTTTCCGGCTAGGACCCTGATTGAGACAAGTCTTTTTTCACCCGTACATTTATGCTCCTCTCTGAAGTTCCCCCCCTCCCGTTTTCAAAACCTCAGATTTCCCTTAGGGGAGGCCTTTTTTTGACCAAGGTATTTTTTTTTAGTTTCCTGATGCTCTTCGTTTTTTCCCCCCCTGACTCACTGGCACCTGGTTGGATTTTCAAAGTTTTCTTGAAGTCCTCTCCTCTCTTCTCTTCTCTCCTCCCCCCGCTTGACTTTTCTCATTTTTTTTTGTCGGTAGCTTCCCGTTTTCTGCCACAGACACCTTCCCTCTATACCTTTTATTAAACTTGTTGGTTTTTCTCCCGCAAGCGTCTTTTTCTGGTACGGGATCTCCTCTTTTTCGAGAATTTGGTGCATTTGCTCCAAAGTCCCCCCTCTTCTCCCAAGTTCCCCCCTCCCGTTTGTCTCGCTTAATTTTTTGTTATCTTTTTTCCCCCTTTTTTTACTGGGACAGCCAACACTCCAAACCCCTTTTTGTTTTACGTGGTTGCCGGCACGCCTTTTTTCCTTCCCTTCAGTGGGCCTTTTTTTCCAGGCTTTCCTATGGTTTTTTTTCCTTGCCGATTTCCTCTTAATCGGTGTCCGCCCGGCGAGTTCCCGACTTCCCCCGGATTTCCCCTGTAGTTTTTTTTCCCAGGGGATTTTCTTCGCTCCTAAGAAAGCTTCTTCTCCCTGGTGTTTTGTATACAAAACCACCGACTCATTCCTGTCCCAATGTTTCATTTAATGGAGGTTTGTTTATCCTCTCCAAAACTTTCCCTTTTCTGCCCAACCCATCTGAAATCCGGGTTCCTCCTCCCTTCGGTCTTCCTCGTTGAGTGCAAAATAACCTTGGGTCTTTTTTAATTACGGACTTCTCCAGGGACCCCCCCTCGACCACCCTCGTCCTTCGACAGACGTCACTGCCTCACACTCCCCTCCTATTCCCTTCGTAGCCCTTCGATTCCAGCCCTCTGAATCCCCTTTCCCCCAAAAATCTCTCTTTCCTCCCTTCTGCGTGGAACTCCAGACATCCCTATAGAATCCTCTATGAGTCTCAAGGTTCCCCTGAGTTTCCCTCGACCCATTTCATGGCTTCCTCACAACCTCCCTTTGGCAGTGTTTTTCCCCCCCCCGCGAGTCTCCCCTCTTTTTTTTCCCAGATTTTCCTTCCCCACAACCTATCTTTTAGAGTTCTTTTCGAAGCAGGTGCCAGGATTTCTGCTTTGAAAGTTTCCCCCCAAACCTTCCTTTGTGCAAGTTTCCAATCCCCCCCCCTCTTTCGCCCTCTTCCCTTTTAAAAGTGCCCTCCGAACATTTACAATACCCTGAATCTTTTTCTAGGCGTCAGAATTCTTCGGCCTTTTTTCCAGGGTCACCCTTCCTCCGCAGGCGCCTTCCTTTTACCTTTTGTTCCTTTTTTTTTTCGGTCGAGGGATCCTTTTTTTGATTGCCTCGAAAAACGCAAAACACCTTTTCCCCCTCTTTTCAGATTCTTACCTCTTGGCGTCTGGTAAGAAGGTTAATTGGGAATTCTTATATCACTCTCTCCCTCCCTAAAAAAGACTTCCCAGTGTCCTCTTTTGAGCCCTAGTATCCCCCAAGACAATCCTACCCGGATTTCCTCTTTTCCTATATTTTAATTAAGTGGGCTGTTCGATCTGATTTTGGTCTTCGTCTTGGCCTTTGGTCAGCCGTCACTTGTTCCTGTCCCCCCTGCAGCTTTACGGATTCTCCCCTCTCATTAACTTTTTTTTTTGCCCCCCGTCGGGAATTTCCTTCCTCAGCCTCATCTACCAGTCTTTTCTCCCGGATCGTGGTCGCCTCCTAATGACCCTCTTCTTCCAAGAGTTTCCGAAATTCTTCTTCCCTGCCACAAGTTCCGACCTTTTTTTTTTCGGCTGTTTTTTTTTCTGGAACCCTTTTTCCCGTCTCGACCAGCCCCAATCTGGGTCCCTCCGGATTTTCCTGGATTTTGAATCTTCTGCGTTTCTTTGCGAACGACTTTTGGTTTTTTCCCTTCGCCGCGCTTCCGCATGTCCTCCCGGGTGGGTTTTCTTTTGCAGATTTTTCCTTCAATCGCTTCTTTAAAGAAACTCTTCGACGAATGGTTTTTTTTCCCCTAACTTTCTTGGACGAAAGTTTCGTTCATTCGGTCGAGTCCCAAACTCCAAGATTTTTCCCTGCTGGGAGTTTTTTGCCGAAGATTCTTGCCCTGGATACTCAACCCCGTCTTTTCCTCCCCTCAGAGATTCTTTTTTGTTTTTCCTTACGATGACCAGAACTTCTATCTTTCCTTCCCATTCGTGTCGTTTGCCGTTTTTCTCCGTTTTTTTCTTTTTCCTGTGCAGAAGGTAACAACCGCGCTTTTTTATGAATTCCGCTTTCAAGTGATCCCTCTTTTGGAGGGACCTCATTTTTAACCTTTCCCTCCCCTAACTCAAGTGCCCGGTCTCCCCTGGACGAGACTCCTTTTTCGGGTACCCCCTACATCCTTTTCCCTTTCCTTGTTATTGGCTCATTTTATGGCACCTCCTTCCGGGTGGCTATTGCTTAATCTTCACTTAACACCGTCCGGAAATTCCCTTCCTTTTATATCCCCCTTAAAGAGTGCCCCCTTTCCTCTTGTCCTCCTCCTCGAGATTAAGCTTCCTATTTCCTTCGCAAGTGAACTTTCCCTTTTTTTGTCCCTCCCGACCCACCCCTTTTACATGCGAGGTCCTTTTTTCCTCCCCTCCAGTACTGCGGCTTTTTCGGGTGTGCCGTCCCCCGCCAAACCATCTTGCTGGTGGATTTGCTTTCCGTTGTCTTAGAAGCAGTTTTTTTACGATCTTCCTCCCCTGGGTTTTTTCCTTTCGTAGTTATTTTTCCCCCTTTTCCCCCAGCACCGACGTTTTTAACCTTTTGCCGCTCAGGGGCGAGTACCTCCCTTCCCCTTTGGTGTGTTAGTCTCTCTTTTCGGATTTTTTTCTGTCTGTTTCCGAGACCGTCTTTTCTTTTTGCCTTTCCTCCCCCCCCCAAGGTCTCCTCCAAACCGGATTCGTTACTAGTTTGCTCGTAGATGTCCCTTTAACGTTTTTTTCTTCTCAAATACCCTCTTTTTTTCTTAGTACTTCAACTCTGAGTTTCTTTCCCACTGGATAGGTCTCCTCCCTAATGGTAGAGGTTTCGTCTTTCTCCTCTTTGTTCTTGAATTTTCTTTTCTATGAGCTTCACATTACTCTCCAGTTTTTTTTACACGCTTTCCCATTGGTAGCCCCTTAAAGGGTTCCTTAGACTGAGTCTCTCCTCGTTGTTTCTTCCCCTGCAAGATCCCCCCGTGACTGAAACTCCTTTCACATATTTTTAGATATCTAGGATTTAGGCTTTCCCTCCTTTTCTATATTTTCTCTTCTGAGATCAACTTCCCCTTTTCAGGGCCCTTCTTGCGATAGACCTTTAAGTCCCCGACTAGAATTCCTTCTCCTAACAATCTGTTGGTTCTTCAGATCCCCTTGAGACATCCTCTTACTTCCAAAGGCCACTTCTTCCTTTCTTGGAAGATCGAATTGTCTACACTATCAATTCTTGACCTCTTTTTTTTTTCGGTACCCCTCCTGACATCCCTTTCCCAGAACTCCCAACTTGCCGGGTGTTTTCCTTTTGAAGATTTCAGACCCCTTCCTTGAGCCTTCTCTTTGGAAGCCCTTCCACAACTCTTCTTTTTCTTTCGATTGGCTCGGTGATCCTTCTTGTGAGCCCTGTTCATTACTTCTTTCTTTCGATAGCCCCCTCTCGGTACTTCTCCCCCCCCTCACCAATCCTTTTTTTCACCCCTCAGGACAAGGGCCCCCTCCTAGCAAAACTTTTTCCTGTATCTCGAAGGCTTTTTTTCTTGCGAGCACCTCCGGCGGCCCCTCTCTGCCAAACCTTTCGTTTTCTTTTCTGTTCGGGAGATTTTCAAGGGTTTTTCTTTCAAGATGCTCTCTGCCCCCGATGACCCCCTTCCTCTTTGCGTCCTTTTTTCTGTCATTCTTTTGTTCTGGTTTCCTTTTAGCCGGAATGATAAATATCTCCTCAGCTTCCAAGTGTCTCTTTAGGGGTTTTAGCATCCCTTCCTTTGCCAAGTCCTCTCCACCTTATTCGATTCTTTTTTGTGAGAGAAGCCCGCTTGGAAGGGGTTCCCATCTTGTAGTCCTTTTCGAACGATCCCCCGCCTAAGACCCTCTTTTTTTCCTCGGGGACTATCCTTCCCAGGATCTGCCACCCCGGATTTCCCCCCTGCCCCTTAGCTCTTCCTATTTCCCCGGTTTTTTATGTTCTTTTGCAATCCCCCCCCTTAAATTCACCCCTCTTGTGCGTACCCAAGGTGATTTGTTTTGGATTTGCCCGGGCACACATCCCCTTCCAGCTCCTGAATTCTCCCGTCGTCGGCACTCTTTATCGTTGGCTTTTTATTTCCCCATTTCTGTTCCTAGTGAGTCCCCCCTTCCGATCTTTTCATTTGGGATTATTTTTAGCCCACCTGCGAGCCTCCCCCTTTGGCTCACACTCGGATGTCTTTTTCGATATAAGCCCCCCCCTTCTCTCGAATATTTTTTTCCCCTGAATGCCCCTTCTCTCCTGAACTTTCCCAGTTGGTTTTGTCCCCTATTTTTTTTCAAACCATTTCCCCCCCTTTTCCAGTCTTTCCCCTCACTCCCCTTTTTTCTCCTGGTTGCTTCTTTTCCCTTTTCTTCCCGTTGTCAACCTTTCTTTCTTTCGATTATGTCTTTTTTCTCTTCAGCATTCCCTGAGCGTAATCCCTCCCCCTCGAGTTTTTTTTTTCTTCTGCTGTCTCGTCTCCTTGTCCCCCTCCTTAATGGAGACGTTAGCCTCTTCTCCAAGATTGGTTTCCTTCAACTTAAACCTTCTTTAACCTATATTCCCATGCCCCTTTTTGGTTCTTCCCTGACCTCCTCGACCCCTCTCCCCCTTTTTTTTCCCCTTTGTTTTTTGAAGTTTACCTTTTTCTTTGAAGGTCGATTCCCCCTAAGTAAAACTAAATTTTCTGAGAGCCCTCCTCAGCCCTCGACACTTTTTTCGTTTTCAGATACCCCTTGTCTTTGAGCACCTCTCTTCCCAATTCCCCTTCTCGCGTCGCCCTCCACGGGTTCCTCCCTCCCCTTGGAATCTTTCTCTCCCCAGATACAGTTGAAGGCATCTTCCTTTTTTGCCCCCTAACTTTTTTTTCCATTTTTTTCATTTTTTTCAGCTTCTCGAAGCCTTTTTCTCCCTTTCGCGATTTCTTCACAGACGCCCATTTTTTTTTCAGTAGTAGTCCCAGGTTCCCCTAGATGATTCGCGAAGTTCTCTAATAAGTTTTTTTTTTCTCCGCCCTTGAGGCTTTTCTCTCTTCTTTTCAAGCTAACGTCGGTGTACTAATCCCCCTGAAAACAATCTCTTTTTCTCTAGAGGATTTATTTTTTTCTATGTACCTTGAGTGAAACTTTTCTGAAATCTTTTTTCAGTGTTCTTCCCAGAGTTTTCGAATTTTCTTTTTTTTTGATTTTTCCTCTCCCCCCAGAGCCTCGACCTTCTTTCGTTTTTTTTTTCGTCTTTCAATCTCTCTTCTGGGACTCCCGTCGCGCTTTCCCTTTCCCAATTTCTTTTTCCTTCCCTTCCAGTGTCCTTCCCGACAGAGGTTCTTGAACTTTTTTTCCCCAAGTTCTCCCCTCCCTTTTGCAGAGCTTCTCTTTTTTTTTTTCGACACTTCCCTTTAAACCCCCTGATGATCTCGTACCCCACCGTCCCAGACGTTTTCTTCCCGGATTGTCCCCCTCCCCCAAAGCCTTCCCCCGCCCCGGCTTGAGTCTCTTATCCCCTTGAAGTCCTTTGGAATTCTCCGAACAGGACTTCCCCCCGTTTTCCCCAAACTCCCTTCGCAAGAATTTTTTTCTCAGTTGCTCCCCCATTCTGATTCTGCAGCCCCCCCCCCCCCTCCCTCAGATGCTTTTCTCGGACCCAGGACTCCTCCTCCTCAACATTTTTTAAAATGTGCGCCCTTTTTTTCAGTTATCAGTACGCGACGCCCACTTGTAGGGATCTTCCCAGCAAATTACAAACCCGAGTGTACTCTTTTCCGATCCCCTCCTCCTACAAGCATCCTTCTTGCCCTTGTGAGAACAACACCTCTTTTCATTCTCTGTTCGTCGAGAATCCCAAAAGCTCGAGAGCCCTTCTAAATTTCCCCCTTTCTTCCAGGGACTCTGAATAGCCTCCCCTTTCTGCCTCCGAGGTATCAATGAATCTCATTTCGTAAGTATTGTTGAGGCGGGGCCCTGTCCAGGGAACGCCTCTCTAACGTTTTTATCTCTTTCCCGCCGCTCCCTTGAATAGGTTTCACTTTTTTTTTTTTATCCAATTCTTCCCCCCTAAGTCTTTCCCCAAAACTTTATTCTTCCCCTCTTTTGGGTGGTCAAGGCCTGGGGTTCCTTCTTCGAGAACCCCTTTCCCCACCATGCAGAATGCATAAGTTTTCTGTGGCTTTTCCCCTTTTGACCAGGCGTTCTTCTTTAAAACCCTTCCCGCATCTCTTTTCCCTTTCAGTTCCCTCTTTTTTCAAAAGTTTTGTTTGAGGTTTGGACCTTTTTTTTCTCCGGTGAATTCCCAAAATTCTTCCTTAGGATCCTTTTTTAAGATCTTGTATCCTTATTACCTTTTTTTTTCCCCCATCTTTCCGCCCGCAAGCTCTACACGCGTAATTTTGTTTTTCTTTTCCAAGATTTCTGTTGCCTTTTTTTCTCCCAGTCTCCCCCCCTGCGAATCCCAGGAAGAAGTTCAGCCCTCTCATTTCCCTCATCCGGTGATTTCAGGCTTACTCCTGTCGGGTCCTTTTTTTATTAGTTTTCTCTTGTTAGGTCCCTTGGACTCTCAGTTTTTCTTAGTAATTTGATATTTTTTTGCGTTGCCTTTGACCCCTCCCTTAAGTTCCCCCCTTTTTCAAGTCCCCACATTTCTTTGGTTTCCAGATCGACCTAGAACCTTTCGTGGGGCACTTCCTCTGTGTCATCCTGAACGCTTGGTTAAACTTCTCCTCTGTCCCCTCCTGCCCCTTTTTTTTGAACTTTTTTTTGCTTTCCTTGCACTTTGGTCCCCCAAAAACGTCTTTTTTCTGAGATTTTTTTTGTGCAGTGTGATTTCCCCCCCCAAATTAATGTTCTCTGACTTTTCCTTGTTGTTGCTGCCTTCTGACGCCTTTCGATCTTGCAGTACTGTTTCTTCCCTTTTTTCTTCTTCCCTGGACTCCGTCCTTTGACGGTTTTCTAATGCCTCAGACCTTGCAATCTCCTCTTTCTCTTTTTTTTTTTCTTTTCCCCTGGAAGCTTTCTTTTTTTCCTCGAGCAGTTTCTTCTTAAGACTTTTTTTTTGACCCCTCGCTTTTTTCCGGCCTTGGGCTTCCTTTCCTCTAAACTTTTTTTTTTTTTTCAACATTTTCGAGCCCCTGTTCCCTGACTCAAAACTTAAGGGCGTGTTCAAGAGACTTCCGTCTACCTTTTTCTTCTTCAGACTGGCGCCGAGAATCCCCTCCCATCCCCCAGACCTTGAGGCTCTCTTGAATATTAGTGCTTCCCCCACTTCCCCCCCGACGTTTGATCTATCCTTCAAACAGACCCCTTCGTGTGATTTTTGACAAATTCTCCTATCCTCAGAGTCCTCTTCTCACTTTCGTGCTTTTCTCCCCGAACTCTTTTTTTATCCGAATGTGGTTTTTCCAACAACCCACCCAGGACTTTTTCGTCTCCTTCTTCTTTTTCTTCTCTTCTTTTTCCCCCCCCTCCCGTTGGGGGTTTTTTTCCTCCCCCCCCCAGGCTCTGGGTTTCGGAAACGTGTGATTGGGTTTTGCGAATTCCTCAATACGCCCCCCCCTTCCTCAAACACCTTCTTCCTTTTTGTACTCGCGAAATTTTTTTTCTTTCTGCGTCTCGGTAACTTGATAACCTTTGTCTACCAAAAAGTTTTGAGCCCCCTCTCCAAGAACTTTCTGCGATTCCCTTCTTTTTGAATCGCCTTTTTTCCGATTCTTCCCAAGTTTTTCTCCGATGCGATGTCTGGGATTTTTCTCTCCCAGTCGCTCCCCCTTGGAAACCTCTCCCCCAGAATGTTTTTTTTGCCATTTTTGAGCGTCTCAGTCCCTCAAATTTTCCCCCGTTTTGACTGTTCCTTTTTTGCTCGATTTTTCAAAACTTTTTCTGACATGCCCCCTTCCGATGGGGTGGAGATTTCTGAGGAGTCTTTTTCTCGGGAAGTCAGTTTTTTTTCTCATTTGGAATTTTTTCCTTTTGATTTCTCTGGATTGGAACCCCCCCCAATATTGCTCCCCCCCTTTCACATTCCCCATCGACCCCTCCCGTGAACTTATTTCTTTTTTCATCATCGTCGACTCCCCTGCCCTTTAAAGTCCCCCACACCCCCCTCTAAATTCGTGAAGTTCCCCTCCCTCTCAAGCTTCTAACCCGTCTCCAACAACCTTGTAGAAACGACTTGATGAGGTCCTGTCTCCAGAGGCTCCCCTAGCTCGAGAACCTTTCTTTTTGACCCCGTATTGTTTGTGCAGTGTACTTTTGTGATTTGCCTCTTTGGTCCTTTCCTTTTCCTTTTTTGACGTTCTCGAACATTGTTTTCTGAGCCCGAGTTGGCTCCCCCTCCTTCTTGTGACCCTCTTTAAGAGTCTTTTTCCCTCGAGACCTCCCTTTTGCCAGTTTCCTCCTTTTAGACACCCCTTTTTTATTGCATTTCCCTCGGCCGATAGCATTTTCTTTAAGCCCCTCAAAGCCCCTTCAAAGGGCCCCCCCCCCTTATAGAAAATCCTCTTTCTCCCTTCTTCCAATGAACCTTTCCCTTCCCCCTTGCTGTTTTTCTTTAGTAATAGCCCCCGCCGGAAGATGTCTTTTTCCGGCTTTGCTTTTCCCTTTTTCATCCTTTTTTCTTTTTTGCGGGGTGTGTCTCCCCCCAGATTTTTTTTCTTTTCATTTTCAAACCTGCGACGGTGACCTTGGCCATCAGGTCTCCAATTTTTCCTCTTAGGCACTTCCTCTTTTTTTCGTCTTTTTTTCTTTTTCTTTTCCCAAGGATCTTCTTTCCTTTTTGTGGCCTTCACTTTAAGGCACCCCTGATCTTTTTTGTTTTCTCTTCTGAATTTTTGGTATGGCCCCTTTCCCCTCCAGGTTTCCCTCTCCCCAAAACCCTTCCCTCTTTTTAATTGCCCCAAGGTATATTCAGCAGGACCCCCCCCAGGTTTCATTTAGCCTTCGTAGCTTCCCTCAGCCGAAATTTTTTCCCTTTTTGGTTGTTTTTCAAGGATCTTGGTTCATAGTCGCCCAGACTAAACTCCCTCCCATTCCTACGGTTTGGTTTTTTTGATCTCGGGCTTCGGTCGATTTCCGAAGAACACCCTTTCTTTCCCTACTTTTTTTTGGATACTTGATTTTTCTTTTCTTTTTTCTCTGAGTCTTGAGTTTTTTTTATTTGGATACCTTTTAGTTTTTTCAAAGTTCTCTTTTTTGGATACCTTCGTGATTTTTTTCTCCTCCCCCCTTTCTCCGGAAGAATCCCCCCTCCTCCTAGGTGTGGCTTTCCCAGGGAATTTGTTCCTTTAGATTTGATTTTTTTTCTCTCCTCTGGAACCTTACCCCATACCCACTTCCGCTTTTTAACTTTCTCGTGGATACGTTCCCCGTTATCTTTCTCCTTTTTCCCCTTGTTTCCCCTCCCCCTTTCCCCCGCTTTTCTTATTTCGGCATGACGTTTCTTAAGTCCCCGATGCCCCTCGCCTTCAAGAATTCCCCTGTGTAAGTTTTCTGAAGATCTTGTTTTGCTTCTCCTACGTCTTCCCCGCTTTCAAGGTGGTTTTCCTGAGCTGCCTTAGATTCTCACTGGCGTTTTTCGATCTCGTTATGACCCTTCCATTTCTTTCTTTCCCTTTTCCGACGCTTTCTCCCCTTCCTGGTGCCCTTCACTTCTTAAGCCTGCATAGCTCCTTTTCCAATTTCTCCGTGTTGAAGGCTTTTTTTCCTTCTTGCCCAGCTCCCTAACAGTTGACTTCTCCGGAATTTTTCTTAAACCCTTTCACCGGTTGTTGACCAGGGAGTCTTTACCAGTTCATTACTTCTCCTTTTTTTTTACACGATGTACATGCGCAGTAGAGTTCCCAATCACCGGTTTGACTTCCTGCCTTTTTTTTAAACTCATGCTTTCTCCTGTTTTTGTGGGCCTCCACAACGATTTCTTTTTGATTTGTATTTGGACCCCCCTTCTTTTGCGAAGTTCCCGAGCTCTCTTTCCCCCCCCCATTTTTTTCGAAGTCCCCCCCTCCCTCTCTGATGCTCCTTTTTTTTTTTTGATCCCCCCCCGTCCCCCCGAAACCGATCCTTCAAACCAATTTTTTTCTTACGAGAAGCTCTTCCTCTATCTCTTTAGAGAGATTGGAGCTTCCCCTTTTGGTGAGGTTCTCTCCCTTTTTTCTTTTAGCAAGCTCTACTCCCACTCCTAATCTAACCTTTTGTCTCAGTTAGAGACTTTCCTCGAGCTTGCTCTTTCAGTGATTTTTTTTTAATGCCAACTTCCCACCTCCCTTTGGTGTTACTTTTTTTTCCGGACTTCCTACGCACGTGTCTCATTTTCCGGGAAATCTCCCTTTCATTCTTCTTATGATTGTTTTTCTTTGAATTTTTCCCCCCCCCTCGGATTTTTCCCTCCCGAATTCCCCTGTCGTGCGTAACGTCTTTTCGAGCTTTCCTCTTGAATCTCTTCGAACCTTTGACTGTCCCTCCTTCCTGCCCCCTCCCCCCCGGACCTTTTTTTGTAGCCAGAAGTTTTGTATGATGAGTTCCTGAAGAACTTTCTGATGTCTCTTTTTCTCTCTTCTGCCTAATTTTCTTTCTTTTTCCCCTTCCCTTTTGGGTTCCCCCATATCTTGTCCCCCGGACTCCGCCCTCTCTCCTAAGTGTCCCCCACCATTTTCCTAGGATTTTTTTTCACTTTTTTTAGCTTTATTCCTCAAACCCTTTTTACCCCCGAGTACGTCGCTTTTCAGAGATAAATGAATTTTACATTTTGTAAGCCTTCAACCCACTCCTCTGAGAGTTCTTTTTCTTTTTCCCCCGAGGTTCCCGGCGAACTTTTCTTTTCAACTTGCTTTTAATTTTGAATTTTTTCTCTTCTTCCTCTTCTCCCCCCCCCACCGCGTCTACCTGTCCTCTAATGGGGCTTGACGAGTTTCTTTAGCCTTCTTCTCCCCCTTAACCTCTGGGGCGCGCGCGTGAAAAGCTCCCGATTTTAATTCTCCAGGGATTCAACCTCCCCCCCTCCTCCTGCCTATTTCCCTTCCCACCGACGCGCATTCGTCCTTTTTTTTGGGCGGCGTTCTCACCCTGTTCCTCTGCCCAAAGACCCCCTCCCGGACCCCCTTGAACGTTTTCATCTTTCTTTCATTCCCCTCTTTCGCGGGGCAATGCCTTAAGTGCCAACCCCCGCAATGATCCTAGTCTGCTTTTCGGTCCGCCCTTTTGTGCAATCCTTTCCAGGATCGGTCCCCTTCGCCTTCCAACTTCCCCCTTTTGTCTTGTTTATTCCCTTTAGTAGGCGATTCCCCAAATAATTCCCGCAGGCTCCGCATCCTTTTTTTCGATCACGGAGGATGAAGGCTTTCTTGATTGTTTTCCCTTATAGCCCCTTTTTTTTGCCACCTTTTCCATAAAAGAGCCTCTCTCTTCTTTTAGTCCCTTTCCCTCTTCTCTCCCATGCATTGAACGTTACCCCGCCTCTCCTCGACTCTTTAGTCATCCCTCCCTAGTTCCCCAGCGGGTTTTTGAATAATTCCTTCCCCTCCTGCAATCTTTCCCCTCAACTCCCGTCCCCAGTTGCACTTTTTTTGGCCTTCTCGATTCTGTGTGCTTTCCCTTGCCCCGACCCCCCAACCTTTCTCGTTTTTCGTCCCTAGGTCCCTTTATAAGGCCTTCTTCCTTTTTTTGCGATTTTCCTTTTCGCATCCCATAGATTGTTTATCCTCCCCTTTCTTCCTAACCCTTCCCGTTTTTGGCTTCCCTTTCCCCTGGGATGACTGTTCGCCTTCTCTCGGCATAAGAACACATTTTGAGATAGGTGTGGCCCTTCAATTTAATCGGGTTTTTTTTCAAATGTTGGTTTCATTTCTTCCCCCCCCTGCCCACCCCTGATAACTCTTCCCCCCATGATGGTCTTTTTCCCTAGGGTCCGCTTATGTTCGCCCCTTCTTCTTCTTTGTTCGTTTCCTTTTCTGAAGAATCTCTTTTCCATTTCGCGTCACTTTTTTCGTCTAAGCTTTGAAGTCTTTTTTAGTCGAGCTTTCCTTACGATTTCCCCCCCCCCTTCGTTGTCTTCTATCTTATCCCTTTTCCAGTTCCTATCCTTCTCACAAGATATTTTTCCTTGGGTGTGGCCAAACGCCTTTTTGTGAGAGCGGGAACATAAGGTTGGGACCGCCGTTTTTTTCCGTTGATTCCCCCCTCCTACTTCCCTTCTTCCTCGGTTTCCTTGTTTAGTCCGTCTTTGGATAGGCTTCTTCCCGCCCTATTTGGAGAATTTTTTTTTTTTTTTTCTCACTTTCCTTTTTTCTTTTCCCAAGGGACCTTCCCGCGACAGTTTTTTTTTTTCCCGGCGATTACCCTCGCTTCTTCTTTCCTAGGTGCCCCCTTCTCCGCATTTTTGAACTTTTCGAGATTTCTCAAAGTTTCTTTCTGTCATTACACCAAGCTGTTTTCCCACCGACTTTTCCGGGGGTTTATTTTTGCCCTCGAATTTTCTCCCCGATATATTCCTCCCTTTTAGAGAACTCCTGCGTCTTTTTTTGTGCATTCTTCGTAGTCCTTTTCAAGCGCCCTCCTGGCTCCTCTCTCGGGTTTTGTGAGAGAGATCCGAAGTCCAATTTCAGGTGTGAAGCTCCCTCTTGGTGCCCCCTCCCCAGTCCTGGGATTCCCCTTTTTGGAGAGCCTCTTCTCTCTCTCTATGATCTGTTTCTCGAAATTTTGTCATCCCTGCCTAAATAATTTTCTTTTCTTTCGGACTCCTCCCAACAGATTCTTCTTGGACTTTCGGCAGACATTTGAATGGGTCTTCCATTCTTGATTTCTGCGCCATGGTCATTGTCAGTTCATAGTGCACTCCTTTTGGGGACTCTCTCGTTCCCCCTCCTCGGGTTCGAGTCTCCCTTTCCCCCTCCAGTTTTTCTCCTGCACGAACTTCTTGTTTTGATCGATTCACACGGGCACGGCAAAACCCCCCTTTCCCAGATTTTTGTTTTCTATGCCCTCGGATTTCGTGCATCACTCTTTCCCTAATGTTTTTTTTCGTCTTTTTTCTCCCTTATAGTAACATTTTTACGCTTACCTTTTTTTCTTTCGTTAGTGCAGGGCCCTCTCCAAACCCTCCTCCCCAACGAAGCCTTTCTAAGTGTGACCCCTTCTCCAAAATGATTTTTCTGCGTCGAACAGGTTAGAGCCGCACTTTTAAAAGTTCCCCTCTCCTTTCATGCTTGAATTTGCACGCCCCCCCCCTCCTGACCCTCTCTTCTTTCCACAGGGCCCCTCCCCCGACCTCCATTAGACCTTCTTTTTTTTCCCAAAACTTTTGTTGCCCTTCTTTCCCTAAGAAGTTACAATCAGGTAGCTCATCTCTCTCGGGGGCTTTGTTTCTCCAAACTATTCGCTTGTTCCGATCTTAGTTTCTATCCTTTTCTTAGGCCCTTCCGGCCCCCCCCTTAAGTTCTTTCAGCGATTTTAAATCCCCCCTGCCAGATAGAACCCCCTTTCAGGAAAATCTCCTCGACAATTTTGTATCCCTTCCCCCTTCGTACCCTTTTTTTTTTAGGAGTCCTTTCCCCCTGGGAATTATTTCCTCCCCCCACCTCCAGGCAGTAGTAATCTTTTTTTCTGTGATCCCTCCTTTTTCCGCTTTTATTCACCCCCCTCGGAGTTTTTTCGACACATGATTCTCAGCTTATTGTGATCTTTCTTTCCGGAAGGCTCGTCCTTGCGGCATTTCCCTCTCTTATAGATACCCTCTTCTCAGTGTCGTTTCTGATTCGTTCTTCTAGGATTTCTCCAGAAATACCTCCTCTTTCTCAGTTCTTTTCCATCCCAGTTGTTTTTTTTTTGGCGGCTGTCCCTAGGAGGCCCTTCTTCCCGAAGCATCCGTGGAGAACCCATAACTTCTCTTATGAATGCCCTCCCTGAAGGCCGCTTTTCATTGAGCTGCGGAAGATATCCCAGTTTTTCCTTTTTCAAGGGGGTGAACGTTAGGTGAATACCCGGGGGACCTCCATCCCAATTTTTCCTTTTCTGGTTTTTTTTCCCGCACTGTGCGTGCATCGAGGTTTTCGGGACTGACCACCCCCCAATCTTAGGTTCATTTCTCGGACGCTCCCCATCCTGGACCTTAATTCAATTTGTGATTTTCACTTTAACGGTTTGATATGTCTCTTCGGAGTCATCCTTCAGACGCCAGAGTCCTTCCCTTTTACTGGGTTTTCTTCCCCGGTCCTCCTTTTCCCCAGAACAATGCTAGAGACCCCAATAGACTTTCTTCCTATTTTCAGGAATGGTCTAGGTCTTTTTTAGCTGAGGCAAGAAATCCTCAATTCAGGCTCCCAATGTCCGAACCTTCCAGACCCCCCTTCTTTCTTTCTTTAAAGCCCTTCTCCTTGTCCCTCCCCAACACCTCTCGAGGTGTGCCTGCTTTTTTTTTACTTTCGTGCATTTTTTTTCTGAAAATCACTTTCTTGAGAACTCCTCTTAAGATTGTTTCTTCCCTTAGAGCTTTCCACTTTTTTCTCCCATAGACCTGATCCCCATGCTTGATAGAGCGCCCCTGCAGCCAAGCCTAGTTTTCTCGCAGGACGCCCAACTCCTTTTACTCTGCTCCCCCTCGGCTTTCCCATCTCCCCCCACCTCTACCCCCCCCCGGCTCAGCCTCCACCTTCACGGCTCCCCCCCACATCCTCCCCACTTTCCTTCATCCTTTCCTAACCTCCCCTCCTTCCGCCTCTTATCCCCCCTCCCTTTCCCCCTCGTTCTTCCTCCCTCCCACACCACTCCCCGTCCTTGTTTTTCTTCCACTCTGTTCCCCTCACGCCTCCCTCTCCTCCATCCCCCCGTACTTCTTCCTCTTCTTCTACTTATTCAACTTTCTACAACGGATTTACACTTTTTCATGACCCCGCACCAGTTTTGTTCCTAGACCCTGGCTCTTTTTTCCTTCAGCCTGGGTCCCGTCGAACTCTCTACACCTTTTTTATGGGCTACTGTGGAACTTTCTTGGGGGATATCCCCCCTTGTTCTTCCCCTTACCCCCGTTGTGACCCCTCCTGAAAACTTTCTCCTCGAGAAACTTTAAAGGTTTACCTTTTGGAAGACGACTTCCCCAGATATCCCCTATCGCTTTTTTTGAATTTTCCCAATCCGCCTCGCGCCTCTCCATTTTCCCTTTCCTCGAACATTCGTTTATAGGTAACCTTTTCTCGCCAAGTTTGAGGTTTTTGTTCAAGGACCCCCTCCCCCTGGGTTTTATTTATTTTCTTCGGACCCCTTTGAACCTTTCTAGATGAGAGTCCCCTTTCTCGTAGTCGCCTTCTCACTTTTTTTTGAGTAGGTAGTTTCGAAGTCCCCTTCTTCCTTTGCCTCTTTCTTCCCATCCGGCGGAGCTCCCCTCTCTCAGTGTTGTGTTGATTTGTAGCTGAGGGTTATCCCTCTGAGGACAACCTTTTTTTGTTTTTTTTTTTCCTTGTTCCTGAGATTTGTTTCTCCCTCTGAAACAACCCCTTCCCTGGATCCTTTCCTGTCGCGAAGTTCTCTTTCCTTGAGTTCTTCCTGACAAATTTTTTTTTTTTCCAAGACCCCATTTTCTTCGGGGGCCGGCCCCCCGGGGACTCTTATCCCAACCTGTGCCTACACAGTTCTCTTGCGCTTCCTTTTCTTTAGGCTCTTTTTTTTGAAGCTTCCTCGTTGCGCTGCGTTTTGTTCCGACGTCGCTATCAGGCGTTTCCCCATTTTTCCAGAATGTTTACTTGTTTCTTTTTTTGCCACAGCGGCCCCACGACATCCCCTTTCCCGGTACCTTCCAACTCTGGGGAGTTTCCGGAGGTTCCTTGAATCCCCTTAATGCTCGTCTTTTCGACTTTCTCTTCCTTTGCTCACCGGCCCCGTCGGTAGTCGAGTCGTCTTTACCCTTGTCAAATTTCTCCCGCCGCACCCAGACGTCACCTTTTTCATCCCCCCCCCAGACTTCTTTGGCCTCCCCCCTGCAACCTTTACCTTTTTTACCAGCACGATTGATCACTAAAAAGTCAATCCTCGGGACTCTGATCCCTCAACCCAGTCCTTCTCCCCTAAATGATCTAGGCGTGACTCGTCTTTCCTGTTCCCCCCCTTCGCGGCGGGAAGAACTTGTTCCAACATTTCATTGTTCAGGTGACGCCGTCTCACCCAAATCTTTTATCCCTCAGTCTGGCCCCCCCAACTTTCAGACTCAGTCGGATTTTTCTTTATGACTCTCCCCTCCTCCCCCATTCCAGACCTCGTGATGACAAGTTCTTCCAACTAAGTTCACTTCGTTGAACTAGACCAGCTCGTCGTTTTCCCTTTTACTTTTTAAAGTTACCCCTCTATAAAATGATTCATAGGTATTTTCCTGAGCGAATTCCCAGATTGGGGCTGCCTGTTTAATCTTGTAAAGGTTCTCTAGGATTTCCACCTCTCTTTTCTGTCGTTTTCTCTCTTTTTTCCTTGGTCTATTCCAAGATTCTTGGCTCATGGTCAACCAATTTTCTTTTTCCAACCGAGGCCCTCCTCCGTCCCTCTACCGCCCGGAACCGGATTCTACCCCTGGGTTATTACCCTTCAATCCACTAGGAAGGCCCTTAGTTGAGTTGAACTTAGGACTTTCCCCCAAATACCCTGAATGGAGTGAAATTGTATCTCTCCCTAATGAATTTTTTTTTAGAGTCTGGGTTTTCTTTACTTGTTCCCCCCCCCCAGAGTTTTTTAGTCTATTCCAGGTGAATAAGAACCCTTCAAATTCCTTCATCGGCTTTTACCATGTCGTTAGGCATTCCCTTGATTAAAATAATGTTGAGATAGCCCGAATTAAGGCTTTGAGGTTAGGGTGTGTTTAACCACTCCTCCCCCAATAGCCTTTTCCAGCAGGACCCCTTTCCCAGTCGGCGAACCCCCCGGGAAGGTCCTCTCCCGGTTTTTCGGATTTTCCTTTCAAGAGTGCCCTCTCCTCACCTCAGCCCCCTAATTGTGCGTCTTTTTTTGGATAATTGATCTTTATGGGCTTCTTTTTTTCCTTGACGTTCGTCACTTTTTCTTTCCGAGATTGTTCTACTTTCTTTGGAGGGGCGTTTTTAAGTTGGCGAATTTCTCCACGTACCGTCCTTTCTTTAACATCCTTTAGCTTTCCTTCGATTTCCTTCTCCTGAACTCTCTAAGAGTTGTTTTCTTTTTCCCCTTCCAATCTCCTCTTAGTAATCAGCTGTTTTCCTCTTGACAACCCTTCTGCCCCTTCTTTTCCGCTCCTTGTTTGCTTTCTTTCCCGAGTTTGCGCTTCACCGCTTCTTCCTTTTTCTGTCTTTTTTTTCTTTCCGGGTTCTAAGCACGGCTTAGTTGAGCTTTTTTTACCGCCTCCTCGCTTGTAACCTTTCTTTTAGTCATTTTTGTGTTTTTTTTTCTTGATTTCCTCAGTTTTGGATCAGGCCCTCTCTCCTCGATTGATGTTTCCTTTACCAGACTTTTGGAGTTTGGTTATCAACCTTCCTTTGTCTTCTCCGTCCCCCCTCAGCCTCTCTCAGCCTTGCTGGCCCCGATTCCCCGAAAGCCCTTCCCATTTTTTTTGGTCTTCTAGTTCTCTTTTCTCCCCAAATTCTTCCATTTTCGCAGGCAATTCCCCGGATCCAAGCGCCCCAGGGATTTCTAGTAGATTACTTCTTTTTCCACCTGAATCGCCTTTTCGTATGTCCCCCCGAACCATCTTCTTTTTCTATTTTCAGTCCCCTCCACGTTTCGCTCCCCCTAAACTTCATTCTAACTTTGGGCGGTGTCTCCCCTCAGAGACACTTCTTGGGGTCCGTCCCCAAGTTCTCTCTCAGCCCTATCCTCCTCCTCTGAGAGAGCCTTCCAGCTGACTCCCGTTAGAGTCCTCGCTCTCTTTAGCTTTTTCCCAAAAGGCTTTCTTTAGCAGAGGACGACTTTCCATCATCTCTCCTTTTTCCTTGTTGGGTTCTCTCTCTTTTTGACTTTCTCTCTGGTCGGTCAAAAGTTTGTTAGCCTTGTTGCTGCAACACTTTCCTTCTAAAAATTTGTAAGTCTTTTCTTCTTTATAGCTCCGCTGTTATGAGATGCTTTTCGTTGCCTTCCCCCCCCTTCATCACTGAACCACAAGCTTTATCCTTTCCTTTGAAACCCTCCGATTTACTTTTTGTCGCTAAACCTGTTCTTTTAAACCGGTTACCCTTTTCGGCGAATGGGCGCTTCGGAATTTTTTCCCCTCTCTTTCCCCTCCTTTTTCCCCCGATTTTTCCATTTCCTAGAAGTTTCCGTGAGAACAGTTAGTTCACTGCATTGCTTTCACATCCCCCCCTGAACCCCACCGTAGCTCTGCTTGGCCTCTTTTTTTTATTTCTTTCAGGGAACCGACACCCCCTTGATGATTTCTTTATAGTCCACGGCATTTTTCTTTTTTTAGGTCAATTCTTTCCCCTCCCGCTTAACGTCCTCTCACTTTTCGCACCCACTGCTGCGTCATTGTTTCCCCCTGGTCAACTCCCCAACCCCTTTTTGGTCTCAGACCTTCGTGCCCAAGGCTTTTCCCCCGATTAGCCCCCCCTTTCATGCCCCCCCCCAAGACTTTCCCTCCACTCTGAGTGGTTCCCCCCCCCTGGGTTTTTCCCCTCTAATTTTTTTCTTTTTCGTTCACCCCCAACTCTTGCGTCTTCTGACGACTTCGTTTCATTTCAGCTTAGCGGTTTGTGGCAGATTCGTTCTTTGGGACGCTCGACTGGTCCTAAGACAATTTTTCCCCAGGGCTTTTTGAGACCCCCCCCCCCTCCGTGTCATTCTCCCCCTGAAGCGTTCCTTTCAACTTAATTTCTTCGTTTCAGCCTAAGGGCTAGAAGGTTTGTTACCCTGCAGTCTTCCTAAACCGACGTCCCCTTGTAAGTAATGGTTTTTCGGTTCCTGAGAAATCTTGTCCGGACCCGCCGGCTCCGTCTCGACCCCTCATCATTTTCTCAAGTTTTTCCTTTTTTCTGTGATTTCCTCTTTCTTCGGTGTGCACCCTTCAAAACCCGCGGAACTCGCTTTTCCCTCCGGATCCTTTTTCGAATTATTTTCCCCCATGGTTGGTTTCTCATGCATTTCTTTGGAAGGCCCTTCCCTCAAGCTGTTTACCTCGGTCCCTTTATTTTTTTCCCGGCTTTTCACCATATCCGAGCGGGATCGCTTTGGACCTCCTTCCGGTTTTTTGGGAGTTTCTCCGGCGTACGTTTTTAAACTTTTCTCTCTTTGAAAGACGCCGCCCTCAAACTTTACTTTCGATGGACGACTATTTCCCCTGGCAGGTTTCTAATTTTTTTTTCATATGGAACGCGCTCCCTTCAGAGCCTCTGTTCTTTTCAGCTTTTTCCCTTCCTGGCATTTCCCCGAGTTTTTCCTTTTCCCCAGTATGTACCTAGGCTTTCAAACTTTTTGGATTTTAGAGGCGTTGCATCTTTCGAGAAGCTCCCTGATGGTCTTTTCCATTTTTTTCCCCTTCCGATAGTCTTTCTCTTCCTTCCCTTTGCCTGATATTGGACCGTCCTAATGGTTACTATCTGCTCTATCTTGGGAGGGCCCCCCTTTTTTATCGAGAGACTTCTTACAGATCCCACTTTGACCCTTTTCGTAGATTTACTGACTCATTGATAGAACTTTCCTCTTTTGCGCTCCCCCTTAATTTTCCCCCCTAGTGCGTTTTCTCCCTGTGTTTCTTGTACTCGTTGGCCTTCCAAACAGCCCCTTTTCTCTTTGAGATTTGTTGCTCCCCTCTGGGCTTTCCGTTGAAACCCCCGTCTCCGCGATATTTCGTGAATTCCTTTGTTTACTTTCTTAAAGTCTAGTTTAGCTCACCGCCCGAGTTGAAGTCCCCCCCCACGTTTTCTTTGATTTTCCGTGCTCCTCCCCAAGACTTCAGTTGCGGGTCACCGATTCCATTCGTGCTTTTCAACGCTTTCCTGTGGACCCTTCCCCCTTGACGTCCTTTCTTTCAAAATTCTCTCTCTTTTCCAGCCTTCAGCACTTAAGTAATCTTAGTTTTCCTCCTAAGATATTTTCCTTTCTTCCCTCTTTTTTTCAAGCTTTTTTTCCCTCTTCATTGGTTTCTATGACGCGTACCCTCAGGACACACGCCTTTCCTTTTCTCAATTCCGAGTTACCCTTTTACTTGAAACCGCATGGGCTTTTCCTTTTAGATAGCTTACTTTCTTCGAGGTCCATATCAAGCGTTTCCCCATGGTTTACTCTCCTCTTTCGCATCTGTCCCTACTTCAAGCCTTTCCTTCCCCCTTGAGGGCAGGCCAAACGAAGCCCAATGGATGTTTTTTCTTTTTTTTCCTTTCAGTGGTTCCACCCCTGCAGCCGCTTCCCTTTCTTGAGCGGTACGTACGAACTGAGCTGCGAATTTGACATTTCCCCACAAGGAGCGTTTCCTCAAATTTGTTTTTTTCCCCAGAGCTCCTTTTTCCTCCTCTCTTTTACCTCCTCCTCTGTAGATTGAATCGCCGCCCTTCTTTTCAAAGTTTTCCCCCTCTTTTGTTCCCGCCCAAGATCCCCCCCCCCCCTTCTTCTCCACAAAGGTTTTCTCTTTCGAATAAGCTTTTTTTCTTTTTTTTTCGGTCCGTTCTGCGCAACTAATGGCCCCACATTTTCCCTGTGTTCTCGTCGGTGCCGCCCAAGAGGGATTTGACGTAGGCCAATGGATCCCTAGGGGACCTCTTCCCTTAGAGGTTTTTTCCCTTCTTCTTAGGCTTTGCCTTGTCCTCCCCCAAGGCTTCTTTTCGACCCTTTAGTCGCTCTTCACTGTAGAGGTTCTCCCCTTAGAGAGACCCTTATTACCTTTTTCCTTTTTTTGAATGCATCTTCCAATTAGACCCCCCCTTTCCCATGCAACATTTTCTAAAGCACCAGTGGTTGATCTATGCTTTGAGGGAAGCTTTTCGTCCTCCCTTTTAAACCAAGGCCTTGATTCCTTTAGAGTCTATCAGGAAACTTTGTCTTTCCAAGTCTTTTACCCAGTTCTTTCAGAAGCACCCCCCTTCGTCATTTCCTGACATTTCCCCCTCCCCCTAAGTTCTTCCAAAGGGAAAGCTCCTCCCCTCAACAGATTTCCTTCCCATACACAAACCGAATTTTTTCTAATGAATCTCCCCGTAATGCCCCCCCTCCGAGGCGCTCCCCTCCCCTTCTCCTTCCACGGTCGCCCCCTTACCGAAACCTGGATGAAATATGCCTTCCCTCTGTGGAATTGTTCCCTGAGGATTTCCCCCCCTTTCTCGCTTCAGATCCCTTTTGGCCCCGCTTTGACTCCACACCGGCTTTTTTTTCTCTGGTTTCTTATGACGATCGCTTTGCGGACAGCCTCCATCTTTAGCCAACCATTGTTTTTTCCCTGCGCGCGATTTCTCCCCCTTTCTAGTCGTTCGCTCTCCCCCCTTTTCCTAAAGGACTAATCTTGAATCCTTCCATGTACCCTTATCGCATTCCTCTGATCTGAAGAGCTTTTCTGAATTGTGCTGCGGGTTTCCCTGGAAAAGTCTCGTCGAAGCCTTTCCCCCCCCCCTTCTTGTTCTTTTTTTTTGGTCATCCTGGTACGAGTTTTTGCACGATTTCTTTTTTTCACGGCCTCTCAAAACCCGGACAACTGCTTTGGCCGTCTTCGGTCTTTTTTTTTGTGGGAATTCCCTGACTTCTCAACAGATTTTTTCCCCTTGCTTACCCTCGCCTTGTTTTTGCGGACCCCGTGGCTTGCGAGGACCTTGGACCCACTACCCGACCGCCCCCTTCTTTCGGGATCTCCTTCCTTAAATAAGAAGTTGTTGTTTTTTTTTTCTCCCTTTATTTTTTTTCGGTATGTTGGTGTCTTATTCCTCTTAACGGCTCCCTCCCGACCCCTTCCTCTGCGGCCTCCGGTCCAGGGAGAAGGACTTTTTTTCAACCTGCCCTTTTAAAATAAGCAACTTTTCATGAGACCTTGTCCTTGGTTCTCCCTCTTTTTCCGCTTTTGAATGATCCCCCCTCTCCTAGTTGCAATCACCTTTCCCCCAAGGATGACGTCCACGCAATTGCCCCCCTTTTTTCTTTTTCCTGGAGTCCGGCTGGCATCGTCCACTTCCCCTTCCTTTTCAGCCTCCCCCTTCCCAACATGCTTCTCTGAGCGGCGGTCATTGGTTCCATTCCTTTCTTTCTATTGCTTCCTTCACTCTGTTTTTAAGGGTTCCTCCCCTTTTTTGGAGGTTGTTTTCGTCCTTCTCTTCTTCCTGCCAAGTACCGTCCCTTTTTTTCCACAATCTTTCTCCTTTTTTTCAGCGCACCCTTCTCGTCTAACTCCCCCTCTCCGAGTCGACCCGATTCGCTTAGTTTTTCTTGTGGATCCCCTTCTCGTTAATCGTGTCCTCCCCAAAAAAAATCTTAGTGCAAAGACCTTCACCTCCTCCCCTCTGTTATGTTGCGTTCTCCTTTTCCGTGTCCCGAAAACCCTCTCGCCCCTTTTATTCCTTTTTTTAATGCGGCACATTCATTTTTTTTCACAGCATCTTGCTTGATTTTTTTGGAATTTTTA
>Ga0179591_1443951_pt1 | contig 23236 bp, 36 predicted proteins | sample CZOMad2_1_08_16f_FD_182891 | JGI IMG/M metagenome (GOLD analysis project Ga0179591, IMG submission 182891) | Vadose zone soil fungal communities from Angelo Coast Range Reserve, California, USA - CZOMad2_1_08_16fungal (PacBio error correction) | ecosystem: Environmental > Terrestrial > Soil >... | reverse complement strand
GTTATAGGCTGGCCCCGAGCTGCTGCCGGCGGACCCTTAAACAGGACCTACGGCACGAACGAAGTTGAAACAGGCCGACCCACGGTTGATCCGGTTCGCGCGGCCGCCGGTCGAGTTCTTGTGCCGGGGCGGCCAAGGTGGTTTCGTGACCCGGCCAGCCGTTCGCGCTGTAGGTGACGAGGGCCCCGTGTACCTCGCCGGACACGAGGGGCTAAGGGCCGGTCCGGACCAACAGAAGTGTTGCCCGGGCCCGAGGATTCGGGTCATGGTTGTCGTAGTTGCTAGGGCGGACGTTTCACCCACCCGGGGTTAGTCGCGGTTGGTGCCGGTCCTGGGGTTGGAGGGCGGGAGGCTGGGGGACATGCACCGAGACGGAGTACACGTGAATGCTGTAAACGTGGTTGACAGCGACGTGGCACAAAAGGTGGGTATTGTTATAGAAAGCATGCAGGACCGCGGTCGGTGTGTATGAGTCAGAGAGACTATTCGAGTCGGTCGGCACGTCTCGCTTGCAATTCAGGAGTCCGGATTTGGTAGCGTGAGGGTCGATGAGAGGAACGGTGTGGGAGCGCTGACGTCTTGATTTCTTGGGGCATATCACAGCCGAACTGAGTGGCTTGTCGAGGGTGATGGGGTGCGTGAGTTGGAAGGGTCTGCTAGGGGGTTTAAGCGGGCGGTTGGAGAAGGTGTTATGGGTATTACGTTGACGTGAGGGACGGGCAAGTGACGAGAGGCCTTCCGGAGGGGATAGTGGTTTGCCCATTATGAATGTGCCGTTGCACAGACCCGCTTGGTCTGCGTAGGGGGCTGAAGAGGGGCAGGGAACTGTCAGAGGTGAGTTCGGTAGCGGCGCAGGTGTGTCGACGCGAGTCTAGTATAGGGCGGCTAACCATGGGGGAGAGGAGGGGGGGTGGGGGTGGGGGTGGGTGCCGTGGGCATGACGGGAGGCGATCTAAGCGGATAGGGCTAATATGTGTGACGGGGTAGTTGGGTAGGGGCATGATGGGATGGTGGGCAGGTTGAATTTAGGTCTAGGTAACCGTATTCAAGCTAGGAGATGGGGCTACATGGTAGTTACTGTATAGCTTAGGTACCGGCTTTTGGATACGAGTTGCGGGACTGCTGGATACCAGATGTGTTGTCATGTATCATGTGCGTACCGACTCGGACTGTAGTGCGCTGGAGGACGGGCGGGTTGGGACAGGCTGGTGGGGGCGCTAGTGGTTGTGGATCATGTGGACGGGGGGGAGATACGATAGCTGGGTTCGCCAGAACGCGCAGGGGATGGTTTTCGGTTGACGTGTGCCCACCCGGGCTTATGTGAGTGCGATCTTGGAGATAATGCAGGACTGTGTGTTGGTAAGACGTCAGGTTTTCAGATTCGCAAAGGAGTGACTGCGGTCGGTAAGTTGCTGTCGCGCTATTCTTGTTGGGTGTGTGCAGCTGTTGATTGTTGGCGAAGGATGACTTCACACGGCTGTCTGGCGCGGATCTGGTGGTCGAGCAAAACGTCGCAGTCAGTTCTTGGTGATAGCCGGGGGCTGCATCAGGTTGTTTGTACGTCCGGCGCAGTAAAGCGGAGTCTTGTTGGGACTGGGTGGGGGTGGGCTGCAGCGATTGTGGCGGTTGTAATATTGGTACACCCTGACCCGGGGTCGAGGGTGGTGGGTACCCGAATCCGGCGGAATGAGGGTTGTATAGTACTAGATAGTCAGGGGATGGTATGAGGGGCGGGGAGAGGTAGAGAAGAGCATGACGCGGGTGGGTAGGGCGACGCGCTTTTACGGCGTATTGGTTTGTTAGCCAGGGACGAGGGAGTCCCATGGAGGGCTGGGGCGGCCATTGGGGTGCGTCGGCATGGCCGAATCGCGGCTGGTGTACAGGAAGGAGAATACGGGTGGATATGGAATGAGTCGTCCCGGAGAGTGAGCTAGGGCCCTGTGAAAAGATGGGGGGGGAGCCACAGTCTGATCGCGGAGCAAATGGGATAGAGGAGGGGACTCGATGTATTGCGGTGTAGTGTGAGCGCTGGAAAGGCGACTGGATTATCCTCACGTAGGCTCCGGTGGTGCCATGGTTCTCTGAACCCATGAGCCAGGGACTTAAGGGGTCGTAGGTAGCGCGGTGGCGTGAGACTTGGTGGGAACAGGGAGGGGGGGATCGGTGTCGTCAGTGTGCAGAGGACAAGCTATGTGCGGTAGAGGAGCAAGATTGAGGGGCGACACGGAGTTGTCGAATGAGGATTGTACTATTTGTTGGCTGTGCAGATTCTAGGGTCCGTGGTCGGGGGGGGCATATGTGAGAGTGCGGGGTTCCCGGAGCTTGGATGGGGGAGCTGTGACGGAAGAGATTTACCGGGGCCGGTGCGTAGAATTTGCGATGGATGTGTTGAGGGATGGACGCTGAGCTCGTTTCTGCTTCAGGACCGCTAAGCAGAGGACCGTAAGGTGCTGCGGGGATTGGTGGAGAGCATCGCTGTGATGGTAGGTACTGGGAGGGCGTGCCGCACATTAGGTTCCGTCGTTAAGGCATTGGGGCTGGGTCCCGGAGCGAATTATACTGGTAGGGTCGGGGGCAACGAATTGAGTTAACGCAGTTGCCGCGGGATTACTGTTATGCGCGTCGTCGGGTGCGCGGTTTCGGGGGTAGGCCTAGGAGTTGTCGCGCTGTATGGGGGATGCGCCGGCTCGTCTAACGTGGGTTGGTAATTTTGTGCAGGTCAGCTCCATGCGGGGCTCTGGATTGCTGCACGTTTGCCTCTGGCGCCATGAGCTGGAGTAGTGATGACGTCATCTTCGGTGGTGAGTGGTGTGTTGTTCTGTCGGATGGGCCGCAGGGGACACTTTCAGGTACCACGCAATCGACACACATGTTGACGCGGGCTCACGGACGGTGAAGCTGGCAGGACAGGAGTGCTTCCTAAATGTGCCGAAGTGGTGCTTTATCGAGATCGTAACACGGCCGCGTGCAGCAGGAGGGACTTGTGCGAAGCTTGTTAGGGGGATTGTATGGGATGGTTGTGAGGTGGTGTGTCGGGGCGACCCGTGGTAATAGCGTGCGCACTGCTGAGGTGTGTCGGCAGTCTTCGGGGGCTGGAGCGACGCCGGTGTACCGCTAAGTACTACTTTTTCGTGGCGATAAGGAATGGATTCGTTGGCTGGATGGGCGTTACTCGCACGCGATAGGAGGACGCACGACATCTTAGATGGTGTTTGGCAGGGGGGGTACAGGGGGAACGTGTCTCTTAGGTGTTTCTCATGTTGGAAGCTGGGGCGGAAGTATCTTTGCTCCGTCTGTGAGATTTTGACGCTTCTCGGCATGATAGGACTCTTGTTACACGCCTTCGGTTAGATTTGGAGAGTGGGTCGGTGGTGGCGGTTTGTTGGCGGGAATTTGCGGTTCCTGCATGTTGCGGGGTAGCTATGCGTGCTATGGGGAATAGTGGTGGTAGTGGGCCATCTCGGTGGACAGCCGTGAGGGATGTTCGCTCTTAGGAGCCCAGGCAGGTGTTTCAGGTCCGTTGTACGACGTGTGGACAGCGCGGACTCCGAAATTGGGATTGTGTGAGAATCGCGTCGTTTAGGCGGCCGGCTGAATTTGGCGTTGAATACTATTCGTTTCGATGTGGTAGGTGTGCCGGCGCATTGTGTTGGAATACAGCGAAGGACGTGGTTGGTGAGTGGCAACATAAGATAGCATTGGGGGATTCATTGGTGATTGTGTGGGCTGTCAAAACCTACCCGAGTTCCTAACACGCTGTGTTGGTGCCGTTACCGTTCGATGGACTCGCGAGTCGTGGAGAGCGAAGGTGGGCGTGGCACATAGTGCCGACAGAGGGTTTCACGGAGTCAGTGGGCGCTGTAGGCGGGCTGTTGTGTTGTGCACAGACCGGGCGAGCGCACGAGTGGTAGAGCCAGGGGTGAAGTGAAGGGCCCCGCACTGTGTTAAAGACTCAGTGGAAGGTGGCTAAGATCTAGTGCGTATGGGTGTCGAGATATTCATCTGGATGGGTGGAGACGCCTGTATGCGTGAGGGTCCGGTGGTCCCGTTGCAGGCTTAGTAACCAGATGGGGCGGAAGCGCAGACGCCTAGGAGGGGTGTCGTGAGAATGGGTCTTGGTTAAACGAAAGTCCGTGGGTGTACGGGGGCGTATGTGGTGGTTCAGTGGTGCAGGTGGGGCAAGTAGGGGCTGGTGGTGACTGCCACGCTCGAAGACGTTGATTGGGTCGCGACGTGTAATGTGGCGTATGGGTAGGGCTGGACCGGCGCCGCGGTTTCTAGTGTGCCCCTGGGGCAGGATAGAGAGCAGGTAGAGGGGTCGGAGTGGTTGAGCGGGCGGAGTTTTGGGTTGGATGAGCGGTGTTCTGGAGCGCGGTCGAAGGATTAGTCTCACGGGGGAGCAGAGTGGGCGTATGGGGAGGGCAATCCCGTGCCTGCCGCGGTGGTGTGTGTTTTTTGTAATAGAGTGAGTGGTGAGCTTCGGCAGTGTAATTGCGGCATCGGTGAGGATAGTGAGGTTTGGGGGCAGAGCTGCGAGGGCTGGTCGAGTGGCGCGTGGGAGGGGAAGGTGCGATATGCTAGGGTTCAGGGGCTGGCGAGTTGCGCGGCCCTAGGGCGTACTTAGGTGGTGTAGGGAGTGTGGAAGAGGGAGGGCCCGTCGCGACGGTTGGTCTGGAGGAGTGCTCTCAGGGGATAGGACTTGAGGGTTAGGGTGTCTTGCGGTGAACTGAAGGGTGTTGCAGGTGTTATGTCGATTCTCTATGTAGCTTGAGAATGACACGGCAGCTGTCCGCGGCTAGCGTATCTGGAGCGAGAAGTCTGGCTTGTGGATGCGGCGGGCGCCAGAAGCACGGAGCGTTTGGTAGCCTGGAATGTCTGTTTGGGTACAACGGCTTGAGCATGGAGGACGAAATACATTGTGCTGGCAAATATGTCAGATTCCTATTATAGTATGTCTGTCTCTCCTCGGTGCGAGCTCAAGGCGATTGTGTTGAGTTTTGTGGCATAGTGGCGGGGACCGGCGAGCGGCTCGATGGATGATAGGGAGGGGGGATTAGTTAGGGTACACGGGAACGGGGAGCGCAAGTAGGTGTAGAGGGCGCCGGGCTGAGTGCTGTTCTTGGCGCGAGGCTTTAGCAGCTGATTCAGGGGGCACGCCGGAAATTGTCTTGCGACCACTGTTACTGTTAATGGTGCCAGCCGGTACCCGCGGGCTGTGGTCGGGGTGTGTCGGGCGATAAGGAATCCATCGCGTGGCCTAGGAGTAGTTTTCGTCGGTGGACGGGAGGTGTCAGCTTGCGAAAGCACACGGAGAACAGGCCACCGCGATGATTGCTGTGACTCGGATTCGGTTGTTGTCCTTGTGTTAGAGAACCGTACGCCCCCAAACTCACGCACACTGTGAGAGATCGCATCACATCCGCACTTTTTATCAGTGCCGGATCCTTTTTGCCTTTCTTTGGGAGCTAGCGTGGGTGGGACAGCGCCGGCGACCGAGCGGACGGAAAGGGTTTTTGTATGTCGTCCTGGTAGCGGAGGCAAGCCCATAGTGGGCTCTGGGTTGTAATGGTATGCGCGGCGAGTCGGGGGCGAACAGGATTTTGGGGTGGCCCCATTTCTATAAGTCCCTTCTGTGTGACATGATTGCCCCCAGTTTGGGGACTCCGCTAGGACCTCGGCAGTGTGTTTTGGGTCCGGGGCAATCCTTGCAACAGGTTTTAGTGGGGGCGGGCACGACAGTGCCGGGGGAACCACAGTTGAAGCAGGCTGTGAGATACGTGGGTATGTCGCTGTGAGATGAGTACGTAGTTGCGCTCTAGTAATTGATAAGATTCGGTGAGTGGCGCCGGATCCAATAGGAGCGGAACGTGGCAGACGGAGTGGATGCTAGCGGTTGCTGTCAGCATTGGTCCGGTGGCGGTGTTATCTTACAGGCACAGGTGCCATCGACCTATAGGCTACGTGTGTATGAGGGCGAGGGTGCGTAATTTTCCCGGAAAGGGTGAAAGGCTTTCGATTGAGGAGCGTTCGTGGCTCAGGAGAGGGTGTGTAGGCGTGACACGGAAAGACTTGGCGCAGTGGTAGAATCTGAGCCTGTCGGCGGGACGGGGTGCGGATGGTGAGTCTTTGTGGGGAGGTGGTGATGGAAGGGGCATGTAGAGGGAGAATACGAATACGCGGGCCAGGGGGTGAGGCGGAGAGGGAGCTGGCAGGGTTGAGGAGGGCCCCGAGACAGGAATGGAAGTCTGCGAGTGAGGAACCGAGCTGACTCGGTTGTGATGTGCGGCGAGGTGATGGTAGGGGCTCTAATGGGATTCTCACAATAGGCAGAGTCTGGGAAGTAGCGATGGGGTGTAAGAATGCAGTGTGTGGGTGTGCGTGGGCTAGTTTGAGACTGTTGGATAGTGCTGTGAGGGGGGCGACGATTTTCAGGGGGAGGCTGCGTTGGATGGAGGCACACGTAAAAGACACTATTGCTAAGCTTAAGGCTCTTTGCGTATTGGGGATAATTGATTGGCGAGATTACGTTACTTAGGTGGAGGGTGTATACCTGCATGTCGCGTGAGGGCTAAAGAAAGGCCAGTGAGTTTGACCTCGGGGTGAGTATGCGCAGGATTGCGGCTGCTGGCGCTAGCGGAGAGTGCAGCGCGCAGTGAGGACGGGGAGGTGGGCACTTGGAGATTTAGTAGGTTCGTTGTTTTGCTAATGTGGGAGTGCGTCTCCGGCAACGAGGGGAATTGACTCGAGCGTAAGAGAGTTGTCCGGCTAGGTTGCCGCCCTACCTGGCGCTGGTCGCGGCAGGACCGTAAACCCCTCGCCGCTACAAGCAACTTTTGCAACGGCCGGGGGTGTGGGGAAGAGGCCAGCCGGTTCTTTCAGCCCTGTGTACGGGCGGGCCCGGGGAATTCAGGATTGGGCTACACTACTTCGAAACTTCGGGTGTTGGCCTTGCGAGGCTGTGTCCTGCAGGGGGCAGTACGGGAGGCTTCGTCCGAGGGACGGCATGATTGGATACTCGGGCAACGCGTAGCAGTCGGCTCTCAGGGGAATGGGGGCGGACAGCCCTTGGTCGCGGGAAAGGCCTCCAGCAGGAAGTGGTAGCAGACCGCCCCAACTGACGGTGTGATTTGGTATGGATGACTGGGGAAAGGGCGGAGGGGGTGCAAAGATAGAGGCGAGAGACGGACAGGATGCGAGGCTGGCATGTGAGAACTCGGGGCGGCGTCTTTATGCCCGGGCTGGCTCGTAGGGTGACGTAGGTACTGGCGGGACGCAGATCGGGATGGGCGCCTCGTCGGGGGGTGGGAGGGAGTAGGTGGGTAACAGCATGTATGAGGGGGAGGAGCTGAAACTAGTGGTGCACGAGCGAGACTGGTGTGTGTTGCGTTGTAACTGTTGCAGGAGGTGTGGGGGGTGTGACTGGCTTGAACGATTCGTGGGAAGGGGACAGCTGGAGTGGGGTGGAGATGAGGTAGGGCCGGGCAGGGCAAATAAGTGGAAATCGGTGGGTGGGGGGGCGGAAACGAGAACCAAATATCGGGGTTGAAGGGTGGGTCAAATGCGGAGGGGGGAAGATCGGGAGAATGGTGCGAGGCCGTTGGAAGGGGAGGAAGAGAAAACCAGAGTTGTGGATAAAGTGCGGGGTGAGCTAAGTGTGAGAGGGAAGTGGGGTGTTGGCGGGAGGAACAGAGGTCGTTGTGGGGGAAGGAGTATATGTGGGGGCGGCAGATGGTGGCTAGGTGGTGAGTCGGTCGGGAGGGTACGGAAAGGGACGGATCTATGGAGAGGAGGATTTGGTGCGAGGGGGGGCCGGAACAGGACGGACCGCGGCGAGATGCGGGTGGGGGGTGGATGAGAGGAGGTGTTGAAGGCTGGGTGAGAGGGTGGGGCGACCCGGGGCCGGAGAGTGTTGTTACGTTATTGGGAGGTTCGGTAACAGAGGGGCGATGGAGGCAGGGGAATAGAGGAATGAGGGGAGCTGAGGGCTCCGCGGCGGGCCTCGAAAGTTGCGAGTGAAGGTAAGTGTCGAAAGGGGGTGTGTTGGAGCGCTGGCGCTTGGAGGTGGGGAAGTTGACCGGCAGCGTAGTCACTGGGGGATACCAGGGGAGGAGGGGGGACGGGTCGGTTGGAGAGGTTGAAGGAGGATGGAATGAGGGGGTGTACGATAGGAGAGTCGGCTGGGCAAGCGGGGCGAGGGGAATAAGGGTTGTTATATGCCGCAGATCTGGGCCCGAGGGGTCGGGTGGTTCGCGGGGAGGGAGCCCAGTTGCGAGGGGTCGGAGTGCGGGGCGATTCCCGCGGTGGGCGTCGACTACAGGCACCTTGGGAAGGGCTGGTGGAGGGAGTACACAGTAGATCGCGTAGGAAGAGGCGTTTGTGGAATAAGTAGCAAGGTGGGGGACGTGACGGACGAGGGGGGAGGCAGGCTGTACAGGGTGGGCCGGCACACAAGAGGCATAGTACGCGACAGAGGCCGGGAGGGGGTCGGGAGGACGTGAGCTGCGTGAGCCTACCTGTAATAAACACACAGCGCCTAGGCGAGGAGGACGGGGCGGGGGGCGCTGTGGAACCGATTTGACGGGGGGCTAGGCGTGCGGGTGTGACAGATGGTAAGGCGAGAGGGGGGGAGCTAGCGATGTCGCGAAGCACGCGTCCTGGAGCGGGCTCGGGTTAGCGCCCGCGCATTTGTTGGTAATCGGTGACTGTGGTCTCGGGGAGGCTGTAGAGGACAGATAAATGGCGAGGTTCCGGTTGGGAGCAGACCGGGTGAGGCCACACCGGCGCGCGAGGGAGGATTGCGGGTCGAGACGATCGGGACGGACGGAACGTGGCATTTTTGAGCGTAGCATGGTGAGGGTGATGCACGCCACGGGGCGATGGGGCTGGATTTCGAGAGATATTGTCACAAAGGGGAAACTGCGGGCGATGCTGGGGGGCGAATCGGCTGGGGGCGGGAGGGGGATGTTAGAGTATGCTTGTACTGGGGGAGGGATAGGACAGGTGTCCCAGGAGACGCGGTTGGCGAACACAGAGGCGGCGGAGGGGCAAAGGGCGATGTCGGGCTAGGAGACGGAGAGGAGGTAAGATGCGCGCTTGGGGTTGAGTAAGGGTGAATCGAAAGGGGGCTTGCTGGGGGATCGTACAGGTCGCGTGAGGAGAGTCGTAGGGTGGAGGAAGTTGGAAGAGGGGGATGGAATGGCCTGGAGTAAGACGAGTGGGGAGCGTGAGAGAGTCCACCGGGAGATAGGAGGACGAGGAGACGGAAGGGGCGAGGACCGATGTTAAGTGGGGACGGCAGGGAGAGGGAGAGCGGGGGGTGGGTGTAGCGAGGTAGGGGGAGAGATGGAATGGGCGAAGGGGGGGGCTAGGATGATGTGGGGTCCGAGGGGGGGCGGTAGGGATGTGCTGTTGGACTAGAGGGGTGGCCGGAAGGGAGGGGAGGAAGCGGGGTGAGCAGGGAGTTGGGGCGGGAGGTGGACGGGGTAGGACGGCTGCGTGAGATGGGGGGGGCCGGAGGTGCCAGGAAGCGTGGGCAAGCTGCCGCGCTCAAGTTGGGGTCCGGTCACCTGATCCACGGGTGTGTGCCGCCATCCGCTGGTACCCAGGAAGCCGTCGCGTAAGGAGGAGTGGGGGGCTGAATGGAAGACGAGCTGGGGCGCCGGGCGGCGTTGGGATGGGAGCTGGGGTTCGGAACGTTGTATAGCTGGCGACCGCATCAGGCGGACGCGTCACCGGAGGGGTGAGTCCGCAGGACAACAAGCACAAGGGGTGGGACGAGTCGCCCAGAGGTAGGACGGTGTTAGCGGTAATGGGGGCACGAGCAGTTTTGGCAGACTGATCGGGGGGCTGGGAGGTGTTGACCACACGCCGGGCGGGCAAGAGCGGCTCTGTTGCCCGCGGTGGCTACTGGATAGGAGGGGTGGCGCGCAGTATAGGTGATGGGGTTTCAGGTAGGGGGCCGAGAGCGGAGCGTTTCTGTTGGTTGGGATGGTGGTGTTGGGCGGGTCTGCGGGTAGGGTGGTTTGACTCCGAGGAGGCTACTACAGTCCTGTCTTGGCAGCAATGAGTCCCGTAAGTTAGTCGTGGTAGCCCCCTATCGCTTGCGTGGGGACGGGCAACTCAGGGTCGGAGGCCTCTAGCGGGGCTCGGGATGGAAGGTTGCTGCGGAGTGAAATAGGATGAGGATGGCGAAGCAGACGGGTGGGTTGCCAAGGATCTAGATGAGAGAGTGGAGTTTGACCGGGCAGGAGAGAACTTCGCTGGCTTTCTTGATGTACGTGGATGTGGGGGCACGGAGTGGTGTGGATGTCAGACGGGTGGTGGGGGGGGGCATGCCTCGGGGGAGAGCGGGGGGGTGCGCATAGCAGTGGGGTTCGGGCGATTTTGCTGTCAGTGCGGGCTGCGTGAAGTCTGAAGAGCTTGAGCGACGTGTGGTGAGCACACATGCGTAGGGGCTAGTGTGGCCTCGGCAGATTGTTGAGGTTAGGGTCTGGGGTCATGCTTGGGCGCATGACCGGGATGCGACCCCCAACCAGCACAGGGGAGGCGCCGGGATGTGCTGGTTGTAGGCACCGAACGTGGAGCACGGAATGCACCGCGCATGAGAGGGCGAGTCGGGATGTGTGCATGCGGAGCTCACGCACTGGCGGAGACTGGGGGTCGCTGGCTCGCTTACCGGCCAGCAGGGGAACAATAGTCCATGATGACCACAGTGGAATTGCGCATCGGTCGTCACTGGGGGGGACACCGGAGCGACAAGTTTGCCTAGGAGCGGCAGGACACCGGGGGCGGGATGTGGGTAGATCGGGTCGGGGCCGTGTCGATGGGGAGGCAGGTCGTGGGTGTCAGGCGCGGCCTAGGTGATCTACATGGGGGGTGGCCAGGGACGATTCGGTAAAGACTAACTGGGGACAGGGCAGGAGCCGCCGAGCGACGGCGGGGACCTTCGCAAGACGCGGTCTCAGGCAATTCCGTAGGGCGGTCGCATCGACGATCGCTGTGAGGGGCCTTGGCCGCGAGGACAGCTATAATTGGGGTAAATAAGGCACAGACCCGCGCACACATAGGCGACGGGCCCAGGGGCTGCGGCAGACAACCAGCGGGAGGGTACAAGCCGTGGGTCGGGGTACCGCGGGTTGTGTCACATTGAACTGATGTAGCGTTGGACCCGTGCAGCGGGGGCTCAGTGGATGTAGGGTCCGGGTTTAGGGTCGCGCGGAGCAGAAGCGCAGGTCATCAGGACTGCAGCAGGTGGGCCAGCGATCCGAGACTCTGTAGGCATGATGGGAACTGGCGAGTCGTCACGGGGGGAGGAGGCGGGACTGAGAGATGGCGAGTAACGTATGGTTCTAAGATTGCACCCGCGCGCGAAATCGTTTATGTGGAAGCAGTACGGCGAGGGGGGGTCGAGGGAAGTGTTACACGGCACAGGAGAGAGGAGGGGGGATAGGGATTGCCTGGGGAAGTGAGAATTCAGCCACGGAATGCAGTTGTGCAGGCGAGGCGCCGTGGAGATGGAGGGGGACGTTGTGCCCGAGGCCGACGCACCTGGCAGTTAAAGCTTTGACACATTGACTTTGGGGCAGGAGAGCTGGTTGGGAGGAGTGGGGGGGGGATGCCGGGGAGGTACGACCGAACGTGAGATAAATTTGGGGTCGACGAGCGCCGCCCCGGGGAGGACTGAGCTGTGGAAGAGCGGGTGTGCGCGAAAGATGCATTCGCCCGTGAAGGGGGGTGAGGGCCGGTCGAATGGGGTAGGTCGGGTATCGGTGGGAGGAGCGACCGGGAGGAGGGAGGGCAAATAGTATGTTGCCGGTCGAAGGGGCGTAGGGAGGGCTGCAAGTGGGTACGGGGGGGTGTATGTATCCGGGTTAAGGAAGTTTGTCGAGGAGCCGGGGGGGGGGAGGTATCAAAAACAGTTGTCGTCGACGGGGCAATGGGTGACAAAGAAGGGGCGGCCAGGAGACGAGTTGTCAGGGAGGCCTGTTGGCCCGGGTGTGGATGGGATGGATGACCGGATTGTGGTGTTGATGCGGAAGGGGAAGCGCAATGATGGAGGGCAGCTGTGGGCGAGGGCATGAGAAAAGTGGCGCAGTTGATCAAGACAAGCAGGGGAGGGGGCTCAGTGGGGGGTAGGCCTGGAGGAGACGGTCTAATCTTGAGGCTACGAACTGGGGAAGGCGAGGTGCACTAGGGTATACGGGGGGTTATTTATGTACTACGACCCCTCGAGCTCCGTACAGGAGAGAGCGGACCGGTCGGGCGATAGGAATGTGACGTGCAGGAGAGCAGATTGAGGTAGGTAGAGTCGACGCCACAGGTGGGCACCGTGCGAGGAGGAGGTATTTAGAGAGTGCGCACTAGGGGTAGGGGGGCAGTAGGTGGAGTAGAGTTTGGGGTTCGTGCGGAGATAGACCCTGGAGGTGAACTTGGATGATAACTGGGTCGAGATGGAAGAACTCTCGACATCGGCAAGGTTGGTAGGAACGCACAAGGGACCTGGGGAGGGAAGCCAGGCGGCCGAACGTAGAATATGGCGTGGATATGGAAGGTTTGGAGCAAGACTGCGGAACTGTTGGTCTGGGGGTGCTTTAGCGGGATGAGTAAAGGGGTTGAGGGGATGATAGTACAGTAATTGGCGGGGGGAGCGGTGGTGTGGAGGGGGGATCAGTTGGGGGGCTTAGAGAAGACGGGAAGATGAGCTGATGCGGTAGGCCCGGAAGGGCAATCGACTGGGAGGATTTTGAGGAAGAGAAAGGGGCACGGCTAGTTATGATGGGTACCGTGGTCGCAAGGGATAAAGTCTGTGGGGAGCAAGTTGGTTAGCAAGCAGGGCGGGAGCCGTAAGTGGGTTGAGGAGGGAGCTGAGATGTGAGATGGTCAATTGTGAAGGGGAGGGGGCGTTGGGGTTATGGGGTAGAAGCGTTAGAGGCACGGTATGGGTGAGCGATTGGGTTAACGATGTACGGAACGAGTCAGGCCTGGCGCATTAGGGGGCAGATAGTGGAGAAGGGGGGCACTGGATGACAGGTGGGAAAAACACACAGCTAAGCCGTGATAAGGTCAGGAGGGAGGGGAATGGATGGCGGAAGGTCGAGCTGTTGGGGACAGGGGTTGGCTGCGGAGTGGTTGGGGGCTAGTGAAGTGATAGCTCGAAAATGAATGTGAAGAGGAAGAGTTGGGATGGATGAGGGGCAGGGGCGCGGTTAGCTTTGTTTACCAGATAGGAACGAGTGGGGAGGTTGGGGTGAAGGCCCGGAGCAGAGAGGGGTCTAAATTGCCAGGAGGGAGGGGTAATGGGGAGCGAGGCTCATGACGTGGGCGGGGTGATCTTGAGGGATGGATATTAAGGCGTCTGGAACGAGTGGAAGGATGGGTGATGGAGCGATGGAAACGGACAGTGGGGGGCGTTGGCGCAACCGGTGCTTCTGATCGTGGGAGTAGGGGGGCAAGCTGGCTGGCGCAAGCTCGTAGAAGGGCGCGAGTATTACTGGTGAGTGGGGGTCAGACACGAAAGTAGGTGTTGGTCAAGGCTTGCAGGATTAGCTGAATGGATCGCGGAGAGGGTATTGCTAGGGTGGTGTCCCAGTGGCCCACGGCGGGAGGGAAGGAGGCAGGAGAGTGAAGGATTCGGTGGCCGGGGGGGGGGATGTACTAGTGCGAGACACGAGAGGGGTGGATGAGGCCGCCAAGCGGTGTTTAATTTCGGCTAGAAAAGGGCGGGAGTGCAGCAACTCGTGTATTCGACGTGGGAGAGGCCGTGTCGCGGTATGTGGGGTAGAGTGAGGGACGGATGGGGTACAGGCAGGCCATGGGGCTGACGTGGGACGGCTCGGTCTCGGGAGGAATAGCGCAGGGGCCTGTGGATGGAGCGCTTCTGGCAGCGGCTAGACACAGAGTCAACGGCCGTGATGAGGGGAGGCTAAGTGAGGTATTGATGTGGGCATACAGAGCTCATGACCAGCGGCCGATGGTACGCGAGGGTCCGAAGATGCAGAATTGTGGGATCCGCAACAGGGTTCTCTGTTCGGGTGGCGGGGGGGCCGGTCAGCGGTGCGAGTGAAGGGGGAGGAGGGTCGTGATGAAGACTTCATACGCGAGCCGGACCTGGGGAGTACTCGAGTAGGGGACAGCAGGAGGAGGGGGGGAGCGATAGATTCGAGAGTGGATGGAAGACAGGCGATGGGGAGATAGGGGCCTCTCAGTAGCCCAGTTGGGGATCGCACCAGCACGGGCTAGAACTGGGCTTTAGGGGGGGCTACTGGGGAGAGCGAGTGGAAGATGGTTTATCTCCACGGGGGTTTCGTTAATCTTCTGCGTCCACACGTCATGCTGAGAGCGTTACCGGATCGGGCAAAGTAGTATAATCTGAAATGAGTTGCGGGGAGCGACGCCAGACGGTAGTGAAGTCACAGTCACTAGCGCGCTCACCAGTATACTTTGATGGATTGACTCAAGGAGCCCTGGTCGTAGAAATGACGAAGATTGAAAAAGTAAGCCGAAGTGACGTAAAGAGATTGTGGCAGTGCCGGGTGCAGGGGGCCTCTTGGAACGAGTTGAACACTAAGGGAGGGGGTCGACGTTTAGTGGTCGGTTGCGCGACTGCTGCAACCCGTGGACGTCCCCGATGGCGGATCGGCGAGCGACGAGCGTCGGCTAGGAAGCTAGCCCATGCGCCGACCGGCTATGGTATGCTACGTGGAGCGGGTGTTGGTATGCCGGGGAGGAGGTGGTGACAACGGTGTGGGAACGGGCGACGAGGAGTCGGGTCAGGGGAGATGTCTACGCGGACTGAGGCCCGGGAAGTGAAGCGTGGCAGCGAGGGTTGTTGCGACACGCAGGGTGTGAATAGGTACCTGGCACCACAGCAGGGTCAAGGTCATGTGAGGGGAGCTCGTGCCGTAATTAGTACAGACTGCTGGGGCGTTTTGGGTGTGACCGGGAGTGGATGTATGTTGCATCTGGCCAGTGATCGGCCGTCTGGCGGGTGGCGTTGTAGACACGGGTTATTTGGGGTGGTGACACACAGGGAAGTGCTAGAACGCTTAAATCAAAAACGGACCCAGTGACGCGGCATGTTTTGGGCGCAGGGGTCCACTTCGGCGTTGGTCGTGTATATTTGGAAGTCGACAGCCGTGGCTGGCGCACGGCTGGGGAGTCAGCAGGGTGATGGCGTTTATGGAGTTGCTGTGGGTTGCGTTTGGTAGCGCTGGGTGGCTTGTTGCAGGCCATATGGAGAGTTCTCTGCATTGCATGTCTCCTTTTTCGGTTTTGTTTTCAGAAACTCGTAGCATCCTTTTCTGCCCTCGAGTCTCCAGCTTCGTTTCGTCTTATGCTCTTGGATTCTGTAGTGGTGGTAGTAGACGATTGTGGGCTCTAGCTATCGACTTTGAGACATTGGTAATAAGATACCGTTACGAGTAGTTTAACGTCCGCGTGTATGAGATAGTGCGATGCGGGTCGGCATGGGTGATCGGAGTGAGTGGTCCCCATCGATTTTGGTGCGGGTAGTGGTTTTTGGTGCGCGTTATCCAGGGTGAATGTATGTTAGGGGTTTTGGATCTGGTGTGGGATTGTCGCTCTGTTCGGTGGGTACGGGTTTGGGGGATTTACCACTAGTCTACTCGACGAGCAGGTCCTGGTGGTTGGGGATTAGAGGGTGGAGCACACGTTCTATGACATTGCGCTTGGGTTCGCGGATGCAGGTTAGTGAACCAGGTGGATTGAGGACCGTGAACTTTGCGGGCAGGTGCTGAGGTGGGGATCGCTGCCATTTACGAGTGTTAAACAAGGCGGAAAGGATCTTGGGTCAGCGGGGCCTGCGTTGTCGATGCGACAGGGTACCGTACGCCAGAGGGCAGTGTGGAGGGGGTAACACACGTGGCCCTGTTCGCTGTATCCTGAACGCGCGTGCCGGGGGCTGACGGCACGTGGCACACGCAGGGTTACATGAGGTTACGGAACGTAGTGCGTGACCACAGACAGGGGTGCGTAGAAGTGCTTCCGTTGCGGTACTCGACACGGAGTGTGATTCAGGTGTGAGTGCTTGGCCTACAGGACATGTCACACGCCATTTGTGGTGGTCGCATTCTGTGCAGCTTCTGTGAGAGATAGAAGTGGGGCTTGTGCTGCACCAGAGCGGCGTGGTGGGGCATTGGCTACTGGGAAAGTGGCTGTCACTGACTCGGAGCGTGTAAGGAGCTCGCAGGGTGTAACAAAGCCAACTGCAGGTCGAAGTCGTCGCGTTGCTCGGAGGAGGGGGGGTAACTGGACCGCCGGCAAGAGCCGATTGGATTAGGGGAGGCATTAAGTAAAAGGCCATTCATAGGCATCGCGTGTGTTTGGAAGTGCTTACGGGATGAATCTGACCAGGTTCTGGTAATGTGGAGGAGGGAGGTGGTGGGGCGAGCACGGGGAGATTTGGATGCGGAGTGCACTGGAGGGAGAGGCGGGAACCCAACGGCACGCAAAAGCGCGTGGTGTCGGGGGCTTGGGACGGCGAAAGCGGGGGTGCTTTGAGGACGCGTTAGGCGGGAGAGGCAGAGATGGCGCGGTCGGGGGAGGAGGCGGGGGAAGAGGGCGATGGTAGCGGGAGATGTGGAGGGGAGGCTGATATCAGGATTAGCGTGCAGGCCGACCGGGGTGGTAGACGGTAGGTGGCGGCAGGTGGAAGGGGTAGTACATGGGGGGTGCGCTTAATAAAGGGGAGTTGGGTGGTGGGCGTGCTCGGCTGTGAGGTGCATCGCCTTGAGATCGGGAGAGTATCATAGCACGACACGGGCGATTGGGGTTGGGTGGGAAGTGTAGGAGCGGTGTACGCGGGCGGGCCGGTGGCGTAGGCACTTTTGTTGGCATGGGAGATCGGCTTGACGGGTAGTGGGGAGCCAGGCGTTAGCGGGTAGTTCCACGGGATTGCGCGGCGGGGACCGCGGCACGAACGATGGTGGGGAGAGGTGGGAGCTGAGCGACGATAGGAAAGCGTGCGGGGGCGGAGCGGGTGGGAGCGGATGCTGTAACAGGTTAGCACCAGTATGCTTTTGAGAGGTAGCAGGGCCATGAGGGAGAAAAGGGGTGGGCGATGGGGAAGCTTGGGGCGCTTGGTGTAGGCTGTATAAGTGGGGTCGGGGCCATGGAAGCGTGGGCGGAAGCTGTGAGGCGAGATAGCAGCGGGTGGTAGTAAACGGTACAGCAAGTCATGGACAGGGGATAGCAAACGAGGGTAGGTGCCTACCGGCGACATTACATAGGTGAAGGAGGGGGCATGGCGTGTCCGAAGGGGTATGTTTGGAGTGAGTTGAGGTTATTTACTTAGTCAGTGCACTCAAGATGAGCAGCCACAGTGGCGAGAGCAACGGTGTGTGGTGCGGCTGTGTCGGCTGTTGTTACGTGGCTGGTGGAGCAGTATATGGATGTGGGGGGCGAATAACTTCGGAGCTATGGGGAGGGGAAGGGAGGGAACTCGGGAAGGATGAGTCAATTTAGGAGGTCAGTGTGGCACCGGAGGGTGGTGACAGTTAACTGAATGGGTACCTGGAGACGCTCGAAGAAAGACGCGTGTATGCGGACATGTGGCGGCTGGTGGCTAAACTGAAGAGAAATGATCTGGGGCGGGGAGTGTAGCCAGTACTAGGGTACGGGGGAGGTAAGGAAGGTGGCCTCGAGGAGGTAATCTGGCCTCGGGGGCGGAGGGAGGAAAGGGGTGGGTGAGGTGGGAGCGGGGGACGTGAGGTTGAGGGGTTGTAGGTGATTTGAGGCGGGGGAGGTGGCCGGGGGTGTCGTAGTGGGCACGGAGACTCCGGTGTCGACTAAGGCGGTGAGGGGGGTAAAGCGCCAGAAGCGTGAAGAGCGACGCAGGCGGAGCGCAGGACGGGTGCGTGCGATTGGGATGTATGGGCAGTGCAGCGGGGGAATGGTGTACAGGTGTGATGGGTGGGGGGGGTGGGACGCCGGCTGTGGGGGCGAATGAGGGGAGGCGTGTATAAGGCAGTGAGTGGACGGAGGTAGGGGGCACGGTATGTTGTGGGCGTGGGTAGGACGAGGGGGGAAGGACAGGCGAGCGGGGCCTGGGAGAGGAAGAAGAGGGAGGGGTAACGCCGAGGGGGAACGAGTTGGGTATTATTTGGGGGAGAGCGGGAGGGGAAAGAGGGTGGGATGGTGGTGGGTGAAATTAAGGGGAGAAGGGGGGAACAAGTCGAGGTTGTGCAGTGTGCTGTCTGGGTGAGGGAGGAAGGCGTGCAGTTGGGGGGCCTAGAACAAGGGGCCGATCAGAGGCCAGTATTAAGAGGGTAAAGTGTGAAGTGAGGTGGCGTTGAGAGGGGGATGAGGCGAGGGTTTGCGGTCTGTGAGGGGGCCGGGAGGCAGGGAGGATGAGGCGGGCGAAGGAGGTGTAGAGAAGGACGGGGGGGGGCGTGTTCGACGGGGAACAGGGAGTGGAGATGGGAGCGCACGACGTTGTCGCGGGTGCGGGGAGGGTGGTATGCGTCTATCGAGACGCGAGAAGATGCTGTGAGCAACTGGCGGTAAGGGTACAAAGTAGCTACGGAACGGTGCTGAAGTATTCTCGAAGGGAGGACGTGCGAGAGAGGGGTGGCGTCGGGGACTGGAGGGGGGATGAGGGGACGAGCGTAGAGGATCGTTGCCGATGTTAGAGTCCTGGGCGAGGAGAGCGGGGGGTGGACGCGGCAACATTGGACACTTCGAGGCGCGACCCGGGGCGATCCGGGACTAGGCGTAGATCGTGCAGGGCGGGGTTTGTAGTGCTAATGGGCGAGAAAAGGACGGCGGAATAGCACCCGGAGGGTGGTTTCTGCCCTGGGTGCCGATCAGCTTGTCGTGCTAGACGAGACGCAGACGGGGGAATTTAGGGAGGGGGACGGGGCCGGTAGGATGTAAAAGGGGATAGCGCGAAAAGAGTGAGAGAGCAGCTTGGGCTCCCGGTCGCTGATTACCAAGCCGCTGCGATTGGGTGCCAACGCGGGGATAATATGGCGTGCGAGTACGGTGCGCCTAATTAGGGCTGGCGTGATTACGGGTCGGAAGAAGGGGGGCCTTAGACGAAGTAGCTTGGCGTCTAGTTGGAGGTCTAGAATCGTCGGGCCGCAAGTCGTGGGCGCGCGTGCAAGGGGTAAAAGGGTACGGAACTAGCGATTCAGACGGGGGGACACAACGGTACGCCGGCAATTGGCGCGTGCTTGATTGGGGGGGACACACGGTTGCGGGGGGCGCCTGTGACGAATGTCGTTCACACGGATAGGACGGCTGTACTATGGACGCCGCCGCCGGGAGAGGTCCGCTTTACGTGCCTGCGGAGGCGGTCGTGGGCCGCACACGACTGGAGCAGCAGCGGTGGGGGTAACGTGCCACAGGGCCGTAGGGCCCGGGTGCGGGTACAATGGGCGCTTCCACGGGGGAAAGTGGCACAGGGCACGGTTGTCGACATAGGACAAGTGGGGGATGTGACCGCGGAGAAGGAGCGGGGTGATGGGCATACAAGAATTGTGGGGTGCAGGCTCTGCGCTGTTCCCGCAGCCGGTGCAAGAGTCCTGTGCTGCGTGGAGTCTAGCCGGAGCTTTGCGCAGGTAGCGTCTCGGTATGGCGCGAAATGTTGGGCTGAAGGAGGGACTGTTGGTGGTGCAACGGGGAGTAAGTCACGAGAGAGAGTCACGCAGGTGAGCTGTGCGGAGCTTGCTTATGAAGGGAGCCGATGAAACGTGCCCCGTGATTTATGACTAATCATCGCCAGAGGCTGGGCCTGCAGAGGCAGGGCATAGTCTCCACGAAAGGCAGCGCATCGGTAGGCCGAGAGTGGGCGAGGTGTCTGCGGGGTGACACTTCGCGGTACGTAGACTTCACCGACACAAGGCGGATGCCGCCACGCACGGGCGAGCGAGCCGGAGGGCAGGGACCCACGGGGCACCGACGGACCTTGGATTGCGGCTTAGGCGGGGTGGAATAGAGTGGGAGGGGAGGGCCGCGGGGACGGGGGGGTGTCCAGCAGAGGGGAGGGACACGAGACTAGGGATACAGGGGTTGGTAGCTGTGCGGGCAGCGGGCACCGATGGGAAAATGCCGCATGACCGGCCGGGCGCTCGACGCGCAAGCTAGGATACTGCGAGCCTAAGGCACGAAGCGAAGTAGCTGTGGGAAAGCCCGGCCGAGCAACGGGTTGGATCACAGGCCGTCGGCGCGGGGCAGCCTCAGCCCGAGGGGTCTCGGAAGGTTGTTGCCTAGGCAGGCCAAAGTGATACGTGGAGTGATAGCGAGGTCGAGTCGGGCGCTGTCCCCTAGGGGGAGAAACGGATGATGTTCTGCGGTTGAGGTCAGCGAGAGGAGTGCCACAGGCACAGTGTGTAGGCTGGAAGCTGGTTTGGTGATAGTGGATGAATCTCGCGGTGGAGGGGGGTAGGGAGGAACGTGATGCTAGACCGTGGGCGCTGTAGTCGCTGAGGGTGTATGGGGTATGCATAGGGTTGCCCTCGAGACGGTTGCATGGGATCGCAGTCGCAAGGGAGTGCGGGTGTGACCGGGGAGCTGGTAAGGGGCCTTCAGATCTGGGGAAACCGCGTGCGGTCTGGTGCGGGAGAGACGGAATCGCAAGCTGGGATTGCTCGGTCTGAGTTTGACCGGAGGGCCAGCGAATTCAGGGGGTGTCAAGGGGTGTGGCATTGCGCGGGGAAGGAGGCAAGCTCGTCAGCCGGGCGCACGGGTGGAGGGCCACGGGCGCCCGGCGGGGACAAGACTCGGGTCCGTGGGGTCGGCATGGGGACGTGGGGGTGCGTTGGGCGGGAGCATAGTTAGGTGCGACGACTAGAGAGTGGGCCATGTCTCTGCCGCGGTGGCCTAGATCTGGAGGATGTCAATGAGGGACAAATGTCGTGACACGGGGACTGTTTGCACCTTGTGTCGACCTGCTTGGTGGTGTCGCCACACGGGGTCGGACGTGGAGGGGCGACCGGGGGGAAACGGACGAGGCTTTTGGAGGAGCGGAATGGGCGGAGGGGGTGTAGGTGGGTAAGGTTAGTCAGTAGAACAGACGCAGAATAGGGGCAAAGAATCTGCAACTCTAGGGACGGTAAGCAAAACCACGTGTGTCGCGAGGCGGTGTCCGCGGCGAGCCACTGAGTGGGGTGGTTAGATTGAGAAGCCGGCGTTGAGGGGCTTCGCGACGTGAGGGACGCCGTAGGATGTTCGGTCAGTGTCGGATAGAGAGGGGCTTACTGACATAGCAAGAGGGATGGGAGGGGCAGACAAGTGTGCGCGCGAACGGACGACCTTGGGGCGGCGCCTGCAGGATAACACACGAAGGTGCGGTGGCGTTGGTGCATACTGGTTAACGGCAGGCATCGACGAGTTAGAATTTATGGCGCGCGGTGTGAGGTGGGGTGTTGTGATGGACACCGCACCCGGCCGCGAGGGAGAGCTCCCATGTTACGTCAATTGGCCGAGCGGCTCGCAGGTCGCAGAGGGAGGCGAGAAGGATGCGGTTTCTTAGGTACGGCAATAAGGCAGGCAAAGGCTTTGGACAGAGCCATTAAAACGAGTGGATTCGGATGCCGGGTCATGGTGTGGCGGAGGGAGTGGACGGGCGGTGCGTAATGGGGGAAAGGTGGAAGAGGATTGGAAAGGGCAAGGAGCGAACCTGCGAGGCGGTTGGATGTGGGGGGGACGGGAACAGGCGGCGCGGTGGTTGTCGTGTGGGGCGATAGGAGAGGCAGAGGATTAGTTAGATCCGACACGTACAGGCTTGGGAAGGCGGTTGGAGTAGGGTGCAGGAGTCCGCCGGGTAAAGCTGACGATTAGGCTCGTAGTCCCGTCTGCAGTTGGGTCTAACGAAGTGTATGCTTCGAAGGGAGTGGCGCGGGGCGCGCATAGTGGGAGCGGTGGCGGAGTACGCGCGCACGAGGGTCGGGAGAGGGTGGGGGGCGGGTAACCGCAGAGGCGGGCAGCGAGTCGGGCGGTGTAGGGTTGGAGTAACCCCGAGGAGCAAGCATTGGGGGTAGAGGGCCGCAAGAGGGTGATGAAGACAACTGCACCCCAGAGGATTGGTGGGAGAGTACGGATCAGTGCGGCGGCAGTAGGTGCAGGCGCCGACGGAGGCCCGTGCTGTGACGGGTCTCAGGGCACAGGCGCGGGAGTCGCACGTTGCACTGCGCGAAGGCGTGAGCAATGTAAGACTGGCGACTCCACGAGACTGCACTAACAGTTCTTCCGACGGCATTACGCCGCGAAGTGGGGTTTGTTGGATGCGACATGCGCAAGCAGTGATCGAGCGTTCGCGTTCACGGAGGTGGCCGCAGGCGAACAGAAGCCACACCACCGGGGTGGACGGGCGCCGTGGATACACGTGTGTCGCGGCAGGTTTACGCGCCTTGGTTGGTCGCTTTCGAGCCGCTGAGTGGGGGAGGGGTGGGTTGGGTGCTGTATGTGTGTGGAGTCCAGACCTGGACGAGCGGGGCTACGGGTGGACCACGAAGGGTGGGGGAGAGAGAGGTCACGTAGTGGGGAGTGAGGTCCGTTTACTGGGTTGTTATAGGCGGAGAAGATTCGTATGGGGATTGTCAGAAATGCGTGGCGGGGGTGTGTATGTGTGTGCATAGGTTTACGGATGAGGCGATAAGGGGGTAGGTGAGCGGGGCGAATTGGCTAGTATGCGCTGGGGCAAGAGAGGCAGGAAACCGGTCGATTCGCACGACTGGGGCCACCTATTGCCGCTTCATCCGCGAACCAGAGAGCGGCGCTGGGGGTGTCAGGCAGTGTGCTGGCTGTTGGTCTATTTGCGGGCGAGGCGCAGGTTGTGGTACCCCCGATGGCTGGTTGTGCGGACGCGCTTAGTGGGGCTTACTGAGCACGGCGTTACTCGGCGGGGCGGCAGGGGGCGCGAGTAACCCACAAGATTCAGAAAGAGAATGCGTGCCGCGTGAGGAACCGCCGCGCTCTTCCAGTGTAATAGCGCGGGTAGTCGCTGGGTAATGGTATGGGCGAAGAGGGACTTTTTTGGCTGCGGGTGTGGGTAGTGTGGCGATGGGTGTGGGCATGGGGCGTGTTGGGGGACTCGGCGAGCGCGCGCGGGCAGGGAGGACTAGGGTGTGACAATCAGCGATTGGGGATGAGGACAGCATGAACTGAGGAGATGGAATTGGATGCGGCCCGGTCGGGGATCTTTGGGTAGGAAGAGGGTGTATGAAAGGGGGGCCCAGAGATATGACGGCCGTGGGATCGCTTCGGTGCCGATTTGTAC
>Ga0179591_1358317_pt1 | contig 23243 bp, 24 predicted proteins | sample CZOMad2_1_08_16f_FD_182891 | JGI IMG/M metagenome (GOLD analysis project Ga0179591, IMG submission 182891) | Vadose zone soil fungal communities from Angelo Coast Range Reserve, California, USA - CZOMad2_1_08_16fungal (PacBio error correction) | ecosystem: Environmental > Terrestrial > Soil >... | reverse complement strand
GGCCAGCCCCCGCCCTGAAGTTTTTCTCATGAGCTTCACGCCGTCGAACACCCCCCTGTCTTTCTTTTCTTGTGTCTCTCGTGCCAATCGAGACCCCACCTCCTAACGCCACTTTGCCGACATATTTCCAAGCATACGTTTTTTCGCCCCGAGCCGTCTTCCTCTTGATGCCGAGCGTGAGGACGCATGAGATATTTTTAATAAACGTCACCGGGCAGTCTCTTTCGAGCGTCACGGCGACCGTCTTCCTTCTTTGCAACAGGTCGACAAGCTGTCAAATGTTTATTTCTTTTCTCGCTTTGCAGAAGGCGCCCATTCAATTGGGCTTCTCGCCTCCTCGGAGCGAACTTTCTCCCGACCAGTCCGATCGATCGTCAGAAAGAGCTGAGCAACGTCTTTTTTGAATTAGCGTCTCTTTTATATATTGCGATTTTCGGCCTGGGGTTATACCCTTGTAAACGTCGAATCCGGAATGAGAGTGTTCCCCCATTTTTCTATTGCCCTAATTTCACGTCCCTTTCTCGCTTTTCTGCCTCGGGCGTGGCTGCTCCCGCTGATACATCTCTCCTACCGTTTGCCTTTCCCATCGTAATTTAGTTTCCGCACAATTCTTCCGTTTTGCCCTTATGTTTTCCCCCCTCCCTTTGTTGGGGGTTTTGAAGGCACCTATACCACAAAAGTCGGCAGCTAAGACTGAGTTTTATCACTCTGCAGTTCCCCGTTCGAAGGGGTTTGTACCCATCTTAGTCTGTACTTTTCCCTCTTGCGGCCTCTGGAAGCCCCCACGGTGTTAAACCATGCACGCAGCTTTTGGTACTGTCGTCCTGACCTGCTGCATGGCTTGGTTCGCATCTCGACAGAGCCCATTTCCTCTCCCGATCAATCGCCACCGTCCCCATCGAAACCCCCCCCTTGATGAATCTCCTTCACAACCTGCTAAAGGGGTACCACGGGCATTCCAACTTCCCCTGTCGGACATGGGGTTTTCACTAACATCTTTCTTGGAAAGCGCTGCCCTTGCTATCATCCAGCAGCATTGCGACCGTGACCCTTACCTCCGTCAGCCCCCCTCGGACGGACATTCTTCTGTCAGCTGTGCTTTTTCGGGGTCAGCCTTTGGTTTCTCCCGACACAGATTTTCGGACGATGGGTCATCCCCATTCAAGGATTAACCCCTCCCGCCTCCGAGGTCGTTTGGCACATGCCTTCTGCTTGTTTGGTTAACGTCTCCTCCCCCACTACAACCACCGGCAGGCCGGGGGTAAATCAATTTCATAATGAACGCCCTCCCGTCGAATTTGAATCCCCGCGCACTCGAGCAAATGCTCTCCTCCCCTCCTGGTTTAATACATGATGTTCCTCCAGACAGGCTGGTTTAGTCACATTACGGATTTTACAAATACCATGCGGTCTGGACGTCCTCCCTTTTTTTTTTTCTACCTTGTAGCCCCCTCCCCCAACCTCTCCTTAGCTTCTTCCCTTTATAGATTACAAAAGGTACTGTTGCGAGCCGACTTTCAAAATAATGATCACTCCTTCAGCCGTGCCTGGGAACCTTTAGTTGATCCCTCGAAATCAGTGCAAATACTGACCCAACTCCCCGACGACTCTAAGGCTGAAGCTGGCTCCCTGCGCGCAATCTCAACCGTCGCACGTCTCAGGGTTGTCCCCCCCCCCCCTCCTTTTTCTAGTTGTTGGAGAGAGATGTTCGCCCTTTCTCCACTATGGCAAAGCACATCTATCTCTCCTTTAAGTCTCTGCGTTAGCTTTCCCTCTCTCCTTTTGGTATGCCTGGTAGCTCTCTCAGAGTCGCCGTCAACCCCCCTTTCGGATTCTTTTTTCTCTGGTCTTGTATTTCGCACGCTTCCTTTTGTACTCGACCACGGCATTTCATATAGATTTGTATTTTTCTCACTTCAACTTGCGTGGACCCAAGTGCCGCGCAGGGGATACCCTGTCATGGAACTGCCCCCGCGGGTGCGATGCAGCAATTCCTGAATACTATGTTGCCTGGTTTCGTGCGTGTCAATCTCTCAACAGCCCTCTTTTCGGAGTTCATTATGATTCCCCGTCACCTTGCCCTTTGATTGATGTGTAGCATTTCTTTCCCAACATTGTTTCTCGTCGTATGTTTTTTCTGATGGTCCCTTTTCCACCTTTCCCCAAATCTGGAGACGCGCTTTCGTTTGCAGCCAACCTTGGCTGGTCGCCGATCTCTGCTCCCCAAGTGAATGAGTACACCTATGCGAGTGTCTCTCCTTATGTTTCATACGAATGGTTGCTGTCTCTTCAAATTCGCTATGTAATGATTTCTTCCACACAAATCCTCCCTTCATTGAATAGAGGACCACCTCCCGAGAATGGACCGTAGGATTGTGCCAGGCTCCTGCATCTGGGTGTTTCTGTTAAGACGGACGCTATAGACTCGGCTTCCGGTCGGCTTTGTTATTCCAGAGGCATGTCAAGCTTCTCGAAGTAGCGCCCATCCCGAATTGGAAGTTAAGTGTTTGGTGGGCCTTCCACTCTTTAGCATATTAAAGTATAGTTCGATGTTTTTCTCCGTCCCCTCACCAACCGTTTCGGTCAGCCATTGATTCCCCCTTTGACTACTATCTTCCTTTTGTTACTTGATGCTTAGACTGTTTCCCCAGATCGCGGAAAACTACAGTTCCCAAATCCCCCTACTCCCTTTCCTCTCCTTGAGCCGGGTGGCTCTTTCTAGACGAGGCATTCACCCCCCCCTTTAATCACCTTCCCAATCTTGATTTCTGGCACTCCCTTTTTGCAATTTCCAGCTCCAACGCCCTGGAGGAAGTCATCTCCCCACCGCGCAATCTCAGCGGAGCACGGCCCATTGAAGATATCGAAAAAACTTCCCTCCCAACATCCGCGCCGGATCTTTCTCTATCATTTTTTCACAGGTTCCAGTGCGAATAGGGATGGATCCCCGCCCCCGTTTTCTCCCTCTTCCATACGTAAAAGAGGCAACACGACCGAACAGGGTTAGTCCCTCGTAACAAATGTCCCGATAACGATACTTTCGGTCTTTCGTGAACGGTATCCCTTCTGCACATCGTTGTCTCATTTTTAATCGCAAATTCGGAGCGTAGAGTTTTCATCCTCCCCCCTTCCTTCGATGTGGCTGTGGAAAAACCTCCGGTTGGTGTACTATTCCGATAAGTCCCCTGTCAACAGGGCCATCTGGTCGTACATGACCCGCTCCTGATCGGTGTAGCTAGCTTTCTCATGAGGTCTCGCGCTCCTGCGGCAAGAGAGTTTGCTTTCTCCTGCGTCATTTTCGTCGACTCCCTTCATTCCTCTCTCCCTACAGTGACGATGTCCCCGGAGTTTGAACGTGGTTCTCCTTCTCCTCTTTCTGCAGTTGCTCGAACAGACGTGTCCACGATACATTTTTTCATCTCAATCCCCATTTGTTTTTTATAGAGTTAATAACTATTTTGATCTCCCTCCCCAGACAAGAGTTGAAGGAACCGTTCACCAATGCTCGCGCATAGGATTTTGTCTCCATTAAATTGAGATGTGGGAAGCACCTCCTCGCAATCCTTGGACCCTTTTGGTTCTGTTCTCACTTTTTAAGAAACGTTTGAGTCACGCCCAGTTCCCCCCTACGTAGCTCCTTGTCTAGACATTATGGCTTATCCCTCCCTTTTTGAGCCTTGACAGATCCCCATTTCTCCATCGAAGTTTCCCCATATATTCTTTGTGCGAAGGGGGTCGCGCCCGATGGAGAGGCCCCTTTTTTCCAATCGGGGTAATCTCTCCCTTTGCAGGACCCTTTTTATATTGCCATAGCCAAATCCGTGTCCCTTTCCCCCCGAGTTCCTGATGTTGGAAGCTTTTCTCCTGAAGGCGATGACAGTTCAATCGAGTTGTGAGTCGTCCTGCCCGGAGATGACAAGAATCCCGCTGATATCGTTCAGTCAATCCGTGGTGGGATTGCTGAATTTTTTTTCTCCCCTTTCTGATCGCCATTGCATTTCGCTTCGATTCCCGGGTTCCCCAACGGTGGAGATTTCTTCCGCTTCTTTGAATGGGAGTCCATTGCTCGAAGAGAAACGTAACACCACGTCTTCTCTTTTTTTTTCCTCCTTTCTCGGTTGGGCCGAAGCAGCAGCCCCCCCCTCTCGCTGTCTGCGGCTATTGCATATACCGGTTTCAGTTTTCACTTATAACGGTTGGCTGCAGTATGTTTTCTTTCAACTCACTTCACAACTTTTTCTCCCATGCCACCGAGACGGTGACAACCTTTTGCCTTGGTGCGGATTTCCCCCAAAACAAATGCTCCAACTATGAGACGCGGACACTGCCTTTATAGCTACCTCAATTCCCCTGCAACTTTTTTTCTTCACCTCCAGGTTATGCCGCGCTCCCTTTTTATGCCATGTTTTTCCTCCAGGTCTCTCCCGCAAGGTCAATATGGTTACGTTCCCTCCGACACGTCCTGATAAGTCGGAACCAATCCAAGGGATTGCCTTCGGCACAATGCGCCTAGGTTACCCTGCTTCTTTCTCTGGTTAGAACTTTTTCTTCGGATTGGAAAATTCCTGCCTGCAGCTGGGAAAACCTGAACAATGGCACCACTTCCTCCCTTTCTGTTGTCCTTCAGAAATGTAGTCACCGTCGTTAGAACGACGCCTTACTTTTATTCTCCGTCACCTTCATCCGGTTAGCCCATTGGTCTACGTTCCCTCTTTCTCTCCGAAGATGTGTTGGCCGATCGGACCCCCTCCTTTTCTCTCCTAGAAAGGTGGCACCAAATCAGCCGACTGCGTGCCCCCCTTCAAATAGAAGAATCCCATTATGCGCTCGCGGTAAATCATAAAGGCCCTCCCCGCTTCGTATTTTTTGACCCTATTCACGCGCTGAGGAAAGCCCCGCTAATTCCTTGTTTTTTTCTTCGACAGCAGTATTCGCCATCAAGCAAGATGGACTTCCCTGCTGGCAACTCCACTTTCGGTCCTATTCCCCTGGAACCCGACAAAGAGCACGTTCCACGTCTCATTGGACCGCGTAGGCAACCGTTATACTCTCAACATCCATCCTGATCTTTCAACTTGACAGAAATTTCATCATCCCTACCCAGGTTTATATTATTCGGTCGAACCTTCAGCTACTAAATTCCCCCCCTTCCCAGATGAACATTAACATGAGACAGATCTCGCTCCTTCGTCGATCGCCCCCCCCCCCGATATATCCTACCAGTTTGCACCCACCATCTTTAATAGTTTCCTCTCCTAAGTGTTGAGAAGATTGTGGCAAGCCTTGTGACTTTTCTGAACAGATTGATTTCCCTCTTCTTTTTCCAGCTGCCAGGAGTAGAGGTTAGCATTTTTTTTGGTATGTCAACTTTCGGGTAGTATTCTCCCTACTCATTGATGCACTTAGATGATCCTTCTTTTTTCTGGGCTATGTTGTTGAAGATCAACGTTTTTTACAGCTAGGACTCTTTTCTGGGGAAAGCAGAAAACGGCAGCTTCGCCTTCAGGCAGCTTTACGAATGGAATTTTTACCGCCCCCCCTCGACAATGGAAACTTTCTTCTGAATGCCACAGCACCCCATTAATACGTCGTAATTGGCATTCGCGTTGAAAGTAGAGTAACAGCTTAATCATGCTTTCATTCTACCTATCCTGTCTTCGTTGGAACACTGTCGGTAACAGCGCGTCCTATTACACCCCCCTTTTTCGAGCGGAAAGATGGTGGGTCACTCTGATGGAAATCCCCACCACACGTACTTAGACGCGCTGGGTCCATACCACCCCCTTTTTGACACGCATTACTCCGGACAACTTCCTTTCCAGCCTCCGTCCTCGAACGTTGGTACTTACCCTTCGATCGAAGAGATTAGTTATGTAATTGCCGCATTCTCGGTTACTTCCCACCACCCCCCCGCGGTATAGATTTTCCAGTTTATATGAACCTTATTCCCTTCTCTCTGTGTGCGGCTGCATCCATTCCCTTTTTGACTAGCTTTAGACTCTCCCCTTATCGCATAGGTATACTGGACGTATTTCCCCTCCTTCCAAGAGGCGGTGTCTTCAAGTTGTCCTCCCCGAAAACTGGAGTAAGGCAGTGTACGAGCATCCCAGCTCTTTTCTGCAATCAAGTCGTCGAATATTCCATTTTTTGAAGCGTTCCGCCCCCCCCTTCGCGGCAGCTTCTTTTGATCAGGTTCCTTTCCTTTACTTGTTGATTCTTAACAGCGTCGAGGTTACATTTAAACAGTTTGAGCATAATCGCCTTCTTCCTCCCACATCGATTTATTGGGCCGGGCTTTATTTTTATATCGATTGGATTTAATTTCGCCCGTCAGGCAAGCTGGTGACTTTCTTCTTTTTTTTTTCAAGCACCGTTGTTGCGCAATCCCGAAAAACGCCCCTGGCAAAATCTCCCGTGCCTTGGCCTCCCCATTTTTAAAAGAGGATCTATCTAGCTCCGTCACTCCCCTGTCCCCCCACTCGGGGGCCTTGTCTGAAAGCCAGAAGTGCTCCCTCGTATAGACATCCTTCGCCCATGCCCTCAAATTACTGTCTAGAAGCTCAGTAGAATCTTTCTCACACGCCTCGGAACTTTTTTCCTAACAATTGAGGGCCCGAAAGTAGGTCGTCCGGTACTTCCCTTCCCCGCCTGCCAGCATTAATCTCATGACTCCACCGGTGATGTATTCCCTACCTCTGACTCCCAAGTCTTACTGGGGGGCAAACTTGATGTCCTGTCTGTCCAATCTCATTGGGTAATTATGTCGCACATTGTCGATCTTCTATAGATGTTTTCTCGGTCCCAAGTTCAGCGCGCCTCCGCGCCGAGGCCCTTCACACCGTTCGCGTCATAGTTCGTATGCCAATCCGGCAATTGACTGGCTCTTCACCTCCGTTGACGCGCCTCCCTTTTGAACTTGTCCACTGTTCTTGCAGAGCCGTCACTATCGCCGGCCCCTCCTTCTTACTCCCCTTTTTGCTTCCTCCGTTTGTGTATGTGTGATCTTCCCCCAGTGCCTTCCTATCTGTGCTAGTCCCCTCTTCCCCCTCATGCAAGGCCCCCCTTTCCCAACTTCGCTGTAGGCTTCACGTCTTTCCTCTCTTTTTGAAGCGTTTCTCCATTCAATTCGTTTGGCGAGAAATGCATGTTCCCCCTGAGCATCCTCACCGTGTTGAGCTCTTCCTTGCACCACGAAACCGTTAGTCATATCAGTAGCATCTGGATATCTTTTAAGACCAATAGCTGATCTAACCTTTCTGCATTGCCTCGATCGACCACAAGAAATGACAGACTATCTCGCGAAGGTGAGATGTTTTGGCTCTCTTGCTTTACCAAGCTCGTCACTTTCGGTGTTCTCGTGAGAACGCACGTCTCTAACGACATTCTTCTCTGCCATTCGGCCCAAATTTGGCGCACCAAAGTTGCAGGTCATACTGTCGTTTTCCCCTCGTCGTCCTTCTTCTTAAGGAAGAATTAATCTGGTCTTAGGGAAACAGGTGTCATCGAACTTGTATCTGACAAGGCGCTTATACTTTTCCCAAATTCTTCTCCACTAGGGTTGGGCTTGATTCTCGGCAGTGAAAGAATTCTCTCCTCTCTTATTCTCCCTACCGGGTGAACCGTATATCCCACTTGATGGGGTTGTAATATCGAAACTCTCTTGCACACTTTGGTGCTGCAAGAACGACGTTAAACGCCGGTCTCCTTTCCAGTGGACTGGAAAGGCTCCTAATACGTTGGTTGCCTCTTGAACACATAGAGATTTCTTCACTTCTTTCATTGGCCTCCCGCCGACCTGTGCCCAGCCCCGAGAAAAGAGGCGAGTAGAGAGAGCCCATCTCCTATGATGAACCGATTTTTCACTAGTCCACTTTGGATCATCTCACGATTTGCTCCTCTCTTTACTGCAGCTGACCGGAACCCCCTGCTTTCACCCCAAACTTCTCACAAGTTGAGGGCTTTCCTGACCTCACTAGCTTTCCTATGGCCTCTGGTGGTTTCGCCGACATTCATACCTTTGGGACAAATAGACCAGTTCTTTTGATACACACCACTTGGCACAATAAGTTCTCAGCGCCGAAAACTAGGCAGCCATAGGATTACTAGCCATCTAGGCTTTAGGCCATTTGGGACCCTTTAAAAAGATTGTTTCCGAGCGGCCCCCCAATTATCTCTTGGCCCAACACCAGCCAACTGATTCTCCCTCCCCGGCATGCAATGTCCCAAGTCTCCTGCCAAATTATATAAAGCTCTTTTCCGCGGCCCCATACGGGGAAGACTTGTGGTCATTAACAACCCCGTCGCCCGTAAACCTATGTTGTGACAGTGGCCAATCTCCAGTAAATTTTTTAACCCCCCAAGAACCATAACGATACTGTTTTGGCAAATCGCCGAACCTCCCCCCCTTCATGACACGGACACACCCTTATCAGTGAGGCCACCTATAATTTGCAGTTGCCTTCACGCTAATTACGCGCACCTGACAGGAACTGACGTACTCATATGGTGATCGTCCGGACGGGGAATTTCTGAGGATCCCCGTTTAATTATAATTTACGTCGGTTGCCGATTCGCTTTTCCCTCGACGTAACCTCCCTTTCCCTCGGTTCGGGAAAAGTTATCTCTCCACCACTTATCCTTGTCCTCCAGACAGTCCCCGCACCTCCGGGCAGCACGTCATGACGTTGCGCTCGCGCAGATCCCCTGGGACCAGCACTCTCTCCATTCACCGGAGATACGCGATCAGGGCGGTTCGGCAACTTGTCTCGCAAATTTGTTTAAAATTCCCGATCTTTCTTAAATCTTTTTCATTTTTCCCCTCTTCCTTGTTGTTGGAGGCTTTTCAAGCCCCTCCTCGGCGTTCCGCTCGATTTTTTTCGAGCGATTTCTCCCCCCTTCCTGCTACGCATGACGTTAGCTTTGTTTTTGTATTGACTCTATCTTAGCTGTAAGGTCAAGTCATGCCGTTCTGTGACGTTTTTGTCTTCTGCTTGTTCGATTGGGCGCCGCACGTCTGGTCCTTGTTAATTACCCCCGTTTTTATTCCTTCGTCGTATAGATTGGGACCACCCTTACAGGAGAAACTCACTTCAATTCAAGGAAGTCGCGCCGGGCCTTTCTTTCCAACACTTGCCGGCTGCGCGATCCCCCCTCCTACCGAAGGAACTGTACGTAGCAGCATTGTCTTTAAGTGCGCCTTGACATTAGAGTACAAAGCTAAGATATCGCACATTTCTGAGAACGGCCATCCCGGTTTGAGTTCTTGAGATGGCGGTCCCTAGTGGCTTTGTGCACCCCCCCTTTTCGGCAAGGCTGATTCGTTTTTTTTCAATGTGTCCCACTGTCCCCAGACTATCGAGTGTCAAATCCCCCTTCCTTCCACGGCCAATGCCACGATCTCGACGGAGCCACACGGATTCCCTGGGGAAGAAGCTCTTCCCCTTGCTCGGTCGACACATCGAGGTTTTAGCACTAACTGAATGCCTGGACAATGACTTTCATTTCCACTGTCTGTACTTAACACACCATCCGCCCTTCGACTGGTCTCTTCCATTCCGGACGGATTCCTCTGTTGTCGAAGGTTTGCAGCGAGACCATATGCTGGTGCTTCCTTATTCTTTTTTGGATCGCCTTCTTAACTTATTGGATCCCCAGGACGGGATAATGTCGATCCAGGCCCTACCTTTAGGTCTTCGGTTGTCCATCCCTCATTGTGCGACTTTCAGCCGAGGACCAGACTTCACATAAAGCCCGTAATAGGTTGACCGTTGGAGAAGTAACGCCCCCACCCCTATCGTACGTAGTCTACCTCTCGTGTAATATCTTCCGACTTTTTTTTTCTCGACTGTTCCTGGTTGAAAACACCCTCCCTGGCTTTACCATTAAATTCGTCCCACCTTCCCTTTCTTTAAATTCTTTATAGTGCTTGAGTTGAGCACGCGTCATCGCCCCTAGGACTTCAAAGTCAGCGTTTCCTTGACTTTTTTGATTATGAAGTAAGACCAGGTCTCCCCTTATTTCCGAACAACTTCATTCCCCCACACCGTTTAACCATGACCATAGTCAATCCTTTTTCTCCCCCCACCCCCCCCCCCCCCCCGCCCCCTCTCCCCCCCCCAACAGGCCCCGAAAGCTACCGCCCATCCCAAAAAATGGGGATTGTTTGAACTCTTCGCCTCCTCCTCTGATGACGGGAAAGCCACCGGATTACTTTTAAGATCTAGACACAAGCGCAACAATCCCGCCCTTTGTTACCACGGAGGTGTAGACCCAAATATACACTAGGTCAGCCCGAGAACGGTCTCTCCATCTAGAGTTCGATACTAATCAGCACGTGATTTATAGATACGACACTAGCCACCTATGGAAAAAGTGATATTTGATTCTCTTCCCCCCCCTACGAGTATGTTCGTACAAACAAGGCTTTAATTATGGAGTGGTAGAGAGCTTGATCGGGTGCAGAGATGACCCCCCATGCGTGATTCCCTTTCCTCTTTCCTAGGAGTACGACACGGGTGGCGGCCTCTTCCGCTGTCCGTTCGCCCCCTTCAAGTTATCTGATACAGCGATTCAATCTCGCCCCCCATTAACCTTTACCTTGACCTAGAGTTTTCCTCTTCGATTTTCTTGCCTCGCTCGCACAGACCTCACGAAGTCTCTTCTTTCCTTCCCTACCTCCGTTTTTTTTTTCCCTCCTAAGTGCTTATATTTCTCATACAACGAGGGAACGCCTCCCCGCACCCCACTCCCTCCGTGTCATCGTAAGATTTTTCGAGAATGAAGCGTGCATTCAAACGTGGGTCTACGTTCCCCGCCATGAACTGCTCAGACTGCCCGTGATTGATGAGTCAGAGCGCGACGCTCCAAGTTTAGAGAGGTCACTAAAGCTTTCTAGATCGGGTTCTTCGACATCGGGATAATTACCGCCCTGCATTTCCCCCTCCGAACAGACTGGTTTGGTCCTTCAAAGATCAGAGCGAGGTGATCCCTTGACTTTCCGCGTAAACCATCGGGCGCGCTGATGTGCCCCGAACTTTCACTGTAGAAAGACTTTTGTCTTAATTTTATACACCGCGTTGACCAGTTCTTGAGGGCGGGTTTGTTGTAACCGCTTTTGCAGTGAGGGCGAGACATTATAGGTTTCGGGAAACCTGGGACCGGCGTCCGAGTCCTGCATGGATTCCTGGTTTCCTTCAGACAAGAGTCGGCGTTGGTTGGGACTGGGTTTCGCTTGCTTTCCTGCCCGCACTGGAGTCTTCCAGTGGTCACGGTGCGAGGTCTTCCCCCTTTTGTATTCCCCCGGAAAGAGAGTGCGACTTTTTTGTTGCCACTGAACCGTCTTTTCACGTCCCAGTGTGGTGTGCTCGGATTTCTCCTTTTCACTTCGACAAATATCGTTGTATCCATGTTCGCCTTCTCTCCTAAAATCGGAATTTTGAACGCAATTTAATGTGCCTTCGGTTTATGTTTAAACTGTCTCCGCTGTATTGCAGCCCTGACTCAAGTTTCTAGATTTATATAGAACTTCTTACAAACCGATTCCCTATTGTTTTTCTAGGGTGTTCAAACAATGGAGATCCTTGATCGACCCCGAGACCTTGCAAGACTCCTCGTCTTCTGCCTCCTCACAGTTGTTCGGCAAATAAAGTTCTATTCAGCGGCTTTCACTTCCTCTTCTTTTGCAGGTGTCCACCGTATCATGGCGTAGCTCACTCTCCCCCTCTCGGTGAATCAGTCCGGCAACCAGTACACCACATTATTTCCTTTCCGCCACAATGATCCCCATAGTGTAGAATTCTTGAAGTACATCACTCTCCGGCATGGGTTTGCGGGTGAACCTCATGGAGACTCTCCTGATCGGCCCCCTTCAAAGCCTCCCCCCGTCTTCCACGGCAAATCCTTCCCAGAGAAAAGTCTTTCCGGGCTCAGTTGGTACGTAGATCTTCTCCGTCCCCTTGCATAATGTGTTTCTCCCAATCTCGTATCTCAGGTTGCCTTTTCCAATTAAATCTTCGAACCCTTCATTTCCCGCCCCCGGGGGAACACCTACCCTCCTGTGGGTAACACAATTAAATCCCAAACCTCTTTCCTCGAACAATATACCCCCGCGGCGAACTGCTTCTGTTTTATCCATCGCACTTTAACCAGCCTATTCCTTCCCTATGCTTTTCCTTGTGTTTTTCCCCCTCAAGCCGTATTGGCATACCCCCCTGCAGTTGCATCTCTATTGTCGCGGAACGGTGTCAAGCACGAATCCAAAATCTATCGTATAAGGTCTCGCTACCCCCCTTACATGTTGAGCCACCACTACAGATCACGCACCCTCCCCCTCTTCAGCCCTCGGCGACTGCTCGAATATCGAGGCACCCATTGAAAAGAAAAAGCGAACCAGATCCCTCTTCATCGTCTCCGCCCCCCTTCAATCGTTACCTCCGGGAGAGACATTGCTTTGCCCAATCTCTTTCTTTTCTTTTTCTGAGTACTTTGTTTTCCCATCCTTGCCCACAGGATATGGAGACTGCTTCCCCTCAGATGGAGATATATCGATAGAGATTGGAATGCAGGTATGGTTTTCTCTCGCGCGCGACATTCATGTTGCTCGGTGCATCTCTGATTTTCCCTTCTTTCTGCATAAGATTGTTGGATAACCTACCACTTTGTTCAGATCTGGTCTTTCTTCTTTAGAATTCCCGGCGTTTACACTCCATTCTTGAGAAGGATTTTGATACATCCCCTCACATGCCCCTCGGCTGGCTTTACGGTCATTACTTTCACTAGCCTCGGTTATAGCTTCCCTCTTATTATTTAAACATTAGGCACGGGGCGCCCCCCCCCAACCCCCCACACCACCCCCCCCCCCACATACATCGATTGAACGTCCCCCTTTTCGTGGGAATTGAGTTCAACTATCCACCCTGTCGTCGGCCTTCTGGGGGGTTATATGTAGTAACTTTTTCCAACTGTACTTTGGAGACGCGTTTTTTCTACCGTACAACCTAGGATGACACTAGTCCTCCACTTCGTCAAGAAGTCCGGCTACTCGGCTACGTTTCTCACGCACGGTAGCCGCTTTTATTCTCGCCGCTTAATGAAATCAGAGTTTTCCCTGCCACCCACCCCCTAATCAGCCTTCGAATGTGCTGAGATGATTCCTGGAAGCTCTTTCTGCTTTTGTGAAGGTCCACGTGTGAATTTTTTCTTTGTTTCCCCTTCGGAGCCTTATCGCCTAGTTTCCTCTTCGAATGTAGACCGAGCAATGACAGAGTAGATGTTTTTTCCCTGAAAACTGGAGCGACAATACCGCCACTGCCTCCTTGGGTTAAAGAACGAGGCTCTGCCAGATTTCCCCCTCCCTCAACGAATTCCCTTATCTTTTTTTCCACACCGATACTTTCACCTCTAGTGATCCCCTTTCTACTCTTCACGCCTTACTGCGTTTTCTCCTTCCCCAAAGACCGGCAAGGCACCTAAATTGTACCGTTCTGCCCCCTCCAATCAATGAAGGCTCAGCTGATCCGCCGCTCTTCCCGACCTAGCAAACCAGACCTTTCCTAACGTGAGTGATTCTGGAACCTCCCCACGTGTTTCATTCGAAACGCCAATGAGGCAGGCATATTCCGTTCCACCCCGAACAACGGCACGCTAGAAAAGCGACCCCACTCTCATCTCCCCCACCTCTCAAGCCGTCAAACTCTTTCGACGCTTCTTGGTGAAAGAGATCAATTCTTTTGATCTCGTGAGCCGTTGACAGTGTAAGTATTACTCTGCGAAGTAGAAATCGCTTCCCAGTTTACCATTTTCAACTGTGTCGACCAACTTAGAAAAGAAGGTCTCCCCTTTTTTCTAACGTGAGTCTCGCCATATGCATCTCCCGAATTGTAACAACGTCTCTGATCAAAGAGCACCCTATCGGAGAGCTGTTCTCTTCACACCCCTATATGTTACATCTTTCCACTCTGCAACAGGCGTTACCTTATGTCAGATGAGTCTCCTCACGTCGATTCTCCTTTCTCCTGCTTCGTGACCCCCTTTAGCGTGCTGCCTCTCTTTTAACCCTTTGAACAGGGTTGAGCGGCGAGGCAGGTTTCGTATCTTCGCCATCATTTTACTTTCAGGATTTCCCACTTTCTTCCCCCCCTTTTTGAGATTCCGCGTCTTGGTCGAAGGGTCGCTCCTTTTCAGGACGCTCTGCACCCGACCCAGCGGCCACGATAGTAGTCTATTTAATTCATTTGTGCTTTATCTAAATCTCGTATCGTGGCGGCGATCTTTTCTCCCTTCTTGCCAAGTTAACTGGAGACATATGACCCCCTCCCTAATCCTTAAAAGATCTTTGGTAATTGGTTTTGGGCCTACGACATCGAACGACTGCTGATTCCCTCCTCTCACCGTTGTAAGCCTCGAGATTCTTTTTACGAATCCTCTTAGCGACTATCCATCGTCGAACATACTTCGTATGCGCTTTTCTGACTCTGATGGACCCATAATAGCCCTTCTAGGCACTGTTACAGTCGTCCCCTACCTTTCTTGCCAATCCCGCCGCTGCGCCTTAGGAGATCTCCGCGCTTTGCGTACAGAGATATCTTTTGTACGCTCTATGGCACAAAGTGCAATACTTTCTTTCTAGCATCGCTTTGCCGCCAACGCTGTCCCCGTTCTTTTAACTCTTTGCTCGTTCGCCCCGATCCGAGTGTCTTGAGAATTGCTCCTATCGTGATCCTTTCAAGGCGCTATAGTAGACAGAGCCGGCGCACCGGGTCTAGCGGATTGGGTCGCTGCGATCTCCCACCATGGGCCTTTATTTCTTCTTCTGGTCAGGATCTACTTCCCTTTGGTTGAATAGTTTTCTCGCTCACCCATGGGCTTTTTTTGCCAGCAAACCTAACGTTTCCCGAGGTGCTTCTTCCTGATGAGAGGATTCAACATCCTAGTGTCCGCCTTTTGAATAAAACCCTGATTTTTTTTTCAAGGCAATTTTAATGGTTCCTTTTCCTTCATTTTCCCTCGACTTTGTTCAAATCCGCGAAAAAAGTAGGCGAATAGATCTCCTATGCCTTTGAGAATTTGGATTCCTCTGTTGTACGTTCCCCAACTTCTACCCCTCTTCCGATTCAATCTTATTGTCTTTCATTTACAAGCCCGCTCCCTCGGCTGCCCTAATGACTCACCCGTTTTGGATCAATGTCCGAAATATTCAGATGTTGGACTTTTTCGTCCATTCTCTTTTATTTATCTTTAACTCGCCTTTCAGTCGTACCAATGGAAAAAATTGATGGGAACTCTGACGGACCTCTCCCAATAGGGGAGTCCCTTACGGCCCACCTTTCAGACTCGTAGTTATGGGGTAGTACCCTCCTTCGACCAGAGCTCTTTCGTGCCCGACACAGGAACCTCGTTCTTTCCGTCTGTACAAAGTGTAGAAAAGTTACCTCCCTTACGTTGGTTCAGTCGAGATCGGCTTTGCCTTTTTTGTGGCGTTCTCCCCTGATTCAGTCACCGATGGGAATCCCCCCATTCTCTCACCAACCACCTCCCGCAAAGAAGTGGCACAATCAGCCCCCTACTTCTTTACACTAAATTAAATCCCCGTCACTTAAAACTTAAGTGGTTGTCCTTACTTGACTCACAATGCTTAGACAAAAATGTTGTGACCGACTCTACCGCAGCTTTCTTCAGCCTGAGTAAGACTTCTCTTCTTTCCCGGTATTGATCTTCAGATCCCCACTTTTCTCCTCACTGTATTTTTCTACTCCTGAGGCCGTCGTCTCCGGGTCTTCCCGGGGTTGAAACCCATTTCTCCTTCCCTGTCAAGGTATAGCTACAATTACATCTGATCGACAACCCAAACCATAGTATCAGATCATCAGGCCTCACCCCACCTCCAGATAAGGTTCTCATTGCCGGGATGATCGAAGGCAAGGCCCCCCTACGTCGACACAAGAGAAAAGATATCGACCTGCCTTCGACAATTTTTCTCCCCGTACAACGCCAGAGCATTCTGCCACAATCTATTTTCCTAAGATTTTGTTTTTTTTCTTTCAAGCCACTGCCCAGCGCGTATTGCTCTTTCTCTCCTCTTTTTCCTATGCGCATTAGAGAGATCGCTTCTCGTATGCCTTTTATCTTCTTTCTGGAGATATGAGCGAGTCTTAGGAATGCAGTGTTTCCCCTTCTTTTACTTTGATGAGGATTTCGTTTTTTTGGGCGCTAGCTGTTAAGGTGGTGTAATCGCTACCCCTTTTCCTGAAAAAAACGAACATCTAAGGTATAGTTTTCTCCCTTCTGCACTGAACCTGGGAAAGGAAGGTCTTCCGGGTGCTTTTCCACCGTTTCTTGAAGACCCCAATCCTGTAGATGAAAAATAAAGCAAGTCAGTGCTTCGTCTTCTCAAGTTTTTTCTACATTAGTGTTTTCTCAAAACGTTCGCGTATTTTTTTTTTCATTATGAACATCCTTCCCCTATCGTCTGTGAACGGTAACTACGTTTTCCCTACCCACCCATGTAGTGGAGCCCCCCACTCTTAACATTCCCCCCCCCCCCTCTACCCATCTTCCGTCCACGTCCTCCCATCACTACTCAACTACCTTCCTCTCCCCCCCCCCTTTACCCACCGTCCGACCCTTCCTCATCTTTCCCTCCTTCCTCTGTCTATCTCCCAACCTTCATTCTCTCGTTTAGCCTTCACCACCCCCCACCACATCCTCCCCCATCCTTCCTCCTCCCCTTTCCCAGTCTCCCCAAGTCCTCCCCCCGTTTTCTTCTCCCCTCATTTTCTACCTCCTTCCATCCCCACCCCCGTCCCTCTCTCATCACCCCCCCTTCCATCATCCACCCCCCTTTATCCATTTCCCCCTATCTCCCCCCCCCCTTTTGCCTTCCCCTCTATCCGCCACTTCCTCAAGCCTCCCGCCCTCCCCCCGCTTCCGGCCCACCCCCCCTCACTGACATCCCATCATACTCCTACTTCTCTTCCCTTCTCATCCACCCTCTCTCACCCACCCCTTTTCCCCACCCCTTCAGCTATTCCCCCTCCCTCCATTTGGCCCACCCCTCCACTCCCCTCCCACCCTTCCTACCTCCTCTACCTCTGCCTCTCCTCCCCCTATCCCTACCCTTACACTCCCGCTACCCCCTATCCCGGCCCCTACCCTCATCTCCGTCACGAACCTCGCATCGCTTCTCACCCCCCAGACCTATACAGCACTCCCCTCTTTCCTTTTTCTCCCTACCCCTCTCTCCCGCCCCACCACTGCCCTTGCCCCCCCCCCTCTGACTACATATCCCGTTTCTTCTTTTGCTCACCCTCTACTCCCCCCCCTCTCACCCCCCCCCCGCGCATGTACCTCCCACAGTCCAGCCCATTCCTCCGCCCCCTTTCAATTCGTCTCAAACCCCTTATTCCGATCCTAGTTTTCATGTCCCCACTTCTTTCCAGTCTCTCGCTTGCAAGTTGCTGTATCACTCCTTTCCATGGGAACAATCGTTGAATACCGTCTAACCAGTCCTGAAAAACGGCACGTCCTTTCTCTCTTGCAAAGGAATCCTGGTGGTGATACCCTTTCTTTCCATTGTCCGGAGAAAACAATTCTGGTGATGGTTTCCCGGCCATTGCCCGACCCGGCAATGAGGTTTTCACCCCAAACATAATTTTCCTTTGATTTAGAGGGTACATCCTCTCCCTTTGCATCCAGGTTGCCGGACGCCTAATCTTCGCTTTTTTTTTAGTAATGATAGATTGTTATGAAGTATAATCATTTCCTTTTTTCGAGATTCAGCGTCCCTCTCTCTGGAAAAGTGTTCCCTAACGCCCACTGTCTACTCGACTTGGAATCAGGCACATCCCCTCGATAGGATTCGTTTTGATCCCTTTCCCATTCCAGAATCTCTTCATGTAGGGCTCTATATAGAAGACTTGTTAACTTTTTTCGGTTGAAATCCCCTCCCGGAAAGCGGTAACCACATTTAAATGCCGTTCCCCCTCACACTGATTATAGCCATTTCTTCTTTAGAGAATTTTTCTAGCGCGATTTTCTTAGAAAAGGGGCCCCCTCCCGATACCCAAGTGCGTATTCTTTGCACTTTTTACCTCCCGTTGTTGCTCTTAATTCCGACAACCGGTGCATGAAACTTCCGGTCTCCCGGGAAGGCCTCCCCCTTCTATAAGCGGAGACTGCAATTTCTGAAGATTTACCCCCAAAAGTCCACCCAGTCTGAATCTTTTGTTATGACTAGAACGGCTTTCAGTCTCAAGTGAAGTGATTTCTTGACCCCTCACACTGTTGTAGACTGACGACGTATCACATCGCTGTTTCCAAGACCCTCCTGAGGTCGTAAAACTATTTTCCTTTCTACCAACGGCTATACTCTTCAACTGAATGTTATCCGTGACGTAAGCATGGTTCTCTTAATGTATCACATTGTCCGAACATCTTATCCGATCGCACCCTGCAAAGTTCTCTTTTCCACCTTGCTGGAGGGAATGTTCGATCTCCCCCTGCAATGTTCTCCAGGATTAGTTAGAAAACGCTCAGACTTTCTTTCTTGCTAGTTAAATACCTCAACCCCACCCACCCCCCCCCCAATCCCAATTTTCCTCTTCCTTCGATTACCCATTTCTGCGTGTCCAGGCTTATGCGCGAGTCAACACCTCCTTCAAACTAAGGCCGTTCCCCCTCTCCCCAAATACTTTGAATGACGAGAGTACTACACTTGGTACGAGTGGCAGGCAGAGAACATACCGCCCCAAGTCTGGCTCTTATACACTTTTGTGGCTCTCCTCCCCTATAGTGTCCGCTTCTGAGTGCATTATCCGGCCGCAAAGGGCCCGCGAACAACTTACCTTCGTTTGAGATAACGCTTTTCCATGCAAACCTGGAGACGTACATCGCGTGACATGTGAAGATCCCCCTTGAGTTAACGGACGGTCATCCCCTCTTCCAACGTTTTAGGCTTTCCCTATCCCGTAGACAGATCGAGTAGACCCCTCTTTCCCTACAGCCCAGCTACTTCTATAGTCGATTATCCTTTTTGCCAGATCCAGTCCCGCAGATATGGTGAGCATCAGACTATAAGTGGCTGGCAGGAAAACTACCTTCTTTTTTCTGGCATGATGGCATCGTCTCTCCTAGTTCCTACACCCTGGTGACAAACTCTTACTGAAAACCCCTCTAAGCCTTTCCCGTTGCGGGAGACGACAGACGTTTATTGACGGGCATACTGAATCACGAACGGTCATGACGTGCTAGACTCTCCTTTCCTCGTTGAGCGTGGCCACGGGTTTTTGAATTGTTCTTGTTTGCGATCGTTCATTGGGGATTCAAGCTTCTCCACGTCACTCTTTTTTTGTCTCAATGGGCGTAACTCCCCCTTCCCATTAGTCGCAACAACGGTGCTGGTTTCTTCACACCCGTTTCCGTTTGTTGTGTGCTCGGGCGATTCCTTTCCGCCTTGCTACTTGCCCGCGGCAGCCTGCCATAAAATTCCTTCTCAACGGCAATTGTGGGCGGTGCCCTTATGTCACCTCGTCCCGCTGTCACTCCGATGAACGAGGCCGAGATAGTTGTCGGGTTGGCCTTGGACCGTCCGGTGAGTGGGCAAAAAGCCCCCTTTCACATGATCTGTCGAGATTTAAGCTTCCTCTCGACTGTTACATGACTTCGAACCATTTTTCTTTACTCACTTTACTACCCCGACTCATATGGGATTTCCCTTCCTCCTAGCCGAGTGGCTAACTCGCCCGTTTTCGTCCGCCCAAATGGTCAAAACATTTATTCCACTCTCCCCAAAGATCCGTAATAAGTTAATGTAAGGCTCCCTTTCTAAGGTAGGCGAACTTATGGACACTAACTTGCCTTTATTCTCCGGTCAATTCTTCCAAGAAAAGCACCTCTGACGACAATTCTCCCCCGTCACATCCTCGGCGTGTTCCCTTTTTTTTTTTACTTTTCTAAAGAGACTTTACTTGAAGGCCAGCTTCTCCGACCACACCGTCTCCGTCCCCCGCTGTGGACTGGTACATGTCTACACTATTCTTGACTGCATTCCACCTACTTTGCGGGGTGCCCCTCGCCCCCCCACGCCCCCATAAAAAAGGTGTCATCGAGTTCAACTAATGAACGTCCCTACTCTTGCCTCTGGTCCTTAATCAAGCGCCTTAGAAAGGTGGTCTCTTATTCATTATTCTCCATGTCATTGCGGGGTTTCTTTTTCGCAGTTCTCAAGTATTTCAAATTCTCAGGCCTGCTTCGGAAGGTGTTCTGCCCCCCTTTTTCGCTTCGCACAGAGTACCAATCGACTTGCGTCGGCACAGTTCGCCACGGCCCATCTTTCCCACAGACCCATTGGACAGATCACACTTGCTTCCGAAGGCTCAAGGCATGTGCCTCTCGAGGACACCATCGAAAAGAAGTACCCTCCCAACACTCCCGATCGTTATCTCCCTAGTTCAATTAATAGTAAACGCCTTCGTGACTAGTCTCACATATTTCCTCCGCGTTTCTGAGTTCGTAGCCTCCTCCTCCTGCGTTTAAAGATGAGATTTCGACTCGCATTAAGATGAGCATGATAGCCTATTCTTCCTTTCGCTGGATGGTGGCTCTTCGATCTCGATGAAGGCTAGAAGGTGCAGTTTCTAGCTGATAGTGCCTTGGATCGAGTTCGAGTTAATGACTTGGTCGCCACGATAGATCTTCTGTACGATGCCGGTTCTACATTCAATTCTAACGGCTAGGCCCTCCCGGTTTTCTTTGCAATAATCCCGACTCGCCCCCCTTAGAGACTGGTTTTTTTGAGCCACCTGTTCACCTTTCTAGATGGCTCCATTACGTCCCCTTATCCCGTTTGCGGGCTTTCTCCCGCAGGTATGACTTTGCACCCGTCGTCGTTTCAACGTGCTCTTCTTTTCATCATACATGGGCCCAATGTACAAGTTGACCGTTTTTCTGCTTGTTGTCAGGAACCCAAAATTTTCTAATTTTCAGATAGTCGAGGGACCAACGCGCTGCCTGTCTCTTTTTGATAAGGAAGAATTTCGGTAGTGTCCCTTGGTTGGTGATGGTGCGGAACCGTAACAATGATTGTAATCCCAAAAACCATTAGACTGTGGTTCTAGACGCAATCCTCCCTATGTTCAGTGCGCTCCCTCCCCTTGTAACTGGTTTACGCTTTATGCAAGGGTGGAGAGTCAGTAGCAGTCCTTGGATAATAAGCATGTTCAACCGAGCGCTCCACGGCGATCTGTTGACTTTGGGTTGAGTGCCCCCGCCAACTTTCTGAAGGCATAAATAGGTCTGTCAATTCTTCAATGAAAGTAGAATCGTGATCTCCATTTTTTTTGCCGCCTTCTTTTTCGGCAGTGCCTATGGCTCTCATCTCGGTTACTCCCGGATTTGCTCGTCCCCCCCCTGTTGAAACCCGACTCTCTCCTGTTTGCAATTGCCTCATTTACGATGTCAGCAATCGTTCGGGCCTTAGCCCTTTATCAGAGATGAAGCCCTCTCCAGAGCCCGAAGAACCTGCATGAAAGCCTGACTTTTTTGCAGTCCCCGCCTGTTCGCACTTACGCCTTTCAAAGATGCTCTTCCTTTTCCACGGTGAAACTTTGGCCTTTGGCTCCCCCTGCGGAACCATCAAATCCCCTCTCGCACGGAGGAAACGCTTCACCAAGCAACCATGTTCTCTTGTTGAACGATATATCTTTCACGTTGTCTCCGTGATGCCGGGCCCCTTGTAACTCACCCGGATGTCTTTCCTTCGCGGACGTTCAGAGTTCAAACCGTTGAAAGCCGGGAACCACTTCCCGGTTTACTCCCATGCTCTCTTGCGTACCCAGCAATTCCTCGTCGCGAGTCTTTCTGCAGCTCGACCTACATTGTAAATAGTTCTTCCTTCCCCGGATCCTCACCCATTCCTCACCATCTAGGAGAGGTGTATCCCTGAGCTGGCAGACTTGCTATCCTCGTATGCGCCCCCCTGCTGTTACTTTATGGAAAGACTTTTTTGTCGAGACCTTGATGATCTCCTTTGAGATGATAACCACGGTCGCGTGTTCCCTGCCAGTGAGTTGTCTATAGAAGGGATGAGTCGTCTAGCCCACTTACTTACTCGACCAGTTTTCTAGTAATCAATTGAAGCTGTCTCTACGGTTTCCCGCCAGCGGGTCATGCTAGTCCCTAAGATAAGTAATCTTATTTCCCTGTGTTTGTTCGTATCATAGACACAGCCGTTCCCTTTTGCTTTTGTCGCATTCGAGGCGTGACCGCTCCCCCACTAGATCTTGATGTTGGCATCGTATCCCTCATTGTGGTTTTTTTTTTTCGAATCGCGCATGAAATCGCCTCAGAGAGGACCTCTTTACACCTGCCGCCCCTGAAAAGTTGTTCTGTCCGCCCCTCAGAGTTTTTTGGGGGGGCTTTCTGTCTCGAGTGATGTCTCTCAAATTCGTTCCATAATTAATCTGACTGCCTTAAGACATATTCTAAGAAGGGTTTGGTGTCCCCATCAGCAGCCTGCTCTGGTTGTCGGGAATTCGTCCTAGGTCTTCCCCCAGCAACTCGTTCTGACGTGCAGATCTGCGTCTTCGACCACGAGACATCATGAGCCAGCCCTGTCTGACAGATGACCGACGCTCCTAAGGTAATCGCTTTGCCCTCTTTTTTCGAAGTTTCCGGTGTGAGGGAAACTCCCCTAACTCTAACCAAAGTTGAGTGCCCCTCGCTTCATGACCAGATTGCTGCACTTGATGCTGTTTATGGCTTGTGGTCGTTCCTTCAAATGCTGGGACCCCTATAGATTTGGAAGCCGTGGAAGATTGAATTAACCTTGTTAGTACGACTCTTCTCACAAAGGTGGTCGCTAGCCCTGAAACTGCTTCTCGCTTGGATAGGCATTCGTTCTCAGGAATCCGCTTTTAGATTGCGCCTATGGCTAAAACAAATAGCGAATGCCGGCGTTTCCTCCGTTAGTTAAAAGAGTCTGCTGCTTCTTTTGCCACATATATCTCGAGGAGTGCTTCCCTCTCGCATTTTCTGGCGACGGGTTTTTCTCCATGGACGATGCTACGGGAATGATGCGTTTCATGCTGATATAGATTACACCATGAATTATTGGCTTTTTTTGCCGTCCCTTTACTCGCGAACTCGAAGAGCTTTCCCCATCGTTCCCCTACGGTCAGGGTCTATAAGAAATAGCGTGATTTTCGCAATTTACTTTTCTTGCACTTCGTTGTAACCCTGTAATTTTCCTG
>Ga0179591_1271414_pt1 | contig 23243 bp, 29 predicted proteins | sample CZOMad2_1_08_16f_FD_182891 | JGI IMG/M metagenome (GOLD analysis project Ga0179591, IMG submission 182891) | Vadose zone soil fungal communities from Angelo Coast Range Reserve, California, USA - CZOMad2_1_08_16fungal (PacBio error correction) | ecosystem: Environmental > Terrestrial > Soil >... | reverse complement strand
CCCTTTCAGATGTAACCTTCTCGGGTCTTCCCTTCCTCCCCCCCCAATCCTCTCGTAGGTTTTTCAAAGGAAGGCCACGCCCCTTTCTTCTCTCCCCTCCCCAGATTTTCTTGTGCATGCAGTCGACATGCCGTGTTTGAACTTGGCAGCGTTATGTTCTCCAATGGATTGTGGTCTTTCCTAGTATTTCGAGGGGCCGGAAATGGTAGATAGTTGGTTACGATCCGAACACCTTTTCACTGATTTGTTTTTTTTTTTTCTTGTCGACCCTTGTCCCCCAACGCGTAAGTTGTCCCCTTTCCCCGGATGTTCGACTTTACGTCAACAGTCTGACAATATGACCTTTTTCAGCCGGACCATTGTTTGATGCCGATCTCTTCAGATCATCCGGTCGATAAGTTCCATTCTTTTTCCTCACTGTTTCGGCATTTTGGTCATCGGTTGGAGCCTGCTTCGGTCTTTTGCAGAGGGAATTTTAGTCGCTTTCCCAATCGACCCAATGATTTCCTCCCCTCTTCCTCAGCCCCTCTTCGGTATAATATGAACTTTTAATACACTAAATCCTGTCACTTCTCGTCCTCTGCATACTTTGTTGTACTTCTGAAAGTGCGATGCCTTTAATTTTATGGTTCCCCCTTCCTCCCCCTTTTTTAAGGCAATTTTCCCCACTGGGTTGTTCCTCCTCCTTTCCCATCTTTTTTGCTCCCATATCCACCCTGGAACAGGGATGATTGTCCGGATTTCTCCAGGCCCTGGTTTTTTTAAGCTTTGAACTAAACAGATCATAATGATTTTTCATGAAGCGCTTTCCCTTCCCTTGTCCCTAAGCAATTCGGTTGTTTAGAAAATGATAAATGTTTCTTAGAAGTTAGTTGCTTTCGGCTATCCCTCCAAGTTTGCTCTTCAGCCTAGTCCTCATTTCAAGACGCTTAAACCTATCGGCCCGGGTTTTTTTCTTTGATGGGAAGAGACCTATTGGGGAGTCCAAACGTCCGTTCAGTCCCGGAGTCTACTTATTTCTGTTCCATTTTTGAAAGGTAGGTTAACCTTAAACACAGGTTTCCTTCCCAACCCGGGCTCAGCGATCCATAAGAAGGGCGCCCTCTCAGACTTTGCTAGATGGAGCATCCCTCTCTGCGCCCCCCGAGATGGTCCCTCTTTCCTTTTTTATCTCTTTACTATCCTAAATGACGTAGAGATCTCTGTTTCCTTTATGCCATAATGGAAAGATCACCATCTCCGACGCAGATAGTAAATAATAGCCTGGGCGGACGGGTCGGACCTTTCCCCCCTAATGATTTGGTAGGGAAACTTGCGAATTTTTTTCTCTTTTCATCTCTAATTAATTTTTTGATTCCTCTTTTTGAGGACTTATCGATACCATCTCCCCTCCAGTGGTTTAAGACCTTTTCCACGTTGCAGGTGGTCATCTACCCCCCCCCCTTTTTCTTCCCCCGATATTGCTAGCCTGCGATAAAGATAGGGCCTGCTTCTTTCCTTCATTCCCCCTGAGATATCTTATAGTATCTTTTTCAGTCTGATTGAAATCCCCCCTCCAAATTATTTACAATTAGCTTCCTCTTTCAGGCTATCTCTGAATATCTGCCTTCCCCTTTTCTACCGACTCGCAGGTGGAGACAGATTTTTTAGTTTAATGACCCTTGAATGGTCAAGTCCCTCCTCAGTTCTACGTCCGAAATTCCCCCGTAGAAGGATAGCATAGCCGTCCCCCAGAGTCATGGAGTCAACCCTGTCTGATTCTTTTTCCGGCTTCTTCTTTCTTTTGTAACTTCCTTTATAGTACGCCGTGCCTCGTCCGTGCGCCCCCTTTTGCATCCTTATTTTAACTGTTTTTTTTCCAGCAGTTTTTCCCCCCTTCCTGTTAGGCGGCACACCCCCCTTTCGGAGCCTAAAACCTTCGCTTACCGCAGTCTGACTCTTTTTCTTGGTTTTTTGCTGTTTTTGATCCATTTGGTCTACTTTTTTTATACCCCACCCCGATTAATTCTTTCCACAAACTATTCGAGCTAATCCACTTTTCTGACGCCACTTTCTGATTTTATTCCCATGTCTTTTTTCGAATCTTCCATGAGGATTGCCCCTCTCCCCCTTAGTTACGTATTTCCTAAAAAGAGACACGAGGTGGGTTTAGATTGCTGGAGCGCTGTTATTTATGTCTAAATTATGCTCTCCGCTGAGCTTTTTACCCGCCCTTCTGGATTCTCTTCAATGAACTTAGACACTCCCAGTCCATGACCTTATTTTTCTCTGCGCGGAATCTTATTCCCCGTTGCCCTCCCTTTTCCTTAATGCTCGACTTTTGATTCGCTCCTTTCGAACCTCCGTTGCTTCCCCTTCGGAGGATATTTTTTGCACTTGTTAACACGAATCCCCCCCATGTCGCCCACCAATGGTCGCACATTTTTTCGCTTCGACCCCCGATTAGTTTCGGTCTTTTCTCTCCACATACCTACCCTTTTCCCCCGTGAAGCGCTCCTAATGTGGTGCAATTTTTCTTCGTGCCCCAAGGTACTAATTCCCTCCCATTCACGATGAAGTTTGCAGAGTGAAAGGTGAGGGAACGTCAATTCCCCTTCCGACGCGGTCTTTTTTTGCGGATGGTTCCTCCCCTCTAACTCTTTTTTTTGGCCCTTCCTCCCCTGTTTGGTGCCACAGGAGAGGTTCTTCATCTTGAAGCTATTTCCCCTTGTCACCTGATGCCCTATTCAGTAAGCCGCCATTTCCCTAAGGTAATTTTGAGAAATAACTCCTTTTTTTCCCCCCCTCTCGCTGATAGGTTTTTCTAGGCTCTCCGGACTTGCATTCGCCGGTTTGTTATTTTTTTATACAACCCCTGCCCCCTGACTGAAGGGGTTGGCTCGGCTATTTGCTCGTTCGTGTCTCATTTTTTTCCTTCGATACTGGTACCTTCCTTATCTTCTTCTTTTCCACTCAGGCAGACGCGTGATGGGTGTCTCTGTCCCCTTTTTTCGCCCATCCCCTTCCTTTCCAGACTGATCCCCTCGGCACATTGCACGCACAAAAGCACCTCCTCCCCCCTCTCCTCCCCACCTCGGAGGTTCCTGGCTGCGATCGGTCTACTTGCACTGGAGAGTTCTGGCCGTCGTTGTTTTTTTGGGGCTCCCCTTTTTTGAATTTTTTTTGAAGTTTCAATTCCGCTTTTTTTTTTTGATTTTCTGTCAGCGAGTTTACAATAATGAGATGTTGTCTGGGGGGCCCTGATTTTCGCATTTGGTGTGACATGTATGGTGCGTTTCCTTGGTTTTTTTGAGAGCCTTCGCTTCCTAATACCCCCTGTAGTCACCTTTCTTTCGAACGATCCAGCCCTCTCCCTGTTGTCCCTTCCTCCACCTTGGTTTGCCCTTCCCCACCCGGCTTAGTATCCTGTGCTTCAACAATTTCCCCCCCTCCCTGTGAATACCGGTTCCCGATCTTCGACTTGCCACCTGCAAGGTGGTTGCTCTATTAATTCTGGCTGCTTACTTCCCCCGTTTATCTCATCTCCCTTTTCCGTTTCTAAACTGACAGCGGTTTTCCTCCCCCGGCGCCACTCCGTCCGCGGTCGAACCGGTCCCCCCCGATTCCCCATTTGACGATTCTGGGATCAATACCTTCTGACTACAACTATAATTTATGAAATCCTGTCCTCGAATACTTGATCGACGCACCCCCTCGTTGCCCGGCACATCCCCCTGCGAGGGTGAATACTACCGAGTATGAATCGCTTCGCGCCGCATCTTCTTCTTCTTTTTTTTTAGTAGATTCTTACCGAAAAGTTTTTTTTGTTGTCCCTCTTCGCACCTCCTAAGCCTTTGCCCCCCTCGTTGTCGTACGAGGACCAGTTCTAGGTTTTCCTCCACGTCGAGTAGTGTTAATGCGCCTTCCTTTGATCCCCTTTCTTTTGTTCTTGTCCCTCTTATATTGATTTTTCCTTTTTCCCTTCACCAAACCCCCCTCAATCCCCCCAGAATTAGAAATATGTAGAGTTTTCTTGATCCTGATATTCCTTTCCCCCTTTTACAAGTTCAATTTCGCGTTTCGGTTTCCTATGTTTACCTTTTTTCTTCCCCCATGTGTTTTTGCATTTGATGAGCCGGCCGCTCTCTAGTTTTGCTTCCCTTTGGCTTAGAAAAACCCTTGTTTGCGTTCCTTTTGCCTCAAGTTGGATTTATTTTTTTTTCCTTTTTTAGCCACCCATAACCCTTTTTCTTTTTACCTCCCTCCTGCAGCGCTTTGCAGGTTGAACACCCCCCAACGACAGATCTTTGTAACCTCCCCCCCTCTTCTGCTCCCCCGCTTCCCCCTCCCTCAACGTTTTTATTTAGCGAATTCCTCCAAGTTCCCACTCTCATGCCCGGTTTCCCCCCCATCCGGACAGGAGATGTTTCGCGGTGAACCCACCACGATACGTCCCCAGCCTAGATTTTTTTTCCTTAGTCTCCACCTAGAAATCCCCGCCGTTTTTTGACCCCCTCCCTTCTTTCGGGTTCCCAAATCGATCCTGATGATAGTCTCGTGGAAAATCATCTCCTTTATGATGTCTGACGGGCTTCTCCCACCACCCTTTTTCTCACCTTCCCTTACTGGTGCATCCCTCAAGTGTCGCCATTTTGCCCATTCTCAAGCCAGCACCACGCGTTCGATCCCTCTCGACGCGACCACATCGGCGTTCGATTCTTCCCTTCAGTTTTTTCCCTTTTTTTTCCGTAGTCTATCACCGCAACACCCGCCTTATGCGCTATGTGTGAACTTCAGACGATACTTCTATCTTTTCCCCCTTCCTCATATTCGCCCCCCCCCGTTTCGGATGGTGGGACTTCTGAAAAGATCGCAGCCCGGTTGGAGTCTTCACCCAGCCGTTTTTTGACTTTTACTGGCTTTTTTGGGCCTACAGTGTCATCTTCCCACCGTGCGTAGTTGAACCCTCCTCCCCCCTCCGCGTCGTTTAATTGAGCTTCCCCTTTCCCTTCCCGTCTCCTGGGCAATCTTCTTGTTCCTTCTTCGCCCTTGGCGTCGTTCCATTTCACCTGAAGTTTTCGGATTCTATCGTAGGTTTGTTTGTTTCGAGCGTTTTGGGCAACTCCCTTCCGTGTCGAGCGTCCAGTGTAGGCGGTGTTGAGGTCACCGAGGTTACTTTTCTATTTCCACTTGTCCCGCGTTTTAATGTGTTTTTTTTTCAGAGTGACGACTCTCTCCGCACCTTTTTTTTTCCGGTCCAAAGCCCTTTGTAGAGAGTCATTGGAGCAGATAATGTCCGATTTCCTCTTTGTCGACTCCCCCCGGTCCTGGCCTCCCTTCAGTTATGACTGTTGTTTTATCCTTTACGAGGAACGTCTTAGGTGTGGTGATAGAACCTCTACCACTCCGGAGCAACCCTGAACCCCCCCCACGAGTTTTTTGTATTAAACACCTCTTTCTTCCGCTTCGCCCTCCAGCTTCTTTATCAGGAGCGTCCGCGGCATTTGGGTAAACTCCTCCTGACCCTCGTCCGTCTCAACCGGGGTTGCGTCACGCTCGACTTTTTTTTTTCCGAAACCTTTCCACTATTTAAGGTCCATAGCCCTCTCTAAACTTTGTTCTCTATCTTTTTTTTCCCCCCTCCCCCACAGCCAAACGTTAAGATTGGCAGAGTTTTCCTAAGAGACTTTTCCTCCTCTGAAGTGTTCGCCGACTTCGATTTTTCTTGTACGGATTTGGTTTGCCCTCCCTTCCACCCTGTTATTTACGAATCCTACTCTGACGCCCGATCGACCGGCGTTTTTTTTTCGGTTTGACCCTTTGATCTTTTTTAATGTCCGGAGCCCCTTTCCTTTTTCTCCTTCATCTTTAGATGCCCCTCAGGTCGCTAAACCTCTCACCCGCTGTGACTGCGTCTCAAACCCTTTCGTCCTGACTGTGTTCTGATTGCGTTTCAATCCTTCTTTCCCACTTCCCGACGATTTCCCCCAGCGATCTGTTACCGACGACCCATCTTACTCCTTCTCCCTCCCCCTGTTCGCGAATGCTTTGCATCTTTGTTCTGACAAGACTCCTTCCCTTTTTTCTTCTGACCCTTATCCCTTCCCTTCCCCGACGATGAGTACCAGGATGGCTTCCTTATTCTTCAGTCCCTCTCTCTCCCTCTCAGTTTTTCCCGCGAGATTCATTAAAAACCTTTTCTACCATTTTTCCCCTCCGTCTGGTTCTTGGACTCTAGCATAGGTCTCGTTAGATTCTTGCATAGGGCCTCGCTTTTCTTTCCTAACTCTTAGAGTTCGGAGAGTACCTTCTCCCCAGCTCTCTTGACCCCATAGTCGTCTTGAGAGGCGATATTTTCGCTATGATCCCCCTTTTCTTTCGATCCTCCCCGGTTGTCTGTCTTTTAGATTGTGTTTATCCCAATTTTGGGCGAGGTTTTTGGCCTTTTTGGTTCCTGAGACCGATGGTAACCGAACCGCCTCCGTTCTTTCCGACCGTCCCCCTGTGTAGCTCTAGCCAACTAGTATATAGGCGCTCTCTTCTTTTTTCCTGTTTGACGGTAAGGGTTTAGAGTGTCTTTTGACCCTTGCCTTCTTGCTTGACCCGGTCCCCCTTTTTTGCCTTTTCTGCGCGGCTGCATGGTCGCCCGAACACCGATTGCGGCTTTTCATTTGGACTGCTTCCCGTTGAATTATTTTTTCTTTTTGATCGACCCTTTTTAGCACAATTTGGCATAGGCTCCTCTAGTTCCCCCTCCTCACAACATCTCGGGTCATTTTGCTGTCAACCTCCCTTTTTTTGATTCCTTTCACATAGGGCTTGCCCATGTGATGTTTTTTCCCCCCTCCCCCTTTGTACCTTTTTCCGAATGCTTATCTTTCCCCAAAAATGCGGCGCAGGCCGATACCCCTTCTTCCTTTTTCAAGGGATTTTTTCTGGTAATCCCACTATATTTTGGTTTAGGCGCTTTTTCTCCTTTGAGCCCACACAAACTCCTCAGGTCAGCCTGTACCTTCCTGACCGGCGAATCGAGTTCCCTCCTTTTCTTGAGCTCCAACTCTTATGGCCAAACTTGAGCTGATTCCTCTTCGGATCATCCTTTCCTTTTCTTGTGCTTCTTTCAAGTACCCGTTTTTTTTTTGAGCAATATTGCTGTCCCTTTACGTCCTTCTTCTGGCAAGTTGACTCCCTTTCACCACTTTCGTCAGACCCCCCCTCCACAACCCGGCACCTCCACGGTTCCGCTTCGACAAGCCTTATTCGGACAAGTTGCCGGCCACTCCTTCACTCCCCCCCCCCACTGCTTGGAAGAGCCTCCCACTGAATTCTTTTTTCAAGGGTTAGGCTTTTTCTGTCTGCAACCCGATGCCGTGTCTATTTCACTGGCCGGCCCTAACGACTCGAGGGATTTCTGGTCATAACGCTACCCGAGTTCCTATTTAATGCTACTTTGGTGCCACCAGCCCCCCTGTTCGAGGTTTAGTACTTCTTTCCATTGATGTCCCCAGTCCAGGTTGCCCCCTTCCCTTTTCTCCCCCACCTCAACTTTTTTGTTTGTCCGAAATTTGTGTCGCATTGAGCGGTCTGGTTTAGGCCTCATCCTGGTTTCCTTTTTTTTAGGTTTCCGGTGCTGAAAACCTTTCTTTCTACTGTGTCCGCCCCACGAGTGTAGCGTGACGTATGGATTTGCCTCGTTTCCTTGTCTTCTCGACCACCCCCTTTTTCCTGTATTTCGGCATGCTTTTACCTCCGCAGACGTTCCTGCCTGTGCGCTTTATTTTGGTACCTTTCCCTTCACCCTGATGATCCAGCGCTCCCTTGATCGCTTGAGAGTCCCCTTACCCCTCCCCAGACTGTTCTCTACCGTAGCTGTTGGTTTTTTCATTTCCTTTTCGATCTGTTGCTCTCCGTTTTCGAGGAAAATGAAGAGTCTTCCTTTTTTGCTGGATAACTTCCCTGGGTCTTCCGTTTTCTCCAGGGCTTATAAACAGTGTCTCTTTTTTCTTTGCGCCTGATTCCGTCAGCGAGTTTAAACGGTTCCCTCCTCTTGTCGTTCCTCTCCCCCAGAGTCTTTTTTCTTTTCTCTTCTTTTTTACTTGATGTGATTTGGCGGCCTTTTCACCATGAAGAAGCGCTGAAGCGTCCGCCCTCCGTTCATTGTTCTCGGGCGGTCCTCCTACAGCCCTTTTAAATTTAGTTCGTAAAGGCGTGAAAACAATACCCCCTGATTGCTCAGCGACCAGCCTGACTCACCGCCCCCTTGTACTCCCCCCCGTGTGACCCACAACCAACCAGCTTTTTGAGCTCTTCAGTTTTGTTTTCTAATCTGCCTCCTTCCCCACGTCACATACGCTTCTTTCGGTCTCCCCGACCCTTTTTCGGTATAGTGTCCCCTCTCCCCGCAGGAGAACCCCTAAGACGCTGAAATGGGACCTTTTTTCGGCCCCCCCCCTTTATGAACATACCGAAATTGCCCCGAAAGTGATCGAAGCAACCAGGCTGTGTGCATGCAAATCCCATTTCTTTTTTTCAAACGTTTTTCCCAGTCTATTTTGCTCGCCTTCTTTTCCTTTTTCTTCTTTTTTTCCCCAATTCATCTTTTTTTTAGATATTGAGAGATAGGGATAAGTCTTCTCTTTCCTTGTTCGACCCTTCGCGCTTTCTGCCCTGATTGTGGCTATTTTCCGAAGTATAGTTTGATTTTACCACGTGAGTCTCTTTTTTTCTTTCCACCCCCCCCCTTTTAGGTTTTTCCACAGGTAAGGCTTTTTGGTATAGGTGACCCTTTCTAGGAGCTCGGAGGTTCGATGACCTCTCACCATTCCTTGTAAGGATGGCCGTTTAGACTGTTTTTTTTCTCAATCCCTCTTACTCAGCACCCGCCAGCGCTCCGATCGATGGGTTCAACGGGGTATTCCCCGGACCTTTCTGATTTCTTGCTCCGGCCCCTGCCCAATTTGTTTTTTTTCAGATCTTTGGGGTCCTGCCCCTTTTTTTCTGTTAGTAGATGCCCTTTGAGAGATTGCTGGATCTTGGCAACCTTTTTCCTTCACTCCCTTAGTCTTGACTCCTCCCCTATCAGCGGGATTCCCGAACACATTCCGACCTCTTTCATCCCCGAATTTTCTTTCCGCCCCCCCCCCTACCCGCGTTTCCAAATCGTGACGGCAAGCGCACCAAAACCGCTCCCCAAGTCGAAGGCCACTTTCCATGAGATTGTAGAAAGATTATCTTGTACTCCCGTTTGCGTCACTCCGCCATTTTTTGCTTTACCCGTCTCGCCCTCCAAAGGGCTTTTATTTTGAGGGATGCTTCCCCCAAGGTTCTCTCCCTCACTCTCTTCTTAGGGAACCCTGTTTTCGACCAGGTTTTTTTTTTTTTCCCCCCCCCCGCGCTCAACGTTCCTGAGGTGCACCCCTGCGTACAGCCCAGTTCCCTTTGGCCCATTTAATTTTTTTTTCAAGAACGTTCCGGACTCTTTTTGTACCCCCTCGCTCCCCCCCACCTTCCCCTGGCTTTTTTTCCCTGAATGTCACTTTCCAACCTTTTTTTCCTGTAGCGTGAGTTTTACGACCTCCCATTCTCTCCCCCGACACCCTGATCATTTTTCTCCCCACCAGATGGTGGTTTCCAAGCTCTCTTCCCGCCCCTGGTTTTTCTTTTTTTCCTATATTCATTTGATTAAGAAATTTTTTGTGTGGCCACCCCCTTTTGTATCTCAATGTAAAAACTCCTTTAGATATGCAAAAATACGAAAAAACAATCTTTCTTTTCATTGAGTCTTTCCCATACGGCCAATTTCCCCTATTTTTTTGAAGATTCTTGTGTCTTATTTTAGGGTCGCCCCATTGTCACCCCCCTTTCCCTCTTCTTCTTCCGTTTTTCAAATTGTCTTGTTTTTCTTTATATAGTAGGTGGAAGGATTTCTTCTTCTGCGTTTGCGACGCGACCAACGTGTCACCCTTATTTTCTTTTTCCTACTGGTACGTAGGGTTTCTGAAGGCAGATAAGTCCCGTTGACACGTCTGTCAGATGCCCATCTGTATTGATTAGGGTCCTAAGCTGGATTTTTTCCTCTACGGCTTGTAATCCGGAGAACTGATAAGCACGGGACCTTTTAGGTCCTTTCGCTGTCTCTGGGTCAGGTTTTTTTTCCGCCCCTTTTTTTTTTCGTCATAGTAGCACAAGCTCCTCCCGCGCGTCCTACCCAAATTTCCTCTGCCCCTTATCTCCCTTAAATTTTTCCTGCGCCCCTTGAACTTCTGCCCTTCCTTTCTCTTTCGCTGCAGGGATTGTTCCCGATCGCTTTGAAGCTGTCCCTCCGGTTTCCTCTCTCCTCATAGTTTTTTTTCGAACCATAAGTTTCTGTCCTTCTCTTTTGCCCCCTAGGTCCTTTTATAGTAGAAGCGAAAGCCCCCCCCCTGCCGATTCATTACTTCTTCCAGTTTTTTATCACCGTCCGTTACGGTCTGATCCTTGTTTTTTTTTTTTTTCGTCGAAATTTTTCTCCCTCCTGAGCAGTCTGCCCGATGTATAAAGACGGCCTCCCTTCTATCAGGGCATCCGTCTTTTCCAAGTCACAGAGGAGGGTCGCAGGATTGACAGCATTTTCTTTCTTTCTTAGAGTCACTTCAGCGAATGGATGTCACTTTTCCGATGGCTGACACTCCTTTCTTTTTAACCAAATATTTTAGTTTTTTTTTTATTTCCTTTTCTCCAACCACTCCCTCCCCCTTCTCTCTCCCGAAGATTCTTTATACTCTACTGTTCACTAGATCTTCTTGCCCCTTTTCCAGACTAATTTCCTCCTTTCCACTAGAGGTCCTGAAGTACTCTCTGAGCTGTTCGATCGCCCTGAGCATCCGGGGCCCTTGGCTTTAGGCGTCTTTCTGTGGCCTCTTCCCCCTTCTCGGTACCCCTTCACCGATCCTGGATGTCAGTCACCCGGATTGGGAGCCGTTCTTACCCGCGTTTGTCCTATTTCCTTTTCCGTTTTGATTTTAGTCGATTTCCCCTTTCCGGATTGATTAAAATCGCCCAATCCTTTTGCGACCTCCTTCTTTCTGGGTAAGCTGCTTTCCCATTGAAGTCTTGCGAGCTTTCTTCTTCGATATGGACGGCGGATGGCGCGATCGACCCGTCGCTCGATCGTTTCCTTGGCTTTATGCATTTTGAAATAGCGGGACACCTTTAGCTTGAGCGCCTTCTCCTTTTTCCCCTTGACCCGGCTGAACGACTTCAACGCCATTTTATCGGGTTTATAGCTCTTTCTTTTTTTCTCCACGCTTCAGTTTTTTAGATGCACTAATGATGGTAAACCAAATTTTTTTCAATTTATGACATTGATTTTCCCAATTCCCACCTTTCTTCTTCCTTTACTAAGCCCCAGATTCACTGCCCCTGACCAACCCAACCCCCAACCAACCCAACACCCACCCCCCCACAACCAACCCCCCCACCAAAAACACCCACCACCCACCAAAGAGTTCCCCCCTTATGTCTTTTTAACAGTTGAAGTTTTTCCCTCCTTCTTTTCTTTAGCTTAACCGTGGCAGTGGATCTTCGCGCCACCCTTCACGTTTCCTGCGACGGGTTTTCTTTTCCGGTTCTTTCCTCTCTCCCTTGCGGCCAATTTTGGACGGCCTGTCCAATCTGCCTCTTCCTGGTGCTGTTTTCTTTTCGGATTTTACAGTTTCTCCTCCGGGACTCCTCCACAAACCCTCGGTGCCTTGATCACAAACCTCGGCGTAATTCCCTTTTCTTTCTGACTCAAAGGTTGTTTTTTTTTTTCCCCTCCCCCGCATCTTGAACAGCTCCTGTCATGCTTGCATCTGTCAAAAAAAATGGAGAAGAATTCCTCGATTAAAGGACGTTTTACTTTCTCCTTCTTAAGATCTTTTTTTTCCTTTCTCTCCCCCCTGCGCTTTTTGTCGTCGTTAGAGCCCAAAAACTACGGTCCGCCCTTTAACGGCTCCGATTAAAGCCTTCTCGGTTTTATCTATTCCCTTCTTTTTTTCCTTCCAACCTAGTTGACCAAGTGATTGACGGTTCTGGCTTCTCTGTCATCTTCTTTTCACTGGGGATTTTTGCCCTTTTTACTTTTCCCCCTGTTCCCTTTTGGCGCGAAAACTTCATTTTTTCCCTTTCCCGGCGGATCCTTTCGTTCCCATTCCCCTACATTTACAATCTCACCAACTTCCCAGGTTTTTAGATACCAAAAGCCCCGCCCGCCCAATTTGCGGACCGCCCTTTTAATTCCCCCCCCCTTTTGACATTTTTTCCTTCCTGAGAATACCCTTTATTGGGTCAATTAGCTATCCCGGACACTTCCCCTCTTCTTCCAGAGTTGTGACCGTTGCGGCAGTCCCAGAACAGCCACTTTCCTTTTTTTTGGTGTGCGGCTGTGGCATACATGATAATTACTGATCTGACACTTCTGGTTTACCCCTTGTGCATTAGTCTTTTTTCTCACCCCTTCATGTGACATATATCAGACCCGACCAATTCCGCCTGTGGGTGTCCTGAAATTCTTTTGTGATAGCTTTGATTGCGGTATGTTAGATGCTAACCGGGTTCCCTTTCCCTCTTGCATAATGCATTTTTGAAAATGATCTTATTTTTTTTTGTTTTCTAAGCCAACTCATTTCCGAACTGTAAGGTGTCCGTTCAAAACTTTTGTGTCTTCTTTCTGGTGATAGTGATTGTGTGAGTCTGGTCAAATGGTCGGACTTCTGCCTTGCTCTTCTCATGACGCTGGAATTGGTGGTTCTTTTTTCTTTTTCGACCCCCCCTTCCCTCTGTCACCCTGCTAGAGAAGTGCTCACCCTTGCAATCCTCACCTGATCGCCACCGGTTGGTTTGGGCTGATGGTGTGCCTTCACTTCTTCTTTTCCCGGTACTTGAGCGAGGTGGTGGCCTTACAGCGCACATCGTTTATTTCCGGCTTTGACCGTGACTTCCCGGGAAAGGTTTTATTGTGGCGTTCCTTCCCTTTCTTTTTTCCCCCAAGTAAGCGTTCGTCCGGCAGCCAAGATTAGTTTGTTTCGTGACCCTTTGCTTCTTTTTGCCTTTCAACCTTTTCTTCCTCCCTCTTCCGAGGGCGATTCTAAAAATTCTTGTCTCCCCCTTGGGTTGCTTGACCATTCCGACACTGCTCAAATGGCGACTGACCAAGGGTTTTTTTTACTTCCAAAACTTATTGTCTCCCCCCCCCCCCTCTCCTTCGGAGGGAGCAAGATAACCTTTAAAAGTCCTGGTTAAACCCCCCTTTTCACCCCTCTCTCGCGCCCGATTGAAAGGAGTTTGTTTTGATCGATATGGGCTCCTCAACCTCTCCTTCCCTTCTCCTTCTGTTTACAAGGTTTCCCTACAGCGTGTAGAGGTCATCTTGAAACCACTCCCTCTTACTCTTTTTAAAAGGTCCCCGCGAATGCCAAAAGTTCTTCATCTGACCTTGGGGCATGTTTTTTCCATCTTTCCGACCGACCCCCTCTCCCTCCTGCCATACGTGATCGATCCCCTTGTGAGGCACATAACGAGGGTCCCCTCCGATAATATAGTTGATTTTCTACTCTTTAATAATTGTGAGAGTTTTTCGGATTTCTCTTAGACCGAGGTGCTTCTCTTCCCTTCCTCCCCAGCATTTTGTGCGAAAAAAGCAGCTCGCACGTATTGTCCGCCCTATCGGTTGATGGCTTTTTCTTTAAGTAGAGTAGACTTGTCCTGCCCTGGTTTTCCTTTTATACTGCAGCCTTTTAAGGTTATTTTTTCTTTTCTCCTGAGGAGTGTTGCCTCCCGAGAATTCGCTTACCTTGTACAGTCCCTCGGTTCTTTGCCTTTTTCCGTTGATTCTGTAGGCGAAGTCGATATCAACAACTTTTTTTGGCCCTTTTTGCCTATCGATGTTTGTAACCTTCATTCCTCAATTTGAGATTGATGCAGGCCCCTCACTTTCTCTTGAGAAGATCGGAGTTGACAACCTTTGTTTTTCGTTTCCCCTCTCCGTTTTCTATCTGCTTTCTCTTCTGTTTCCTCCCCCACTTGTGGACCCCTCCCCCCATGGCGTAGAGTTCCTTTTTTTTCTTTTTTTTGAGTTGCTTTCAGGTTGCCCTCCCCCGACAGATCGGCAAATACTGAGAACTCGTCCGTACTACTAAGCAGGTTTGGGATTTTGACGCAAGCGCCCCCCCTCACCCCCCCCCCTCCCCTTGCACCGCCCCCTTTGCCAAGGGGACACGGTCCCCCTACTCAGGCAGCGATGTCTTTTTCCCCACGCTCCCTTTCATTTTTTTCTCTGAGCACCCCTTTCTTTCCCCAACAGCTTGAGCTTTTATCTTTGACGGTGATAGCAACATCTGCTCCAGCAGCCTCTTCCAGCGGGGGAACCGCCCAGCGTACAGTCTTTTTCCCCAACTCGGAATCACGTTTTTCTTTCACCCGCGACAGCTCGTAGGACAAGGGGCAGGAGTTTTTAAAAATTGCGAATCACCCTCTCCCTTGACTGTCCCCTCTCTTTTTGAGTCTCATAAATTAGGCGTGCCTTTCTTCTAACCTTTCAGATTCCTGAACCCCCCTTTTCCGGTCTTTCCAAGGAGACTGTGAGGACATCTGGACCAGATGCGAGCGCACCACTGATCATATCGCCCCCACAGTCTGATGTCTTTAGTTTCCGATACCGGAATCCTTTTTCCTTTTTTCCCCTCTCCCCTCTTTTCCTGTAAAAGATTAATGGCTTGCCAAAGCAACAATGCACCAATTCTTTTCTCACCCCCTCCGTCCCAAACCCGCTTTTCTTGCGTCGTTCCGGCTTAAACCCCCCCCCTCGTTTCGAAGTCTTTTCTTCCTCCTCCCCCTTTTCGGGTCCGTCAACACATGAAAGTCAGATTTCTCAATTTCGTGTTTTGAGCTGCCTGAGTTGTGTGGTCGTGCCTTTTTTTTTTTTTCTCTTGAACAAACGTTTCTTCCCGTTTTTTGTTCCCCTAGTTCGGTAAATTGTCCCGACAGCTCCTAAGTGGACAGTCAAGGCAGTGCCTGTCAAGAAATTTCACCAGACTCCTTTTCCCCCCTTTTTATGCCTAGCGTCTTTCTTAAGCTAAAGTTCTTTCCTTGTCCGGTGCGTGGTAATCCTGAATTTCCATGGTAGTTGCTTATTTCCCTTTCTCCCTTGATCCTTGTTTTTGGTGATTACAAACAGAGAACGCTAAGAAATCCTCCGACAACCCCAGATTTATTGACTTATCATACAAATTTGCCCTTCTTTTTCCCCGACCCTAAATCTGAAAGGAATTAGGTCTCGCGACAGGGATGGTCTCTCCTTCTTTCTCCCCCCAACCCAGGGACCCCCTTCCTTCTTTTTTGTGACATCCCCTTCTCTGTTTTTTTTCTCCTTCAAGGCTATTCTCCTCTGCTTCCAACTTTTCATGTCAGAAGGAAAAAACAGAAACAGATTTCATACGGCCGATTTTTTTATCATCGACAAGTCGTCTTTGTACGCGAAGGTTCGGCTTTTTTTTTGAATCTCCCCTCCTCTTATCCGCTTTTGAACCCACACCCTATCCTTCACCAGGTGATCGATCAGGCAGTTTTACCCATTGGCCTCCCTTTGACCTTCTTTCTCTTTCTGTGAAGCACCGGGATCGTTGCGTTCCTACATCTTTGATTCCGACGTTATATTTTCCCGACCCTCGTTGAACAACCTCCTCAATGATTGCCCCCCCCTCCTCCCTATCTTCGCTTTTTGTGGCAGCAATCACAGATGAAGGACGCCTCCTAATCTCTACGACCGTCTCCCATACGATCAAGGAACCTCCCCCTTTCTCTTTTTCCAGATAGAACCCCCGCAGGAACGAGCTTATCTCAGAGCGCTTCCCTACCTAATCTGATGATTAGACAATTCCTTTTTTTTTTGCCTTGCAAAGGTGCTTTTTCTCCTTGTCTTATGCTTTTACTCATTCTTGTAATAATAATCAGTTTTGTTCGTTTTAGGATAAGTATTGACTTGACTCTCCAAAATCGCCCTAACAAAGTTCTTCTTTGGTACGTGTCCCCCTCCCCCCTAGCCCTAAAGCAGTGGTCGATATTGAGTCTCTGACTTTTGCAAGCTCGGTCATTTTTGCAGGCGAGTCTGAAAATCATGTACGTTTTCGGGCTGCAACTCCTCCCCCTCTAGTCCCCATTCCTTTCTTCTGAGGTCCCGATATTGCTTCTATGATAAAGGATGATGAGCACTCAGTTGAGCGTCTATCAGCAGGAGTTTTGAGACAGCCGTTCGGTTTTTCCCTCCTCCCTTGCAAATTTCCCGAGACAGATTAATCGACTCCCAGCCGTATTTAGGACTAGCCCCTCATCCAATTGCTAACCCCCTTCTGCCCTCCCCCCCCTTTTATTAGAGTTGAAATGTGACTATCTCTCAATGGATCACAGTGTTTTAAGTAGGTGGACTTCTTTTTACCCTGAAGAGGCGTCCTCTAATGTAGCGCAGGAAGATGAAAAATTTTACCGACCCCCTTCTTTAAACATCTTGCCACCTTCCTGTTTGGTTTTTGCTTTTTTTTTTTTTTAAGCACCCTTTTCTCTCTTTTTTTTTTCCTCCTTTCCCAGAATAGAGACATTGCACACACTTCCGTAGCGGAGCCTGGGACCCGGTTGACCTCTTCGATTTTTTCCCTTACTCCCTTTTATACAAGTGACCCCCAAAACTGGAGCAGCGACAAATTCAGTGGTTATGTAGGACTTCAGATATCCCACTAGAGGAGGTTATCGTCAGTTTCTTTTTTCTTTGTTTTCAAAAAACTTCTTTCAGCTATTGAAGCATGACTTAGCCGCCCCCTATCCCCCTCCTCCCCTTCCGCCACCCAGAAGGAACAAGGAAATTAAGTATACGGATTCTCTTCAGCCCGACATCCAATATTACACGTTCTATGTTCCCCTCCCCACCGGGGTTTTTTTTTTGGAGCTAGTAGAACAAGAATTTACCTTTCCTTGGTTCGGGCTGAACCACAATTCGACCCCCCCCCCCCATAAGTCCCTTTCTGCCCCCCCCCCCCCCTAAGCTCCCTAAACGTGACCGAAAAGATCTAGATCTCCCGACCAACGACAAGTTGAAGAGTCTCTGACTCTGCCCTTTAGTGAATTCCTTCTGAACGTATCCCCCCCCTCTTTTCTTTCCTCATCGGCCCTTGCAAGGAGGACGACATCAAAAACCCGCTGCTTGTTGCGTTCCGGGTTTTGTAGATAACGCTGCATATTTAAATTTTTTTTCCCCCCCCAAGCCGTATCTCCTTTCCCTTCCTTAGTTGAAGGATAGGACCTGGAAAAACGGACTAATCCTTAGAACCCTCCACAAATCTGAAACTGGTGTTTTGACTAATCTCCTTGTGTCGATCGCGCTTTCGGATTCTCCCTTTTATATTACAGTACCTTTTCCTCTCCCCCCCTTTTTTGCCCTGTGACTTTTTCCCCCCGTAAAAGCAACACGTGACGGAGCGTACCAAAAGATATGTGTCCGTCCGTAGTTAGCTTTTTTTGATTAGCTTCCTCCCCTTTTCACCCTTTTAGGGCTCTACTTTTCTCTTTTCACACGCTGGTTATTCGCTGGTGGTGTCTCTCTTTTTTCCTCCCTTGCATATTCTTCTTCCGGATTAGCGAAGTTCTGGAGCGAAACTTTGCACTACAAAGCAATCTCCAGCAGCGGTTTGTCTGGGCTGGGCTCAGTTTTTGTCCTCTACGTCCTTTTTACTCTCTGATAGGGGTCAGAGACATTTTTCCTTTCCTGAGTTTCCTTCGATGCCCCTGCCTCTGTTCCCCCTTTAGTTTTCCCTTGTTCCTGCTTTTTTTGTCGCGAGATTCGGGTTCCTCTTGGTCTGTGACTGGCCGTGGCATTTAAACCTGCTGCCGCCGCTTTCGAATGAACCTCTCACATTTTTTCCCCTCCCTCAGATACCTCCCCCCAATTCTTTCCCCCCCTTTTGGGAGGGGCATTTCCCGACAAAGAACAAGGGTGAACTTCCACACAAAGTATCCTTTGCCCTATCTACCTTTCGGCTTTCTAATCCTCTTCCAAAGCAGGTTTTTACTCAAAATTTTCCCCCCCCTTCTGAGACTAGCTGCAAGGGACAGGTTGCTTGATCGACGGGATACTCATCCCCCTCCAACGCGCCTCCGCATTGTCGAGGGCTGTTACAAGGCCCCAACTTTAGTTCCTTTTCACCACCGAGTCTTCGTCCCCTTTCCCCCCCTCCCCTCCCCCCAGGGAGCCGATGACAGTTTTTTTAAAATAACAATAAAACCCTACTCGGACGCCCTTGAACTAACGTACGATTGAATTCCGTGATGGTTTCGTTCTTGTTCTTCCCTCCCATTTTCCGAGTTTCCCCTTTCCTCCCTTCACCACCCTGAGAAAGAGGACAGTCTAGCCGAATCTATCTCAGGTCCATTCCAGGTTTACCGTCTTTTCAGTTCGATAGCGGATCAGCTTATCCGTTCAACCCTAGCCTACTTTTTTTTTTCCCCCACGATTTTTATCTCCTCTCCTTCCTTAAGCCCCTTTTTAGGTAGTTTCCCCTCCTTAGATTTAATGAGACAGGTCGGTGTCAAACAGGTCAAGAGGCCTTCAGTATCTGCTCGAACGCGTCGGGAGGGTGCACTCCTATAAACTCACCAGATGTAGAAATTGTAAAGTTTGTTAGTTTCCCCTTTCTCAGGCTTTCTTACCCCCCCTCTCGCCCCCATAAAAATGGTTGAGAGAAGATGTTTCCGGGGATTCAACAGGCTGGGTTCGTCTAGGCTCAGGTCCCGCATTACTCTTTTCCTAATCTTCCCCTTTTTTTCCCTCTTAACAAAACTTTTTTTGACGATGCCGCGTTTATAGTTCTGGAGATTTGGTCGTAACTTGTTGGTTTTTTCTCTTCCTCTACTTGAAGCCCCACAACCCCCCAAAACAAAAAAAACCCAAATGGCGGGCAATGCCAATTGCGTTAACCCCCCCCCCCTCCACTTTCCTTTCCCCTCGCCCTTAACCGACTACTTTGGAAAATCGGGAAGCGCATTACCAACAGCTTGCCTTCCAGGACTTTTTACCCCCCCTTACCACTTAATCCCCCCTTTTCTCCTTTTTTGACCCCGAATACCTTCCTTAAACGCGAGGGAACGAGTCCCCACCGAGCTGAGACAACCACCTTCTCGCTTGTCTATACCTTTTGGTGATCGAACAGTTCTGTCTGCTCCCCTAATTTTCCAATTTCCCCTTCCGTCTTTTTCGTGGCCTAGGACAGAGCACGCGTCGGGCAGGCACCCTAAGGCCGGACTCCCTTTTTTAACAGGTTTCCCTCTAGTCCCCACAGTCCCCTGTCCTCCCCCCCCCTCCAGGCCTCGAACATTATGTTGGAGTACCGGCCTTCGGCCGTCCTTTGTTGGAGACTTGAGGCCCCCTTCCCTTAGTATTCGATATGCTGAGCCTCCGAGTCCGTGCGAGCCTTACATTATCCTTTTCACCCCGCCGTTTAGGATTGGTTTTCGGTTTTGTGAACTTCTTGGTGCAGCCCCCGTTTTTCTGGTTCTCAATCTCTTTCAAGAAGCCCTCCCCTATACTTTCTGGGGGGCCCCTCCTGTAGATAAGTAGTTGACCCTTTGCCCCTCCGCCACCCCAGGCGTTTACTTAACCGTTATCCCCTCCTGCCTTCCCTTCTTCCCCTTCGCTTTGTCCTTTCCTCCTTTGCCCCACATTGGAATTTTTTATGACTTCAATTTCGGTTGCTCTGAGATCGATAGCTGCCCGCTTTGATTTTTTTGTTTGAGACCCCATTTTTTCCTTGTCCTTGGTGTCTTTTTTCTCTCGGTGAGGTTACCCCTGCTTTAAAGAGCCGCGTAGGGACGCAACGGATTGTCTTGTTTCCCCAGGGCGCATGCCCAGCACCTTTTTTCCCATTTTGATCCCCCTTTTCCTTCGTAGAGACCTCTCGATACCCGGGCGGGTGGCTTAGTTAATCCAGGCCCGACTGGTCTTGCCGTCGCCCCTTTGCTCCAGTTTTCCTTTTGGCTAGAAAACGGAGAAACAAGCGCAGCGACCCACCGCAGTGTTCTTCCTCTGTACAGTAATCCTTACCCCAATTTGTCATCTGCCGCAGTTACTGATGAAATGCTTCTTCTTTTCCCAGTCCGGCCTTTATTTTCCCCTCCTAAAGTGTTCAGGAAGTAACCCCGGGGAAGGAAGACGAATACTGGGGTGCAGAACTGTCACCTCTATGTTGGATGATTTTCCAGAGATGGCACTTTTTTGCAGTCCTCTATAACACCCCTCCCCCGATCCCCCCCCACCCGACTGCTTTTTTGTTCTCGTTTAACCGGTGGCCCTCACGTTGGTTCCTCGGTCTGTTCTTCCGCGCTCGCCACCGGGTCCTTTCCCTTCTCGCTCCCTCCTTCCACAGAGATTTTTCAAACAGTCAGCGACGGCGGCGCGCTTCTTTGTTTGACGCCATTGTTGATTAGTCAGATTCATCTCATTGCTTTTCTCCTTCTTTGTTCTCCCTTTTTAATGGTCGGAATGAAAACGACCCACGCGGACTTTTTCCAACACCCGTGCGCTGTAGATTCGCGGACAGCTCCGCTGTTCATATCGACGCTCCCCCAGATTGTAAAGATATTTTTCGGTTACTCGACTGAGTACATGTACTTCCTTATCTCGTCCACCATAACCCTCCGCCCGCTCTTCCCAAAGCCCTGCCTCTCCTCCCCTCTGTCAATTACTGCTTGAGCCTGGCGGGGTCCACCCGTTTTGTCGGTCGGAAGGGGACTGTTTGCCTTTCTTTAGCGGACGTTAATTTTCATACCTCTTTTTGTGAGAGGATTACTTCCTCACCCCTATAAACATATCCCACTGTTTTTTTTATAGAGGGGTTTGAGGTCCGCGCAGGAATCATCCTCGTCCTATTCTTTTCTCCCCTGCCCTCTTTTTCCATGTCGATGAAGGAGTCCCCATCTCTTCTCTATTAAGGAATGGACTCTATTCAATCTTTACCAGTCCGATGGACCCACTAGAGTATTTTCTTCTCTCTTCCGCCTAAGTCCATAGCTTGAACGCGAGGTATCTTGAGAGACGCAAAAACGAAGTACGAGTTTCTCTGTGGGGCCTATTCTATGATTGGTCCCGCACCTCTGACCTCTCCCCTTCTTCACCCCTACTAGGAAATGGACAAGAGCACGAGTCCATGTTCGTCCATCTGCTTTCTCACTCCTTCTCTATAGTTGACATTGCCCCGGAGAATGCCCTCCTCTCCCCGTCCAGTTGGTCTCTTCCCCTACCTTTCATAGTAGGTAGATCCGGTTAGGAGACCCACCTCGATGCTGATCACTTGACCCGTGCCCCCAATCGTGCCCCTCCTTTTTTTCCCCCCGGTTTCTGTTTTTTGTGAAGATGCGAAGGGGAGAACTCTGTCCTATTCCTTGGACACCCCCACCATATAGGGCTTTGCACCACCGGCCCCTTTTCTTTCCTTCCACTTTTCCCCTTTTATCTGCTGTGAAATTGACGGACCGCATCGGCTGAGCTTTGCACAAAACTGTTCTTTTTTCTTTTCGCCTTGACCCTGAGTTTGACGTTGATTCCGGTCGCACCTCTTTGGGTTTTCCCTCCTTCTTTCTTGAGATGGTATAGGCAGTTTAGAGCACATCCCTCGGTCTTTTCTGGAGCTTGTGTACTGAAAGTGCTCGGATTCCTCCATTCCATACCCCCCTTTCAACATTACATGATGACTGCCAGTTATTTTTGGAATTCCCCTCCCCCCAATGTTCCGTCTTTCTTTCCCTGACATTTTCATATTTTGAAGGTGGCTCCTTTTCTTTCTCCCCATCAGTCTTCTGACTGACGTGGGCATTTTCCCCCCTACTTCCCCCTCTTTTCCTAACAAAAGACGAGTTCGTTCCGAACACTCCCGTTTCTTTCTTCCACGTTGCCTTGTCGACTCCCTCCCCCCACTTTGAAGCTCTCGTTTGATTCCATGTTTTGCATGGAAGGTGTCAAATTTCCTATGCACCCCTTCCCTTTGGCGCTAGGTGAATTGGTCCTGCCATGACCTAACTTCACCTTTTTGTGTCCGGTGGGGTTTCCTCCTCCTCTCCTTTATGATCTGAAAAACGATCCCCCCCCCCCCAATCCCGGTAGTAGGTTTTCCTTACGTCGTGTCCTCTATTGCCCCGGTCCCCCTGGCTTTTTTCTCCTCCCTTCCCCCTGACTCGTGAGTTTTGCAAAGAGTGCGCGAATGAAGAGGTATGGTTCGGTTTCACCCCCCTCATTCTCTATGAATCGTGTTGGTGATCTTCTTCTCGAACAACTCACTTCTCTTTTCGGTTTTTTTCCTTCAGGGTTGGTTGTGGGTCTTTCTAGGGTGATATCGGTTGTTTGTGAACCCTGTAATTTCTTTCTTCCTTGTTGCCCTTTCCTTTTTTTCCCAGTGAGCATGGGTGTTTGGAATACTGAGGACTCGGAATAGGCCTTCTTTTTTTCCCGCTTTCTTTAGCTCCCCTTTCCGCTCCCTAAAAACTTCTTTAGAAGCGAGAATTATTTTTGTTTAGTTGATGGCCTGCTCAGGTGTTATTCGTGTCATGGCCAATATTCTTTTTTTCTTTTTGTTCTACTCCGAAGTCTTTACAGGCTCTTAGATGGGGCTAAGGTTTTTTTGTTATTCCCATTTCTGCATTTTTCATCTCTTTTAGTCTCTCTCTATTTTTTCTAAGGGAGGGTACCTCTGGTTTCTTTGTTTTCCCCCTGACCCCTGCAGCGCGCGAACCTTGGACTACCCTTTCCTTGCAAACCGTTTTTTTCCTTGTGACCCCGTCGCTCCATGCCCAACATAAACTGGGAGGATCCCCTAAGCCCCCCCCAAGGTTGTCTCCACCCCCTTCCCCTTCCCCCACCTTTTGTCTTGCGCCTTCTTCACCGTATCTCAACATGCATACAGCCTGTTAAATTTTTCACTCGATCTGCGCTTGTTTGCCGGCAATTTTTGGTGATCTCATGGGACTCTGTCACCTTGCTTCCCGCCATTGAATTTTTCCCATGCCTATTCCTGGACCCTCTTGTGTTTACATCGGTGGTCAAAATCCCGGTACGGTTTTGACCCCCCGTTTCCCCTCTCCCCTTTCCACATTTTCCGTACCTGGGGTCCCTTACCTGTGTAAGGTCTCCGTTCGAACTCTTTGCCGTCCGAAGTAGATCGACTCCCCGTGCGGAACACCCCCATGCTTGTCCCCGACTTTACACCGAGCTCTTG
>Ga0179591_1331418_pt1 | contig 23245 bp, 27 predicted proteins | sample CZOMad2_1_08_16f_FD_182891 | JGI IMG/M metagenome (GOLD analysis project Ga0179591, IMG submission 182891) | Vadose zone soil fungal communities from Angelo Coast Range Reserve, California, USA - CZOMad2_1_08_16fungal (PacBio error correction) | ecosystem: Environmental > Terrestrial > Soil >... | reverse complement strand
CTTTTTCTCTTTCTATCTCCTTTTGTTATCCGGGATTCTATCCTGAATCCTTCCCTCTTCCCGTGCCAGCTTTTTGATGGTGTGGGGTTAATGTATTTTCTATTATAGAGTCCACCTTGGTCGCGATGTTACGTGTAAACAGACGTCTCTTTTCATTTGTTTTCCCCTTCTCCCTCGTGGTCTACTTTCTCCCCTTCCTCGTGAGATGTCAACCCCCAGTCTTATAGGAAGAGGAACCATCGTATCTGGGTTAAATTCTTGTCCCCTTTCAACTAACCATTGCATTTCCCCCCCCCCTCCCTCCCCACCGTCAAAACCCTCTTTTCTTTTTGTTTAATTTGTAGGAAGCCGTTGTGTGACTGTGCAGCCTTTACCTTTTCCTTTGAAGTGGGTCTGTACCTTGTTGTTGCTGCTGTCCACAAAATCCCCCCTAATTTTGCTGACAGCCTTTTATTTTCAATTCGCAGTCATGCAAAGTAGTCCTGCGTCTCTAGTTTTCGTTTTTCGTCTTTTTTTTTTTGCTTCGACCATCTTATTTACTGTCTTCTTGCCTCTTTTTGTCCTCTTTCCACAATTTTGATTTTAAAAATGTGCTTCCTTCCAATTTCTTCTGGTGTACCTTTTATGTCCGTCATGTTTAGTTCTTCCTCCCCCTCTTCTACCACAGATTAGAGAGATAGGTCACAAGGTTCCTTTGTCCTCCCCCTTTTATTTTAGCTGTCGACGAGCTATTGGTCTCGGGTTTGCCCCCTTCCTCTTCCAATCCCGCCCTTGCTTAACCCCTTCTCCGTACCTCTTCGGTTTTCAGGGACACGGACTGATTTTCTGGAGGAAAATCCGCAGCTCCCCTTTTTCGCTTCTCCAGAGAATGTCCTCGGATTCCGTTCTTTTTTAACTCCCCCCCTCTACAATTTCAACGCCAATGTCGCGTCTGGTGTAGGGAAGGTATTCGAGCTTCCGCGCCTCCCCCCGAACGGACCACCAGTGGACGCCCCTAAGTTCCTCAACTGTTCCAGGCTTCCTGAGCACACGCTTTTTTTTTTACCAAACACTCAAAAGAGATGACCTTTCCAGTCGACTTCTTCCTCTCGGCTCGTTCCCTTTTTGGTGGACTTTCCGTCGTTTTTGCCTCCGCCCGTCCATGTTTTTTTTACTGACCGTGATCTTCTGCCTCGACGATCGTTTGACTCTCCGAATTTGGATGTCAATAGTGTTTTTTTGCCTCCTCACGGACCTGTTCTTTTCATTGAACCCTGAGCACTCCAAATGCGTCGCTAGTCTTCCCAGACGTTTTTCGTTTTTGGCTCCTGTTAAAGTCAGATTCATTATTCGAAAGAAGGATTTTTTTTCCCTCCCCCTGATGTTTTTCCCCCACAGGTATTCTTCCAGAATCAATGTTTTTTGTGATTTTTCCATATTCATTTTTGAAAACGACCATTCTTTCCATAAGCTTCCTGCATTTTCTTTCCTTTGGGTCCTTTGGTTTTTTTGGGGACAGGGACCCGTTTTCTTCCAGTTCCACCGAGGAGTTACCCCCCTTAGTAGCCGAACGCGGAGCTGAATTGAAGTTCCCCCTCCACGACCTTGGTGTTCCCAATCATGCCTCTTGAAACTCCTCATTTGAGAAGCATCGAAATTAAGGGTCCCAGCCCCCCCCATCAACGCGAACGAAATTTCCTTTGTGGGGCTTCCCTATTCCTTTCCTTTTCCTCAATCGATGAAAAAAACCTGTTAACCTTGGGCGGTCGAAATTTTTTTTCTTCATTGGCTCCAACCCCGTCCGGCCTCTACGTTATCCTCCCTTTGTCACCGTTTCTTGACGTCATATGCTACTAGTAAAATTTTTGTTGACCAGGCGGAAAGACGGTGTCCTTTTGAGACTTTCTTTTCCAAGTCCTTTGGATACTTTTGTCATAAAGGGAGTCTTCCTACCATTTAGAGAGAAAGCTCAGAGGAGCCACGGACTCATATTCATTGATGTTCCCCCCCCCCAGGTGGTTGATCTTAAGCTTTAAGTCTTTTGTGAGGGATCAGAGAGGGGTTTCTAGGTAAGATAACTAGTCTTTGATCCGCCACGACGTTTCACTGGATCCCACTCAACATTTTTACCGCACCTCCACGGAGCCTTATTCGAGACTGAATCACTAAACATTTTAGTTACACCCCAGTGGTGATAGTCTTAAGTTTCCCCCCAGGAAATCAATTCCGTTCGTATTTTTCCGTCCTTTGACTTTTTCTATCTTTCCAGTCTCCCCAAACTTCCGGACAGTCTCTCTAACCTTTAGGCCTACCCAGGATAAACGATGAAATTTATACCTGAAGTTTTTCATTATTTATCCGGTGCTTTCTCCTTCAGAGATCTTTTTAATGTAGACGTCTCCTCTTCCTCCCACCCATTTTCCCCCTGCTCGCTCAAGCCTGATGACCGAGTGAAGCTGTACGAGGAAGGATGGGTTTTTCTTTGTTTCACCACCCTTTCTCCGTGACCGAGCTTCCTTCTAGGTCCTGTTATTTCGTGGAGGTCGAACCCAATCTGCGCTTGCCGTTCTCCCTCACGAGATTTAGGCTATATGGTTCAGCTGGTTCCCCTTTGCCCGGCCCTCTCTTTTCTCACCTCCCCCTCCTGATCTTTCTGATAAATAGGTTTGTTAGGAGATTTTTAGTCAAAGACCCAAGGCCCGCCAACAATCATTTTTCTCTTCTATTATGGGTGTCGTTCGTTACCCCTTTGACGTTTTTGTAGTCCTCTTTTTCTTGCGTTCAGGATACCCCCCCCTACTTTTTTGTTTTTTCTCGCAAGGCGATCAAAGTGATTTCACCTTTTTTTCCTTCGAAGCCGTCTGCTGTTTCGGGCTTGGCTGTGTGACCCCTCTCCTCTCCCACTCCTCCTTTCCTCCAAGATGTTTTTTCTTTTTTCCTAGCGAATACCCATTGCTGGATTCTCTTGGGAAGTTGCTTTTTCGCGAAAAAGCGGACCCCACCATCAGCGACTCAACTCTCTCTTCTCTGCCTGCCAGCTGCCTTTCCCACTCTCATCCCTTTTTTTTTTTTTCTCCGTTCGACTGCAAAGTTCCCAATGGCCTGATCGACACTGAGGCGGTAGCTCGACCTTTCCCCCCCCGAAAACCCCCCATCCTGTACGCTTCCCTTATCGAGCCTCTACTTAATCTGATCCTCTTATGCTTTGCCCTTTTTTTAGCGCTAGGTGAAACTCAGCCGGCTAGAAATCATGCTCTTCAGGAGGATTTCCCGCTTTGAAACTTATTTCTCATGACTGGCGTCTGCGTCACCACGTTTTTTTGCCCCATTCCTGCTTTTTCTAGGTCCTGACCTTAAGTATCGTTTTTTTTTTATCCGCAGGGGAGTTTATCTTGACGCTAACTCCCACTGCTTTTCTCGTTAAAACCCAGGAGTGCTGCATCTCAGAACTTTTTTCCTTTTCATTACAATTCGGTTCTTTCCGCTCCAAAAGAGTATAGTTCTGATATAGATTGCTCCGGTTACCCCCCTCCTCTCTGATCTTTTTAGTCCCCCCGCATCTTTAACCCCTCCCTAACCCCTTCCCCCGTCTTTTTTGCGTGGAGAGATTCTAGAACTTAGTGTTAAGTTTTTCGGGCTTGGAAAAATCCCGCCTTTCCTGTTACCCAGCTCTGTCGATGACCTTAGAAACAGAAAAACGCTACCGATTGCCGTCATTTCCAAAATCTGCGTGACTCTTTTACTCCTTAGCCCTCTGCAAGGACTTTCTCATGGCCTTCGCTTACCCTCCCCCCATTATGTCCCCAATATCCCTTCTCCTTTCCCACTTGGCACGGAGAAATTTTGGGATTTGATTGCCGCCCTTCTTCCAAAGACTGTTTTCACGACCATTCCCCCCCCCTTCTGAGCCCTGTTGGAGCCATTAGTCGTTTGCTGAAGATTTCTTTTCCCTGCTTCATTTTGCCCCACCCTTTTTCTTCCGCCCCTTTTTCCCTGACTAGAGCTGGGTTTCTCTCTTGGAATGAGAGATGAACCACCCTGATGTATCCCCTCTTGCTTGGCAATTTTCCCTACGATGCCTTGAGGTTACCCCTCTTTCGTCCCTTCGGCTCCTTGGCCAAACCCCTTTAGGAATGGGTACAAATGCACTTTCTGCAGGTGTTGTTGAGTCCGATGACCGCTCGCCACCCGAAAAACAACGTTCTTACGATTCTCTGCCCGGTAAGTTCCATTTTTCCTTGTTCCCCCCTCCCACCGACTAGCCTGGCTTTGGACCTTGACGTAACTGGGGAGTCGAAACAGCCTCTCGTTCAAAACATCTCCCGAGATTTTTCCCCTTTTTTAGCGGTTATCTTCCCCAATGGACAGTTTCGACCTCCCCTTTCTGATTTAGCCTGGATGTGATTCGGACTTTTTGACTTTCTTGATGGCGGATCTTGACGTCTCTTTTCCTTCTTCTTGGACTTCGCACAATTTGTTTCCCTTCTTTTTTTCCTTTTCCCCCCCCCTTTTCCCCTTTCTTTTCCCTCTCAAGTTGTAAGTGTCGCCGAGTTTGAAAGTTATAGTTTCAAGTAAAAGGAATGTTCAAGTCCTTTCCCTCCTCGCACGTCGTGAACTTCTGGCCCCCCCCCCCCCCCCCCCCTGATTTCTACCAGTTTCCAGCTCACTTTCTGGATTTTGTTTCCTAGGGCTGAAAGTGAGAAGGGCTATATTCTGTCGTTCACCCCCGCGACCCTTCATGCGGCTCGTTTTCTTCACTGTTCAGGCTTGAAAAACTTTCTTCCTTCTCGCGACCTTGCCCAGGGTGATAAGATTCATGGTTTGAGTATATTTTTCTAATCCCCCGACGGCAGACCGTCACACGCAAGCCCTTCCCTTTTAAATCAGTCAGTTAGGCTTTTTTTTTTCAAATCTTCAGACCCCCCAGCCTGCTTTTACCCATTATTTCTGTGCTCAACTCCGCACACCCTTCCCCCCCCGGCACCTACTATTGGCACACTTTGCCTTGTTCTTTTCCTTGTTCCCCGACGCTCGCATTCAGCGGACTGCTATTCCTTGGTTTACAATCGCACCCTCCTTTCCTCGGAGTTTCGGACTTATGAAGTTTTTGGACAGCACCAACCCATTTTCTGTGCCGTCCTTTCAACGAAAACCCCGCCTGAAAATTCTGGTTGTGGCTCTTTTTTCCCTCGCCTTTCGTTCTATACCAAGCAGATGGGACTTCCTTTTATCTAAGTCGCCACATCTCTCCCCTTTTCCTGCGGCTTATCTTCGCCAACAGAAAAACTTTCCATGAGATAAAATGTGAACCCCCTCACCACCTCCTTTTGGTTCTACTTCACAACTGGTTTCAAGTTGGTAGGAGCCGCTCTAACACCCTTATTTGCCAACCACAAAATACGACCCAGCCAAAGCCCCTGATTCCCCCTTTTGACATGATCAGCTTAGCAATTATATATATTTTTTCCCCCCCTTCATCCTTGTTGTTCGACTCTATATCTCCTATGGTTCTCATCGGGGAGATACTATCTGAAGTGCATCTTTACTTTTTTTTTTTGTTTTATTCTTTTTTTTTGCTAAATGAGTTTCTGCTGCCGTTTTCCAGACCTGTCGGTTTTTTTCACGTCAGACCATCAGATGTTCGGTGAATTTCTCTTAACACTTGGTTTCTGATACTGCTCTTTCCAATTCAAAAGAGCTGATGTTTTCACCCTATTGTTTGGACCTTTTCCCTATTTTTATCCAATGGAAAACCTGATTCCAAACTCACTCCAAAGCCCCACAAACCCAAAAGCCCCTCCTTTACTTAGGTTTTTTTTTCCTTCCTTTGCGAACAAAGTTGGTTTACTTGCATACTTTTCCTTTCCCCCATTTGCATGTCGTCGGCGTTGTTGTCTTCCTTCCCCCCCCTTGTTACACGTCTTTTTTACGAATTTGGTTGCAGGAACGTCAGTACATGCATGGTCCCCCGTAGGTATTTTCCCGCGTTTTCGGAGTATTGAGCCTCGTAGCCCCCCCCCCCTTACTTTTTAGAACTAGTCTGCGTGGGCAGAAAAGTATGATTATTCCCCCGGGGTCATTTAAAAAATTTTATCTTTGTGGACTTTATGCTACGCTCCTTTCTTTTCTCCTTGCTCCAACAATCGTATAAAAACAGTCATTCCTGATTATCGTTCCTTGACGATGTGGTTTCAGACTTTCCCATTTCTACCGAGAAGACCTTACTGTGCGTAGCGTTCCCCCGATCCTTTACCCCTCATAGTCCCTGGGCACGAAATTGACGACAGACCCCTTTTGCTCGTTTTTCCCCTCTGACATGACGCCCCAAGAAGTTCACGCTAACCCCTTCTAGGCTCTCCCAATCCCCCCCCTTTTTGGAAACACCTCTGAAATTCATCCGAGCTGGTCAAAAAGGATTCAGCTTTCCTTCTCGCAAGATCCCCAAGTTTTGATGGTTTTTGCCAGGTCCGAAGTTTTTTCTCCCGCTGATTGCCCTGCGTCCGCCCTAGTACTCCTGTGAACTCGAACTGGTTTTTCTTTTCTTCCCCTGTCGTTGTGCGCTTTCCGCGACATGCCTCTTTCTCTTTGAACTTTCAAACCGAATAAGTTTTCCTCATCGGTCATATTTTATTCAAGAATGAACTCAATGTTTTCCCTCTCCGGCGATCTGTCTTTTCCATTCCATGAATTGCCCCTTCAATTGTTCATCGGGAAACGTTTTTTTGGGGCGGAGCAAATTTCGTGTACATCAAACTTTTCCGCCCCCCCGCGTGGGTCTTTTACCGGCTTTCCAACTCGTTTTTTTTCGCTTCCCCCCCCTGGCCTCCACATATTGGTGACCCTCTCGGAATATACAGCTCAGTGACCTCTTTCCCTTCACCCTATTGCCACCTTTCTACTCTCGCAGATCTCGCCTTTTTTCTTGGACACGAAAATTTTGAAAAAGACTCCTGGTCATGCTTCACTCTAAGGCTCCCTCCCTTTGTTTTTCCCCTCCCTTCATCCCTGTCCACGATGCGCACAGACCTACGTTGTACAGATTTCCCCTAAACTCCAAAATGCTTTCCCTCAATCGTTGTTGTTTTGCCGGTGTCTTCCTTATAATATATAGGGAAACGCGGGTTCTTTCCGCCGGCCTCCCCATTTTCGTTCTTTTTAGCAGGGAACTGTGGAGATCAGGCCCAAGAGACTCTCGACGCCGTTTTTTTAAGCGGTGGCTCTTTCTAACTCCGAAGGCCAGCAAATGACTTCGAGTTGTCGTACGGTGCGTACCCTACTTTCCCCCTTTTCCCCGAAGGTTTCTCCTTTTCCCCCTTCATTTCACCTTTGTATTTTCCCTAAGAGGCGCCATCCGGTGCTTCAGGATATCAGGCGTCAACAAACTCGTGGGTTATTTTCGCTTTTTTTTCTTGATTAAAGGTCCAAGTTTGTCGAGAAGCTCACTGCCCCGTTCGTCTGTAGAGGATCACAGTTCATGGTGAGAGTGCGGCCAGGCTCCCAGAGTGCACATTCGCATTGCACCTCCCTTCCCATTTTTCTTTCCGACAACTTCTCAAATCATTTTTCTCGGTCTATTCCCCAGACCCCAATCCCCCCCTCCTTTTTCCTGCGGCAGATTTCCTTTTCCTTTTCCCCCTTTCCTCCCACAGAGCTGAAGTCCAAAATTTTCAAAGTACGGCTTCCGCTTCCTTCCCTAGTTGACACTCTCCCGGCTTTCCAGGTAGCCTTTTCTTCGCCACTCTTTCTATTTTTTTTCCCGTCCGAGTTAACCCCCATTTTCGCGGACAGCCAAAAGATAATGCGATAAAGATGAGCTACTCCGCATATTCTCCCTTCCCTGATGGTTTTAGGGTTTTCCACAATTCGTAGATCTTTCCAAATTCCGTTCATGTCGGGGTTTTTGACCCTTTTCCTGCACTTCCGCGGCGCAACCATAGATGTAGAGTGCTGTTGCTCAAAGAGATTTTGTATTTCTTTTTCTTTTCGCTTTTTAACTTTTCGAGTGCTGAAGCCCCTCTTTTTTCAAGCTTGGTGCAGTCCATTCTGAGGCGTAGGCGATATGCAGACAGCTGGATATTTAGTAGGAGTAGGAGGCCCGAACAGGCCTCTCCGGCATCTAGTTTATTTGTGTCGGGCTGTTCCTCCCCGCGATAGGACTTGTCCTGCAGCTGTTTTTTTTATATTTTCCCCTAATCCTCTTTGTTTTGGCACCTTCGATGTGCGGAAAAGACCTCCAAACCCCCTCATCTCGATGACGCATCTCTGGGTCGGGCTTGCTGTTTTCCGTGCACGCGCCAGCCCCCTACCGCTTTTTCTCCTTGTTTGCATCGTCCTAAGAATTGTGAGCTCAATTGCCGGCTCTTGAAGGCACAAATTTAGTTCCCCCCCCTCATCGCCACATCTCCTTTGCTATGCGGACCTCCTTTCCGAACTTCCCATCCCCGGTTCTTTCGCCCTCGTTGCGGACACAAATTCAATGGTAAATGAAAGAACCAGTACGGCGCTGTACCCCTCTCTGGCTCATCCCTGTGAACCCCCCTCCAAACCATCCTTTTTTTCTCGGACTCGTTTCTTATTACTTGCACCGTGCATTTATATTCATGCTGTTTGTTTATTTTTTGGAACTTCTGCAGTGAGCACGTCTCCGACCCCTCCTGAGTTTCCCTGCCATCCTTGTTCTTGCCGTGAGCCCCCTTCCTGTTTGAAACTCCTTCTCTCCAGAGCTCTACAACAGTGGGAACTTTCTGTCCGGCAGATCGGAGCCCTTGATCAAACCTTTAGACCTCTTCCCACGCGGTGACTCTTCTGGGACGTTCGTCTCCCCTATCAAAATTTTTTTTTCCCCTGTGGCCCCCCTTGGATGCTGGAATGTCAAAATTCTCACGTCCAGGGTGCATTTCAAAGAATCTTTTCAATCTGAACGACACTGAGCTGTTATATTCGCTTTCTGCATTCCTGCCATTTCCTCCATCGTATTCTTTTACCCAGTGAAAAGGGTTTTTAATTCATTTCTATCTCCTTCCACTTGTGTCTCCTAAGCTGCTTCCCTCCGTGACTTGTGGCTTTTGTAAGTAGGATTCCCCCAAATATAAACTTCGGTAACTATGACATTTGACGCCCCTTCCCCCGATATTTCTGACGCGGAACACGTTTCGTGACCAGAACTTCGTCGTTTCTTCCACTTTTAGATCTCCCTTTTCTCCTTTCTCTTAGCCCCTGTGAAATCTTGATTAAAAGCCCTTGATGGTCCCTGGTCTTCCTTGTGTACCATTTCCCTTTTGGTTGATGACCCCCTTTCTCCAGGAATGACACACCGTTTGACCCAATCTTTTTTCTGCTTTTGCAATCGCGTACCATGGTGGAATGCGGTCATCCCTCCTTGTCTTTGTGCTAATTGGTGCAAAACGATTTGAGGTCCTTCAACATTCACTGGAAATTCCCACGGCTTCCTCTTCTTTATCCTTTTTTTCTTTGAAATGGCTTTCCAGCTTAGATACGCTCGCTTTGGCCATATTTTCAGACCTCCCTCTGTGATGCGGATCCCTCCGATCGTTCCAATGTGCGTAAATATTAAAAGCTTTTTTTCCTTTTCCGTACTCCGCGCTTTTAGTTTGTGATCCCAATTTCTTTCCTCTCGTGCGTCTATACCGTCCCGCACACGATGTCCGCTTCCAGTGAGTTCTTACCCCTTCTCCTCCCCCCATTCCACGTGCGCGCTTCCATTTTGAGTAGTGGCAATTTTTCCCCTCCCAATTTTGAGCTATCATCTTCTTTTGTCGATGACCCCTTCTTGTCCGGTTCTCGAACAGGTCGAGTTGCTTCGGAATCTCAACCATCCACCATGTTTTCCTATCTCAAGTCCTTGATACCTTTTGTGTCTGGATGATTTCTTTGCCTGTGTTATTTGTGTTCTTAGATAAATGCCGTCAGGTTACATTATTGTAATTGGAGTCCACCCTATCCTATTTCACTGTGTACGCTCCCCAGTCGAAGACGCTTCTGTTTTCTCAACTCGTATTTCACAGCATTTCCTCTTTCTTCTCCCGTGTGCAGGAGTTCTTTCAAGCACGCTCAAAGTATCGTGCGGATGCTACATGCTGATGCCCCGGTATAGCGGGTCTCTTGCGATTGAGCGGAGCTTACCCCAACTTCCCCCGTGATCAACTTCCGGCGGCATACACGGACTGAGTGAGATCTAGAGTGATCAAATCTGTTTGGTTTTCAAATGTTTATATTTTTGTTCTGCGTGTATAGTCATATACCCTATGTCGTCCCTTCAGCCAGATAACCCTCCAACGTGATGCCCAATCAGAATTTCACTTCTTCGCATCAGGCACCTTCGTTTCCCCCCCTTACATGAAATTTTTATGTTTTCCTCACCCAACTAAATGCCCTACGGGCTGTAGTGCGGCGCCCTTGTTTCTCCCTAAATCGCTTTTCCCCCCTGTACCCTTCGACGACCCTGCCCGGTTTCTTCCCTTTTTCCATAAACCCAAGCCTTGCGCGTGAATGGAATTGAACTGGCCGTGGACACTTTCCAAACCAACGGATGACTCCTCCCGACCCTTCCACGCCCCCCCCCAGCAAGGAATTTGTTGAGTGATTGTTCGAGAAGGTCTTTTCTGAGAATTGACCCTTTCTCTTTCCTTTTGCCTCTTAATAGGGTCGTCACATCCATCTCTTTTTTGAATTGGCTCGCATCCCCTTCTTACAACCCTCCCTTTTAATAGAGCTAACTGCCTTAAAAATAGCGCGTATTTTTTCGTGAGTCCACCTTCATTCCAAGTTTTTTTTCGGAGAACTCATCATCCCCTTCCTAAACCCCCCCCCAACCCCACTGAACGTTCATAGACCATATTCAGAAAGATCTTCTCCCTCTCTATCAGAGTAAGCTACACAGCTCTCTCTTTCCCTCCTTTGTTTTGTTTTCTCTCCTTTTCTCTCAGACTGGATTCGAGGAACTATTCGTTAGTTGACAGCCGCATGTGGGGTTGTCCAGCCTTTTTACCGCTTCTTTTTTATCTCCCCTCCCCCCTCTGCCGGCTGTTTCTTCCCCTCCCCCCAACTCCTTGATGTTATATATTGCTTTTGTCATCGCCAATTAAATTCTCTCTTTGTGTACATTAGATGTCCAAAGTCCCTTTCCATTCTTCCTCTAGGTTTTACCCTCTCTTTCCAAGACCCCGTGTTCCTCACAAACACGCCTTAGTTGGTTGGTTTGAAACCTGGTCTTGAGAAATCACCACTCCCTTTTGCCTCTTTCCGTCATTGAAACTTCCTGAGATTTTGGTAAAACCAGTCCTCCCCCTCCTTTAGTCGTTGCTTTCCTTTACCGGCCCCCCGGGCCGTTGGCGCGTAGTCCCCTTTTCCAGTAGTCTTTTTTTCTTGAGAATGTTCGGTCCTCCCCTCCAATTGAATGTAAAGTTTATAATTTTTCCATATGCTTCGTGATTCGCCCTTCACCTTGATTTTCCATGCCAAGGTCGTTCCTTTTTCTTGGTGTTTGATTTTATGATCCTTTCTGTTGTCGGCTCGCAGACCCATATCGTACTCCTTGTTGCACAGATACCTCTCTGATAAGATGGCTGCGTTTCTGAATTTTTTCCGTCCTCGAAAGCGACGGGGTCCGTCGTTATTACGTCCTCTCCCCTCCCTCCCCCAAAATACCGGAAATCCCTTTTTTCCGCATTGCCGGTCCCCTCCCTTTCCCCTTGACGATCTTCCTCTGCAGTCATCCTTTGCGCGGCGTTTTGAAGATACTTTTCCTCCTGAATCTCTCCCTCCATCAACGTCAAGCGTGGCGCCTGTTTTTTTTTTCGATTTTAGGAGGTAGACATCCTTGATGAAGGTATACCAATAACGGACCCCCTTTTTTGCGAATCCAATACCACTTCCCTGGTCAAGTCAATCCTCCCAAAAGTCGAAGTAAGCCCCCCCCCTCCCGCTCACTCCTTTATCAAGGAATTGCCCTCTCGTCCCCTCTTGTTTCTTTCTTCCAATTTCGTTTTTCCTCTCTTCCACTTGCTAGGGATTTCGCACGGGTCCCTCCTATCTCGATATCGGGCATCACGAATTTGTTGATTCCCTTTGCAAAGCTCCTGGACTCTCATTTTTTTTTTTTTCGGCTGATTGTAATGGAAAGGAATCCTATGTCCTTTCAAGTAGACGTGTTGTGCTTTTTTTGGCCATTTCCTCCCCGCACCCCTCTCGAAGCCTTGATTTATCACCCGACACTCTTGATTGTCTGAATGTTTCCACCTGGTTATCCTACGCCCATCATGCTGATATTTTTTGTGTGAAACGCCCTTACGAACATATCCTTCAGTTCTCTATCAGACCGCATCGAGGATCCTGTCGACCAGAGGTCTTGCGTACAAGACGATGACATAAATTTTATTTCCACCCTTTTCCCATTTTCCCCCCCCGTTTAGGTTCCGCTACTTCCCATCCAGGAAGTCATTTTTTGCCCAAGCCCTTTCATCGCCCTTCTCCCTCCCCCCTCGCTCTGTGCTATCACCCTTTTTTGAAAAGATTCTTTGTGTTGGGGGTACCTTTTTGTACTCGTTAGCTTTCACAATCCTCACCCTTTTTTAACCGCCTTCCAAGTTGACTGGCCGAACCTGGTTTTTAAGCTTTAGGGTTCATGTGCTCTCGACGTCGGCCCAAAAGATCTCGTTAGATCCCTTGCAATGCTTCCCCCTCTTCTCATCACCTCTTCCCCCCTGGATTTCTCGGCAGACGTTCGGGTGCCGTAGATTAATCTGCTGAACAGCCTTGTTTGGATACATTTTCCCAATTTCTTGCTTTTCCCCCGAAGCCCCCTTTCGATTCGCGGTGAGAGAACCCGCCCTTAGTCACCCCCACCCCCCCTCGTGTTGCGACATTTTTCCGGTGGAGGCTTTTGGTTCTTCGAGTTAACTGTGGGCACAGGAGAAAAGGTTAGTATCTGATCAGTCCTGTCATGAGGAGTGGCCCCCTCTCGGTGACTTGTCGCCTTTTCCTTTTCCTTTTTTCCTCAACTTGGGTTAACAGTCTCAACCTCAGCCCCTGCTTTTCTAGTTGAGATCAGACTTCCCCAGGGCCCTAACGTGTTCTTTTTTTTTTTCTTTCTCTTTTTAAGTGTTTTTTCCTTGCGGACGGAGGAGCTGGGCCCACTTTTTTCTGTCCTGTCGGATTCGCCTCTTGAAAATTTCCTTCCCTTTATTGACTGTAGCCTTTTCTTCTTCCCCCAGATCCGATTATCGAGCCCATTTTTTGGACACCCAGTGTTCAACTCGTGCAATTCCTTTCCGAGCCCTTTTTTCGTTTTACAATTCTCGTTGAACTTTTGAGAAATTGTCCTTGATGTCCTTTGACTTGTATAAAATGAGCGGCGCCCACTGCCAGCGAGATGTCTCTTTTGAAGATTAAGGAAGAGCCCCTACTATGATGGTTCTCTTTCTTTTCCCGTGGGCAATTTTTCTTTTGTAATGACAAGGGGAGTCGCATCGTCAGATAATTTTCTATCAAGCCTTCCCGATTTTGTGACCTCTGCTTCCCGGTAGGTCAACCCGACAACAGATTATGGCTTCCCTCTCTCTGGGTTCTTTCGGGTTTTACCCTCAGTTTTACTCGGTCTTCTCCCCACTATTTTTCCTTGTCTATCTCCTTTTTCGTTTGCCTGCTTCGGAAGGATTTCCCTGCGTGACCAAGTCGTCACACCATTCCCTTTATCAGTTTTTCGTTGATGGCCTTTTTTTTTGACTCTCGCTCCGATTGCGAGCCCTTTCTTTTTTCTTTTGCATCTGAGCTGACCGCGTGAGCGGCTCTTTGAAGATGCTGCCGTCACCAAACCTTTCACACCCCACGCCTAACCCCTTTCCTCTGTGACGCCTTGCACTCTTGACCCCAGAACTCGACATCTCGCCGTTCATTTGCTTTTTGATATCACCCCTCGTAGCATCAGCCCCCCCCTGAACGTACTGCAAGATTTTAAAGATCTCCGTTGTGAAAACACCCCTCCCCCCCCCCTGTCCCTTCAACTATTTTTCGCTCCTCTCCTTCTTTCTTGACTCTATCATGCCTGAGCTCGGACCTTGGTGATGTTTTTTCGTTGCGAGCGCCCCCCCCCTATATCTTGAGCAGCTACATTTTATCCTCAGGCGAATCCCCCCGCTCGTGGGACCACCCTTCCGTTTTGCAGACCGTCAATGTTCCCCTTCTTCTGTCCCCCCTGGTCCCCTCCCCCGTGTGAAACTTCGCTCGAAAACCCTCGCCCCTTTTTCCAATATCTGTTGATTGAGTTTGGTTTCTTTTTTTTTTTTTTTTGGAACCCCCGGCCCCGTCCCCCGAATGTTTATGTTGAAACGATTTGCAAATCGCGTTTACCTTTTTTCACAGTCCCCCGCCCTGGTGCTTTTTTCACTCCTCCCTGGCAGAAATTCTTTTTTTTTTTTTTTTTTTTTTTTTGTTTTTTTTACTCCGTGAACTCCCTTTGAATCCGAAATCCTTTCTTCCTTAGCCATTTCTTTCCTCTGCCTTTCCGGCAAAATCGTTTTGACGTTCAACATGCGTTTTCTAGACTTAGTTTTAAGAACTTCTCCGTGTGGCGGAGTTTTCCAAAATCCCTTGCTGTCCTTTTTCCCCCCCATCACCAACTCGGTCCCCTTTGACTGAGGCCGGAAATCCCCAGAGGACGTAATGGACAAACTTTTTTTTTTTTAAGATGGTTCTCTCAATCCTTTTTTCTGCACCCTTTTTCTCTTCTTTTCCCCCTCCTCGATGTTGCCCTTTGCTTTCCCTCCGCAGGCCCCTCCAAAGTAGTATTTTCTTTTTTTTAAATTTTATACTTTTCTGATGAACCTAGACTCCTTCCCACAAGAGTTGTCCGATTCAAACTTTCCCGAAGTTTTCGAACATGCGGCCCGGCATAATTTCTTTCCCTTCATCCATTCCTGGTCTTTTCCCTTCTCCATGGGCGTTGGTTGGACAAGTTGACGCTTCTTCCTTCCAAGGCAATGACCCCTGGGCTTTCCCCCGCTTTTTCTCGCTGTTTTTTTTCAGCGTTCACTAGGAGGAGATCGTGCTTTCCTTTTTGATGTGTCAATTCTTTCCATACGCTGCACTTGCTTTTTTACTCTCTTCCCGTTCTGTGAGAGCGCCGATACACAAGTTGGTTCCCTACTTTTCCTCCCTTCTTCTTGTAGGAGGTCTTTTAACACGGAATGTTCCCCCCCGAGGAACTGCTGCAACCGAAAACCCATTGTAACCCTGTAGCTCTGGACCCTTTGACGTGTATGGAAGTGCCATTCGGTAGGGCGCCTCCGAGGATTCTTTATTTTAAATAGGGTCCTCTTCTTCTAGCATGCGATTTTCTTTTTCTCTTTCAAACCTGATGCCCCCTGTCTCCTAGTGTGTATGACTTACCAAAACCGAACTAGTTCCAATACCCCCCCAAGTGAGCTTAAGAGACTTCCCCTCCCCTTCCTTTATTTGAGCGTAATTTTCATTAGGTCCATGCGGTTTTTTACGGACTTGAGTCTTACGGCCTTCCACCTTTTCTTTTGCGAGAAATTAAAACTTACTTCAGTCGCCTAGTTAGCTGAACGTAGTACCCCCCCCTTTTCCACGGATGTTTTATATTTTTCGCGCTTCCATCACGTGATTGCTTCATCGAAAAAGGAATCCACGTCGACGGTGCGGATTTCGGCCTTTTCCCCGGAGTCTTCTTTCTGTCCTTCTTCTTTTCGTGCAGTCACACCCTAGATTAAGTAAGAGGTCTGACCTTTTCAGCTTCAACCCCCCTCACCACGGCGTACTGTCTTCCTTTTTCATTCGGCGAATTTTTCTTTTTGTGTGTATAGCTCCTTTGTTTAGCGGACGAACTAACCACATCCAATACCATTTTAACTCGCCCCCTTTTTCCGGCCCAATCGACTCCCCTGGCGAACATGCATCCTTTTTTACACTTAATAATTTGAGGGCTTGCCTCCCCCCCTTGCCAAACCTACTCCCCCTCCACCTTCCTGCAATACGTGGCCCACAATCTTGACCAAGACGACTTTTTTTTCACAAATAGCTCCCCTTACTCGCTTTTCATTGCCCCCCTCTCCCAGCCTGGAGTCATTTTGCACGGCCCTGGAAGTCGTGCCCCCTTTAAGCTCTTCACACCTTTTCTTTTTCCTCCCCCCGACCCATCCAATTTAAAACGTGGTTATTGATGTGGGCCCCCCGAGAATGGTAGTTACCTTGGCATGCTTCTCCCCCTCGGTTTCTCTGGTGCTGCCCCTTTTCATGTCGACCAACGATAATTTTAGGGAGTAACTTACGGCTCACCACCAACCCCCGTGGTCATGAGTCTACAATTTTCCCCCCCCTGATCTTTTTTTTAGTTGGTCTCAACAAATTTGGTGAGAGACCCCAGCGTCTCCACCTTTATTCTGTGACCCCCACTCCCTCCTCCCTACAAGTCATACTTTTGACAGGCAATAGAATTATTTTTTTTTTATAGCATCCGTTAGTCTGAGTTAGTATCCCCCATATCCATAGTTACTCCTTCTCCTTTTTTGAGTTTATTAGCTCCTTTTTTTTCCCCCCGAGACGATATATTAGCTGTCGGACTTCGGCCACTCCTCCCCCTTTTTCTTTTTTAGTTCGTATGGGGGTCATGCCCCTCTTCGATGCCCTTTTCGTAGCCAGGTTTTTTTTCCCTGGGGACCCCTTCTCCCCCCACTCTTCCGGTTCATTTTTCCCTTAATCCCTTTCCACTCTTTTAGCCCGCTCATTAAAATGGGTTAAACCGATAGGTCCTCCGTCCTTAGGTTTATCCTAGCCCCAAATTCCCTCAACCCTGCCCTCTCCTCCACTTCCCCCCACGCCCCCTACGAGGGTTTTTCTTTTTCCCTGGTATTGCTCCTCAGCAGTTTTTTCTACCTCTTCCTCTTGCCCATGGTTCCTTCCGAGGGGCTTTGCGGGGGGCACCAAAGGAATTTTTACGCCCCCCGCTTTGTCGCTTGCGTTTCCGTCTCCCCCCTTTCGATTCCACAATCAGTCCGGCATCCCCCAGGTTCTTCTGAGGTTTTGCGTAATCCCATACATTTAATGTACGTTTTCTCTGTGTCCAATTATTATTTTTTGCCTTCCCTTCTTCTTTTTGCCTTTACGTTTAACCTTCTGGCGGTTTCCTTTTTCATTGAGATCTTTATCAGGACCCATCTTCTTCTCTCTCCCACTGTGGCGGACAGTTTTCTATGTAGGCCGATAATGGTCCTGTTTTCCAGCCCCTTTAGACCTATCTATGACTTTCCTTTTTTTTTCTCCTCGCCCGACTTCTGGCTCCAAACACAGGCTAGACACGTCACCTTCATGCCATCTTCCCCCCCCCCTTGCTTTCTCTTCTTCCCTTTCTCCCCACCGTGCTGGCTGTCTCCAATTGAAGAGAACCCTCGGGGATTTGCACTTCTAGCCATAAACTCCAGCCTTGCCTTCCTGAATGGATGAATGGCCAAACGTTCCTAGTCCCTTTGTCCCCACGGGAACACTTGTGGACCTCTCTTTAATGACAATATTTTTCAACCAACCCCATCCACAGAACCTGTCCTTCAAATTCAGCCCTTCCCTCGATCCCCTCAGTCACAGGACTTTAATGGGAATTCATTTTTTCTGGTGTTTGCTCTCCTCTTTCACATTATCGACGTTGGTCTCTTTTAACCTTTTTTACTTTTCATATCCCTCCTCCTGCTTCGAGGACTTCCCAAGTCTTGAGGCATTAATTCTAGCAGAAGAGGATAATTTTTCGTCGTAGTTTGTAGCACCCCTATGAAGCTGCCCCTTCCCCTGATGGACGCATGTTGAGGTTGGGTCCCAGGCTTTTTTTATAGTAGCCACGCCCACTTTCCCTCTGCTTTTTCCCCCTACAGCTCTGCTGTTTCCGATTGTTTCAACGAGTTTTGGTAGAGGTCATCCGGAGACATCACTTATCTTTTTGAATTCCTTCATATTGCATGAAAATTTTGGCCTCCGCTCATTGACGCTTCTTGCCAAGAATTCCCTCTCTCGCTTTAGCTGCCAGCGACCTTGCGTTCCTGGGAGGGTTAACTACCGGCCCGGAAAGCATATTGCGACCCTTTTTTTTCGTGGTCCTTTCCCTTTGTAATGAAATGATGTTGTTAACCCCCGCCGTAATGCCCAAATCGTGTGAGGATCTCTTAATCTCCACTTTTTATAGTGCTTTTGCCCCCCCCCCATCCCACGTCCTCCCCCTCAATGTTGTGGTTGTTTGGCCCCAATAGTTTCCCCCTTCCGTGATTTCATAAACCCAGACTATTTTTCACCTGTCTTTTCAAGTAACACGGTTTCCCTTTTGAATGTCAATTTTGTTCCCCTTGTCTCATACCTGGCGTATCCGTCCTTCGATGTTTCCTCATGTTTCTCCCCCCTCTCTCCTCCGGATTTCTGGCTCTTAGATTACTAGTCGTCAATTCATTGCCGCCTTGTTGACAATTTTGAATTCCCCTTTTATTTTTTTCCCCCCCGTCCCTCTTTGCGTTCTTCAAACCCTCCTCGTAGATCACCGGATTTTTAGACCCCCCCTGCTTCGTCCCAAAAAAGGGGGTTACATTTTTCTCGTTCCTCTTCTTTGATTAGGTCTGAAGAACTATACAGTGGATTGCAGACAGGCTGCATTTTTCCTCTCCTCGCGTTCTCCCTTCTGGTTTAAATATACCCGTTTACGTCCTCTTTTTCAACAGACACTTTCGTAAGTCGAGTACAAACCTGTTTTTACAGTACGAACCTTCCCCCTTTTATATTTGAGCCTCTCCCCCTCCAGAGAAACCGCGTCTTTTTTTTACGCTGTCTAGCTCGCCAACCAGACGGAAGGAGGGCTTTTCCGAGGAAACTTTTTAGCCGGCTCCGTCTTTATCGCTTTCAAGTTTCCTTTTTTCGCATTCCAATCCTTCGTGTATTAATTTAGGTTCGTCCTTAAGAGAGAGGTTTTCACATGTAGCTGAGCATAAAAAACGTTCTTCGTCACCACCCTCATTGGTACCCTTGCCGTCGCTGTCTAGTTTTTTCCTCTTCTGTCTTTTTCTTTTCAAAGATTAAGCCCAGGCCCTTTCCCTTTTCGGTCAAGTTAAATTTTTCCCTTCCTTTATCCCCTGCTTTTCGCCCTCCCCCAATGAAGCGCGATGTCCGTTTGCTGCAGTTTTCCTTTAGTTTTTACGAGAGATGTATTTGTCCGCTGGAATTTGTAAGGCTTAGTGCTTCCAAAGCATGGGAAGTCCAGAATCGATCAGGGTTCAAGTGTATCGCGATCCCCTGCCTTTTGTTTAGTTGCGAGTTCCTTCCTTTTATAGTCCACCTCAAGGCCAGCCGATGTGCGGTGTAGGAGGTTCCTATTTTCCCCTCGGTTAGAAATTTTTGATCAGAGTATATTTTCCTTATACTTTGTGTTTTTATCTATATACTCGGTCTACCTTCCTTGATTCTATCCGAGTTTCCCCTTTTTTCCCCTCGTCCCCCCCCATTTTTTCTCTTTCTCATGACTCTGGTGCTTGCTGTGTGTTTCGAGACCCCGAAGGAAATGGATAAGACGGTCTGGCTTTCTAGATCCCGCCCCAATGCAGTTTTCGTTGGCATTGCCAGGCTTGGCTGTGCTTCCTCGTCCCTTCATTAACCTCCCCTCCTCCCCCCCCCCCTTCTCAGTTTTCTTGAAGTCTTAGCAAAGAACGCGCGGCATGGCGATGAGTTCCCACGATCGTGAATACACCTCTGGACCTGACGAACTCCATGCCCTTCTTTGGCCCGTCTTCGAATTTTTCAAACCTTTCCCACCCATGTCCTTCCCCCCTTCTTATTATCTGCCCCTGTGTCAGAATCGCTGTTGGAAGCAGGGTGATGTGCCACCGGTTCCCATATGATGCGCCTCCCTCCTCGACGTCTGAGCCGTTTCCCCCTTCTGTGGTAGCTCGAATTTGCTCGAAAGGAATGATCTTCCAGTACGTTGTTCTTTGATGCGACCGGCGCTCGACCCCGTCGCCATCGTTCCCATACGCTGGTGACTTTTTATTTTTTTTGACTCACAGATCAATCGTCGTTGCGAAGGTTCAACAATTTCGAGGACGCCTTCCAATTTCCCGCTGTAAAGGCGAATCTGTGTCTTTTTTTCGCCCACTTGGTCCCCCCTGAGTTTGTCTCCTCTGACTTTGTTCTAGACTCTTTGTAGTTTTCAATGCAGTACTCCAGACGGGGGTCAAAACTTCGCCCGCGTTTTTTTCCCTCCCCCGTGGCTTTCTCCCTTCAGGTTCTCGCACTTGATCTTTTTTGTAACGGAGGCGGTTTTGTTGGCCCCAAGCCGAACGTATGGATTCAAATTTTCAACGCATTCTTTCCCCTCTGCCCTTCCCTCAAAGGGACCCGTCGATTTGTAATTTTTTTCTTGCCAAACATTCTCAGGGAGTAATCGTCCGCCCTGAGGCAAGGAGCATCTATCGGTGCCGTTCTCTTTTCCCTCCACCCTTCGCACCATTTCCTCCCTTCCTTCCCCCCCGTCGGTCGGTCTCCCTCTTTTCAATCCCGGCGCTTATGGAAATCGAATGCAACAAACTTGCCTCCCCTCCACCCCGCTTTCCTTTAGCATTTCTGTGTCTACTAAACGTATGCGTTTTATCAACTGTATTGGGCCTTGCTTTTCCCCTTTTGATTTGAACCCAAAGGAGGAGGACTTATTGAGTCCCATGCCCCCTGAGATTTTCTCCCCGAGACTTCTTGTTTTTGATGGCGTAATAAGATTAATCGAGATCCAGCTCTGATCGATGCTGGGCCTTGTTCCCCCCGACATCGATTCACTTTTATTTTCTTTTACACGAAAATGTTTGTCTGCAACTAGAACCCTTTTGGACACCGTGACCTTTCGTCCTCGTGTATTCATGGTTATAAACTTTAATTTTCCTGTTAGTGCAGACCGGACACAAGACCTTTTTTCTTTCACCGCTTCCGCTTTCACCCTGTTCCATTTCTTCATGGGCCTTTTATCCCCCCCCCGTTTTCGTCGCGCCCCCCTTCATTACGTCTGTTTGACAGCCACAAGTCTTGATCGCCTCCGCTCCCCCCTGCTCTTGGCTTGCCCCCAAAGGTGCTGCTTCCTTTTACAAACTCCTTGAAGGTCTAGGTTTTCACGGAAGTTAAATGAACACACACCCTTTCTGCCTCTCTTCACGTAATGAGATCCTTGTCTTCTGACTCTGGGCATTTTCTTGACTTTTTCCTTTTTTTTTTGCTGTTTTCTTCCCTTCCTCCCTCTAGTGACAGAGCCCACGTTTCCGTTTCTTGGCTCTCACTCATACGTCATTTCCCGGTGTCCGATCCCTTTCGACGTTCTTAGTGGATTCCTTTCTATTAGTTCACTTCCACGGAATTTTCCCTCTTCATCTTTTTCGCGCGGCCCGTCATCTTTCCAATTGTGTTTTTTACGATAAGCTTCTTTCTCCAAGTCGCCGCTTCTTCCGTGCATTCGTTTCATTCTTTTCCGGTCTCGCCTTTTGGTTTGCGGATTCCTTTAGCTAGCGTAGAACCTTTAATCGTAATGTCCTTTCTGCGTGCTTTCCGTCAGGAACACTCAGTACCGGTTCGTTAATTATCCTTTGCTTCCGGCTGCCCTGTGCCCCCTTGGGATCTTTGTTATGAGGCTGAGCATAGTCCGCTAAAAGGCCCCCCTCCATATAAAATTTTTCGCAGCCCCAGCCTTCGGCATTCCAATCTCACTTGAAATGAAGGGCATTGGCCGGCTCGCCTTGAACTCCAATTTATGGCTGACTCCAAACACATCCCCCTAAGTCCCCCCTTCCCTGGACCCAATATTGAAAACGTCTTGAGACCGTGATCCCAACATTGCTCTTACAACTTCCGGCCAACGACGACGGCGTTTCCTTCCCCTTTTTTACCTCCTCCCTCACTTCGGCCACGCTGAAAGGGCAGCCATGTTCTGGCTGCCCCTTGAGCCATCGGCAAAACGGCATTTCCTCCCCTCCATTTTCCCCTACCCCCCCCTAAGGACAAAAGTCCGCGTGTGCTTTTATTTGAGAGCAGGTTTATGTCCCCACTGCGCACTGCCTTTCCCCCCCCCCTTCGTTCTTTGGCATTTCCTTCCCTGTTGACCAATCGTCATAAGTGAGCTGTTTACGCCCACAGACAAAAGTGGAGAGCATCCATTTCACACCCCTAACACTGACGTTTTTACGGCCGCCCCCCCTCTATCAAGTTTTTCGCGAGAAGGCGTAGAAAATTTCTCCAGTGACCCCCACCACATGAAGCCCAGCCAAAAGACAAGTTGACCTATGAGCTCTTTCCTATGCGCTCGCCGCCGGTGTTCGATATCAACTCTCAGCTCCTTTTCCCCCATCTCCTTTGTTTGTTGTTTTCGCCTATGTCTCTCCCCATCCGCGACCCTTCCTCTGCGATTATGCATCCCGGCCTTATTTGCCTTTCTGGTCGTAAATTGTTGTTTTTTTCCTTTAATGATTTCTGCCGTTTTCTCCCGACTACTTTTGCCGGGTATTTCAGTCCCGACCCCAAACCAGTCCTGTCATTGTTGATTTTCTCTCTTCCATTTGTGGGAACGATACTTCTGCCAATTCCCCTCTTAGGTCCTGTGTCGACCCGCTTCTCTTCCCGCATTTAAATTTTTGAAATTCGGGGATATTAGTCCCAACTAAACCGCTCTTAAACTCACCCCCCCCTCCAAAACCCGTCGGACTGGCGGGGTTGGTTTGTTGAAAGTTTCGGTCCTCCCTCTTTTTTTCCGCTGTCTCCTTGTTCCCCATTCCGTGAAGCGCTTACTCGCCCTTTTAGGTTTTTTTTGGTCTTTTTTCCCCCTTTTCCTAAATCCCCGCGTCGTCTTGTTTAAAGTGTCAGTCACCAACTCCCTTTTTTTCTTCCCCACGAGATTCAATCCACTGGTTGAAGTTCCCTATTTTTTCGTATTTTTTTTTTGCTGTAACCATTTAATTTACCTGTTTAGTACACGTCACTTCTTGCCCCTGAGTTCTAAGTTGACAGTCTGCAGTCTAGCAAAGGAGGTCCCTTGCCCACCCTGCTCTTTTAGCTTTTCTCATGTTTGTCTCTTAAGCAGAACCAGATTAGTATAAAATGGGCATGGACCACATATAAGCCTAGAGCTATCGGCCAGCTCTGTGGACGCCCGTTCTGTTGCTACCCTTTCGCACGCGCTATGAATGGCCTTGAGTTCGGCTACCTCCGGTCTCCTCAAAGTGCAACAGCTAAAAGGAAC
>Ga0179591_1350685_pt1 | contig 23259 bp, 13 predicted proteins | sample CZOMad2_1_08_16f_FD_182891 | JGI IMG/M metagenome (GOLD analysis project Ga0179591, IMG submission 182891) | Vadose zone soil fungal communities from Angelo Coast Range Reserve, California, USA - CZOMad2_1_08_16fungal (PacBio error correction) | ecosystem: Environmental > Terrestrial > Soil >... | reverse complement strand
TGTTACATTCCGGTGTTTTGGTTTCCATTAAAAATGCTTTCATCCCCCCCTCCAATCCGTGAAAGTCATTGTACTAAGGTTGGTTCTAGCATCCATCAATTCCGGACCATATACCTTAGACCCCTGGACAATTTTGTTGTCGGTCCGCGATGGTTTATCGGGCAGTTGCCCTTTTCCTGATTGAAACGCCAACTACGCCCTTCCCAATTCCCCCTACATCTTAGCTTTTCGACTGTCGCACAGACCCTCCCTGGTCAACGCTCGCATATCCTCTCCAGATTCGCGGAATGAACACAAATCCTCATTTTCCTTCCAGACCACAGAGAGCGCTGGATTCATAAATATCCCAGCTTCCCAATTCGAATTGTCTTTTGGCGTCCGATAGATTGCAATGATTGCCCCCTTCACCGTCTTTTCACCTCTTTCCCGATTTCAGTCCTTTGATAGTAAACCCAGGTCTAGGAGAAACAACTCGAACATGTCTTTCTTTGTTCATGGTCCTTTGGCCTCCGGCCCCTCCTAAGGGAACATTACTGAAGAAGACCCTCTTGTTCCAGGATCAGCATTGATTTTCCCTCAACTTCAGATGTAGGATTCTCAGTCCGAGTCTTTACCATCCCCCTCCCCCGCAGGCCAAAAACAAGAATACCTCCTCGATCCCCCGATGAAACGAGTCATAACTTCTTTCTTTAGAACCTTTTCTTCTTCTACAGTATTCAAAGGTTCCATTTTTCGCATAGACCTTGAATAAGCAATAAAGTGAGAACGTTCCCTTGCGTTTTCTCCCGTTGAACCCCCGTACGACCGACTCACTTATGTGCCGTCCTTCCCTACCCCGATAAAAAACCATCGACCCACGCTCCTTTGAGATGTCGCTGACCTGCCTCTCTGCTTTGATCCCCCTCCGTGCGTGCAGACTCGATGGCCTTTGAACTCTCTCTGAGCCTCGGGTCGAGTTGACACTCCGCTTGCTAGCAGGGGACCCGTACCTCCGTTGAAGGCGCATAACCTCTAGACGAGATTTCAGCGGCCCCTTTAGAGAAGCTTTCCTCCAGCAAAGACTGAGGTGAAGATAACGAACTGATGGTGGCCAGCCAAGCCGTTTGTCCTGTCCCTCTTCTCCACTTCTTTTTTCCCGAGCTCCCGTCGCTCTTATCCCTCCCCTTTCAGATCCCTCGAGTCCAAGTCTTCTTTGGTCTTTGGTTTTCGAACACATCGACATGACTCCACTCCGCGAGTACCTTAGGAAAAACGCGCCCCCATTGAAGAGTCTGTCATCTTTCTCATTTTCGCGCCTTTCAACGGGGCACGATGATATCCGTTCTCCCTGAAGATTTTCACCCGACCGAAGTCTCTAAACGTTGTCAATCTAGGCTGCAAGCCCTCCCCCTTTCACTAGGACTGGACCAGGCCCGCATTTTCCTTCCGGTCCCTATGGGTATTCTTCTCAATAGACGACGACCGTTTCTTGCCCTGTCCGAGGCCCCTGCGAGTCCAGTCCCCTTTAAGGTTTGCGTAGAAGGCTTCGATCGCCGTCATTGTCTCCGACAATCGGCTTCAAAAGGCGTAAAACTTTCGAAAGGAAATCTTAGAGTGTCCGCGTTCAGCGTTGTTTAGGAAACATCTTCCTCTCCCAGAACCAGCTTTCCCAGAGGTCTTTCTTCCCCTCCTTGTCTATGAAATGAGCGTTCCTTCTCTCTCCCGCCAAAAGATTAACCTGGTTTGCTTTTCCTTTAAACCTCTCCAATAGCGCCTAAGATCGTCGTTTGGTCTTGTTTCCTAGCCATTCCGAAAACTCCCCTTTTTTAAAACCTAATATGCGCATGCAACAGCACGCGTTTACAGGTGTTGGGCCTGATTGGCTAGTGTAGTTTCCTTCCCCGTCCATCCTGGTTTATATGCGATCGCGAAAGACCTGGTCTGAGACAGCCCCTTTCCTCTCTCCCCTGATTCCAATTTCCCCGAGATTTAACTTTAGATATTCAACTGCCTCGCTCTTCCGACCTATTTCCGTTCCTCCTGCATTCCTAATTGCGAAGAAGTATTTTCCGTCACCCCTGTAACTCAGCTTCTCCGTCTTGCAGAGCACCAGCGCCATTTTTTCCCTCTCCCCCTTTCCAAACCCCTGTTCTTCTTCCTGGGCGACCTGCTTTCAGATAAGGTATACTCTCCCCTAACCTAAACTTAATTTAATGGAGTTCCTGAGAAAAAGGGTTTCTAAACCATCCTCCGATAGTTCAGGAGCTCAGAAGCGCATGCGTTGTGCTTCCTAGCTCTCCCCCTTCCCTTCTACCCCGTATGAGAATTCCTCTTCGAATGTGTATCAAACCCGACCTGCCACAAAGAAAGATTTGATCTTCCCTTTCTTCTTGTTTTCCCTCTCTTCCAAGGTTGCTTTCTGGCCAATGGAGCAATCCTTTTCTGTTCCGCTATCTCTGAGGTCACCTTGTCCATGAACTCTGTTTACAGTTGTCTGTGACCGCCTTTTTCCCTGTTTTTAGCGGGTACTGATCCAGTAAGCTTTGTATTTCCTTCCTTGGCTCTCACCCGCCTGATCGTGAACTCAATAGAAGTGTTGGGCTTTCTACTCCCCATTCCCCCAGGTTTTTTTCCTTCGGCTGGTCTCTCTTTGTTTTCCTTCTTGAGTCCTTTAAGGAATCCTAGCGATCCCGCTGACTTCCGTCTGTACCCAACAATCACTCTGGACTCAATACCCCTCCCCCCTCCCCCCCTTTCACCTCCCAGAATTCACTCTTCGCATACGCCTCCTCGAGCTTCCCCTCTTTTGTACCACCCCTACTTGAGGCGCCGAGCTCTGCCATCTTTTAGAAACTCGTTATCTCGCGGCGTTGACCCGGTCACAACAACCCTGCGGCGTCTTTGTCCCCTGAGGCAGCATGTTCTTCTTCTCGTTTTTTTGTTGTCAGGTGTCATTTCCCTCTTATGATTCGTAGACTTGAGGACGCTCCGATTTTTGCTCCTGAATTTTACTTTAAAAGAGAGCAAGCCTCCAGTTGTCCCTAGACGACTCCCTCACAGTCCCTCCCCCTTTGTTCTGATCGGCCTCCGCTTACTACCTCTCTCTGATTCGAAGCTTAGGGAACTCCCTCTTCCTGCAAGCTCAGATTAACTTTGATGCCCTCTTGCCCCTCCTCTTTTTCTCTTTTTTCAAGCGAAGCACACTGGACATACTCCTGCTGCTTGAAGCCCGTTGTTTTCCCTTTTTCCGTCCCTCCAGCTCATCTTGCGTGTATGGAACTCCCGACAGGAAAAGAACCTAGTGGCGGCATTATAGTTGTGTGTTGAGATCTGCGACCTCCCCTCTCTTACGGTTTTCTTCCCTTTTAAGAATCAACTGCGGTTCTGATTCGCTGTGTACTTTACTTAACCATCCTTTCCCCTTAGGAAAGTTAATGTCGCGTTTCTCTTACGCAGACTCTCCAGATGGCTCCCGAATTTGGGAAATCGAACGGCAGGCGACTTCTCCCCCTCTCTCTTTTAAAGACCGCGATTTTTCCGCGCGCGGGAGGCGCGATGTATAATCTCTTCTCTTCTACCGATAGCTTTCGCTAGGAACAATCTCTACGACCCTTTCTTCTTTCCCAAGAGATTCATTGCGCTCCCCACCCTCTTTATCTTTTCTGAATCTACGGAGGATTTTACTGCGCAGCGCTTACATAAACCTTCCTCACCATTGAAGCCTCAGCCTTCCTTTCAAAGTCGCCCCACCCCCCCCAAACAAGTTGGAATGAGCTATCCCCCCTTCCTCGTGGAGCCATCGTTCCCGCCGTTTTCCTCGCAGTTGTCCATGCTTTTCACTCTTTCTCCCTGTTTATGAAGAGGCACGATCAAGTGAAGATGGAAATGGTTTTTCTTTTTCTTAGGTCCTTGAGTTTATCTAGGAATCGTTTTGGGAGCTGTTCATGCATCGGGCATTCAAAAAGGCCACTCTATTATAGAGGGCTTGCGGCCCGAAGCTAGCCCCTCCACTCACGAGTTTTCGAACCTTTTTCCCAGCCGCCGTTTCGACTTTTGCCGCGACCCCTCCCCAAAACTCATGCCCGTCTTCCCGGGAGGGCGTGTTAAGCTTCTTCAGCCTTTCCCTTCAACCTTTCCTGTACCAGCCTCGCTTTACCCCTTTTCCCATTCGTGACTCTGTACAACGGCTGGACGAACTCAGTTTTTTGCCCTGATCTAGTCTTTCCCGCCTGTCACACAGCTACCAAGCGCGACCGAGTCGGGTTTCTTAATCCACCTGGAACGCTCGTAAATCTATAGATTGAAGTTTTCGGGCTCTAGTGGTGGCTCTTTTTTCCGTTCTCACGTTTTCTTTTCAGGCCCTCGAGCGGTCAGTTCAGTTCGTGGTCCTACTGGTATCCCCCCTTTGAAGGCTCTCTGCGACACTTCTTTTGATCTTCTCCTTTCAGCTCTTTAAAATTGCAGCTTTTTCCCTCGGAAGTTTATCGGGCTAGGAGTCGACAGCCATCAGTTAGAACTTTTTCCTAGGGAGTCTCTGTAGAATTTTTGAGCCCGGCGTCGGACCTCAGTTCCTACGTCCTTTGTGTAAAGAACGTGCCCCTCTTGTCCTTTTGGGCGTAAGAAGTTCTTCTGCGAACTCGCGGGCAACGACGACCTAGTAGTTTGTGTCTGTTTCAGCACGGTTAAGGCGTTATCAGAATTGTCGCGGAGACCTTCCTCCTCGCTTTAGCGCATTTTTGATTGAGGCCGTATTTCCTTGGTTCTCCCCGCGATTCGGTAGCTGAAATTCCTGATAGCTCTTTCCTCTTCTCCCTGATCCAGCGGTATAACCTCGTTCATTCTACAAGGTCTTAAAGGATAGGAGTGCACGAGGCTGCTCCTTTGAGTTCGCTGTAGATAGCCCCTACCAAAAAAAGGATCTTGCCGCTCGCGAGTGTCTTCTCGTCAAGCAGTCTCTTTTCTTCCTCTTCTTCACTCCTGAAAATTGAGTTCCTTCCTTTCGAAGAACCACGGTGAAGCACAGGCCTTTTTTTCGCATTCTTTAGCAATTGCCACTTCCCCCCCTCTCTAATCCCCTCTCAACATCTCTTTTGTATCAAGTTTCGTACGCGTTGTTTAACTTCCTCTTCTCTGACTCGCTTACTTCCCCTTTCTCCTTTCTTTATACCTCCCTCAGTTAGAGGCGTTTTAGGGGCAATAGTCGAGGAATCCCTCCTCTTACCGTCCTGGGGCGCCTCTGCCATCCATAATCACTACCTTGAACTTTAGCTGGGTACTGACGGAAGCGCCGCGAGCTCAGTTTCTACTCAAATTTCAGACACTGCCAGGGTTTCTTCCCTCCTGCCTTATGCTTAACCGTCTCTCGTTCTCTTCAGCTAAGAGTTCCTGATCAGAGAAACCACATCGTATTGTTCATGGGCGCTGGAATTGTGAATCGTATCCCCTTCTTTGACCCCCTCGAGGATGACTTTCGTATTTATTCTTCCCTTATTAATGTTCCTTCCCTAGACGAACGAAGGATATCTTGGTCTCCTTTTTCGATACCCGCCCCGCAGTAGTATGACTTTTCCCCTTGCCCTTGCCTACCGCCTAGACCCCATCTTCTTTTTCCTTCCGACAAGACTGGTGCTAGAAAGCAACACTTAGGAGTGCTTGGTTTCAAGCCAGCTGTCCCGCTCTTCCCTCTCACTCAGGCACCTGCCTTTACATGTTCACCATAGTCTAGAAGACTTTCCGTAGTAAAGGTCTCAAAGGATCTAGAGCAGTCGGCATCGTCTTGCCTCGCCCCCTTCCTTCCCTCACTAATTTCATCAACCGGCTCGCACCGAGCGGCGTTGTTTACTGACGGTGTCTTTCTTATTTTTGTACCTATGGAAAGCGCAATCGGTGGTCATAGAGCTCTCTTTGAATCGACAGAATGACTCCTCCCCCTCCTTGCTGCTCTCCTTCCGTAAACGGTGTCCTAGCCGAGCGCCTTGTTTACAGCAGCACCTTTTCGACTTTCTCTGCTAAGAAAGACTCTGCACAGGGGAGAGGGGTGGTGAGACGGCTGGTCTAGTAGGAAGATTGGATGATCTCCTCCCTTTCAAATCGCCCCCTCCCGTCTTAGTTGACCAGCAATTCGTCGCTTTAACTCCCCCTGACCTAAACGCTGAGGTCGGATAGGTGCGTCATTTTAACAAGTGAAAGCGTCTCCCCTCCCCTTTTGCTTTTGTCCTGGTGAGTAGCACCCCTGCCTGTGGACGGCTCACGGGAGAGGCGGCCCGCGTCTTCCTCGGGGGAGCCTTACGCGATAGATTCCTTGCTCAGATTTTTAACCTAGTGGGCAGATCCCCTCTTTACGCTATGGGACCCGCGCGCTCTGGGAGTGCGGCCTAGCTTCTCTTTCTTTGGAGCTATCCTCTCTGACTCGCGCTAAGGAGGTGGTTTATATATCGGGGTTAACCGGTGAGCTTCGGTTTTCTCCCTTAGCCCCCACTATTTTTTTTTATGGGTCTTGTTCTTTTTTTTCTCTCTTTTTCGATTTTTTCTCCTTTTTTTCATTCTTTTTTTGGTAACTTTCGTTTTCCACCTTCCTAATCAATCTTCAACGACCAGGCCTGAAACGAAAACAATGAAAGAGGAATAGGAGGCATTCATTATTTTCTTTTTATTAAATGGGTTAATGACTCAGCGATGACGAATTCTTTCAGGCCTAACTTTCACCAACGCGCTCCTAACCCATCCTCCCGCTGGTTGAGACGAACTCAAATTCTTTTCTTTTTGTCACCACGAACACCATATTCCGCATGCAAATCACCATCCCTCTTTCCCAACTCGGTACAGGAATACGCACTTTGAGAGGCGTTTCCTAATCCGGAAAATCTCTCCTCAGGCACTTCATTTGATGGTTTAGTAGGTTTACACCTTCAGTTTGCCAAATTGCCGTTCGCTTAACCTACTGTCTCACAAAGGTAAAACCGCGAAAGACGGGACGATGAGCGCAATCGGCACCCATAGAGACGCGGGTAGGTTAGTCTCCCTACCTCTCACACAATGTTTTTTTGACCGCCTCCATCATCTCTCATAGTATTTCTCCTCCAACATATCAACGCCGCGGCGCGCTGATGAACAAGACCCCCCCTTTACCCACAACGGCATTGAATCTCAGTGACCAAACCCTTGTCCTTCGCACGCGCGACCAACGTTTGTCCAGCTGTTAGCGCCTGAAACAGCCCTCACTCCCACACCTATAGAAACCCTTCTCCCCGAGAGTGATGCGGCGTGCTTCCGCACTCCTTGGCTACCGTCCCGCTCAGCTATTTCTCGTTTCAAGGCCTTCCCCCATCCCCCATAAAGGACTGGACCCCCCAAGAAATCTCATGCAACCCGTAAGACCTTCCTTTCTTCTCTCCTTGTGCCTGCAAGGCAGCCTTCTCTTTTTCCACTTTTAGTCATTTTTAAGACTCGGCTTTACCCTGGGGATCGATCCGCATACATGCGCTGGTCTTCCAACCAATCTCTCCTGACTTTCCAACTCGGGCAGACTTTCTTCCCGCTTCGCCACGCATGAAAAATCCCTTCCTACCCAATAACCACCTAGGGGTGAACGCTTTTCTGTGTAAAGGCCTCTCTTCCAGATCCCTTATTGGAAGAACCTATGCGCGAATGCAGTTAGCCCCTTTCTCCAGATATGATAGATAATTGGTGACCCCGTAGATGTCCCCCTCCTCCCGTCTCGAAGCAATCGACGCGCTAACAAAACCTACTCAGGAGCACAGAGAGATCGAGATTGACGAACCAGGAGTGTGCACAATTTCTATTTCGTTTCTCGGTCGCTAGCGTGGCTGGCACAGAACGCTGATCGTAGGCGCGTTTTCGCTTTTCTTTTTTCGCTTTCCCCCTCTTCTCTGTAGCCCCTCATTCTCCCCCCTCCCCGGCCCGACTTTCAGTACACGTCTTCGAAGTGATTCCAAGTGAATGATATGTCGAAATCTGAGAGCCGGAGATTGCCCCCCGCGTTTCGCGCTCACATATTACCAACTTTTTCCTATCTTCTCACACTCAGAATTTTTTTCCAACAACGCTCAGAGGGACACTCCAGGGTGTGAACACGACCCCGTTTCTGCTTGTTCGACCCCTTAATTGACATGGTTCCCCGACGAGGGTTCCTTTCCCCTAATCTTGATCTTCTCCTACAAGGGGCTCTTTTTCAGCTGCAGTCCCCCCCCCCCCTCGTCCCTTAGAAGATTCCTGATTCTCCGGATCATGTATAGTGGCTTTCTCTCCCTTCTTTCCCCTTGACGGAAGTTCTTTTTTGACCCGTAACACTCGCCCCTTTCAGTGACCCTTTTCGAGGTGATTAGTCTACGACCGCGGAATCGTGAGGCAGAAAACCCTCTTACACATCCTGTTTAAGTCGTCCTTTTTCAGGTCCCGGCATGACCTTTCCCCTTTTTCGGGCCCTTATCCGTTCCACGTCCGTGTTCTTTCTTGACCCCCCCTCCGAACTCACGATAGGCTTGTTGGTGGTATAAGCGTCAGCAGAACCCCCTGAGTAAACGACCTCATATTGCCGCAGTTTTCCCCTCCTTGAGGTGAGGAAAGACCTCCCCTGGCGTCTAATTAACTCTCTTGTTCTCGTTCTAGCTCTCTCCGAAATACCCTGGTCTTTCCCTTACTCAAGGGTAGACTTTAATGAGCTGAAGTTTTCTTCTGTGACCTATTTTACTGTCCCCAGACTCCTTGACCCTGTTGACAAAAATCTAGGTCTTAGTGTCGAGAGGTCCAATTTAGCGATTAACCTTGATGTCCTCTCCACTCTCCCCATAGTACGTCCGCTGGTCCTTTTTTCAACACCACTGTTTGCTCCCTCTTTGTGGAAGCAGCTCTCGAAAATACGACTCCTTTCACAGGCTGTGGTGTCCTATTTTATCCTCTTCCCCCTCCACCCCTCGAAAAAACTTCCGCTGCCTTTTTATCTCCAGCCTACTTATTCTCCCTACTCTTTTGCGCGCGAATTTAGTGGACCTTCTTCACAATTGACCTCCTCCCTGCACCTCTTTTCCCTTGCACGGACTAAGATTCACCAGAAACCCCCTTTTTCCCAACAACTACCTCCACAAGGGACTCTCCTCAAGAGTCCCGGTTTTTCCTCTTCTTCAGTCCCCTAGCAGCGTCTTGAAGGCATGGAATTCGGCGTTTTATGGAAACCATTGGTTTCTTCCCGCCACCTTTCCCGACTTTCCCAGGTTTCGTCGCCTATTTTCTCTCCAGCAAAGCTTGAAGTCTAGCGTCTTGATAAAGAAGGAAAGAAGTTTCTCTTTCACCTTCCTCACTAATTTGTGGATTCACTCGGACACGTCTCAGGGGCCCCATCTTGATGGTCCCCTTCTGGTGCACGACTCTCCTGACGACAAGACACGCCTTATAAATTGTGTTCGCCCCCTCCTTTCTAGCCTTCCGACTTCTCCCAAAACCCTAGCTTGGTCCTCCATAGCCCTTGAAAACGTAGAGCAGACTCAGGCCCCTCGAGAAGAGTTGCGTAAACTCTTTTTCCGACTGCTTGCTTTTTTCTTCTATGCTGATCTCTCGCCATTTCAAACTTTCTATTTGAAGACCCCACCCTCTTATCGCAGAAAATAAAACTTTTGATAGAGCGAATGCTTCTTCCTTCTTTTGCGGTAGTTTTCCCGTATTCGTGCGAAAACCCCTCCTCCCCCTTCCGCTATAAGATGAGACGGATAGACGCAAGTCCTTCTTCCTCTCTTACTCTTCCTTTTTAAGATGTTCTCGTACGCAAACGATCTTGCTCTCCTACAACGGGCTTTCTTTGGGCTTTCATCCACCTAAGGATATCGTTTTTTTTTCCATAAAGAGTTGACCTGCACGGCTTATTCCCTCTTCCTCAACTTGGTTTCTTTTCTACGATACGGGCACGCGCTGTGTTGCGTCTCTTCACTATGTCTTAACCCGAGACATTCTGCTTTTAAAGAGGATTGTTCATCCTTACTCTCCTTTCGGGGTACTCTTTTCCCCTCTCTTCCCTTTTCACACGTACCCTTCAGCTGCTGGCGGGCGCATCTCTTCCTCCTCTCCTTGGTTTTTCGAGATCTAGACCGACATTCCTTTTCAGTGCCGAGCGCGTTGATTTTCAGGACAAGTTCTCAGATGAAGGCCGTTTCCCCTCCTTCTCTTCAGTCTTTCTCTTTTGGCTTGTCCTGTTCGACGCAGACGGCTAATGAATTCCTTCTCCCCAATCTCAGTAAAGGAAGTGACACCTTAGCGCCACAGGGGAAGGGCATTGGCTGTGCCCGATGCTAGAGTAAAGAGGGTGGCGAAGATGCCTCTTGCTGCTCTTCTCTGATAGTTTCCCCATATTCGAGTCGAGAAAGCTGCTTTCGTATCTGTCTTTCCTCGGCCCCAGAAAAGTCTCAATCGCGCGCTACCCTCCGGTTCTTCGCCCTCCCCTTTCCCTGCTGGTTTTTTCTTTCACGAATCAGTCCGTAGGTTACCTTCCATCCTGAACCCAAAGAAGATAACGGAGCCTTCAGAATCTCCAAGTGTTTTCTATAACATGCTGATGTCCCATCTTCCCCCTTTCTCGCCCTCTGAGAGATTTTAGAGTCCTGAGCGCTCCATCCGCGGCGGCGTTTTTTTCTTCCATCTCCTTATCAGATTACCTTATGACGCGGGAGTTTGTTCTGATTCTTCAAAGCTATGATAGTTTTTCTCTGATAGGCTTGAAGAGGGTTTCTTCACACCAGGCTCGATATCGATGCTCGCGTTTTACTTCATCTCACTTCCCAAGAACCCAAGAGCCGCCGAAGAGGGCCAACTATGGAAGTTGCCTCCTTCAGAGAACACCACACCCACCTTTCCTCTCTTCTGGCGGCCGTCAGGGATTAATATTTGACTCCATCCAGCTTTTCCAGGATCACTACGAGAGATTCAAGTCGTGCGAACCCCCGTTTTCAAGTAGTACTGGTGCCTCTTTCCTCACCTCCCCGCTTTCCTTAAGGCAACGCGACGCGGATACGAGTGCGGCTTCTCTCCCCATTTAACGCTACTCTTGCACAAAGTGAGGGTTTTTAGTGGCAAAGAGGTTCGGCTCTCCTTCTCCTTCCCTTCATACGTCTCTGCTTGCATTCCTTGGGACGAAGGAGATTGTGATCTCCTTTCTCCCTCAACCCCCCCAGAATTCTACAGCTCTCCGGTCGAAGGGCGTTAGGAAGTATTGTAGGCGGCAGTCACCCCCCCCCTTTCTTCATCAAGGTGGTCAATCTTTTTTTCTGCGGTAGACATATTTGATTGCTTCGTAGGCCCCTTTCTCGATACTTGTGAACACCGCGAATGCTGTCTTTGCAGGCTCATCACTTTTAGTCCCTCCCCAACCCGTCGGTCTCTCTCCCCCCTTTTTTTGCAGCTAGGAGTCCTTTTTCAGGGACAGGCTCGATGCGTATTATTGAGCGGAACGCCCAATATACGAGATAGCCTTTTAGTTTCTTCCCAGATCCCCCGGGCTGAGCTGAGCGAACGTATTTCTATTCCTTCCCAAGTCAGATAGCATCGCTGCTTCTCGTTATCAATTTATGTTCCCTCGTTTTCAGGCGCCCCGGCTTTCCTGATTTCGTTATGCCAGGCCGACGGATTGAGGGGTCTTTTCCCGTCCCCTCCCAACCCACCCCTCTATCTATGGTCGCGAGGGAGTCTTTTCAACTGCCTTCAGGTGCTGCTCTAAGCCAGCCTCTCCTACTGACGAAAAAGGAAGTTCACCCGGTCTTCTAACGCCGGGCTCTCACTCTGGTTTCTGCCAACGCTTCCAGAGCTTACCCCCTGACTTCCACCGTGCAAAGTTAGCGCCTGCAACATTTCCCTGCCGAAGCTGTACTTCTCCATGACCGGCCATCAGGGTCAGTCCGAGGAGCTCATTTTTTTCTACTATTTCTCTTCCTCTCTCGACGTTTTCCCTAAAGGTCATTCCGGTACGTTACCCTTCCGTACGGGTTCCCTTTTTTCATGAAGCGATGAACAAGTTTTGGCGTCTCTGCGTCCCATGGTGCGCAGTGCTTTTTTAGTCTAACAAGGCGTGCCCCTCTCCCGCTTCTCATCCTTGCCGGCGAGACCTCGGCATGCGTCGAATCAGCCTTTCTCTCTCCTACTGGATTGAATCGAGATGGATCGAGAGTATGATGTACGATCTAATGCCGTCCACTAGCTTCCGCCTTTGCCCCTTTATCCGCACGCTCTGTTCGATTCAACCTCCCCCCCTCACTTAGCGCCTTACATTAAATATATAGTCGGAGAAACCTGCCAGTTTGTGAGATTACTTGCTCATACCTTCTATTCCCACTTCTATCCTCTTCCAAGTTTGTCACTAATGCGAGCTATTTTCTCTCTCTCACCGAAATCGTGGCATCCCTTTCCTTAAGAGTAGTTCTAATGGGACCCTTCCTTCTCTATCTCTTTACCTCTTTTTCAACGCGCCGTTTGGCCCCCCCCTTTAAGATCCCCCGAAAAAGGAGTAACCCGGATCGCCGTGTCGGGTATAGCGGGCCTATATCTCCCCCCTTTCCCCCGGCGCCCTCGGTGTTAGTTTCATTACCTTTCTCTTCATTGCAGAAGAACCTGAACTGACGAACACGGGGATTATGGATAAAAAGTTTCCTCAAAAACTCTTGAGTCTCCCCTAAAAGTCCGCACCCCTTTTGTTGTTGATTTCTCAGGCGAAAAGATGTCGTCCTTTTTTCAGGCTTCGCGGGGAACTTAGTCCTCCTTCTTCTGATTCCCTTTTTCCTTGCTCTTATGGGCATTTTGCATACCGTCACCTCCTTTTTCTTTAAATAAATGTTGTTGCACAACCGAGTTTACTCAACTTCTCCTCGCCCCCCCGTCCCTGTCCCCTTTCTTGCTGCAGTTGACTGTCGCGACCCTTTCTATGAAAGATTTGTGGTAGTAGCACCGCCTCTTAAGCGGACAGACCTCCCTTGTCCCTGCCCTGAAGAGGTTTTGTCCAATGATTTCTCAATACCCACCTCTTGTGAATAACACCGTAGATCATCATGCTGGAGTGCGTTTTTGAACCATCCTTCCTCCCCTTCCCTCTCCTCCTAGAGACATTTCTCCTTGACCAGTGAGTGTGTACCCATCTTCTGCGCCCTATTAGGTTTTTCCAAGTAAGAGACTTAGCTTTCATCCCTCAAGTTGGAACACTTCCACCTAACCCCCGAGACTTCCACAAAAAGGGCCTCTCCCATTTCTCGCGGGCATCACCGGAGACATTTGGTTCGCCAAAATTGATTCATCCTTCTGTTCCCCCGACTTTTGTCCATGCTGGAGCCAGTGTTGCAATTTGCCACCACCCTGCCCAACATCTTTTCTACTAATACTACTGTGAGAGAGTAATTAGTTTTTTGCCAATTTTCCCCAAGGATCCCCCTCATTTCACGCCTACCTTTCTTTTCCAAAGGTTTTTCCTAGATCCGACAAGAACTCGCTCCGGGCAATTACCTTTGCCTCTTCCCCCCTCTTGTGGTCTTTGTTCTAAGTGGTTATCAGGGGAAAGTTACCATGTTAGCTTGAGCCACATAACCGAAGTTCCCAGGAACCATACATAATGATTATCCCACCTACCAATAAATTGTTCAACGACTGTCATATCTCGAGAGGATGTCCACCTAGAAGAAACAAAACAAGAGTCTCTCTTTGTCGTTTTCCCAACCCCCAATTCTTCATACGTACCGTCCGCTGACCCCAATAGGCTGCCAGGATGTGGCTCCAAGCTTCGATGCAATAGAGCGAAGTTCCCTCTTCCCCTCGCTTTTCCCCTGTTCCCTCGACGTGAGATTCATTCCAATTTGGACCGGGAAAAACCAGTAATTGCTCTTTTTGCACACCTTTTACTCAGTGGACTCGACGCCGATTCCTGTTCGCGACCGCTATGAGGCGTCTGCACGCTTCCCGGGGAAGCAAAGTCCCCCCTTTCTTTTTTTCTGTTCCGTTCGGCTAACCCCATCACGGGGCACCCACAGCGACCTCCGTTTACCGAGCATCCAGTCTCTCTTCACCTAGTGCGGGCCTCTCCGTCTCCCCGCTCTGGGAGTATATTTCCAAAGGGGCCCTCCGTCCCTACGGCCGTCCTTCTGTCCTGGTTGCTTCAAGAACCAGCGACTTCCACCCGCTGGCGCAAGGCCGCCAAAGAGCCCCCCTTCCCCCGAGAACCACAAAACCTCTCGAGTGAGAGTCTACTCTGAGGTCATATGCTTGACTCACCAAGCTCTGTGAAGATGCGGAAGTACCAAGCACGCCTTTTTTCATTCAGGTTGACATCTTCCCTTTACTGAGACTTTATGCCACCTCTCTCTTACCTCTGTTAGAGCATCTAGGAATGTTAGTGCTTTCGCCTCACTATATCCTGAGTTTCTCTCATGAAGAGGTTTGAATAAACCCTCTTTTGTTACCCCCGGCCTAATCTGAGCTGGGCCTGGCAGCAAGATGATAGACCAGAGCTAGATTAAGTAGTCGACGTTAGGGGAGGATCATCATGTCGAGCTTCCTAATATCGACCTGAAGCAATCCGCGCGCCTAGTCGATAGAATGAACCCTTTCCAATGATATTAGAGAGATGTGAGCTCTTCCAGATGGTAGACCGAATTACCTCTTACTCTCGCCTTGAGCCTGAATCATTTTCTCCCCCAGACGAGCAGATGCAGTGCAACCTTCAGATGTCTTAAAGTTATTTCCAGGACTTCTAGATATAGAATTAATCAAAGGAGGGGATCTTGCCGTCAATCTCTTCCTTATGGTCTTTTCACTCGAAAATATTCCTTTGACGTTTCCAAGATGCCATAGCCCAGATCTGACTTCTTGCCCCCTCCCCCCCGATGACTTCGCTGATGCGCCATCATGAGTGGCCTTCTTAGTAGCATTCTAGGCTGGACCGTCCATTGCTCCTCACGGGACATCTTCGTCTCCCTTTTTACTCTCGCGAGCGTTTCTTGCCAAAAAGATTCCTAAGTCTTATACTATATCCCAGTCATTGGGCATCCATTCCCCCATTACCCCCTTCTTCTGAGTACATCGCGAGCCTGCCACTCCGTTTTTCGGTCAACATCGAATACCCGCCCCCTCTCTACCCTTTCTCTGTCCCTACCCAGCCCCCCCCCCTCGCACCCCCACTTCCCTGAATTCCCCCTCCTCACCCAGTAAACGAATGAGCATTTTAGTTACGAATCTTTTCCTCTTCCCTCCCACCCCCCCCCGCCTCTTTTTCCTTAGGCACACATAAGACCCCCGCACACCCAACCAGTGATCCTTTCTCGTCAAGAATATCTCTGCCCTCCCTCCCGGGTCGAATAGTCCCAACTTCTCTGAAAACGCCGATCGGAGATGTTGATTTCACCCTCAATGAGCATTTTCTCATGTGCATGACAAGAGGCCGAGATGCACGCCTTTCAGCCACCACCCTTTATTTAGTTCACTTTTCCCTAGTCGTTTTCAGAGAAACCCTTTTAGAAGCACAACGAGACCAGCTTATTTAGCGTAGTTTCCCCCCCCCACGGTGGAGAATATCACTTGTCCCTTCCCTCCTTCCTGAGAAGAAAGCATATTCCACCGTGCTGACTCTTTTCCTGTCTGTCCTAGATAATACCAATAAATCTCCGAGAAACCATCAGCTGCCGTCTTCTCCCTTCGAGTCCCTGTCACTCCGAGAGTGGTTGTGAGCCTTTTTAGGGAAGGCTATAATTATACCTCAAGGACTGATGAATCAGATTTCCGCTTCCCTTTCACGGCCACTCATTCAACGCCAACTCCCCCCTCCACTCCCACCGTGGGACCCTCAAGTGATTTTTTCTTTTTTGGCCCCTAGAATACCTTTGTCTATCAGAACGCCACTCCCCCCTTCTAGAGCTTCCTCATTTTGCCGGCAGCGAGAGATGGCGGATCCTGTGCAATGACGCCGGCATTGGAAAAGTTACCATTTTCCTGGTGGTGTTTCTTTAGCCCCTATTTCTCCCCCATGCCCCTCTTTGAAGGGCGCGCGGCCGATGCTCACCGACGGCCCGCCCCCCGTCTCTTGATCAGAGGTTGTTCAGAAAAGGCTCCAGCGGCTAAACCTTTTGTTCTAGGATTTTCTCTCTATTCCTGTCCCCCTTTCCCTCCCCCCAAGACCCCTCTATACTGGCATGGTGTCGAACGTACTCATGAGAGAAAAGAGTCCCCTCCCCAGAAACGACCTTTCACAGCTTTAGTCTCATCCTCTCTCCCTCCTCTCTTAGCGATTGAGAAACAACCGCGCCCGCGCGGTGACCCCCCCCCCATTTCCAAGCGCCTAGCCATAGATCTTGGAGACCATTTTTTGTTTTTCATAGAGAAAGTTAGTTCAACCCCCCTTGACTCCTCTTTCCCCTATTCAGCAGTGCTGCGCGTGGTGGTTTGTTTTTGTGAGAGGTAATTTGACCAGTACAACCAGCAGAGCCGATGCTTGAGAGATGAAGTGATCTCCTTTCTCTCGGAGTCTTCGCTCAGATCCCTGGTCTCGACGCGAACGATCTCGGACGACCGCGCTTGAATCGAGAATCCTTAGGGAAGGCGAAGACTGAGGCAGACTCCCTTCTCCACGAGCCGGACACGTTTCGCGATGTGTATTCCCTCTTCTCCCACTTACCTCTCTGGTAGCCTTTTCTGCTTAGAAGGCGGCAGCACCGCTGACATTCCTGACCTACTTTTAAGGATTCACGGCTTAACCCTTTATAAAGCGGCAAGCAGATCTTTTTTTTCCGAGAGATATCGCTCTTAACAACGTTGTTGTGTTCGCGCCTCTCCCGCCCTGCTCTCCTTCCCCCCCTTTTCCCCTCGCTCCGTTTGGCCCGACACGGAGGCGTCTGATCTCTGCTTTCGAAGTTCACAAGCAGGGCCCGTAAAGTAAGCGGAATTCTTCGAGAGACGGCGCTTTTATAAAGTCATAATCCCATTAATTACACTACTTGCCCGGTCACTTTCTTCCCCCCCCAGCTTTGAGGTGCCTATTCGTTTCAAGAGATCTAGACCGGTCAGCGGGAGGCAGCGCGAAGAGTCGATTATCCTTTTCCCGCCCCCGATAAGTTGTTTAGTCTTTCATCCCTAGCTTCCAAGCATGATGTACTTTCTCTGATCCAACGCGGAGCGCGCGGCCGTCGGGTTTACGCCTCATGCAGTGACCCCCCATCAACAACAAGCCTGCATCATCCACTGCGGCCGCCTCCCGTCTCTCCTTGTCCCGGGCCGGGCACACACGACGATTGTTTCGCACCGAGGCGCGTTCCTCAGAGCCAACGGCCGGGGTTCACTGAGGCAAGGCTTAGCCGTCCTAGCTTCTCTCGCTTTTGTCCCCCTTCTTTTTTCATTTTCTGGGTGTGTCGATGCGTCCAAGGATCGTTTTCTTGGTCGTAAGGAGAGTTTCGAACCAAGGAATTCCGCCTCGATATTTTTAAGGTTCGGCCCGCCAAATCTCCCCTCTTTCCGCAACTCTAGGGCCCCCCTCCGCTGCGCAGCCGTGGCCGTATTTCCTTCCAGAAAAAAGACCTTACGAAGGAGCACTTTTCTTAAGAGAGTTTGAATCGATCTCTCCCCATCCCCCAGATTGTGACTTGCCCCTGAAGAACCAGGGAACATTCGTGAAGCCCGTGCCCCCTGGAACGATCGGGATAGCAAGGTCGTCGATTCCCCCCCTCAGAATATCCGATTCGGATGATACACCTTGCCCGCAAGTACGAAGTCCCCCGGATTGAGGCCCCAGTTCGGGGGCTTGCTTGCTTCGAGGCTTTTTTGTGGAGTAGGCGTCTCTTATAGGAGGATCCTAAGGTCCTCCTGATGCTCCTTTTGCGCCCTCTCAGATCGCAAACCCGTCGCGTCGAAGCACCGTCAGCCCCTTAGAAACGTGGCTGTTGAGTCTTTTCGGCTCGAGAGTCGACAGCATCTCATGCACGGGGACTTTATCTGGCCGGAGCTTCAATATTCGCGGCTGAGGCAACCCTTCTTGATGATTTGGCGTTTGACCCCACCTCGCTCCAAATACGGGTCTTTTCTTGTTTTCCGCAGCGGCTCTACAGACTTTGGACGACCCCCCGTCGGGCGTAGCGTTTTTTTGTTTAACAGGCTCCGTTTCAGTTCCTTCCCCCTATTCGACTTACCCGAGCTGCAAAGACATCGCGATTTCCCTCGCAAGTTAGCTGAGGTGGCTCGATTCCATTTCTTCTTCTTCCCTCTAGAAGCACGGGCCCCTCGCTGCGTTCTAGAGATTCAATGGTAGTTAACTCGTTCCCTAAGCCCTTACACGGCTCGTTGCTTCGCAATAACGGTCGCCGTAGGGCGTTTTCTCTCTCACAAAACCCCCCCCCACAACAGCCGATAGTATGAGGATGAGCGGTACCGCCGATTTTTGATTTCATGCTCCCTGCCGTTTCCCCCCTGCCGGGCGCCGGCAACGGGCCGTTAAACCGGCGCCCCGATCACACGTTTCTCGATTCTTTTTCTTATCCCACCTGCGCGCGCTCGTAGACCCGCTCAACATAGTGAAGTAGGACCCCTTCCTCACTCGGTGCTCAAGCCCCCTCCTTCTGCCGGAGCCTATGACCGGTATACTAATCTGTTTGAATCAGAAGAGATCCCTTGGCCCCCCCTTTTTTCTTGCGAAACAGATGCCTTCGGTTTTTCTCAGGTTACCCCTCCGCCACTCTAAGGAAGAACGGACTGGGTCCATGGACAGTTCCTCGATCTTATGCTCGAATCCTTTGAGGAACACGCGAATTCTCATAAGCTGCTTCGTGGAGGAAAAAACCCCCTATATAGACAGCATAGCTATATTGGTCCCCCTCTACCATCGGAAGAGTAGGGTCTAAGACCATTTAACCTTGGATGGTTGCTCCTACCTGTTCCTTTCGTCCGCATTTCATGTAGTCTTCCTTTAATTTTTTTTTCTGACAGGAGCGCAGCGCCACGCGGATCTCTGCACCGCTGGACCGCGCAGATCAGATCAAAGGCCCTTATAGGTTCCGTAGATACCCAGCCATAGTTCTTTCCTATTCCCTCTAGTGATGCTCCCAGCTCTTCTCCCTCGATGCTAGGTCAAAGTGAAAAGATCGAAAGGCTGAAGCTGTCCCCCCGTCTCCCCCCGCCGACCCTATAGGCAATGATACACTTCCTTTCAGCCGCTTTTCCCTGAGCTCCCTCGCCTTCGGACAGCAGATCATGCCTCAACACGGCGGAGCCAAGAGCGGTGATTTTTGGGGGTATCTTTTTCTTCCATATCGGTCCCGGCGCCCTACTGGTGGAGTCAGTAGACTTGTTAGACGCCGAATTAAAGACTCCAGGATTGACTCACCCAACGTGTTCTTTGCCGATCGCGCCCCTTGCCTCCCCCTTTAGAAGGAGAAGGAAGACCGCGTCACATTCAATCGCCGGGGTCCTTTCCTTCCTTGTTGACGTCTTTCCTTTTTTGGCCTTGCCGCCGACCTCCCAACGCGACCCTACTCGTGAGGCAATGAGGTTCAGGAAAGCTCCCGAGAGACATGGAGAGCCATTGAACTAAATATTCGTTCAACCCCCCACCCCAGTTTCCCGCTTCACGTGCCAGCGAGCCCTCCTGGTGATTGTGGTCGAACCCTGACTCTCCTTGGACGGACCCGCGGAGGTCGGTTTTCCCCCGTTCGCTATTTTGTTTCCCGTAGCTGCGCGACCACTCCCGTGCAGACTCTGTTTCTGCAGCGAGACATTGTATGCTCTCTGGGGACAGCGCGCGTCTTAGGTTAGAAGGGCATCTGGACGAGAGCTCTATGCTCCTTTTACCCCCTTGTACACTTTTTTCTTTAGGTATATAATCTTCGGGTTTTCGTTCTCTCTCCTTGGTTCCGAAACCTCAAGTAAACCAGACCAAATTGAACCGACAAAGGTTGCGGGCAAGGTACAGTCTTTGTCCCTATTCCCCGTCCCCCTCTCAATCCTCTTGGATTATAAACAACCCTCCCCCAACCGTGGAGCTAGAGCCTCTCCTTCCGTTGTGCCACTCGTTTCCCAACGCTGATCTTTTTTAAACTATATACCTTTCTCCCATATGATTGTTGTTTGTTGGAGAAATATTAGAAGACTCCTTAACAGTCAAGGAAAGACAGTATTCCAGCTTAGGACCCCCCCAGGTTTTTATAGAATCCCCTCCATAATTCGGCTCTCTGGTGGCTTCCCTTTTCCTCGGAATATATGCCTTGCGCGGAAACCTTGGCCGCTTAGAGTCTTGGGCCTTTTTCCTTCCCACTTGTTATTACTTGCTGAACCGACCTGACTTATCCCAGGGAAAGAAGATTTTCCCGCAACCGGACGATGTGCACCCCGATCCTGGTCCCCTCGATGAGGAGACCAGAGTTGAATCAAAGAAAGTTTTTCATGGAATCAATATTCATACATTCTTATCTTCCCCCAGGGACGGATTACTGTGGCTCCAAGTAGCGAGATGAGGTCCCCCCCCCAACCCTCGATTGACCTCATCGCCGTTGACTAGAAGGACCCTGTGCGAACAGGTCCCACTCCATCAACCTAGTTTCTGAGTGCCTCCTGGATGGACCTTGCATGACCCGATACTCTGATTAGGCCTTCCTGTCTCAATCCCTTTTTAACACGAAAAGGTCTGATCTTCCGGAGTTCGTTAAACAAACCAGTTCTTACCCAAAAAGGGCACACGACCGTCTGATTGAAACCCCTTCATCACGGCGGACCCTGCGGCGCCCACTTAGAAACGTGAGGCGCCCTCTTTGTGACTCTCGGATGGACGAGGGATAGACGCCCAGGTTACGCGAATGCGGACTACCCCCGCACCCAGCCTACTGACCCCAAATTCGGCGAATTCCCCACTCTTCAAAAATAAAAGCTACGTTACCCCTCCCCTCCCTCCCAGTTCGTTCGTTCATGATTCTCTTGCCGACAGCGCGTGCGCTCGCGACGATTTTTGGGTTCGACCTTTTTCCGACGCTGACTGTACGACTGGCTCCACAGTTAGATCAATTTTTTCCTCCGTTTTCAAATCGACGGTCGTGTCATAGAGGAACTCTTTCGACTCTTTCTTGCATTTTTCAAACTCCCCTCGATGGCGGGTTATTTCGACGCGAGTGTGATCCGCACGCTCGCGAGCGCTTCTTTCTTAAGACCCCCCCGCCCCTGTGTTTCCTCATAGGTCTCTTTGCAAAATGAGCCTACCCCCCCTACCTTGTGCATGTCGCGCAGCCGGATCCCCTATCATGCACCGGCTTTTTAGACCAGATGGTGTAGCCGTCCTTAACGATCGGTCGCGCCGCCATGTCCGAGTCTCGACTAGAAGGGCCTTCAAAGACTCGATGTTGCTGCCCCCTTCGAGTGGTAAATTCTCGACGTCCTTGCGCGATTTCTTTTTCCATGTCTTGAAGATTAAAGGTCGGCTCCGTCCGCGGGAAGACACGCCTATTAACCGATGCTTCCCCCCTCGCATCGTGAGGCCGCCTAGAATTCGAAGCCTCGTTCCTTTGCTCGGCACGGATCCTTTTGCCGTAATGGGCCGGAATCACGTCTACTGTCCCACCGCTCGAAATTCTCCTCCGTTCCCCCCGGTGAGCGTCTTAGCGACGCTACGTTGAGGCTGACCCAGAAGATCGCGAACCTTCTTCCTGGTTACGTCACTGGGTCCGGCGCCGATTTCCATCTCCCCTGGCCTTACTCTCGAAGACACGATCTTTCAGGTACGACAGGGCCAGTACAGCAGATCTCTTGGCTTGCAGTGTTCCTGATCCCACTCGCCCGCACCTTACCTGAGAAACTCCTTCGACTTCACCGCATTCGTGTAAGACTGGCGCTGAACTTCCCGGGTCCCTCTTTCCTCCCCTCCTATCTACAGCGAGAGAGGTCTACCTTTTCCTTCCACGATGCCCCTCCGAAATGTATCTCTGATCTAATTTATACGCAACCTCATCTTTTGCAAGATCAGATGTTCGAGCAGTCATCATTCTGGCATCGAGACGGCACAAATCAGATTCTTTGCATTATTTGAAAGAGAAGATCTTCCCATTGAGGAGGAAACTTGGCTGCTGAGGACCCAGCAGGGCTCCCTCCGTTTCCACTTTGAAAGTTATCTTCCGAACACAAGACGCTAGTATGCCGAGATTACTTGATGTCTTGCTATGTACTTCCTCTACTAAAAGAATCCGCCCCCCAGCAGCTCTTAGGTGGGGGGTACTTGGAGAACGGAAGAGATAGTTTTTGCTGCATCGCTCCCCCCCCGGCTCTCCCTTGTAGCAATGCAGATGAATCGCGAAGGAAAGGTTTTTCAAATAATAAGCACCATGCGACAAACGTCCGACACCCTACTTGGGATCCCTGGCTGATGGAGAGCATTAAAGTGGACAAGAGTGAATAGACTATTTCCTCCCCCGCGGCCCCGAAGATATCAGAGGATACCTTTGAAGACCTACTTCTTTGCAGGTCCAAGTTCTTCCACTCTGTTCCGGTTTTCCTGCAGCGCTGCAATCACAGCGTTTTCTGTGCGCGGGCCTTGCTCCCCTACGGCACCCTTCTAGGGGGTTACAGGCGGTGGCTGAGCAAGGCTCCCTCGTGCCCTCCTTAGGCTCGGCTCTTTTGCATGCGAGTGAGTCTTTGCAGGCCGAACCGCGCTAGTCTTTACTCAGGCGTTTTTCTACATCTTTCGTCGCTGAAGCTCCCCAAAAGATCCTTCAGTACGCAACATGCCCCCCATCACACAGACAACACAGAGTCGCGCTGACCGCGAGGATCGAGCGTGCCCTACGCACCCGCCGCCGCTGATGGGCTAGCGCAGTCTCTCTTCGGCGCAGCCTCGACCATTAGATGGGCGCAAACTTTTCGAGTTGGGATTCACGGCACGGGGCAAACACACTAGTCTCCCTTCTCGGAAGCAGTGCTTCTGTCTTGGGTCTTTCCGGTGGGTCCAATGCATCGCGGCTCCCACCCCGGCGAGGCGAGCTACGTTGACGCGCGCTCAGTCCAGTTTTTTTCTCTTTTCCCTAGGCAGCTATGCTCGATCTCATTTCATGTATAAGAGTGCTAATATGAGAATAAAGAGCAGCTGAGCTGATCCCTCCCCTTCTCCGATTTTTCAAACTTACCGTGACTCCTTTTCTCTGCCGTCCGATGTCCCTTCCTTCAATAATGTCCCGCGGAGACGTATGCGTCGTATGGCAAACGTAATCGAAGAGGAAAGCAATGTTGGTTCGGCCCCTCCCCGCGTTCCCCGTGTATGGAATAAGTCTCGGACGAACCTTCAGCACACTC
>Ga0179591_1297813_pt1 | contig 23280 bp, 24 predicted proteins | sample CZOMad2_1_08_16f_FD_182891 | JGI IMG/M metagenome (GOLD analysis project Ga0179591, IMG submission 182891) | Vadose zone soil fungal communities from Angelo Coast Range Reserve, California, USA - CZOMad2_1_08_16fungal (PacBio error correction) | ecosystem: Environmental > Terrestrial > Soil >... | reverse complement strand
CTTTGAAGATGTTCCTTCCTTTGAATTATAATTACTAACTGAATTTTTTTCTCCCCTGTCCTCTTCCCCTAAACCCATATATGTCCTTTCTGATTTTTGCTTTTTTTAGGATTTCGTCTTTATTCTAGTAAAGGCCTCTCCCCCCCTTTCTTCCCCCCCCATACCGTCCTGACACTTTGCCCCGGACAAACTTTTCTCCCCGTAGTTCACGATTTTGTGAAAATGAAGGTTATCTTCCCTCGTTTTTTCCTCTTCTATTTCCGGATTCGGCAGTCCGCCGCAGTCCCTCCCAGATGGGAGGCGGCGCGCCTTAGCGTTTCTCTCCTTCGTATCTTTCTCCTCGTTTTCCACTCCCCGAAAGTCCATTTTGATGAATTTTCCTCAGCCCATCACCCCCCCATTAGTGTACTGCCGACGTAGGCCAGCCCCTCTTTGTCTTCGCCTCCCTTCCGTTAGTATCCTGAGGCTTATTACGAGGTTTTTTTTCTTCCATGGGTCTCCTTCTTACGCGGGCGTGCAAACGGCCCAGAACTTCTTTTTGGTGCTCTGCTTCTTTTCTTTTTAGCTTTTCCCCCCCTGCCCTTGCTTCTTCCCTTTTTCGTACATGGTTAGTTCGACACCCCCCAATCCTGGGTATTGTCTCCTCCCCCTCTTTTTGTGCGCCTCAACTGAATCTTCCTCGACCCAATCCGGAATTACTCACGAAGATCCCGCCGTCCCCCCCCCCCCTTAACAGCCTGACGCATTATGAATTCGTTGCTTTTCCCTTCAGGTTATCGGCCGATCGGCGCTGATACCTCTCTGCCTCACAAGTTCCTGCTCTTTTTTTTATGCTCTTTCCCCCCCGCAGCCCTCCGTTCATGGTTCCCTCCGGTACGGAATGGTTTTTTTTAGTACGAGTTTAAATCAATCCTTCGTAATTAGGGTTTTTAGTTTTTAATTTTTCCTTGAAACTCAAGGAGGACTCCCCCTGCCCTTCTTTCCCGTTTTTTTCCTTATAGTTGACACCATGGGTTTTAGGGCGAGTGAGTCTACCCTTTTTTCGCGCTCTTTCCCCCCCCGCTCTTACCGGTGCCCGCTGTATCTCGGTTTGATTCTTCTAGTACCTTTCTGCTTCTTCCCCATCTCCAAGCTCTGCAATGCTCAGCGAGTGGTACGGAAGGGATTCTTCTTTCTCTCTCTTCTGTCGGATTGACCAGATGGGCCGCCATCGACTTTCCCTTTTTGTTTTTGATTTTTTTACTGAGTGTCTGTTCATTCGGCTTTTTTTCTGTGGATTTTTTGTTTTTGGTGCGCCACCTCCCCCACCTCTTCCTCCCTAGTTCCTGTCTGTAGTTTCCCCCAGCCAGCCCACATTCCATCACCAGACATCACGCCCGCACCAACACTTTACCCGATTCTTGAGTCCTCCCACTCTTCCTTTTTTGGAAACCCGCCTTTTTCCTTTTTTCTTGCCTTTTTTCCCCCTTTCTTCGGTTTTCCGTTTCTGAGGACCTTTTATTTTGCTATGAATGTGCCCCTTTTCCAACAACCCCCTTCCATAGACTACCGCTAGGTATGGACACTTTTCCTTTTTCGCTCTTCCCCTCCCCTTTCTTTGGTTCCTTTCCTACCTCCCCTGTTTGAACCCCCTGATCTTTTCTTACATTCCCCTTCCCTCTTGAGTCACGGAGTTCGCGTCAATGTTCAAAGTTATTGTTCACCTCCCTTCCCCTTCCTCCGCTTGCTCCCCCTTCTTTTTTCCCCCCCCTGGATGACGTTCCAAACAACTGAAAGTCATGAGGAGTCGTTTCCAGTTCTTCTTCCCCTCAGAGCAGCCTTTGCTTCCCATTGGAATTAAAAAATCGCTCTTTTCCCGGAACAATGGTTCCCTGATTCCATTTGAAGGCCTTCCTCTCCCCCCCTCATGTTGAGCCCCGGTTCTTGCTCTCCCTCATTTCTTGTCCCGGGCCCTTTTTCTCCCTCAGTTTCTTTTTTTTCGTCTACTCGGCTTATATCTATTCCTCCTCGTTTTTTCCCTATTCTCTCTTCCCGCCAACCGACGCCAACACAGACTGCGTCTCACATTGTAAACGAAAAAGTCAACGCCTAGGTCCATCAAATTCTTTTTTCTCACCCCCTTCGAGCATGCCTTCAGTGAAAAGGGGTTCGCCTGAAATAGCGATTTGTCAATCACTTTTTTCTTTTCCGGCGCCGTCTTTTTCCTCCTTTTCCCCATCTTTCTACGGTTTTTTGACAGTATGGCTCCCTTTTTTTTCCTCTGATCCTCGTTTGTCATTTTCGGAGGTCAGGTGAACAACATTCTTTTCCTTTTTTTTCGCCGTCTCCCTTTTTTCGTCCGTCCTTCTTTTAACCCCGATAACCGTTCCCTTTCTTTTCCCGCTTGGCGCCCTTACCAATGCATGTCTTACTTTTGACCAAAATTTTTCCTCAAATTCTCCTCTCTTTTCTAGGGTCCTTTTTTTTTTTTTCCACCTTCCCCCTACCCCCCTATCTATTTTAAGGAACAGAAGCTTTGATGTCCATGAGACGTCCTTTCACATGCTGTTCAACGCATTCCTTCCCCTTTCCCCTGTTTTTCTGAAATTTTCTGCAAATCCCTAATGCAAAGCACCGTCTTCGCTTTGCGTTCCCCCCCGGTCTCGGAAGAGGCGTTTCGTTGACTCTTTTACCTCCCTCTCAACTCCCCTTTTCACATTCCCCAGCTCCTACTGACCTTCTCTGTATGATTTTATTCCTTCATAAACATCTGTCTTCACCACTTTCAATCTCTGTGACAGGAAGATCGGCCGGCCTTAACCTCTTAAGCCCTGAGCCTCCTGCCCCCACCTGCCCGAGTCTGAATCTGAAATATTGAATGTTAGTTCAAATTGAGTTTTTTAATTCCCACTTACCCCCCCAGACCCCCCCCCCTCATTAATAGTATTAAAAAACCCTAATCCCCCTTCAAGCTGGAACCATTGTGTTCCCCCTTTCTCTTTTTCTCACTTCCCTCCCCCTCCGGGTCTTCCCAGGAGTTAGAGATACTATATAAGTAGCTCCCTATAAAGGACCTTTTCTTGCTTTTCCTCCCCTCATTCCTTCAAACCCCCCCCCCCCCCCCCCCCCCCCCCCCATACGTTATCCCTCTTTTTTTTTCGCTATATAGCCCGCGCTTGTTGCCTCCCTTCCTTTTCATAGTAGTTTTCTATCTTTCACACAATATGACAAATAGCTTCCACACCCTCCCAAGTCCCCTTTTCTACTATCCCCAATTTTCTGGGCGGAGAGTCCAGGTTGCAGGTAGTGAACCTACGTCTTTTTACCTCAATCCCGCCAGAAGTGAAACCTCTTTTTAAACTTGGCTCCCTTTCACTCCTTCCCAGCCAGAGGTGACCCCCCCATTTTTCCCACTTCCTCCCAAACTAGAGCCGCTGATGAAATCCCTTTACCCCTAGACCCCCTTGGTGTTGGCCTTCTTCCCCTTCTAACCCCAAGAAGTATTGTGAGGAGCCTTACTTCCTTCTCTTAATGCTCCTTTTCTTTTCTTTCCCAGCCTTTTCCCAGAAGGTTCCACGCAGTCGATTTCTCGCACAGCGCTCAAATAGGCAAGTCCTAGCCTTTCCTCCGCATAGGCCTAGTATCGACTGTTAAACTCCCTGTTAAACTCTCTCCCGAGTATCCTGTGGGGAGGCCAAATTTCAGTGGTTCCCCCTCTCTGGGCCCTTCTTTTTTCCCCCTCGCGCCTTTTACCCAAAGCCGTTCCTTCCGAAACCCCTCACGCTTTGAGCAGGTGTTTACGGCTCCCGATCCCCCCCCCCCTCCCCTTTTTTTCTTAAGGTCCGGATGAGGACTTTAATCAATGTTCCCTTTCTGAGTCGTACCCCATCCTCTTCACCAGAAAATGTCCCACTTCTTTTCAACTCTCCCCAGTTCCCCCCTTCGTCCCCCTTCCTTCCCTTTGCCCTTTAACAGCCCCTTGTTGACCCTGACGCCTCGGTTAGCTCGGGGGACCAGTGAATTTTCCAAATTAATCCTCCCATTCTTTTTTTTTTCTTCAGGATGTGTTTTTGTTCATGTCGATGAAAACCGAGTCAACCTTGTTCACCAAACATTCCCCCTCCTTCTTCCTTTCGTCTATCGTGCGCACACGCCCCCTCCCCCCATTGCGCCTGGGTTCACACCACAGAAGGCCAGTATATGCCTCATCGGTTCCCTTTTCCAGTTTCAATTTGCCATTGATGAAACCCATGTCCACACCATCTTCGCTTGGCCCCTCCCTTCCAGGTCTTCTCCTTTCCCTTCTCATGAAGTCAACTCCCCTTTCGCTTTCTCTCCCCCCCTTATTCATCCCCAAAAACGAGCTAGTGCCGAGTGATTGTCCCTCCCTCTCCTCTTTTTTTTTTTTCTCTTTCCCCCTACTCCTTCCTAGTTGATGACTTTTTTCTTAGTGCTCCCTCGTGAAACCGCATGGTCTGTTTGACTTTTTGGAGAGACTAGTAAAAGTCTTTTCCATGTTCCCCCTCCTTTCCCTGAGAGACTTCCCACAAGGTGTAACTTTTTACTGACTAGTCCTCTTCCCTTCCCCTTGCCCTGGTTTGACGAAGGTGCCCCCTGCGGATGCGATCTCACCCCTTCTTTCCTTTCACTTTTGGTGTATGACCCCAAACTCTTCGGGTAGAAGTTTCTCACCGCTCCTTCAGAAAAGAAATTCTTGCCCTGAGCTTCCCCTTTCTTCATTTCCTCCCGGTGCTTGTATTCGAAATTAACACTTCCCTATGACCCCCCTCCCAAGCCCCCTCTGTGAAAGGTTTGAAAATTCCCTTATCCTGACATTTCTTGATAATGGCGCGTTCTCCACGATTGTGTCCTTATTGCAAGGAACGGCACTTTTTCCTCTGGATCTTTGTCCCCCTCTTCACGGACTTTCCAGAATGGACTTCCCTTTTCTGAAGATATGATATTTACGTTAGCACTTTTCCCTGGTTTTTTGCGATTTTCCTCCCGCATAGCATTAAACCTGGAATGTTGCGGCAAACTGTACTTCTTCTACACCCCTTTTCTCCCCCTCGTCATGATTTTTTTTTTAGGCCCCGTATGTGGATTTGACGTAACCGGATCAAACCGAGAGCCCCATTCACAGACGTAACATTTGCTTTATAATCACACCTTTCCTTCCCTTTCTTGTGCCAATGAATTTGATATCAATTATAGTTGGTGTCTCCTCTTACGCCCCTTTTATGAATCCTACAGGACAATTTCATTTATCGCTTTCCTCCCCCCTCCTTCCTTCAGTTCTTCTTATCTTTCTGAGCTGATACCCCTCTTCAGATTAGTCTCTATGACTTACAGAGATGAAAAAGAAATCCTTTTTTTGGTGCTACGCTGCCTTACATCCACCTATGTGGGTAGACCCTCGTCTGAGTATACGCTCTTCTTACCTACTCCCGGTCGTCATGGTCAGAAATGTCCCCCTGGCCTTAAGCTGCTTCCCCCTTTCACTCCTAACTTCTAGGCTTTTCCGTGCTATTTTGCCTCCCCCCTCTGAACCCTTTCCCTTACTTCCCCTCTCTCACCCCCTTTTTTTCTCTTCGTCCCAAAACATTTGTTCCCTCCCTTTTCAGCGATTTTTTCCGCGAGAACCTAAAACTGATCCCGATGATAGTATCTCTCCGGTTTTTCCCCCCCCTCTTTTTTCCAGGGCAGGATAGCTTTGCCCCTCTTTTCCCGTCCCTGGTCTCGAGGGATCCTTTCTCTATAACTCATATCTACTGTCCGGAGTTGATGGTCTGCCTCTACCCAAGACCTCTCCTCGTTTTTCTTCCTTTCTGGACCATGATTTTTCTTGAGTACCCTCCTTCGTAATTGTGTGTCCTGGTATTTTTTTCCCCATTTCTAAACTTCAACGGGAACGAACCCTCATATTTCTCACCTTTCTTTTCGCTGCTCTCATTACCAGCGGTTGTCGGGCCCTCTTTTCTACTTATTTGACAGTTGATGTATTCGGAGGCTCTGAAGTTCTGTGTGAGGAATATCCCCAAGATTTGGCCTCTCCCCCCCGATTTTTTCCTTCTCTTTTCTGTTAATTTTTTCCTTATGTAGAGACCTCAGAAGAATTTTTTCTCCTCCGGGCCCCTAAGAGTCAGCAAGCAGAAGGTCGGCAGAGCTTTTTTTTCCCTAACTTTCTTTCAATCAATTCCAGCAAGCCCCAAGACTGTCTGATTGAGTACGGGATTTTGAAACCGTCCAGTGGGAATGTTCCTACTTTACCGAGAGTTTTAGGGTTTCAGTTGCGGGACCGTTCTTTGCGAGTGCTCACTTTTCTTTCCCCCAAAACCCCGGTCCCCCCTCGATTTCTACAGCCATGATGAGTTCCCTTTTTTGTTTCTTGAATTCCTACTGTTTCTTCGCAATGGACCTCTACCTATGCCGATTCACCGACTTCCCCCTTCCCCCTTCCCTTGGTCCTCGGCCGACAATGTCACCTCTTGGGTGAAACTCCAGCCCGAAAGAGCTCCTCTGGCCCCGTGGGCCACCCCTGTCTCCCTAAAACCCAATGAGTTTCCACCTTTCAAATGCGGGCGCTGGTTCGTGATGAAGGACTGATAGCCCTTTCCTTCCTCCCTTACTCACCCCCTCTGCTCTCCCGCTTCCCCCTGGCATCGAAGCCTCGCCTCGCTGGTGTGAGTGAGTTATTCGCTTTCTCTTTTTCCGTGTTGAATGTTTCGACGCGTCGTTTCGTTTTTTGCGATCTCTCCCCCCTCTCCTTTTTTTTTTTTTTTTTTGTTTGTTTATGGCTTCCAAACCTCCCCTGACCTTTACTTGCGTCGAAATTCCCTGAACCCAAAGTCCCTCGACCTCGCAATCACGGCACATGATTTCTAAGCATTCAGTGCCTTTTTTCTCCTTCTATCATCTTTTTTTGTTGAATATCCCCTGAGTTCCGACGGGTTTTTTTTTTTTATGTAATTAAGAATCGTTCCAAGTCGCCCGAATTTCAACTTTTTTTCTTTCCTGGTTTTCTACATGTGTTGGCCAAAGCCGACTCGTCTCCGTCGGCGTTGTGAAAAATTCCCTCTCGCTCTTTCCTTTTTTCTCTTTCCCGTCCTTGTACGGCCCATAAGAGTCCCCGTTCGTTTCCATCGAAGACACCAAAAGGGAATCTTTATTGCCCCCCCCCCCCCCCTTTTACTTTTGGCTCGCCCCCCGACTTCCCCTTGTAATCCCGTCCTTGGGGACATGTGTTTCCCCGCCCCCTTTTTCCACTTCCCCCCCCTGTGTCCCTTCAGAAACGGACAAACCTGCCGCTTTTTCTAAAGGAGAATGACCCTAGTTTTTTTCAACTTCTGACTCCCAATGAAAGGTTACCCTTTGCCCCTTGAACACGAATTAGAAGTTCCTCCCCACCTCCCTCTTTGCCCTATGTGTTCCTGTTTTAGGAAGCCTTCGATCCGGCGTCCCATTTCTTCCTTCTTCGCGAAAGACGCTCTCGACACGTCGTCCCCCCCACCCCTCTTCCCCTTAAAACTCGCGGTAGATCTGCAACCTGATTGGCTCTTCCCCCTCCCACCGTGACGTTTTTCACTCATTCAAAAGACTCAGTGAAAAATCCGTAAGATAGCTCCCCCCTCGCCCCCTTTTTCCCCTTTGCGAAAAGATCCACTCTTATACAGGACTGTACCGTCCTTGCATGTTTCGTTCCCTTCTTACAAATTCCAATAACTACACCCCCCCCCTCCCTCTCTTCCTCTTTTTCCCCCCCAACCCCCCCTTAAGAAAGATAACTCTCCCGACTTCCCAAAATGTAACCCCTTTTTTCTGGATTCGACCTCCATACCCCAGTCAAATTCAGTAACCGGTGCGCAGGACCCGATCATTTCCTTTTCCTCTCCTTCCGATTTCCCCTTCCCTTGCCATGTTCTTTATCATCAATTCAGATGTAATAATTCTACCCTGACCTCCTAACAAGGATGTAGAAATCGTTTCAGGTCGAAGATTTTCCCCACTTTCTGTCCCCTACGCCAATGTCTTAATTTGTTGTATTGACCCCCCCCCCTTTTTAAACCATTTTTATTTGGGACCCGAGACGGTGCCCGTTCTTCCTTTCCTGATTTTCCTTCTTTTCCACTCCTCTTCCAACTGGTGCTTTTCCCTTTTGACAGTGGTTTTTTCCCCCCCCTTGCACTCTTTTTTCGAGTCCCTCCTTGAGAACAATCCCCCCCCCTTTTCCGCCTTCCTCAAAAGCGATAGGGTCGAGTCGATGTTTTCCTCCCCACATATTAGGCTTCTAAGTGGGTCAACCCCCTCCTTTCTTAAGACTTCCTTTCCAAGTTCATTTTCCCCAATCTGAGTGTCCCTTCGAGAGTTCACCTCTCCCCGCCCGTCCCCTTCGGACCGAAGGCTGTGAGCGCCCAGCCGTCCACTCTTTCAAAATCCTCTTCTTACCTCCTTGCCGGAAGAATTAGACGCCTCTCTATCCGGCAGTTCCACCCGCGAGCAAAGAATTTTCCTTTATTACTTCAACCTTCGCCTCTTGGGGGACCATAAGTTGGTCAGTCCAAAGTTAAAGTCTACACCCTCCCTTTGCTAATTCCCAATAGACCCCCTCGTCTAGTCAGATTCTGTTGTCCTTCACCGCTTTCCCCGTGCAACCCCCTGACCGTATTAAGGACACTGATTAGAATTGCCCTCCCCATGGAACCGTCGATGGATTTTCCTTCCTTCATTTTCCTTACTCCTTCTTTGTACTAGTGCTTAACTCTAAACTCAAAAGAGCCAAAGACCTTGAAATTTTGCAATACCCTGAACCCCTCTTTTCTGAAATGAAATACGAACCGGAGGTGGTTTGGTTGTTTTCTTTTTTGGGTTTTTTTTTGTTTGGTGGCTGTGTGGTGTTTTGTTGAGGTGAATAACGGAAATGAGCCTATTTTTTCGACTTTCATCCCTGTCAGGCCCTGTGAAACAATTGTCCTTCCCACTCTGAAAGTGAATATTTTGCCATCCTCGTCATTTTCCGTCTTCTGTCTTCCATCCCCCAGGTCTCAGCGAAAGTTCCCCCCCACAAAAGTAACCCATGAAATCTCGTTTCCGATATCGCAGTCTAACTTGCACGTCACCCCCTTTACTCCCCCCCCATTCGCCGCGGGTTACCCGTGCCTTAGTTCTCCCTGTCAAGCTGGCCTTTTGAAACCTACCCCCTTTCCTTATTCAGATTCACCCAAAACCTTCCTCCTTTGCAAACCCTTGCCCTTCTCGTGCCGAGTAGCCCGGAAGGAAGATGACTATATTCTTTCCCTCCCCTAATGGTTGTTGTCGCTATCTCTGGTGTGCGGCACGTGATCCCCACGCGGCTTGTTGCAGGGCTCAGTTTTTTCTTTTTCCTTGTTTCTCCTCGAATTTTTTTTTTTCCAACCAGTTTCGTGCCTTTATCAGCGTTTCGGCTAAGCCCCTACGCTATGCCACGAGATAGTTTTTGCCCCCCTTTTCCTCACTTGGCCCCCACATGCTGACGATGATAGGTCGATGCGTTCAGGAGACCCTAGGTAACACTTTCGAGACAGTTCGATGGTTGTGTAATACGTTTCCCTTCTCTTTCTTTGACTTCCCATGGTCTTTGTTCCCGCCCTTTGACTTTATAGAACTCCACACTGACCCCCCTCCCTGACCCAACCCCAGAATTCTCTTGACGGTGACCATTCAATCGCACCGTGCTTTTTTTGACCAAAAAACGCCTTTTTCCTCTTCCTCTTCGACCCCCTCCTTTCCCTTTATGCCACTGTCCCCCCCGTTGAATTTTGGCGTTTGGTCGTCTTTTCCAACGTCCTTTTTTTCTTTCCAGTCAATTGCAGGAATTTTAAGATTATTCTTTTTTTCTGCTGACTTTCTTTTCTGGGTCGGTTCAGGCCTCTCCCCCCCCCCAGTAATACATGTGGCCTTGGTTGCAGGGAATGAGTGATCCCCCCCTTTTCTCTCACTTCTTTTTTGCTGCTGGTTTTTAGTATCCCGTGTTTTTTTATGATAGGCCCCCATAGATACCTCTGCAACTTAATGCCCCTCGTTCAACATTTCCCTTTTCTTTTTCCAAACTTCATCAGCTTGAGAGCTTTGAACGACTGTGTGAAGTCCCCCCCATCGCAGTGTCCCTTCTTTCTTTTTTTCTGCCAGTTAATATCGATTCCAAATGAACTCTTTTCAGAGGGAGAGATCTCGATGAGTCTTGAGAGTGTCTTTTTCTCTTTTGCTTTTTTCCCCCTCCCTCACCTATTCTTTTTTTTCCCTCATGTGAACCTTCAGAATTCCCCCCTTCAGAGTGGTCCCGACCGTAGGAAGCCCAGTATTGGGGGTCTACTCTTCCCCGTTCTCCTTCCTTCTTTGATCCTGTTTTGAAGTATCCCCATGGTTGAACTACCCTTGACTTTTCCGGGATTTCTCCCCCCCTGTTCCCCCCTGCCCTCTCCTGCGTTTTAGGCGATTGCGGTCTAAGTGCCCTCTTACAATTGATCCTGACCCGTTCGTATTACAACATAAAATGGTTTATCATTCCCCCAATCTGTGTCTGCTTTTTGCATTTCTAAGAATTTTTACAGAGAGTTTCCCCTGAATTGAAACTGACCCCCTTTCCTCTTGACTTCTCTCTCAGGCTACCCCTCTTGCTTCGGATGATCTTTCCTTCCAATGGCGTCATTTGGAAGGGTACGTATTCTCGAGAATTTTTTCGTCTTCTTTTTTCTATTCCGCTCCCGTCTCCCGCCCCTGTTCCAGAGGTTCTCTTAGCTTAAATGGTTTTTTCAGCACCCAAGCCTCCTGAGTAATTTGGAACGGGTACCTTTTGTTTTTGACACCCATGGGTCCCCTCCCCCCACTTCACTTTTTTCTGACTGATCGTCCCCCCCTGTGTGGCTTTCTCCTTTTTTAAAGCGGTTAGCACGATTGCGGGTCGATTCTATGTCCGTTGAGTTGTCTGCCTCTTTCAGGGCAAAGTATGACGTACAGCTTTGTGATCCCTAAAAGCAATGCCAGTCATACCCGCGAGATTTACGGAGTGTATTTTTTTTTTTTGGGGATGACTTTTTCTTTCCTAGCTTGCGCTCTCCCCCCCGCCGCATGGGTAAGCCTTCCTGCCTGCTTAGATCCTACCCGAAGGACCCCTGTAGGACCTGATTGCTTTGGCTTAACTCATTTAGTGGTTAAGAAAATCCGCCTTTTCCCCTCCTTTCTATTCGTTTTCCTTTTTGATCTTCAACACTCCTTTTTCCTTATTACTTTACGCAATCAAAGGGGGTCCTTCTGAAGGACTTATTAGGCTTTAGTGCCGTGAGGAAAACCACCCCCCCCCCCCCCCAGTTCCTTCTCTCTACAAGCTTTCCCTCGTCCCACTCCCATTTCTTGTTCAAGTAGTTCAGGACTTCCTTTAGAAATCCCCCCTCTCGTGCCGCTGGATAAAGAAGGTCCTCCGGGTTCCCCTTGAGAATGTTTTCCCCTCCTTTGACCTCCCTCCTGTCGCACCCTCCTCTTATTCTGAGTGAGACCCCCCTTGTTTCGGCCCACATCGTTTTCCCCCTGAGGACGTGTCCCTCCTCCTTTTGACCTCACGGCATCGCGCGCAGGACCCCCTCCCTTTCCGTTCACCCACTCTGTTCTGAAGGCTCATTGTTCCTGCATTGCGCGCTAGAGGCGTTCTGCCTCTATCGTATTTCCTTCCAGTAACACTTTTTTTCCTTGTGGACAATCGACGCCTCCCACCGCTTGTGCGGTCGTCTTTGCCTCCCAATCTACCCCTAATCCTCCGTCTTTGAGAGCTACGCCAATTCCTTTTTCACGACCGGAGACTTTTTCTTTCCGTTCCCCCTTCCCCTTCAATCACACTAGCTTCCTTGATGAGTCTCTGCTAAGTGCAAGTGGTTAGGCTTTTTCAACGAGATTCTTTGACCTTCCCGGGAGTTAGCAAGGCGTTTGAATTTGCTTACAAATTTTTTCCCTTTCTGTCCCTTTCACTTGCCCTTGATCCAGTTTGTGGGAACCCGCCTTAGCGGAGTGAGGTCGTTCTCCCCCCCCTGGTGCATATGCAACAGGGAGGTCAGGAGGCCCGTTGGTAGTCCTTTGATACTTATTTCCCCCTGGCGACCTCCCAACACTGACTTTTTTATGAAACCAACCGAACTTCCCCTTTTAACGAAATGTTCCCCGAGTCGCGATTGGGACCTTTTTGTGGTTGCATCAAGTGCATCGCACTAATATTTTCTTACAACCCTCCTTGTTATGCCCGGTGAGCCTAATTAACCCCCATCGGGTCCTTCTCCCTCCAATAGGACCTCCTCTGGTTGACTCTGAACACGACATTAGAGTTCCGCCCCCAGCCAGCTCCGGGCCGTCTGCTGTTGAGGTTTTTTACTTCTTCCTTTTCTCCATTTTTTCTTTTACACCATTTTTCTTCGCGCACGTTTCCAAGTCAACTCCCTTTACACTCCGTACTGGAACATCTGTTTTGATCTACTTCCCTCTTTTCTGTGCATTATCCTTTTCTAATCTCAGAGTTCCCTTTCACTCAGCGCGAGCCCTCCTTTTACGAAAATTGACAAGACTGTAATAAGAGCACCTGCGCGTTGTACTTCCCGTGAAACTGACTTGGTTACCTCCCCCTGGTTTTTCCAATTCCAAGAACAGATCCCCCCCCCCTCCATTTCGTTATCGTTTAAAAAACCATTGCCGAGTTCGCTCCCTCCCCGCTTGGAACCTGGTTTTGTAAACGTTCGCTTAGTGGCGAAGACCTCCCCTTTTTTTCAATGCCCCTTTTTTCCTTTTTTCCCTTTTCTCCTATTCTCCTTTCCTTTCCTTCCTTGGTAATTCGGCCTTCTATAAACTCCCCCCAGCCGCATCTTTCTTGAAGATGCGATCTTTCCGATCAGGATTGTCGCTAAAGACGTTCAGCGTAGTTCGGAATTTTCCACGCTGCTTCCCTGCGGCACCCTTTCCCCTTTTAACTTTTTTTCACTCCCCAAATGTTTGGGCGGTCTCGGGTGAATGGTATAAGTCCCCGATGTTCATCTGAAATCCTAGCCCCCCTCCTTCGCACCGAGTATGCTTTTTTTGTCTGTTTCCCCCCGACCTCTTTTCAGGACTTTCGAACCCCCCCCCGATCCCAGGTCCCATTTCAAGTAATGATAGCCAGACGAAGCAGGCCCGAGACTGAAGACCCGTTTTTCACGCTTTCTACCACCACGTCTCGTCGAAGCGGAGATCCATATCCAAACTAGTCGGTGTGACTCCTGCGTTTTTCCCCATTCCCCGACCCCCCTTTAGGACCCTGCACGATCTTCGGAGAACCCGAGCTCATTCCCCCTTTGGCACCGGCGCAAGAATTGAACGCCTTTTCCATCGCGCTTTCCCTGAACTTTCCCCCTTGAGTACACCTTCAGTAGAATTTGTTGCCCCTTCCTTGGGGACGATTCTGTTCATGAGTCCCAAGCGTTGATCGCCCTTCCAAGAATTTTCCTCCGCAAAACAGCACTTCCCTTTAAGTTCGTTGCAGATCCCAGTTGGCTGTCCCCTAGTACGGGCATCCAAACCATTCCAATTGTGACCTTAGGTCTTTTCCCAGCCCCTGCGCCCCTTTCTCGAAACTTCATCCTTCAAGTATCACACCCCCATCCTTGATGGAATAGCTCTTCCTTTAACTCTACGGACAAGCGAACCTTCTTTTCCCCGAAATAAACCGTTTTGGTGTCCGCTCCCTTCTCCTTCTCTTTTTTCTGACGCTTGTTTATGGACCTGATTGAGATTTTTCTCCTTTCCCCTTATGGAAGTGTTCGATTTGATGACCACCGACCCGGACCATGCGAGGCCAGTGTTTGACTCTGAATGTTTCTCTTTCACCAGCTTCATTTTCATCCGAAAGTTTACCCAATACTTTTCCCCCTTCCTTGCCAAGAATCGGTGCCAGACCTTTTATTTTGTGTTATTGGGCTTCCCTTTTCCATGGCCCGTTCCCAGTTTCGTCGAGAATTTTACCCTCTTTTTTATGATGAAGCCCCTAAGGATGATTTAAACCCCCGACAGCCCACATGGCCTATAGGCATGTATTTTTACCAGCTGCCCTTTTCTCTCTTTTCCTAACTCAGTTTTTGGTTTTTCTCGCCGATGCCTAGGAGTGCTTTTTCCGTGAGAACCGGCGAGATTTGGCAGTGTCGGACGGTTTTCTGCGTTCTTTGGAAACAAAGTTTTTCCCCTTTCGACCCTCGGTCCCCTTGAGAGACGAACTGGTCACGCTTTCCGACCGCGATCTGCCCCCGTTTTTCATCCCTTTTGTCCAGGTTCGCCCGCCTGATCCCCCGATTGAGTTTCAGGAGTCCTGACTTCGGGGGTTTGTAACGCTGCCCCATTTTTTTGGCTGGTGCGTCCCTCTCTACAATTCCCGCCAGTTTATTCTGGGTTGAACTGTGCGTCAGTGGGCAAGGCTGTGGTCATCGGACCCTAGAAAGCGCACGCTCTTTTCACTAGCTCCCTCCCCCCCTCCGTTGCTAAGGTCCCTTTCTAAGCAGCCCCTCCCCCTCTGCTGGATTGCAACGGGCAACCCCGGCCTGTGCTTTTTAGGGCGTTTGTCCCAAGCTTCCGGAGAAGAATCGCTTTTTTTCCTTTTCTGCCTTCCCCCTTTCCCCCCTCGATTTATGTTCGCCCTCCGCAGCGCACTACTTGGCCGGTTTGATTTCACTGGAGTCGCCAAAATGCCCACTGCTTTGTTTCGTAGCCCTTCTTTCTTGGATCCGCGTTAACCTTCGAATCCTTTCCTTACACCTCATGCAAATTCCACTTGAAATGGCTCCGGCCACTGGTATTCTTTTAAATGAATGTGGGTTTATCCCACGGATAACGTTCTCCATTTTTTCTCTTCCTCCCCCCTCCCGTTTTTCTTCCATCCCCCCCCTCTGTATCGGATGGACCGCTAGATAGGCTGTAATATCGTTTTTCGTTGCGCGCGTCTTGCAACAGCCGACGATTAGACCTTTTTTCCTTCCCCCCCTAAAGCGTTTGTTCAGAGACGAGGCACTCCCCAAAAGATGTGGGTTCATCATCACCTAGCGTTTTAACGTTTTTTTTTTTTTTCTGAAGAGCGGTGCTCTCTTAGCGTTCCGGGGAGCACTTTGTTTGCCCTTGCCCTGCTGCCGTTACTCAGCTTTCTCCTTGCTTTTTTGCGTTTCATGCGATGGTTCTCTCTGATCTTCCACCTTACGTTACCGTCGGCCTGCATATTAAAACCTTGTGATCGAAAACAAGTATTGTCATTTTTTGGCGGCCGTGACAAGGCAGCTCCCCCCTGCCCCTCTCTATCAGCGACACTCCTTCTTCCTCTCTCGCGCATGTCTTACATATTCCCCGGATTCTGTATGTCCTCATTGCTCCTTCCGTTATCTTCCCCGAACGTTGAGATCTGTCTCCCTCCCTCTGTTCGGGGACTTATCGCCCTCCTCTGTCCCCCATTGTTTCCCCCCTGCGGTTGAGACGTACTCCCCGGAAATGTTTTTGTTAAAGCTGATGTAACCGTGACGAGTAATTTTCTCGTTGTATGTGTCAATTGAAACTCAATTCCCTAACATGCATGTTATTTCACGTTATTTCCGCACTGGGGCGATAGGCTTGTTCTTAAAAGTCCTTTTTTTACGCGCGAGTTTTCACCGGATTGTTGGTTTTCGATGTTTCTTGTTCCCCCTATCCCCAAACCTCTTTTTTCCCAAGAGATAAAGATTTTTTTTTTCTCTTGATGACGGAAGTGCGTTATAGCTGGCTGTACTGCGACCACTCCTAGAAGGCGGACCGGTGCCTTTTTTTCCCTCCCCCTATTCAGTTCCCTTTTTCAATTATAAGTTAGTCCCCTCCCTCAGATTTAAAACGTTCCATGGTATTTCGTTAAAATACTCCTTTTCTCCCTGCGCGGTGTTTCCTCTAAGGACCCCCTTCTTCGAGAGTCGAGAAAGTTTGATTACAAAATGTAACTCTGTCCGGGTGACAACTCCTCGATGCAAGCCAGTCGCGTACTGTTTCCTCTTTTTCTAAATTTACCTACAACTTTTTTTTTCAGCCCCGCGCACACTTTTCTTCTTTTTAAAGTCGCGCACATGTCACAATATTGGGTGCACGACCGCCCTCCCTTGGCGCCAAGCGCTGAGGTATGGCCAACCCTTGGATAGAACCAGCCTGTTCCCTTTCACCTGCGGCGCTTAAGAGGGCTTTTACTCCGCCTTGCCGTTCACTCACTGAATCCCCCCCCCCATCGCTCTTTCGCGGAATTGCCCTTTCTTACTCTCGATGGTGTTCTCCAGCGAGTTGATTGGATTGTTGACCTTGTTAACGTTGGACAATTGTTCGACGCAGTCTGTGTCCTTAGTCTGCGAGATATGAATTTCTTGTTAGACTCCTCAACCGACGCCGCCCCCTCTCTCAGCCAAATTTCCCCTTCCCCCCCAACCAGTTCCCCAACGGACCCTCAGAGGTTCGCTAGGCGCGCCCCCATGAAAAGTTTTTCGCCGTCCTTTTTCCAGCTCTTTTGAATTTGGATTCCGAGACTCCCCCACCTTCTGCTTACCCCCTCCTCCGCAGGTGACCTTAATCCCTTTTTTTCCCTCTTACCTTTGTTCCTGAAACAGGTTGCGCAGGTGGACGTCGTTGACCCAATAGCTTGCCTTGGATGAGCCGTACTCTCCCGGCGATGCTTTAGGTCCCTTAGAAGCTACAACAGGCCTGTATTACTAGTGAACAACCGAACGCTTGTCATCCGGCGAACTTGTACACGAGTCTCGAGAGGGACTTGGTTTTTTTTCAGCCACGTGATAGACTCTACATTCCTTCAGTTTAACCGTCCCACCAGGTAGGACCGCTTACACTTTGGTTTCCAATCAGTCCGCCACTACCTGGAAAGTTCAGTGATATTTTGATTCCCCTAAATTTAGAAGTCCTCAAAAGACTCCTCCGTGCCTACCTTCTTTCACCTGGTCTCGGAATAAGTTTTTCTTAGGGCCGAAGACCCTTAGGATTCCTTTTTTTTTTCGCCTTAACAGCCTCCGCTCCCACGCACGTCAAATAATCTCCCTTACCACTACTCTTTTCTCTCGCCCATCTTGCTTTCTGAGGATCCACCTTTTCCCCGTGAGCTGCCCCCAGCATACTTGATTCACGTAGAATGAGCCCGTTAAGCCTTTCTATTAGAACCTGACGAGTTGTCTCTGACTTGAACTAATTAGTCGTTCCCTTGTTTTGTCAAATGCACCACACCCGACTCCCCCAATCCCCCTTCCATCTTTAATTTTCTTTCCCCCAAACAAACTTCGTTCCCTCCGACCTCCTATGGAACCTGGGTCAAAGTTCGCTGCTCCCAATCAAATACCAGAACGTGACTGCGCAAAGTTCTCCCCCGATAAGATTTCCCCCCCCCTTCTTGACCTATACCGGTTCCCCTTCCCGCATCCCTCCGCTTAATGTCCTCCCTCTCTACCAGTCCCCCCATCCTCAGCGTCTTTGCGTCTCCGTCAACCATTCCTTCCCCCTTGCCACACCCTGCATTTCGTAGCCAACCCCCATTCATGGCAGGTGAGGGTTTCCCCGGGCTGGCCCTTTCATGGATTTTTTAATATGTCAATAAGCAATATCCGGAAACCTCTCCCCCAGCAATCGGGAAGCGTTCCCGACTCCTGTCAGGCATTTCCCCTGAAAACCCTTTTCCCCTTCCTGCCACGGATTCCTCCGAGTCGAATCCCCCCCCTTTCCCCTCGGCGCCGCCATCTTTTTGGGGATACGTCGGCTCTCACAGATTTCCGGCGGCTGACCACGTTCTCGAGCCCCGCGCCCTTCTTGCTGTAGCTTGTGGGGTGGTTTTGGATACAATATTCAGCACGCTCGCCCGACGATCGCGTTATAATAGATGTCGCGACTAACGACATGTCCCTTTCAGGACTCTTACGATCTGTCCGTACACCGGCTTCAAACGCTTTTTTATCACAGTTGTGTATAAATCCAAAAGTGTACAGCTATTGGTCATCTTGCAACCCATTGAAGAATAAGAGATCTCAGTGTTAAGAAACCCAGCAGCAGACTGCGGGCTTGAAGCTTTCCCTTGAATCCCCCCCTGCCCCAGGATAAGGAGATCTTCGTTTTCCCCGTCAAGCACAGGGGGATTCCCTTGATATCGTCACAATGCAACTTCCGCCACTTATGGTTCAGAAGTTTGACAAAATACATGCTCCACCTCCTGTTTTTCTAAAGCCCCCCATGGTTAGTCGTAAATCGATCAGGACGGTTCGCGCTTCCTGAGTGAATTTTCACCGTCCCTTTCTTCCTCTTTTTTTTTCTGCTTCAGTACATGGAATGTAGCCCCTGGCGTAAGATTTCCCCTTGAAATCCCTAGTTTGCCCCTCACCGGGATAGGAGCCCCCGGCTCAACTTGTCCTTCAAGTTTTCCACACATTCATTAAGTCGGTATATCGACAGTTCGCCACTTGTCCCAATATGCAAACAGGCAGAAAATGTTCTGGCAATGCCGTGCAATTTCCTTCTCTAGGCATGGGACTTATGATGCCACCTTTTAAGTAGCCCCTAGCAACATCCGGCCCAGATGCTAGGCCGCTTGAGCCCTTTTGCCGCACAAGACTATCTCCTTTATAAGAAGAGTTGTTTGTTTTCTCGAGATGCCTCTGTTGCTTTCCGGACCTTGTTGGCGACCTTGTTTTCGGGCGGAAGTTTTTTCTATCTACGTGTTTTACCACGTCGCACTTTCCCATCTGGCCCGTTCGACAATGGTGTCCCGTTCATTTCCTACGCCTTGATCTGTTTTGATGGTTCTTTTTCACATCAGGTGTGCAAGTTCGAACTGCGATGACTGCCAAGATTGCGTTTCCTGACCGTATTGGTCCCCACCCTTGCGCTTCCCAATTTTCTCCTGTTTGCGACACGAGTGCACGACGATCCCCCTGAAGTATTTCTATTGCCCTCCCCGGGCGCTATTTGCTGCGGTTGAACCCCCTGACATACTTTTCACCTCGAAACCCAAGATTTCCCTTTTTTACATTCACTCCCACCCTCTCGACCTGCCCTGCGAGGAGGAGGCTTTACCCCGCGACACTCTTTTGTCTATTTTCACTGTCACCCAGGGGCGGTTTGCCTCTTCTTTGGAGAAAGATTTCATTCAGAATTGCGTCCCCCCTTGCTTGACGATCGGATCATTCCCCCCCTCGCGACGTTTCAATGTTCTGGGTTTTCCTCCCCCCTCCTCCTTACTACCTCATGGGGATTATCGTGAAGCCACACCGCTCTTGACGATCCTGTATTTTCTGTTTTTACAAGGTCGATGGATGATTCTATTCATTCGAGAAGCAAAATGTAAGATCTTCCCATTTTTTTCCATGATCCGGCACAACTTTGATCGCTGCCGATGTGACACTCAGGTACTTCTCTCTTTCTAAGCGGTTTTGCGGCCTCAGACTCCAGGCACAGATTGGATATTCGGCGCTCCCACGGTTACGAGATTTTGGACTGCTTGTCCAGAGATGTCTTGCCTCCCTTTATTCACGCTTTATCTTCCCTTTTAAGCCCCTCAGCTTTGTATAGAACTGAAGTAGTTCCGCCACAGATGTGTTCTTCGCAGCTTTCCCGTTTTTTTTTCGTCGCCGGCGGCTTAATTAGAGGCGCATTTCTCCCCTTTTTTATCCCTGCATTCCCCGCTTCTTAGTAGCCTCCGAGACTTTATGCTCATGGTTTCCGGCGTGTTCGGGATTTCAGATGGGAACATATTACCTGCTAAATTAACCCGGATAACCCAGTTAATCGTCCCCCAGAAACAAGTATCTGTCCTTGGTGCGTAAGTGGAGAGATTTAGGCGCGCAACTCCCTCTTCCCCCCTCTCTTACTCTCCCACATTGATTTTTCGAAGATGAAGAGTAAGTTATGGAGCTGATTCTTTTTCTTTTCCGTTCCTCTTCCCCTACCGTCCTAGCTCAACATATACTTAGAACTGTAAGGAGTAGTGGTATTTGATTTGTCCCTCGAACGAACGTTACCCCTTTTTCCCACTTAGCTTCCCTCTTCCTTAAATGGAATCCTTCATTTTCTCCTTGTTTTCCTTTTTGAACCTTGAAAAACTCATGGGACCCTACCATGCAAGTCTTTCCTTTTTGACTCCTGGTTTTTTAATTCCTGCATTTCTCACCTCTTCTCTAGTTGTTTTACCTGGTTTGAAAGCTTAGTTATTCTTTTCAGTGATGTATCCGTCACGCGTGCCTTAATATAAAGCCTATTTCCCCCCTACCCCCGCCTCTTTTCTTACTTTAGTTGACTGTGTTTAGTTGGATGGACCTCGCCCCAAGAACGCTCAGGGCGCGAACTCTCTTTTTTCCGAGAACTCCCACGCGCAGTCCCTTCCCTGAGCTGCTTTGGCGTACTTTCTTCCCTTAGTCGCCCCAGGTCAGACCCAGAATGAACGCTTTCCCCGGGATTCGTCCCTCAACCTCTTTGGTATGCCTCTGTTTGCCCTTCTTCTTGTTTTTTTTTTTTTTTTTTTCTTCAGGGTTGATAGATCAGCGGTATAGTTGCCCCACCAACAACCAAATTTTCCCTCGCTTTGTATGGAATTTCCGTTTCCCGATGAAAAGATGTGGTTAAAGCTTAGCCATTAATGTGTATATTTCGCATTTACCAACGATAGTAGCTGGCTAAAGACGGTCTGACCCGGTGCTCCGTTCTTTTACATACCTTTCCTTTTGAAAACTTTTTCCCCTCCAAGTTGATTTAACCCCTGATCTAAACAAATTGTTCAAATTTTCACCTGCTGCCCTTCTTTTTAGCGAAGGGAAGGGCCCTCGCACTCTCTTCCTGCACTACGGCCTTCCCCCCCCCCGCTCGGCGACGTCCCCCCTCACCCCCACCCCTTTTTTCTGAATTGACATGGAGTTTGTAGCAGATCGTTGATTGACTATTCTCTTCCCCCACTGTTTGCGTGGACAATTGTTCTACGCGTTTTTTGAGTCGTTTTTTCTCTAGCCTAAGAATCCTTTTTTTTTGTTTTTCTTCCCTTCTAGCCCTTTTAACCCCCTCCTTAGTAGCACTCCTTCCCTAACTAGAATCCTCAATCAAATAGAGCCCATCCTCTTCTGCGCCTTCCCTCCAGTCCATGTGTCCGCCGTTCTTCAATTTCGAGATGTGTTCATTATTGGTCCTGCCTTTTTTCTGCTTCCTCTTCTTCCCTCTCCGAAGGTCCCTTTAAGGAATTGGTTTTTCGACTTTTTTAAACAGTCGATGAAGCTTATTTTCTTTTCGCAGGTTCGTGCTTCTTTGACCAATCTTCCTGGGCTCCCCTCCTCCCGGAGAACTTTTTTCCCCTGTCGTCATTCCTAGTTCATATTCTTTCTTAAAAGTGATGTAATTATTAAAAACCTGGTCTTCTTCCTTCCTTTTGGAACCCCCCCCTAAAGTTTTTTCTCCCGCATTTTCATCTATGCGCCTCTTTCCATTTTTTTTTCATACCCTTTACTCTCGACCCCGGTATTTCAAAACCCCCCTCCCTCCCTGTTGCTTTTTCCATGATTGAGCATTCCCGCTTGAGTCCCATTTCCGTTCCATCTTTCCCTATTTCCTGCTTTCCCTGAAAGTGTCCCGCACATTAGAAGTTATCCCCCGACCTCCTTTCCCCCCCCCAATCCACCCCCCCCATCCCCCCCCCCCACCCCCATTCCTTTCTTTTTTAATAGGAGAAGGTCGTTATGCGGCGACCATTTTTTTCTTCTTTTCCTCTCCCGCCGCTCTCGAAAGAACGTCTGTCACATCACAGACACCCCCCTTCCCCCCTCTTTTGTAGTCGTTGACCCCTTTTCCTGAAGCCCCCACCTGAAACATGTGCTTCCCTCCCTGAAACGTCCTCAGAGTGACCTCCTTATATCTTTCCTTTTCTTCAAACCTCTTTCCTCCGAGTCCATTTTTTTGCCCCCCTGTTTTTGATCCCCTTTCCATCAGGCAAGGCTCCCCCTTCTTTCCCCCCCCAATGAAAAACGCGAACCCACCCATCATCCTTCTTACTAGTATCCCCCACCTTCCCTCCGAGACCTATCTTCCTTTACCCCTTTTTCCCTTCTTTGGGGCGCCAAAAAATCCTCTGAGCTCCTTACTGTTACGATCCTATTCCCCCAGTATATGAGATCGTTGAGAGAAATTTTGTCCAACATTCAGTCAGAAATCCCGTTCCCTGACTCCCTTCTTCCCTCCGACGAATAAGGATGTTTTCTGATAATCAGTTTCCTCTTGCGGTCCCCCCTGTGCTGAATCCGCAACCCAATGCAAAAGCCTATGTCGCTATAAAAATTATTTGGCCCTCTCCCTTCCCTTGTCTCTTTCATCCTCCCTCCATTCTCCTTAAAAGCTCTCCCTCAAATATAGGGCGGGACCTTCCCCCCCCCCCCCAAACCCCAAACCAACCATACACAACAACAAACAACCCAAACCTGTCACGCACATTCAGGACCTGGAGACAACCCCCAGTCATACGTGAATCGCGCGACGACGACGCACGGTCGATGCGACGCCCACCAATCGGCCTACGGCATCCACTGTTTGTGTTGGACGGCTTATGAATGGTAATCAGCCCACCAATCGTCGTGCTGTTCCCAGCCCTTAGGCTTCCGCGCGAACCGCCCTTGCGTATCCGCGCGCAAGCAGAACCCTCGTTGGCTGCCGGGCACTTAAGAATGAAATTTTGATCGTTCCGTGATATTGCCGCTTACCCTGCATTTCACCCGGCACGCGAATGTTTTCCGGTTCAATTGAAGGCGCTTCATTGTGGGGCACCATCTCCTTTGATAGCCTCCGCGATCCCAGCCGTCTAAAACAGCCGAAAAGTTCTTCAGCGTTTTTTCTTGTCCTCGTGTCCCAACCCAGTACTGTTACTGCCGGCGGAATATCCCACCCATGGTGAACGTCGCGCATGTAGGACTATTCAGCTCTCAAGCCTCTCCGCAATGTGATCGTCCGGAAAGCTTTCCCCGCTCCTCCCCATCTTTCCCTTGGTACGCCCAATAAATACCACTTAGGGTCGTAACGGCACCCTATTATAAGCTGCGTGATCTGCGGCCTGATGGGAACATTCTCATGCTAATTTTTTTCTTTTTATATTGAATTTTCCTGTCAAACACCTACCCATCTTCAACTTCGAGCCCCTTTTCCTCCCCCTCCCTGCAAAATTAGAATCCGTCTCCCTTCCCAGCCGGTCAACCCCCCTTTTTTTCCTCTGAAGTGTCCACCCTTCCCTACGTAAGTCTATGAAAAATATGCCGA
>Ga0179591_1252426_pt1 | contig 23289 bp, 35 predicted proteins | sample CZOMad2_1_08_16f_FD_182891 | JGI IMG/M metagenome (GOLD analysis project Ga0179591, IMG submission 182891) | Vadose zone soil fungal communities from Angelo Coast Range Reserve, California, USA - CZOMad2_1_08_16fungal (PacBio error correction) | ecosystem: Environmental > Terrestrial > Soil >... | reverse complement strand
GGTTCCCTACCTTATGCCTAATCCCCCTTTGCGCCCCGTCTATTTTTTCCCACTCTTGGGCCTAAACCTTTGCGTGAGTTCAGAAGAAAAGGTAGTTTTTATTTGGCTTTTTTCCATTTACTTTCCTGCCGCCAATCGCCGACTTTTTTTCCCCCGAAACGTTCCTTCAGGTAGCCCCCTTTTTTTCGCACTTGTTCTTCAACCTGTGTGATCCCCTCGGTCTTTTGCTCGTTTTTCGGGCCGAAAGTTTTTTGGGGACCCGAACACCGCGCTGCATGCAAGCAAACGTCTGACCCCGGTTTTTTTATGCTTTTTTTTCCGGTTTTGACCCAGTTGCCCCCCAGAGGCCCTCACTTCTCAAGACCCCCTCTGCGGATTTCCAGTTCTTCCGGTGCCTCGCCGTTTGGTTAGCACCGAGAACCTTCCCCCCAATCCCTCCCCCCCCCAGCCCCCGGCGTGTTTCAAAATCTCAATTGGCCCCACCGTTGATGGGACTCTCTTTGTGAATGTTTTTTCTCCCGCCAACCGGATTGCTTTTTTTTTCCTTTTTTACTGGCCTTTTGGTGGGGGGTGTTTCCCCCCCCCCCCCTCGATTGAACCCCCCCCCTCCGGGTTAGACACACGTCATTTCATCTTGGCCCCTTCCCCCACCAGGTTCTTTTCCTCCTTCCCCCACCCACAGAATTTGTCTTCTGACGCTGTCTTTAAAGTCCCCCCCCCCTGGATGTTCCCACAGCACCAACCGTCTTTTTCCGTTTGTTTCTTGGTGCTGTTTTTTTCCTTCAAGAACCCCCCCCGCCCTTTTCCCTTCTCCTTTTTCCCAAAGCAGCCCTTTTCGTGAATATGTAATGTACCGGCACAGGTTTTCATCCAGGAATCCCCACCAGTATTTTTTCTATCCCCCGACCCCCCAACCCCCGTTTTTCCCCAGCTACCGTGCACTTACCCCTTGCCGCGAAAAATTTTCACAGGCAGTATCACGCAGCTTACCCCTCGCTTTCTCTTCCTCTTCCAGGGCCACCTTTCCCCACACGTCCCTTCCTTTCTTAACTCCCCCCTTTTTGCGCTTTGTGTTTCTCGATTCACAGGGTTTTAGTCCCCGCTCTGCAAACCCCATTGAGACCCCTTTGTTTTGCAGCCGGCCCATCTTTCGTATCCCGCAGCTCACCTAGACGGATCCCCTTAAAACCCCTGTTTTACAACAGCCTACCCCAAATCGAACCCTTTCACTGTTTTTTTTTCTTTCTTTTCCCACCAGGGCCAGCACGCCCCCCCAGATGACTATCCGTCGAAACCCCCACCACTTTGGTTATCTTTCCGAACTTTTCCGGAAGGTGTAATTTTTCCCACAAGACCCCTGTATTTCTGTCAAAATCTGCGCCCCCCCCCCAGTTAGCATCTTTACCACAAGCCACCTTTTCGTTCCCACTTTCATTCCCCCTCCCCCCTAAATCCCCGGACCCCCCCCTCTCTTGACCCCTTGACCCCCCTGACAACGTTTTCCGGACGTGTGGGTTGTGCAAGGCCGTCTTCCTCGTCGCCTTCGTGACAGTTTGATGTTTCATGACAAAAAAGCTGGTTTCCCGTGTCGTTTTTTTTTAGCAAAGGGTTTTGGGGTTTTTTCCCAGATTGGATGTTCATAACTGAGACTTTCCCACTATTTGGAGTTTAAGGGAACTTTTATGAGTGGTTGTGGACCCTTTTTTTTTTACGGACCCCACCCTTTCTAAGGTTTTTTTCCCATTCCACTCCCTTGTTTCGTCTTGGAGCCCCCAAAACCCCTTTAGGTTTCAGAGACGTTGCATCCTCTCTGGTAACGGTACTTTACCTATTAATGTTTTTTTTTTCAGTCAGTTTTCTGTCTTGCTGTTTCCCAGCCCTATTGGCATTTGGTTTTTTTCGTTCATGACACCTCCACCCATTTGTGACAAATTCCTCTCGTCCTTCCCCGTCGGTCCCTACAATTGTTTTTTGAACCACCAAACCGGTAGTTCGTCCCCCCCCCTTCAATAAGCTTTCTTTCACTGCCGCCAGATCAAAGACACAGCCCTTTGTGAGATTCATTCCGCGAAGTGGACAGTCACCTTTTTGTTTTCATCTCTCGAGGTCCATACGGACGGTACCCCCTCCCCGCTGTAGTGGAACATTGTGACAAGTTCGTTTTTTTATCCCCAGGTCAGTCAAAAACCCCACAGTCCGTGCTTCCCGCTGTTAAACCTCCCCTTTTCTTTTCTGGTTCAGTCATGGATCCCAGCCCCTGTTTCCTTCCTATTTACTTGACCTCGGGAAGAGTTTGCCATTTTTTTCTGTATATTCCCTTAGTTTTTGGTTCAGCTGACCGTGACATTAGCCCATTTTTAAGCCTGTTCGGGGGGATTGCATTTTCCCCTTTCGTCTCCCCTTTTTCACGGATGATTTTTTTTGATACCCCGGTCGTTAACCTTTTTCCTTCAGACAAATTTGCAGATGGGGGGTGGGGACCTTTTGTTTTTTCCTTGTGAGATAGCGGTACTCTGAACTTTTCTTTTCTGTTGGACGGTACCTGGGTCTTTGAGACCTGGTGTTCGTGGACCCTTCCACTCTGGTTTTTTTTTTTTGCACACCCTTTTCTGTGAACCCACTTCCGGAAACCTTCATCAACCTTTTTTTAACCGCCCATTGTTTGAATTTTACAACATCCGATTTCCCCCAGCCCCCCCCTACTTGAGAAGAATGAACAGATACTGGCTTATACTCTTTCTTAATAATATTTTTTTTTTTTTTTTGAGTTTTTTTAGTCATTCCCCCCGGTTGGTTTTATTAGGCTCTTTTCGGTTCTCCCTAGTTAATTTTTCCCTTTTCATATGAGATTTTTTTTCTGGTTTGGATGTTGTCGATTCGTTTTTCTGGGTTCCAAGCACCCAGTCTGGTTCAGTCGTCTGCCCGACCACCGGTTTCTCTCGAAACAGTTACCTGTCCCGGATGCCCTCACGTGCCGCTTCCCCACCTTCTAAAAGGAGCCAGCCCAGTTCCACTACTCCCTTTCGATTTTTAACTGGGCTGCCAACATAGCAGTGACCCCTTCTGGTTGGCCCCCTGGTCGGTCACGACCAAACTTCTATGAGTTACCGTGGCCCAGTTTTCCCAACAAATCTTTGGTGACCCATCTGCCTTAAAGGGTGCCTTCTGACTCCTTCCAGTGACTCCGTTTCTTCAATAGTCTTCCTGCCAACCCCCCTTTTCCCCCCAAAGGTCCCCTTTTGCTGGGCAACCCGGTGTATGCCCTCCGTCTTTTGTTTTTCCTGAGACCCCGTGCCCGCCAACACGACTTGACACACCTTCTTCTACCCTCTTTCCCGGCTGACTGTCACTCGCCGATCCGTCGGAACCCTGGGAGTTGGACTCCCCTCGGTTCAAATGAATGCGTTTTCTTTGGGTTTTTGTTTGTTTTTGTCCCCCCGTGTCTTTCGGTCTCCGTTGAAGTTTCCTTCTTTTTCAGGCCCGACGAAGTCTTTTCCACCCAACATGGCCTGCCAAAGTACCTTTCGTGGGCCCCTGTATTGGTGGATGTTTTTTTTGCTTTACGGTTTTCCCACCCACGTCATTAGCTTTTCCCACACCCCCATAAACCACTTTTTCCCACCCCGTCCTCCTTAAACCGCTTGCCCCGCGCGCCTTTACATTCTCCCGGTGTCCCTTTCCCAAACGGATTCTTGTGTGTTCTCTGCACAACCAGTCCCCCCTGGCTCAATGGTGCCGAAAGGTCAACCTCCCCCCCCCTTGGCCCGTTTTTTACAGGTAACTCTTTCCGTTAGGAAATTGATTTCAAAAAACCTTGGTGTTTTTGTGGTTGGGGACCTTCGGAACAACTGGTGCCATGCTTTGAGATAACATTTTCCCCCATTTTTCACTGTGAAGCGGAAGTGCTATTCCCTGGCCTGACCCTGGGTAGTTTTGGCAAGTAGACCATTCTTTTGCTTATCTGTTTTCGTTATGTAACGGATGGTTAGGTCCGTTTCTGATAGTCGTTGTAATGAAGATTTTGTTCATCTGTTGGAGATTTTAGCGTTTTTAATGGTCTTAAAGAATGAAGTTTATTTTTCTTTACAGCATAATTCTCATAGGAACGTGTTCTTGGAGCGGATTGTCCTTTTTTTTTTTATATCATACCACACTAAAAATTACTGAGCTGGATCGGTGCGGGGCTGGTTTGTTTTACCATGTCTGGGGCGGGGTTTTTTCAAACTTTTATGGGGGGGGGGGGGTCTTGGGGTGGGGGAGGGGGGGTTTTGGGGGTGGCTTGCGTTTTTTTGGGGGGGGGTCCTGCTCTGTGTCTCTGGGGGGGGCCCGGGGGGGTTGGGGTGGGTTGGGGGTGGTTTCTTCTTGTGGGGGGGGGGGGTGTTTTTTGTTGGTCCTATTTCCTTTTGTGGGCCCACCCTTTTCACTGGTCATTCATATTTTTTAGCAGCGGCGCATTCGATTCCAGTTTGCTTCAGATTTTTTGCTGTAAGTCTTGACTCAGTGTGGACTCGCGTGGCTTGCTTTGGTCAATCAACTCTTTCCCGGAGCGTTCCTTCTCCTCTCTCGCTCCCAGTTGTTCCCCCTTGTCTTTCTCTTGCCCCTGCATTTTCGGTCTTCTTTGCTGAGGTTGCTGAACTGCGATTAATGATTTGGTTTTTGTTTTTTTTTTTTTTTTCCATTTTGTAGTTGATATCTCCTCATTAGGGCCTTCTTTCGCTGTTCCCCCCGCGCCCCCACATTGCCTCCTTTTTCAAGACCCAGTGCGCGCCCGCGGCGGCCTTCTGGAGGTTCCCCTTTCTTTTTCTTCTTTGGAAGTGACCCCCTGCCCCGCGGCCCCAGTGAGCGGTCAGGACGGATGTTATGTTTTTTTGTTGAAAGTCCGGGCTCCGGTCCCTCCCCCTTCTGTTGGAAGGTGACTTATTGAAGCCTTGTGGTGGCGTTGGTCCCGGGTTCTTTTTCGGTACTTTCTCACCAGGGAGTGTAACTCAGGCTTGGTGGCCCCCCCCTTCAATTGCCTCCCATTTTTTTTGCCACCAAATTTCTTCCACATTCCTCTAGCGTTTGTGCCCATTCGCTCCCACGAGGGGATGTTTTCCTTTGCTGTTCATCGGCGGTGTTACATGCCGACGTTCGTTTGTCCCGGATTTGCCCACGTCATACTTTTTTTTTTTCCCCGGTCGTAAAGTCCTCCTACTGGTGGGTTTTTCCCCCCCCTTCCTCTATCCCCAGAGTTTTTTTCTCCTTTTTTTGTTTCCCTCGGATTGGCGGATTGGTTTGGTTCTTTTTCCAACACAAAAACTTCTCCTACCCACTTCCAGAGTCCCCGTGGTGGACGTTATATCCCCCCTGGGAAGTTCCCTTCTGATTACCTTTTTGCGTATGTTTACCGTTTCCTAAGCACTGTTGCCTTTGCTTCTCTTTTCCTCTTGCTTTTTTTTTTGGAATCATGCTGATTTTGACCCCCCCTTTACCTTCTCTAATTTGTCCTTAACGAATGCTGGAAGGCCCACCCAATAGTGTTCCCCCACACATACTTTCTGCCCCCTCTTCGTCATGGGCGACTTTCAGATGGTTCCCGTTATTTCTCTATTTTTACTTAATAATCAGTTTTTTGTGGGGTGAGTTTCTTTCTCCTTGCCTCTAGTTCCTACCCCCCCCCCCCCATCCCCCCCCCCCCCCATCCCCCCCCCGTTCTCTTGTGGGTTTTTTTTTTTTTTTTTTTTGTTTTTGTGTCTGCACGGACCTTTTCATAGGACCCTCCCTCAGTCCCTTACTCTCCCCTTTGTTTTTGGCAACATCTTTTGTGGTGTTCGCACAACCCTCGTGCGGCCTTAGGGGACGTCCCTATTAAACTCGCTTTCATCACGGGGCCTTACCGCCCATCGCACAAGCTGACCCCTTTCCCCCCTTAAAATTTAGTACAGCCCTGTAATCAACGGTTTTCCTCCCCGTCCCGTGCCCCCCCCAAACAATTTTGGTTCTCCTTCTGGGGTCGATTTCCGTCTTTTTTTTTTTTTGGTCCCCCCGTACCCCCCCCCTTTTTCCGTCGCCAAGGGGGTTCGTGATTCAACTGATATAAAATCGGTTGTGTTCACCCCTGCTCCGGTTCCCCAGGGTCACCCTGAAGGGCCGCTTTTTTTTTCCCTCCCCCTGAAACCCCCTCTCCTCTTCATTGTTTTGACCGCAATCTACCTTTCTCTGGGGTGACCCCTCCCGACTGACACCCATTGATCAACAAGCCCCTTTTCAACCCGATTGCCACAACAGATCGCCCTGCGGAGTTTTCCCCCTCCAACGATTGAACTTTCCACCTTTTTTGGAGGCCCACCCGCTTTTGCAACAGCCCTTTTATGGCCCCCCCACTTTTTCACACAACACGATTGAACAGCCAAACCCACCGACTGCTTAGTTACGGAAAACCTATTTTTTTTCTTTTTCGAATTCCACCGGCATGCAAAGAAAAAACCGTTCCTTTTCCCGTTCCCCTTTTTTCCACGTTTTTCTTTGGGGCAGTCCCCCCTGTCCCTCCTAACAGACCGAATGGTTTTTTTTTCCCCCCCCTCGCCCTTTCGTTCATGTTTTACACTCCGTTTGTGTGCCCCACAGATCCCTTTTCCCCTTTCATGTTTTTGCCAATTCTGTTTTTGTACACCGCCAAACTCCAGTACTCTCCGGGCCAGCCCTTTCCCCCCCCGGTCCAGTTCCTCTCGATTTTTTTTCCCCGTCCCAGCGTTTTCCCCAAGTTCTCATCGCGGTGTGAGAGCAACGTCCCTCCTGTGAGACCCTCTAGACAGATCAACACCGTCTTTCCCCCCCACCCACGTTTTGTGCCATCTTCCTCCCTCTTTCAGATGCTTCTTTTGGGGAGAAGCTTTTCTCCCCAACATCTCCCCCAGTTCTCCCCATTCCCCCCCCCTTTTTTTGCCCCCCTCTCTTCACGCCCTTGGTTGCGGTTTTTTTCGCCCCCCCAGTTCCCTTTTCCCTCCTGCCCATTCCCATCTTCGCCTTCCTGCTGCGATCACCTTTCCATTTTTTCCCTACAAAAAGGTCATAGTTCTTTTTTGCCCCCCCCCCCAGCACCCCACAACCCCTGACTGGTCTGGAAAAAGGTTTCTTCTTCGTTTGCAGGAATTTCTTTCCTACCCCAACGTCCACGGTTTCCCCTGGTCCAACAGACATTTCTCCTTTTCACCTTTCGACTTGTGCCCCTCCCCAGTTTGGTACCAGTTCCTGAAACCAGCGTCTGCCTTCGTTGAATCTCATTTTTGTTCATTGTTAGTTCGGCACCCTGCGGTTTAGAAAATGTTTGTATGATGGGATCTCAAGTTTTCAGTGACCCAGTTTTTCCACTATCGAGTTACTGGGTGCTTCTTTTAGGACCTTTGTTTTAGTTTTTCCATTTGTTTTTTCCCCCCCCGGGCGGCGCTACTTTCTCCCCCATTCTCTTTTGTTTTTTTCTTCCTTTCGCAACCGTTTCTTTTAAGTCACTTTTGATACGTTCCCTCCCCTTTTTTCCCAGAACGAGTTCTTCTATCTTCCGTCGTTGGTCTCCCCTATCTATTTCGTTTGATTTTGGCACCAGATTCCACCCAACCTTACCGTCGTTCGGTGTTTATGTAGACCCCACTCCCCCTTCCCCACCGAACATCCCAAGCTGGCTTCCCCCTCCCCCCCCAGGATTTTTGGAGTACAGTTTTGTTTTTACTTCTTGCTATCCGAAGCGGACACGGTTTAAGATCCCCGCCAACTCCACACGACACCAGGATCTCCTTTCGTTCCCCGTCCCTCACGTTTCAGGCCCTTGCTTTTTCTTTTCCTGTTCGACCCTGCTTTCGTCATTTTTTCCTTTAAAAGTTCATTCCAAGTAAGGTGCTCCTCCCATTTCCGTCGGTTTCTTGCCTTGGCCCTGGCCCACACCCCCCCCTCCCCGGGTCTGTCCCGCTGCCATGAACCTTTTTGGGTACTGTTTTTTCTTGCCATGATAAACCGCCCTTTTTGCCTCGTTCTTCGTGAAAATTTTCCCCCCCCCTGTTGGACGCGTCGAGTTCCCCCCTTCTGTTTGTTGTTCGCGGTTCTTCCAGAAGAATCAGCCTACAGCTGGGTGGTGGTTCTTGCCCCCAACCATTTATTCCGGTTTCCCCCCTTTTTGTTATTTTCTTCCCTTTCCCCGTTTTTTCCCTTCGTCCACCTTGGCCGAGTTTTCCGTAGTTTTCACCCCTTGTGTTTTAGTACATCTTTTTCCCGTTCTTCTCCTTCCGTACCGGCCGTCGAAACCCCCGGTGTCGGTTCCCCTGACGGACTGCATCCCCGTGCCCTTTTCATACACAGAAGCCCTCCTCGTCAGGCCAACCCGCCCCCACCAGCCGTGAAGGTCACCCCATCACCTGCTTTTCCCAGATTCGAGACGACCCTAAAAGTATTTTTATTTTTTAATTCCACCTTTTTTTTGTTGTTTCCTCGAGTCATCCGTCTATGTTTCCTTTCCCTGTAGGTGATTTCCCCCTTTTAGTTTTTTGTCCCAGATAGCTTTCTTTTTCGTTAGAGTTTGATTCTCACTTGTTGCTGTTGGGTCCTCAGTTGACCCCCCCCCCCCCTTTTTTTGTTTTGCTGCATCTTTCTTTTTCTCTACCACTACCCATTTTTCCGCCTCCCGTTCAAGGTCCCCTCTCCCCCCCCACTGAAGTGCTCTTTCCCCTCTATCCCCAATTGTCGAATTCAAGTTCCTGGGACCTTGTTATGATGAACGTTTTTGAACTTGATCTTTTGGCCCCGTTTCACCGGAGCCCCCCAAGTCCCCCCTCCCCCCACTCCCCCCCCCCCCACGGGTTTTTTTTTTTCTGACTTTTAGACCGGTTCGCAAAACACCCCAGTTCCCATGACTCCCTGACGTTAGTACACCTTTCCCCAATCCCTGGAGCACCTGTCGTCCTTGACCCTTTTCCACCTTCACACCTTTCACGTCCCTTTTTTTTTGCTTGGGAACCCCGGGTAACAGACTTTCCGTGTTGTTTTGCCTTGAAGTCAATGTTTGCCCAAGCCCCCCGGGTTTTTTCCCCCAGCTGTTTCTTCCCAATTTCGGGTCTGCCTTGGATTCATATCCCCCCCCCCCTAATGAGTGCCCCCTTACACTGCTGGGACACGTTTTTTCGTTTTTACCCAGAGCCTTTTCGGTTTTCCGGCAGGAGATTTTTCCCTCGTGATAGTCTGATGATTTTGACCTTGTTTCACCATCATTTTTCTACAACCAAGGACCCCGGGGCGTGTTCCCCCTGCGCTGCTTAGGTGGATTTTTTTTGTTCACCTTTTTCCCCACAAAATCCTTTTTCAGTTGTCCCCACTCCCTGCAAACTACACCTCCTGGACTTCCCCCTACGACCTCTTCGATCCCCTCTTCCCCATCTGCGGGGTAAAAGTTTTTTTTTTCCTCACCAACCTCAGATGGGGATCACAGCAGGCCGCCCCCCTTCCCTCCCCTTGCCCCTGAAGGGCCAACCAAAATCCCTACATCCCATATTTTCCCCGTGGACGTTTCTTTTCCCTTTTCAGGAATTCCCCCTTTCCCACCACCCCTGGGCGCCAACACCCGCATTTTGCTATCTGTTGACCCCCCCTTCGAAGACCCCCCCCCCTGTAATGGCGAAGTTCGTTGAGAATCCACGTGGCTTGAACGTGTCTTTTTTTCCTTTTTTTGACCTTTCTGTTTTATCATGGCGGTTTCTTCCAGTCCCGTCCTGGCATTTTTATGGCTCCCCCTCCGTTTTGTCAGCCTCTTGTCCGACTTGTTGTTCCCCCCCTGGTTGGCGATCTTTTTTGCTTAGAACAATTTGATGCTCTCCCCGATTCCTCTTAGTGGTCCCTTTCTTACGTGGTGCGGCCGGTTTCATTAAACTTCGCCCCATTCCCCTTCCTTTGCGGTTTGGTTTTGTTTTTTCCTTTTGGTTTTCCCCCTGCTCCTGCGCTGGCTTGCTAGCGCATTCTTTTTAGGCTTCCGCCCTGTCGACTATTTTTCGCGGTTGTTTGGCCTTTTGGTCTGGGATGATGTGCTCGTCTACCCTTGCTTTTGATCATCTAGGACGTGTCCCTTCTGGCCCCCCCGACGTTCTGTTTTAGACACATTCCTCGGTTGATGCTGGATGGGGGTTCTTCCTTCCGTCCGTTTCCTGGGGAAGGACTTTTTCATTTTCTGATCCCACGAAACCTTTTCGTGGTGGGGGCTTTTGAAGTGTGCCCTCTGTAACTCCTGGTCATAGTGTTGAACGTGACCCTGGCCGACTTGGAGTTGGAGGCCTTTGTCTGCACTACACGACCAGTCTTTTGCCCCCCCCTTTTTTCGGGAAATTTTTGATTGCGGCTCCCCAGTGAAACCGTTCCCCCCCTACCCCCCCCCCCCCCCCCACATTTTCCTCAACACGGCTTTTTGGTGTTTTAACCCCTCCCCCCGGCTAACTCCTTGTTTTCTTTTGCATAGGTGTTTTTGATGTTGCAGTCCCCGGGTTATTTGTTCCCAACAATCGGGTTTCCCCCCTCCCATTACATGACAAACGTGTTGGTTTCTGGTTACCCCTTTGCCTCCCTTTTGCCCTCGTACGGGACAAGATGTTTCTCTTTTCTTTTTTTTTCGTTTTTTCCCCCGAACGTTCCCTCTTATTAAAATCCATTTTTAATAGAATCTTTGTAGCCTTTCAGTCGCCTTTTTCCTTTTTGGGGATTTTTTCCCCACCCCTTTTTGAGTATCACCTTTCGGTCTCTCGTGTTGTTTTTTTCCTTGGATAGCTGTTTTTCTGTGACCAACCCAAAACTCGCCGCCTTCAGGAGAAAGTTCTTTCCACCCATTGGGCCTGCATGTTCCTGTTCTTTTGTACCTTTCCCCTCCGCTTGGTCCTGTGGACGATTTTCGATTGGATTGAGGGCCCCATTTTACCCCCCTCTTGTCCCTTTTTTCTCGTGCTATAAAGGCCCCCTCTGTTGCGTGTCCACCAAATTTTGCCAAACCCACTAGGGTTAGCCGCGGTCTTCTCTGTTGTCCAGATCATGTTCTTTTCTCCTATCTTACCCCCCCCCCCTTTCAAGGGGGTTGTTGAGCGATCCTTCCCCCCTCCACCATAGTCCCCCCTCCGAAGTTTGCCTCTTGATCCTGGCCCCTTAGGATTATTAGGTGGTGCACCACCTGTTGGACCCCTCCCCCCCCCTCTTTGCGTGTGAGTGTATACCTGCTGGCACCTCTGAGACCCTCATTTGTGCCTCCCCCTTGCATTTCCCCCCGTTCTTGCCAGCAAGCGTACCTCCCCATTTTTATTTCCCTACAGGTCCCTCCAGGAGCCCAATCCTGCCCCTTTTTTGACAAACCAACGTTGATTTCCTTATGTGGACTGTTTTTCTCCCGTTGGTTTACCCCAACGTTCCCCACCCAAAGCGCCCCCATTACCCGAGCAACACTATAGACACCGCGGTTGATACTACGGTCCTTTTCCCAACCGAACCCCGAGGGCCGGACTTATCCCCCAATGCCCCTGCTCTGATGACTTTGCTCCAATGCCTGCCATTTTTGCCCTTTTCTCCCCCCCCGAAGATTTTTCCCCCCCAGCAATCAAGAAAGTGAGGGCCGACTTCTTTCCCCCTTTGGGTGCGGTGCTCGGAATCTGTGTCTACAGCAACGCTGGGGTTGGGTTTAATTTTCGGTCAACCCGCATTGTTCCAAAGTTCTTTTTGTATCCCGTTCACCCCCCCCCCCCCCCCCGTTTACTTCCCCTGCCCACGGCGTTCTCCTTTTTTTCTTTCGGTCCAACTTTCTTGTTTGTTACTGGTATGATGGGTTCCCCAGTTCCCCCCTTCGGTTTTCAAACCAGCCCACCCCACCCTTCCTCCGATCGTGGGCGCTTTGTTCGTCCTCCTCCCTTTTCCGTCCCCGCCGCGGGGGCTCTTGTAACCCCAAAACAATTTGACGTTTATTCCCCCCCAAATTGCTGTGCCTCCCGCCCCCCCCCCCCCCATTTTTTTTACGCCCCCCCCCTCCCACGTGGCCCTCCACCCCCTAGTGTCCCCCCCTATCCCCTCCCACCAAAGGTAAGTCCCCCCCCCGCACTTACCGCACCCCCACACAATGTCCTCCATTGTCACTCCTCAGGCAGTCTTCGCTGTCTCCAGAGCCCCCCCCAGTGACAGGTCAAAACGTTCCATCTCTGGATCCCATCAACGCTCCCCCCCCCCCCCCCCCACCCCCCATCCCCCCCACTTTGTCTCGAGACCCCCGTTGCGGGTGTGCACAACGGGCGTCATTTCTCCCTAATGATCTGATACCCATATGATCCCCCCCCTGCTTTCTAGCCGCCCCAGTCCCCCCCATGTCCCCCAGGTGGCCAAACCGAACACAGCCATACCCCCCGTTTTCACATTTTTTGATGGTTTCTTATGACCAAAACCCTTTCAGCCCAGACCCTCACCAGGTCGCCCTTCTGCTGTTGCACTGCGTCTTGTCCCTTCCATTAACCACCTCCCGTTCTGCACCCCCCCACCCCCCTCCCCACCTGACTTCTCCACTTTCCACAGTAGCGTTCAGGGGACCCATTTCTTAATTTTCGTTCATGGTTTTCTTTTTGGACCGCCATTTTTCCCGACTCCCCCCGCCACCCCATGCCGAATGCCCCCACCCGTTTCCTTTTTTTTGGTATCAAGTTTACACCCTCTTCCTCGACCCCCCTCTTGTTTCTTCTGAAGTTACTTCCCGCGCCACACACCCCCCCCCCCCTCAGTTGTCCCTGGGTTTTTTCCGTCCCGCAACACCGTACATAATTTCTTTGGGGACCCATCTTACCACTTTTTGTTAAACTTTTTTTTTTTATGCCGTTTCCTTGGGAAGTGGTGTTCCCTGATGACACGTGGGGAGTGCTTGTCGGGATGAATTATCCTATAGGGTGTTATTACGCCTCCCACACAAGGTACAACCTCCCTCCCCCTCCCACTTATCCCACCCCCTTTTCCCGGGTCCCGACAGGTCCCCCCCCCCCCCCCCCCCCCCCCCCCCCCCCCCCCCCACCCCCCCCCCCCCCCCCCCCCCCCCCCCCCCCCCCCCCCCCCCCCCCCCCCCCCCCCCCCCCCTCCCCCACGCCCTTCCTGCTTTTTCGTCGTCTGTTTGTCTTTCTTTGATTTGAAAAACCAGACGACAAAAAATATGTTTGGTTTGTTTTCATGACCCCCATCCAATAACCCCCTCATTACAAGAAGTTTCACTCAATAAAGTGTTTTCCCCTCTGTCTGGTTTGACTCGGGCTCTTTTCATCAGAGACATGGTTGCTCACTCCGCCCCACAGATGGCACTCCCCCCCCTCCCCAACAGCACTTTTGGCCTTTCCTTCGGACACCTCTTTTGTTTTTTTTACGCCTTTATCGGCCCGAGTGACCCCACCGCCCAACCCGGTTCACCCTTCCTCCCTTTTTCGTCAGCTTTCCCTTCTGGACTTCTTGCGATCCCTTTCCAGGAATTACCCAACACACCCCCCCACGTCCCAGTATTCCCACCTGTTGGGGTCCCCGCCATCCCCCCCCTGTCTTAGTGTGGCTTTGATCCTTGATACCATTTTTTTTTTTGCTTTAAATTTCTGAGACCACCGCCTCCTCCCTGCGTCTGGGGACACTTGTTCGACCTTCCACGTCACACTTGAGTTTCCCCCCGTTCTAGGACTTCGCCTGGCTCAGCAATCATGGTCTTTTTGTCCCTGTGTGAAGTGTTTCACGCGGTCCCCGGCCCCCCCCCCCCCCCCCCCCCGTCCCGCCGCTATTAACCTCTTTTTTTCCCCCCCCCCTTTTGACCTTCCAAACGCGCACTCAGGCCCCCCCCCCCGCCCTCCTCCTTTTCCTTGATCTCTTTGTGGGATAGGTTTCCCTTCACACGTGTTCTTTTCCTCCTGGTCCGGGTTTTGGCTTTTACGGTTTGCCTTATCTTGAACCCTTTTCCAGTTTTTCCCGGACTTCCAATTGGGGAACTTCTGTTTTTTAAACACCTCTTTCCCCCTCCATTTAGGAACGAACCCGCCACCCCGTGCCCCCCCCCCACAACCCGACACTTTCCCCGGGTGCCCCCCCCCCCGCCCCCCATTGGAAAACGCCCACCTGACGTCGCCTACACACAGATCCTGCTCCTCTCCTGGGCAGCACCCCTTCCGGCACGTTTTTTTTGTTTTTTTGCTGAGTACTTTTTTCTTTTTTATTTTTCGGTGCTTGTCCCTCTTTTTTAGTTGACATTTCCTTTCATCCCCCCCTCCTCGGGTTTTCTTCTCGTTGTTTTCTTTTTTGTTTTTATTGCGCGGCTCTGCACCCCCCCCCCCCCTCAGCCTTTCCCCCAGTTCAACGTCCCACCGCTCTCACTCCAACCGTTCTTGATCCTCTGACCCTTTCACCGTAGTTTCTTCCGACCAAGGTCCGATTAAGGACGCCCTCTGTTAGGTGTCTTCTTTTACCAGTTGCCCCCCCTTTTTGAGCACCTCTGCCCGTGAAAAGGAGCCACCCCGGGGTCCCCCTTCCCCCCACATCACCAACGTCCACCACTCCTATGTACTGCGGTCACATCACCCGCCCCCCAAACACCCCAATTTTTTTTTTTTCCCCATGATTCCCATACCGCTTTCCTTGACCGTCCCGGGTCCTTCCCGTTTTTCATCTGCCACCTCCTGTTGTACTGGACCCCCCCGCCCTGTTTTCTACCGTCAGCCACCGAGCAAGGTTTTCGTTTGTTCCCCCGGGTAGCAGACCTCAATCGTTTGGCGGTTTTTTTCACCTTTCATCCCCCCCTGTCCAAGACCCGCAAAGTTTACACAACTTCCAGGATCTTTTTGATTTTTCTTGAATTAAGTTTGTACATCTCTCCGGTCGACAAGCCCTTCCCTTGCCCACCGCGTTTCTTCACTTGTCTCGAGCCCCCCCAACCTGGAGTTTGTGTGCTTCTGCAGGTTTTTCTTTTCTCTTTAGGTCTCGTCTTGATCGTCCAGATGGTTCCCCCTCACGTCCCCCTCAGCCCCCTTTTCCCTGGTGGCAAGCGCTTCTTTGTCGGTGCACTTCTCTTCTTTGTTTTTTTGTCCAATCAACCCCCCCCCCAACTTTCCTGTTCGCTTCAACCCTTTTTTAAGTTCCCCCACTCTCAGGAACTACCTTCGCCAAACGCTCTCTCCCCTTCCTGACCTTTTACCATTTTTTGCGCCGTGCCACCAAACAGATTTTTCGGGTTTCTCCCCCTTGATTCCGAACCTTCCGCACTTGTTGCGGCGGGGCCAACCCCCCCCTCCAACCCCTTTTTACAAAGACTTCCACTCTGTGTTTATGTCGGACATGAGTCTGACCAGCGGACACATTGTGGTCTCCCCCCCGCTTTTTTTTCTCTGACATAATTCCGCCCAGACCTTTTTGGAAGTTGAGTTTATCTCCAACCTTTCTGCAGAAACCCTTTTTTTCTTTTGGTACTTCGGACGTCCATGGATAATTGTTGCTGTCATTTCCCCATTTTCCTCTGCGTCCAGCTTTGCCGGACCGTTGCGCTTTTGGTTCCCCGTTTGTTGCCCGGTTTTTTTTGGCGATCCTTCGTATTTTTTTTTCCTTACCTTCAGGTTTGCTTCTCCAGTGACGCCTTCGTCTGGTTGTTCGTAGTGCTTCCGGGTTACCCCCCACAACACCCCCCCCCACCAAACACCCCCACCCCACCACACCCCCCCCCCACCCCCGGTTTTCCCACCCCCAACGTGAAGGTTAACCCTCTTGGTTTCGGCTGCTTTGGGCCCCCGTGGGGCAATGGATATTTATTGCTCAGATTTTTTGGACCGCTCACTCACGCTTTTCAGAGTGATGCCGTTTGTTTGCTCCGACTGGGCTGTTTTTTATCTTGTCTAAATCTAGTGTTCTCCTCATGATTGCTTGGAGTTTTTGACTTTCTGTGCTTCCCCTGGCGATTTTTTCCCCGGTGTCTTGGAGGAACTTGCGGGAGGTAATTGGCGGGTAAGGTTCCTTTTTTTTTTTGATTTTCTCAAAGCCTTTCTTTCCTTTATGGAGCTGTCCCGGTACTTTCCTTTCTTTCTCCCTTATTTTCTCCCGGTTGACCTCGCCGACGGAGTTTCCTTTATTCCTGTGTTACCCTTCCCAGACCGCTGCCAGGACTTTCCTGGTTCATGCCTTTTTTGATTTTTTTTTTGTCCCTTTTCTGGTGACGCCAGGGCGTTCCTTTCCAAAGATTTGGGAACTACTCTCTGGGTTTTTTTGGGTTTTCCTTTGAATCATTTGGGTACTTGACGTTAAAAGGGCTTTCAATCGTCTTTTGTTGTAATGTTCCAATGGACCCACCCGCGTGGCTGGCGCCTTTCGTCTTCCTCCTGTTCCCCCCCCTATTTCCACGGCTTCTGGTTTTGATATTGTTGAATCGTTCGTGTGTCTCCCACTTCCTGAACTGTTAGGCAGTTACATTTTCACCTCCCCATTGTGTCGGTAGTCAGTCTTTTTTTTTTATTCTGTTGGTCTTGGTCCCCTATTCTAACGCGGTGTCGTGATCGTGTTTTCGGATTGCCGTCGGTTTTTTTTTTAGTACCCCCCCCCCCCCCCTTTTTTTCTCCTAAAACTAGTTGAAAGGACTTTTCCACATTGGTGATTTTTAGCTGAGCCTTTTTCGGGGTCCCCCACCTTGGTTGACCTTCACTGGTCTTTTTTCCGCTTGCGCTTGTCCCACTGGGGGGCATTCCAGATGATGATAGAGTTCCCTCTGCTTCCTTTTTTTCCTGCATGCAGGTTGTTGAGTTTACCATTTAGGGCCCAACCCTATACGGGTGATTCCCCCCCTTTTTGACCTTGGCTGGGCGATAGGAGGTAGTTTCCTCCTTTTTTTTTTCCTATCATCGTTTTTTTTTTTGTTTGTTGAGCCCTGTTTGCGTCGCTCCTTCTACGCCCAGTCGCGCCCTTGACGCGCCACGTTAATTTTTTTTTCAATTCTTGTTTTTTCCCCCTTAAATGAGTCCGTAGATTTAATGGTCCTTCCACCCCAAACGTCCAACTCGTCACCCATTTTTTTGGTGTGACTGAACCCACTCCCCCTTTCTTCCGTCGCAATGTTTTTTTCCCCCCCATAAATTTTTTTTAGAACCTTCCGCAACCTTCTCCTTGCTCCTTCTTCCCATTGGACCTTGGCATTATGATTTTTTTTTTTTTAGGGCTGTTTTTTTGTGTCCAACGACCACCTCCCGGTTCGCCCAGTAGTCTTTTTCCCCCCCCCATCCACCAAAGCGGCAGTCCTTTCCTTTTGTACCCTTCACAGATTCCGAACTTCGGGTCCCGACCAACCCCCCTTAGACGGCTTCGGGTTTGGTTTCCTGCCTGCTCAAGTCCTACTTTAGGCCCACCAGAATTTTTTTCCCCACTCCAATTTTTCCCCCCCCCCTCCCCCCCTTTGTCATCTTCTTTGAAACGTAGCTCTGTGAACGAGTTTGCGCCATTTTCTTCCCCCCACCCCCTCCAGTTTTCCTTTTATCATGGCCGGGACACCCTAAGCCTTTTTAAAACAAGCTTTTTTTGTTAGAAACCCCTGTCAAAATCACCCGATTGTTGACCTGTTACCAACCCATCTCTCTTTTGTTTACTGTCCCACATTACGTGGCTTGACTTTGTGCCAGTGAAAATGCCCCTACCCCACCCCCCCCAGATTTCGATTGGACCTTCTGGTTTACTTTTTTCACCAGATAAACTCACTCCAGGACCTTTTAAACGCTCAGTACGTACTTTGCTTCCCCCCCCCAATTTAACTTCCTTTACCCCACGCTTCCTCAATCCCCAATTTGTTTCTATACCTACCCCCCCCTTTCAAGGTTTTACCCTAATTTTACGTCAGTCCCCCCCCCTGGAATCCCTCCTTTGCCCCCCCCATGATTTTCTCTGCCGCAGTAACAGTGCCCTGCCCAACGTTCATGTGCTTGCTTGTTCAGATTCGTGTTTCTGCCCTGATCTTTTTTTTTTTTTTGTCATACCAGATTGAGAACACCCCCCTTGCTCCATTTTCTTTTACCCTGATGAGTGGATATCGTTCTCCCTTTCCGTTGACCTGCCATTCAGTTGTATTCCTGTCCCCCCCGTGTAAAAACTTCCTTTTTTTTTTTCTCTACCCCCAAATCGGAACCCCCCTTTTTTTTTGAGCGGTTCTTTTATGACAAACCCCCTTCCCTTCCTAACGACCCTAACCTTCCCCTAGACTCGTCTGATGGGCATTTTTTCCCCCCCTGTGCAAGTCTGGCCCTTGCCCTCTTTTATTTTTTTTAACCGATCTTTAGTCCCAACTCAACTGACTTTTTCCCAAACGTGCGTTTTTCCACAACTTTCGCTGCCCTTGACCATCTTTTTTTAACTTTAACTTCCGTCCACGTTTTACACCACCGATGATTCTGAACATCTCCCCCTTTCATTTTTGACGAACGTTCAGGCCGTGGATCCCCCCAGCAACCTCTTATTTCCGCTTTTACCCCTGTGCCAGATTTTTTTTGTTCAGATCCCCCTTCGTTGTTCGCAAAAGGGTTGAACTGCTTTCCGTTACCCCAATCTTCCCAGAAGTCCCCACGAGTGCCGTCCTTGCTTTCGGCCCTTGTTTCCCCTTTCCTTTGAACAGTGCTTCCCTGTTTGGTTATGACATTAAGCTCTTTTTTGTTTGGGCCTTCTCCCCACACCTTCAATTCCTCATTCCTCCTCCATGATTCCTCGTGTAAGAGTGTCGTGTTTTCTCCCCTTTTTTCTTCGTGATTTGGAAAAGTTTGGAGAACTTTAGTTTGTTGGCTCAGCCCCGGACCCGCCCCCCCTGTGACCTCCTCCTAGTTTCTAAGTCCCTTTGTCGTTTTTTCCCATGTTGATTGGTTTGACCTCGTTTTAGTCTAATACCCTGTTTCCAGCCCTCAAGGTCTCCAGTCTCCCTGCACTGCAGGACACCAAATTTGCTTTTCATTCTCCGTGACATTTGCCCAGGTCCCCGCCCAATGGGTCGTTCTAGTCTCCGACGTCCCACATAACTCGGTTCGCCCTTCTTTTTGTGGCACATTTCGTTTTGGTCTTTTCCCTGGGTCCCGTTCCCCCAACCCCATGAAACTTTCATGGCGGGACCCATGTTTTTGTCCCCCCCAAACCTGCTTTTTTTTCCCCGTATTTTTCGCCCGATTTTTTCCACTCTGTGGAATCATTTTCCGAGTTTAAGACCGGCGTGGACGTTCATTTTCCCTTAGGTGAGTTTTCCTCTGACCACTGCACCTTTTTTTCACAGCATTTTCCGAGTGGTTTTCAGGACAAATTTGGCCCTCCCCGGTTTCCCCTTCTCTGTTTTGAATCAAGAGTTTCCACTCACGACCCCCCTTGAGGGGGGAGTTCCCCCTTTTTTCTTTTCTTGACTTCATGTTCCTTTCTTCTGTAATTTCGCCAAAGTGTTGCCGTTGGGCCCTACATTGGGTTCATTTCTAACTCGAACCCTTTTTCTTTTTCTACGACCCTCCCCGTTTCATTCCCCCCTTTGAAAAAGTCCGGCTCCTCCCCCCCCCCTCCACCCTTTCCCCCACCAGCCGCCTGAAAGTCAATTCCCCTCTTTTGCACCCTAGTCCCCCCTAACCTAAGAACATTTTAATGTGAATCTCCTTTTTTTACCCCCCCTCTCCCAATTGTATGGTGTTTTCCCCCCTTCCCTGTATGTTTTTTTCTTCCTATTAATTTGTTGTGATGTGATGTAATTTTCATCGGCTTTTCTTCTTGTGTTTTCGATTCCATGAGAAGGCTTTTCGGGGTTCAGGCGTGCCACATTCTTCAGTCCCCGCCGAACGACACGCTTTCTGAAAAGGTCTCAATGGCTCCCCCCCATACGTTCGTTTTTATCCCACGGATGGTTGCCGATCCCGTTACCGAATAGTGCCCGGTTTGTCCCCGGACACGTTGGAAAAACTTCTGTTTTTTTATACCCCGAGGACCCTTTGTCCTCCCCCCCCAAAAACGGTTGACCCCCCCACCCCTTTTTTCCCCCGCGTTTTTTGATTTTCTTTATTAAGTTGCCCTTCGCACCCCCCCACTTTCTTTGGGCACCATGAACCGTTTCCTGTTTGGCCCCTTCCGTTTCATTTTTTTCCCCGTATATTGAAGGAAAAGATGTGATTTGTGAATCCAAAATTTTGACAACGAAAGTTTTGGCTGCCCCTGGTTCTCCCGACCTCTTGTTGTCCCTTTGCCCCTCCCTTTTGCCCACCGGAACACAACGTGCCCCCCACCAATCTTGCAAGAGTTCTGCCTTGCATTGCCTGCCCGTTAGACTGCGACACCGGGAGGACCTTTTCCCCTGTTTTTGCTTAACCTGCACCGTAGAATTGTTTTGTTTGGCATGTGCTGGCGCTTTTGAGGCCTGTTCGCTGCTATGTCTCGGAACAAGTTGGGTTCGGACCTGTTTAACGGTGCTTTCCACGCGTTTTTTTGTCATGGTCGGTGTCTATCCACACAACCTCCATTTTCTTGTCTGTCCCATCACCTCCCTCCCCACCTACGTAAGCCTTACGGCCCTGTCGGCCCTCCTTCTGACTACACTTTGTCCCTTCACCCTTTTTTGCGTCCGCCACCCCACCCCCTCTCTGGTGTGACCTCCTGGGGCCCGTCACCGGCACGTTCCTCTTTTTGGTCCCCAACCCCATCGAAAAGGCCGCAACAGCAACTTCTTTTCCCGTCGTGGCGTCACGCCTGCCGGACCCACACCTTCTCCAACGATTGTCTTTACCCCAATCCAACCCTTTCTCCTTCCCACTGAATCCTCCCAGGAGTTTGCTTTGATAAATTGACTGAACGTTGGCGTTTGCCTCTAGAAGTTGAATTTTCTAATTTCTGGCTGGACCCGTGACGAATGTCCTTTCCCATCTGTCTTCAATAGTTCCTTGTTGCTGTCCTTTTCCTATCATGTTGGCTTGTTTTTTCTATTTTCATTTTTTTTTTTCTTTTCCCACCCTCCTTTGATGAGAAGCAGAGTAGATATGTTTGGAGTGGAGTAGGGCGTCATTTTTTCATACCCAATACCATGGCCGAGTGGTTGCTTCTTGTTTTTTGTTCCCCCTGGATTTAGTTTGCGTTAAGAGGATGCTATGATCAGCATCAGCGTGCTTCCCTGCGACTTTTTTTGTGATTCTCTTTGATGGCTTGCGTTGTGCTCAACCTTCGGCTGTTGATTCCCTCATCGATTCTTCTTCCCTTTTGTTTTTTGCTTTTTTTGAAGAGGTGTCCTTTGATTTGATGTGTTCTGTTTTTCTGAGGTATGCTTTTGGCTTTTTCCCCTTTTTTTTTAGTAATTTTTCTTGGTGAACTGTAATGTTGTCTTTAACACACTCCCCCTTTCATCTCCTTTTTTTCTTAGAGTGCAGATTACATTGCATTCTTGTCCCCACGATGGAGATTTGTTACTCCCTCCAGCAGCATTTTTTCTGTTCTTCTTGTGAAAAAGTAAATGTGAAGTTTCACGGCGTGCTCGTGTTTCGATGTCTTGCGGCTTTCTCCGTCCGACCCTTCCATCCCATTCTTTTTGTCCGTCACCAACTTTTTTTCTACTCGGTGGTGCTCTGTTTAATTTTTGCTGTTTTTTGCTTTTACGGTGCTTGGTTAAAACCGTGCTTGGTTTGCCGCCCGCACCTTGTTGACCCTGTTTAAAAAATTTTTTTGGTAGCAACATTTTTCACGCTCTTTTTCACGCGTTGACCTCCTCCCCTTTTTTTCTTGATTGTTTATTCTTAAAGAGGAAGTTTTAGCGGCGTCAAGCCCCGTCATCGATCCTTGTTACTGTCGTTTGAAGTTTTTGCCCCGGTTTGGGTTTTTTCCAACGGACCTTTGAGAAACGCGGTTTTTCGATAGTGTTTCTCTCCAGGTGGATGGTGCTTTGCCAACACCCCACCCGTAGTGTTTTAACCACATTAGAGCCCTGCCGCCCACCTTGGTGATTCTCCGATCTCCAGTTTTAGTTACGCCGTTCTTTCCGAATGGTTGTTCGTTCTGTGTATTTCTTTCCTTTGATTTTTACCGTTCCTGATAGACGTTTTCCGCGCTTTCCTTTTTCCCTACAAGAACCCTCAGTTTTTCTGGGCCAACATTTTTTTTTTTTTGTCCCCCCAGGGGCGCGACTTCCCGGTCTTTGGGTCGCTAGGGAGGTCGCACTTTTTTCTTTTTTGGCATCCCCTTTACCCGTTTTTTGTTTGGGGTTGCTGACCTCCCCTTTCGCCTCGTGACTGCAGCAGTCCCCTCCTCTTTTGGTCGGCACCTATAGCGACAAACCTTTGTTAAGCCTTCGCCCCCCCCCTCCACCCTTCTTCCGCGCTTTTTTTGTTGTAACTCCTTTGGTCTTTTCCAAAAACAAATTGTTTGAGGTCTTGAGTTTGCCCCTGAGGCCCACGGTCTATTTTTTTCAGCATCTTCAGTTGACCGCATCGGTCCCGTCCCCCCCACTGCTTCCCCACCGTTCGTCGCTTTTACCTTCAGCCCCCTGTCGGCTCGTCGTTGCCCCAATTGTTGCTCCTTTTGCGTTGCGCGCCTTTCGTTTTTCGACCTTTTTTGTCACGACACCCTGCTCCCAAAGTTCCTTTGAGACCCATATCTCCCCCCTCCCCTGGGATTTAACCGGGTAATGGTTTTCCCATTTAACACCTTTTGCTCCCTATTAGCCGAGCCCCCCCAACCCTTTCCCAAGATACGTAGACCTTTTTTTCCCTTGGGGCGATAAGGTCGTTTATCCACTCTATTGTTTCCCCCCCCGCACCAACGTAAACAGGGCCCCGCGTTCATTCGATTTCCCCCACTGCGGTACTTTGGTGCCTCGATATTTGTTTGATTTCACACGCTGGGTGTTTAATTCTGTTTCAGGGCGTCCACCCCCATGTTTCAAGATTGGCAAACAACCTTAGGTGTCAAGTACCCCAACCCAATTCCCCCACCTGATGGCCACGACAAACCCCCACTATGACTTCTGTTTTCCGGCCTTACACCATCCGTGTGCGTGACGATTTTCCCCTTCCCCAGGTCATCACCCCAGACCCCCCAGGCTTTTCCGTGACTGCTTCTCGCGCGTTCGGTTTGGAAAGGACCTCCCTTCCCTTCCCCCTTCCCACAGACGTATCTTGCGCTTTGGTTTTCCACCCTACGCCCAGGTGCAGATGTAACCCCCTTGGTAACGCGTGGGGCCACCACCCCACTTGCCTCTGCGGGTCCCCCCTTTCCAAACTTTCTTGGTGGCTGTATAACCCAGACAACAGTCCCGCCCGGGCACTCCTTTTTCTTAACGAGTTCCTA
>Ga0179591_1298900_pt1 | contig 23294 bp, 11 predicted proteins | sample CZOMad2_1_08_16f_FD_182891 | JGI IMG/M metagenome (GOLD analysis project Ga0179591, IMG submission 182891) | Vadose zone soil fungal communities from Angelo Coast Range Reserve, California, USA - CZOMad2_1_08_16fungal (PacBio error correction) | ecosystem: Environmental > Terrestrial > Soil >... | reverse complement strand
CGTCGACCCATTTTCGGTTTTCAGCTCGCAGCTCCATTCCACCCCCTTTCCTTTTTTGCCTTCCTTGCTCTATCCTCAGCCGCTGACAGTGACCTACATTGACTCGTCCTCCGAATTTTTTATTTCCCTCCCTCGGTGGAAAGCTGGCGATTTGTGAATCTTTTCCGAACACCGTCCCTTTCCTCTCTTTTGTTGGACCCCGTTTCTTTCGTATTACACGTTCTTGGATGGGAGCAGGCCCCTTCTCCTTTCTCGGGAACCTGAAGGATTGTCTAGTGGCCCCCCCACATCTCCTTCCCTCTGTGCTTGGACTTGGTAAGCTGGTTTAGAGTCCGAACTTTTTCCCTTCTGTTCGGCCTCGACTTTTTTTTAGATTCAGGCGGAAGGATCGCGTCCCCAACCCGTTACGTCCTCCCTAAGACATTCCGGACGAGTTCTTAGATCCCTACAACGCGGACTGAGGAGGATGTACGAGGCTTTATGCCTCCCCTTTCCTTTTTTTTTCTTTCCTTCCATTGCTTTCCGATCTAGAGCATGTGGCCCGTTGATCTGCCTTCATGAGACTTTCTTGTCATAAAACGACACAGCCCCACGTTTTCTTCTCCTTGTTTTCATCATTCTTTCCCATGGAGGTTTCTCCCCTGTTGAAGTTTAGTTCTGATGTTCCATCGTGATCGATTTGTCTGTTGTCCCTCCCCCCCCCTGAATGTATAAACCCGGAGGTTGATGTTTTTGAGTTCCTGCCAGTCAGCACCTCTGGACATTCATTTTTTATCCATAGAGTGTTTTTTTGCGCCCCCAAGTCGATGTTCGACTTCAGTCCTTGACCCCTCCCCCCCCATCTTGGCCATTTCTGTCTCCGGGTTTCTTTCACACCTGAGTCACGGTTCGCTCCTTTCCTTTTTATCGGGGTGCGGACGACCGCCTCAGGATTTTATCTCTTGGTGTGGTTAAGTCGTATTTTTCTCTCTCCGTCCAATGCCGATGCCGAGGTCCCCCGAGCTTTTTTCCTTGCAGGGCGAGCCCAATCTTGGAACCGCCGTGCCGGCGGCTTACTCAGTCCTTTAGCCTCGCAATCGAATAGGTTTTTTTCTGGTTTTCATCCCCTCCTTCCCTGCCTGCCAGCATGCCTCCCCATCGCATTTCAAATTTGCCTTTCCTCTCTCTTCATTTCCTTTCTTTCCCCCTCGCCCTCAATTGGTAGCTACTCCAAGTATTGAAATGCCACCTTTAACATCAGACCCTTCTCGCCCGCCTTCGATCATTTTTGACTCCTCTCCCCCTTTTTTCTCAGCCATACCTCAACTAGGGAAGGTTGCGCTTCACTGGGAGGCTGTCATCACTCCAGCGAGGCTCAGGGTCTGAGTTCCCCCCCCCCCGATGCTCTCCCGGCCCCTTTTGGCGCTGGTCTCTTTTGGCGAAGTTGTCAAAGATCCCCGCTTCTCCCTGGTGTTCCCCTCTCTCCTCCACCTTGTTAACTGGGGAGTTGTGGACGGTGGCATCTTGCTCTCTTCGCTCTTTCCCTATGATAGAAGTTACTCACAGCCCCCCCCGGCCGCGACAGGGCTAATGGACAGCGGCAGGCGGCGCCCCCCCCTTTTCCCTAATGCTCATGAGCAAAAATCTTAGAATCATTCTTGATACGCCCCCATTTCCCACGACCCCCTTCGCGTCCGGGGCGAGATGACGATGGTTAGAGAGGGTTTTATTCCCCGCCTTTGGGTGACTTGAATTGAAACGCCCCCTCTTTCCCCAAGCTTTCTCCCCTAATCCGGACCCCGTTCCGGCGTTCTTGAAAGTCGTCTGGCCTTTTTACTTATCTTCTCGAAGACGTACCTAAGTGCGGTGTCCTCGACCTGCATAGGTGTAGTTTTGCCCACCTTGAAGCAATTTTCGTAGTCCCGTCATTGGAAGTCCGTCTCTCCCTAAGGAAAGGGTTTTTAGTTCTCCCTTTGATTGTCTTCCCCCCCCAGGGCTACACCATCGGTACTTCTTCGCCCCCCCTTCCCTTTTCCCCGCTTGCCTTCCTTTGCGGGGTCTTCCACCGCAGGCAATTCACCTCGCTCCGGCTTTTAATTAAACATTTTCTTCTACCCGACCTTCCTTGGGTTTTTCATCTCCAAATTGTGTCTTCGACAGTGAGACGCTTACGTATCCCCTTTCGTACTGTTCTTTGTCCCCCCCCTGATGTACAGGAGTAGTCCATTTAGCCCCTGACTCTTCTCTTTAGATCTTTGTTTTTGACGGTTGGGGTTTTTTTCGATGTGCGTTTCCGGGCCCCCTTTCCGTTGGATTTCTTTTTCTGTGCATCAATAGGACTAAGAGACCAAACCTTTGTCCCGCTCCTTTTGCTCCGCGCATTGTCCCTACTTGCCCCGTCCTCTCCCCCCCTTGCCCAGATGGAGGCTCTCTTCTTCAGGTATGCCTTGGTTCTGATCAAATCCGCGGCACCCCCAGGCTCAAACGCCGTCGTCTGGTTCGTAGGGTCGATTCTTGACCACTTAGTCCTCTTGTCCACCTTCGGCTGGGCCTTGCTCAAGACTTTCCCGTTTCTAATCCTCCTTTGCTCCCTTCGCGCTCGTTTCTTCAAGCAAAGGAGATGTTTTGCCAGTTCGCCAGTCGTGACTTTTAGTTCAGAGGTCGCCGGTTTTTAAAGAGCGAGGACCCCCCTCCTTTCCAGCTTCCTTCATGTGATAGTGTTTTTAGTTTTTTACGGTCACTCCTTGTCCTCGCAGAAGAAGACCCCCAATAGCAGACGGTCCCTCGCTGTTGGTTTTCCTCTATCAACAAAGAAAGTTTGTTTTATCGAGACTTTACCCCCCCAGCCACAAGCTAGGGTGGGTTTTTTGTTATCTTTCTGCTTCCTAATGCAAATTCAGGGACCTTCCCCTCCCCCCCCTCTCCCAACGAGTTTAAAATTATTCCCCTTTTTTTCCCGTGGCCCCTCCCCCCTTCCCTGACTCCCATGCCGCGACTTCAGGCTCTCCCTCTTTCCAAGTAAAAGATACCGGGAACGATATCAACGCTCATCTCTTTCTCTCGTGCCACCCTTTCATCGGTATGTCCACATTAGCAGTCTGAACCTGAGACTCCGGAATCCCGGATCGGGACCCCGAGCAACACGTTCCCTCCAAGTTCCTTCCCTCCTCAATCCTCTCAAATATTCAGGCTGTCTGACATGTGTTTTCTTCTATGACGCCCTCTCCCCCTTCTATACGAGAAACCTTGGTGTTCCTTTCCCCCCCCCCCCCGGCCTCTTTCCTTAGCCTTTCCGGCTTTCTCCTGCCCTTAGATTAGTCCTTTCCACCTAATCTTACGCCGTGTGTTTCACTCTTATTTTTCTTCCGGTTTTTGACATGCCCTCTGACAGCCGAGTCGATGCCTTCCGACCTCCCCCCCCCCCTCCCCTCGGGCTGCAGATCATATGGACCGGAAGGACCAGCAAAGCACAGATTTCTCTTCCTAGTCGTTGTTCCCCAACTTCTGACGTCCTCTACACTGCTCCTTTCCGTCTCCTCTTTATTTACTGTCCCCCCCCTCCCTCCTCTTTTCAGGAAGGTTTAAGGACTTGACTTTTTTTTGATAATGTCCGCGCTTTTATTGCGCTTTCCCCGCACCCTTTCCATGCCCGCCGTCCTTTTTCCTTTTGTCTCCCCATTTTCCTTTTCCCCTGTGATCTCCCGGCTGCTTTTCGCGCCCCTTGACCGTCTACAACGCCACAAACACTCTTGGCTTTTTTCCCTCGACCCTTCCGTTCCCCCCCGGGGATTCCATCAATTATATTGGTTTCCGTTTCACCGCTCTTCTGTTCTTCATGTGACTTTGCTCGCTTTCCTAAAGACTGCCGCAACCTTCCTGGTCCGCGGGTCGCCTCCCCCCCTTCCCAGCTTTCTCAAGCTCTGAGAGAGTAGACTGGGCTAAAGCAACTCAATGATCTTCGACCTCACTCCCTTCTACTCCCCAGCCCTGGGCGTAATCCTCCATCAGGTTACGCTCCTGGGTCTTTTTGCCCCTTTTACTTCACATCCCTTCTGCTTCAGTGCGGGATCTGAGTTTCATTCTCCAATGACCTCCCTTTGTCCCTTCTGACCCATGGTCGCTCCTTTGGACACCCGAACTCTTTCTTCTTCCTTCGATCAGATCGGCCTATGAAAAGAATTCAACCGAAACAGCCCGTTTCCCTTTCGTTGGCGAAAACCTGTCTATTTCCCTCTGTTTAGATGAGCCCCCCCCTGCCTAGAACGTCGAGGTTTTCCCCTCCCGCAGCCTGAGTTGTCCTCGCAGCTGGTTTCACTCCCAGTCCCTCGCCTCGCCTTGATCTCTCCAGGACTTACCCCTCAGAGGAATCGGACAAAAGATTAAGCTTGGATATTCTCTCTCAACTGTTTTTTCGGCCCTGACCCCCACTCGTCCTTCTTGTGAGCTTCTTTTCTTGACGCTTTCTTCCCTTTCCCAAATCCGTTCTCGCGACCCTCTTTGCTCCGCCCACCCCAAACCTAGCTAGGCCTCCCCACTACCCTTGCCCGGCGCTTGTCCCTTTTGGCTTTCCTCTCTCATCTCCTCACCTTCGCTGAAGCAGATGCGACAGCATGACCTTTGAAATATTCCTCCTAGCCGTCCACCTATTTTCCCTTCCGCTTTACCGACCCCTTAGAGACGGTGTCTAGCGCGACCATCTCCGGTAATTCACACTGATCTCTTTCTTTTCCCCCTCTTTTCACTTTCCCCCCTTGCCCCCCCTCCTCGCACAATTCAGGATGAAAGTGCCCTGCTCCCTCTCTCCTACCTGAGGGCCCTGTTTTTCTCAGTTCCTGGTCTCAATCTCCGGGCGTCCCCCATCACTTGACTCCCTCCCCCCCGCAGTTACCTTCCCCTTTCCTCTGGCATAGAAGCTCGGAAGGACAGGCCTCCGCCCCCTCCCCTCCCCATAGACCTCCCCTTCCCTTGTCGTGCCATGAAATCGAGCTGGATTCCCCTGCAAGATCCTCTTTCAACCCTTCTTCTCCTCCCTTGTCTGCGGGCGCATCCCCCGCTCAGTTTGAAAGAGTAACACTCTTAGTCACTCAGCGATTTCCTTCCTCCCCTCCAAGGACGGCCACCTAGGTTGTTTGCTCAGTCTTCTCCCCATTTCTCCAAGGCCTCTTTGGGGTCTCTTAACTCTCAGGAGGCTGACCTTCTGATTTAGGTTCCTCTCAAACGATCTTCCCTCCCCTTCTTTAAATTTTTGCGGCTCCCACGTTCCCATCCCCCCTAATAGCCCTGACCTTTGGGGCCCAAGATCCTCATGAAGTCCTTCTTTTTTCAAACGGTTTCCCTGACCCTCCAGAAATCAGCCAATCAACTCGTGGACTGCCCCCCCCCCCCCCTCTTGTTCCCCTCCTTTGGGATGACGGTTTTCCCCTGGTACTCAACCTTTCATACCCCACCCCTTCCTCCGTGAAACCGTAGTTTGCGCCGCTTCCTGTTCAGAACCCGGTACCCCCTTTTTCTTTCCCCTTAATGCCTTCTTCTCCTCCGCGAACCCACCGTGGTTTTGAATGTTCCCCTATGAGAAAAGATCCCATGAGCCGGTTTTCGACGTATCTTTTTCTCCTCCGTTGTTTTTTTTCGATCTCTCTCTCTCCGGCGTCGTCGCCAGTGCATAGGACTTGACCACCCCCTAGTTTTTTTAGTTTTCGCTTTTCCCCCCCAGATTACATGCGTCGGCCATTCCCCCCCCTCTCCCTCAAGTCTTCGGCGTCCACCTCCCCTTTCCTTACGCCGTCAAGGGGGATCTGTAGTGAGCCTCAAAGTTAATCCCCTCTGGTTTTATTGGACCCCCCCTTCTTTTTTATTGGTGATGACTTCCACTAGTGATTGGGTTGAATGGCGGCGGGCCGCTGGATTCTTTCACTCCCCCTTCTTCCTTCTGCTTTGTGGGCCAATAGATGGGCTGCTTCTATTTTTTTTTCCTAAATTTTCTTGTTTCTTCCTTGACTTTGATCTTGACTGGCAGTTTTTCCACCTCTTCTCCTCCCTCCTTCCCATCGGACGTAGCAAACACCGTGAATCCGTAGAGGGTGCCCCCCTTCCAAACCTTTTTTATTTGTATATTTTTCTTTTTTTCGGTCTCGCCTCTCCCGTGCGGTTGTCCCGGTATAAGTGATTGTTTATCCCACTCGTAAAAACCCCGTTCGGAGGCCCGCCTTCCATCTTCCTCATTTCTTATTCCTGCTCTCCTCTTTCAGTTAAGTTTCCGGGGTTTTTTCCGAGATTTTGGTTGGTCTCCCCCTTTTTTCCCAGCCGGGGCGGCGGTTTATAGCTGTTACCTCCGTTGATGGCCACTTCTCAAGCAGGAGGGTTGAGACAGGTCATTCTTTCCGCAAGCCCCACTCTCACGGCCGCACCCCACCGCCCTGGTCCACCTCGTCGGCTCTCTTCTTGTACCCCTCGATCCCTTTTTCATCTTCTCAGGAGGATTGGGCGGGTTGTCCTCATTCCCGGACTTTTGAGTCGGGGTGTTTTGTTTTATTCTTCTGATGGTGCGCGCAGCACTGCTTAGTCGAGGTTGCGCCTCTTTAAGTTTTTACTGGTTTGCCGGAGCCCCCTCCCCCAGGTCGCACAAGAACGTTGCAGGGCCGGTAAATTTATCGTGACCTTGACCTTTTTGCGTCTCTCTCGAAGGCCGTCTCCACGTTCCCCCCTCGACTTTACCAGGTAGTTAAGAGAGAGGCGGGAATCTCCAATCCCCCCCCCTCCCGCTTAGCGTTTCCTCTATTCTAGTTGGTCCATGCCTCCAGCCGCAGCCCCCTCGCCGCCCACGTCAGGCCTTGCTTTTCTTCTTCCCCCCTCCCCCCCTGGTCTCGACGGAATACAGAACAACGTCCTCTGGTTTCTCATCTTCTTGGATGTCTTTTGCCCCTCTACGAATTGCGCTTTCCTTTCGCCACCCTTGCGCGACTTACCTCTTTTCTTTTTCTTAGTATGGTGGGCGGACGGGAAGGGGATGGATGTAAGGACTGATACAGCTTTTCGGGTGCCTTCGTTTCTCCTCCCTCAGTCTTGGCTGCGGGTTTGGCGAGTATTGAATATATTGGCTCTCTCTCTCCTTTCCTTATAAGGCCGAGTTGACCCGCAGGCGTTCCACCTGATTCGCTGGCAACCTAGAGGCGCAGGCTGTTCCCTTCCCCAGGTCCCTCCCCTCTCCCTCCCTCCTAACCGGGATGAGATCCATGCTGGATTCGAGGTAGAAACCTCCCCCCCCTGAGCTTATTTTGTTTCCCGTCTATGACGCCCAGGCGCTCCTTTGCTTTTCCTCTCCTTTCTGGTGTCTGACTTTTTTTTTTCTCCCCCCTCCTCCACTGCAGGCGTAGGGACTTCTTCGGCCCCTTATGATGCGTTTTCTGTTCTTGCCTTTGATTTCCTTCTCCCGCCCCGTTCCAGGGAAAACATCATCCAGTTTTATCTTAACCCCCGATCTCTTTCGGGCACCTTCCTGCCCGGTGGACGGCTTTCGCTGCCCCTTCCCCTTCCTGTCTTGTTCGTTGTAGACCCTTTACAGCTGGCTCGACAATCCTCCCCATAACCCGAGGTTTTTAGAAACCCCTCCCCACTGAGGCTTTTTTTGTCGTCCCCTCCAACGTCCCCCCCCCTATTCCCACCGATCCCCCAATCGCGCGCCCCTCACCTTCTGCCCTTCCCTCCCTTCGGTTTTTTCCTAATCTATTTCTCTTCCCAGGGGCGGTGCAGGACTTCTCGCTATATGTTCTTTTCAAAACCCCCGTATTTTAGCCACAAAAATGTTCTCGTTACTTCCCTTCTCCTCCTTATATTCTTTTCATGTAGTGTGTTTTCTATGGGTTTTTTATTTACCTCAGACGCTGCTTTCCCCCTCCGTTTTCGCGGCCAGTCTTGCATACTAGATAACCCCCGTTTTAGATGATATTACCTTTTGGCGAAAGGCGCCGCCTGCCCCCCATTGCCTCCCCGGACTCGGCCGACTATGGAATTCACCCGTCTTTTTAGGTCCGATTCATGTGCCGGGGAGCCTCCTCTTCCTCTCCACCCCCCTCCTGCTTACCCTGCCCTTCCCCCTGCGGCGTCTGTGAGTAGCTGTATATTGCGACCCCCGGTCTCCATTGAACTCTGCCGGCGGGGCGGCCTTGCTGCTTCTGACCTTCCTTTGAGATAATTTGCAGGTCGATTCATTTTTCCCCCTGAGAGGAGGCTCTAGAGGTGATTTTGGGAGGGTCCGCGGTGGATTTTCCTCGGCCCGAGAGATTCTCGTCCTCTCTGAATTGGTGTGAAACAGCGATACGTCCCTTATAGAAGCTCGCCTTGATCGTTTTTTCTTGCCCGGTCACGTCTTCGCTCAGACCTCTCCCAGGACAAATTCCTCTCTTGTTTAGGCCTTAATCTCTTCTTCCCCTACGTTTTTTTTTATCTCTCTTCCCCCCAGTCCCCCAATTGTCTCTCTACCGTGGTCGGAGCTGGTCGACGATCCCCGGCGGATTTCAAACCCACACCCGTCTCCCCAGGTCTTCTTTATCTCCGGAATTACCTCTCCTAAAGTCTGCTCTTCTCCCTCCCTCTTCAGAGCTTTCCCCCACCCCTTTTCCCCGTTCTAGCCGCCCCCCCCTCGAGTTCGAACTGACACCCTTCTAGCCATGCTACTCATCTACCAGGGAATTTGAACGCCTACGAGGCCGCCCCGCGGCACTTTTCCCCCAACCCGTGGTCGAACAAGTATCCATCACCATACGCGAAAAGTCGGTCAATTGTTTTGTCTCCTCCTGGTGGTGAGCGGCCTCTCTTCCTCCCTCCCACCTGCCTTCCCATCCTTTTCCTAGAAAATAAGGGTGAGTAGTCGGATGGAGCACTGGACCTTCTCGCGTCTTGCCCCAGGTGCTTCTACTTTCTTTCCTCCCGTTTTCATCTCGGAGGAATTTTGCCTTTCACAAACTCCCGTACCCTCGTCGATCGCCAATGCCTTCCCTCGAAAACCACTCCCCCCCCCCCCCCCCGCCTTCGAACCTGATATGATGTCGAACGAATATCAATCAGAACCTCTTGGGCCTTTCCATATGAGTTTCCATCCCTTCCCTGATCCCTTACCTTATCTCCCTCCTTTTCCGAATTATTTATGCCCCAACCCCCCCCTTTCCGGTCGAGTGAATACTTTTTCAGGCTCCGCCGCTCGCTTCCCTTTTTCTCTCGGGGATTCTGAGCCGCAAAATTAAGGCGACGTTTGTGACCTGAAATCCCTGTCCCTTTTTTTATCAAGTCTTTCTTTCCTCCCACATCTGGTCCCGTCTCACTGAAACCTCCTTCTTTCCTTGGCACTGTGCCCTCAGATCAGAGAAGAATTGAGTAGAGTTTTCTTGAGCTCCACTTATTCGTCTTTCCGCTCTTTTTCCATTGATGTTCTCTCCCCTCTTCCCGAACCGAAAAAGCCCCCCCATCCAGCGGTCCTCCCTTATCCTGAATTTATGACTATTGCGTATTGTATGGATGCTTTTTCCCTGTCTCCCATCAACCGGCGAGTGACCCCTAAGTCCGGGCTACACGAGATTTCGAACTTTTTCCGTGTTTTCAATGTTCCTTCTCCGCCTGTCATCCTTTGATCTTTTTTTAGTCCGTCTTCTCCTTCTCCCTTCAAGGCCCCCTGCCGCCTTAGAGAGCCCTGCGTGCGCAACGGTGCTCAAGACCATTCTGACCGAGCCCTCTTTCGAATGACTTCGCCAGCCCTTTCCCCTCCTTGGTCCTGGCGCTTAGATGTGATTGCTCTTGCCCTTCACCGTCCCTTTCCAAACCAGTACGAGCTTGCAACCCTCGCCGACGCGTCTGTTCCCTTCTTTTCCTGACTTTGTCCGCCCTTGTCACCCATGGATCTGGTGCGGACTACACCAGCCTCCTTCGCCACCTTTGTCCCCTTCTCTCTCCGCAGTTGGTCTTAGCCGTACCTTTTTTCTTGATTTCTTTTTTTACCTTTTTCCTGCCTTCGGGAGTACGAGATGCTTCGTTGATTGAGGACTTACCATCGAGTTTCTCCCATTTCCGACCCGCTTCTCTTTTTGGCCTCACGCCCTTTCCCCTTCCCACCCCCCCCCAAGAACTAAGGCGGGATTGAGAAGGCCTCCCGAGAAGCTGCCAGTATTCCTATTCTCGTCGAGGGTTTGGAGCCGTCTTCGTTTTCTTCCTCCCATCTTCTCCTCCTTTCCCCCAGCATCCGTGAAATAGACATTACTATGTCTCCGAGCCCCCATACATTCTAACCACCCTAGGCCTTCTTGTAAGCGGTCGCTCCTGTTCAACCCCTTTTTTGCCCAAATTCCCCTCGTTCCTCGAAGAAATATAGGGATCCCCCTGATAAAGCCCCGGCCAGGTTGTTCCTTATTGATTAATGGGTGTTTTTCCTATCCGAGCCCCCACGCCCTGCTTTCAGCCCCATCCTATCAATTTTCCCCTTCTCTTCACCCTCGTAAGGTCTGGGTCCGGGACATTTTGAGCACCTAGTCCCTGAATCTACGCTGGCGGAAACTTCAACCTTCTCTTAGACTCATTCAGATTCCTGATTGACCAATCTCCTCCTCAACGTGATGTGTGGACTTTTGTACCCCTTATTCCTTCCTCCCGGATAGTTCCCTTGCCGAGGAGAGACGAATAGACAGGATCCCCTCACCCCCGTCGTTTATGTTTCAGCCGACCTTCTTGCCTCCGTCTTTTCTCCTTCTTTTCCTGCTCAGTCCTTCTTTCCTTTTTCTCTATCTTTTATATGACACCGATCTCAAGCAACATCTGTTAATTGCGGCATCACCACCTTCCCTGTCTCTCCTTAACCCGACCCATCGCCGAACGTGGTTCCCACTCTCTCAGCTTCCAGGTCCGATCGTGGCCGCCTATGCCCCTCTTTCTTGTGACTTTAGATCCCCTACACGGCACAAGAAATCGTTTTTTTTTTTCCGCACTTCCCCATTTTTTTTTTTTCCCCCCCGTCTTTGCATTTTCCGTCGTCTCCAGTCCTTCGTTTAAGGCTCTTTTCCGTTCCCGCTAAGGCCCAGCGACATCACCATCTCACGGCGATCGACGATGAGTCCAACTGTGTTCTGCTTCTCATTCCGTTGTGGTGTGAGCGAGCCATTCGTCGTTTCCCGTTGCGTGGTTCTCGTTCATTTTTTTTTCTTTCCCCCCCCTCCGGCCTGTTTCTTTGCCTATGATCACCTGGATTTCCTACAGGCGCAGCCCCCCTCCCCCCCCGGTTTTCCGATACTCCCCCCTCCTTTTCTCGCTTGCATTCGGTACCTCCTGGTGCCGCAGGCCATCAAGCCACTCGTGGTTCCCCAGGTTCTTCCCTTCCCCAGTGCTTGGAGAGTGCGGAATTCTTTCCTGTAATCAGAGCCTTTTACCCCCCACCACCTACCCCCTCAGGTGGCCTGGCGATCGCCTTGTTCGCGCCCTTTTCCGGATTGTGTAATTTTTTTTAGATTGACGGGGTATGAGTTCTTCCGATAGCTTCACTTCCCTCTTCTGATCCCACCAAGCTTCTTTCTTCATAAGTCTGTGTCCCCTTACACGTTTTTGATTTTCTCCTTCAGATGGGATGTCCCAGTCTCTGGCGGTGGCCGCCACTGGTAAAGATAGAGAGATGGTCCTCAATGACCCAGTTCTTGAGTTCCTTTCTCCAGTCTATCTGTAGGATAGCCTATCTCTAGTTTCCTCCCCCCCCCCCCCAGGCTTTTTTTCTTTTTCAATTTATTTTTTCTTGCGGTCTGTAACCTCAACTGAAGGAGTATTAGTGAGTATGTACGGAAGTGGTCCCTCCCCTGCGTACCCTCTGGCTTTCTACCCGGGAGTTTTTTTTCGCCCTTATCGCCTACAGGCCCTTGCCCCCCTTTTCCGCTGTCTTTGTCACAAGAATAGGATATATTCTAAGCGAGTGTAGAGTGAGGTGTTTCTTTCGAGGAGTCCTGATTAAAGGATTCCCGCTATTTGGGTTCATGCCGGCGATTGGCGCTGCGTCCTACCTTCCTCCGATAGTTACTCCGAGCGGGTAGTTGAATCTAATCAGACGGCATCTTTCCCTGCTAGGTCTCCTCCCGTCATCAGTGGGGTCGCTTCTAGAGGAGGCTAGACCATGGCGTCTCCGGTGCCCCTTGGTTAATGGAAGCTTGGTGCTGATCCTTCCTATGAGTTTTCTCCGCTTGTTAGTCCGTTCTTTTCCACTGTACCCCCTTCAGATCCTCTCTCACCGAATTCCCCTTTGAGATGGTTCCTATTCTTTTTCCCCTGTTTTCTATTTCCGGGCCGTGCGGAGAAGGGTGTATATTACTTTGGAGCTAATTTCTCCAACTCCTTCCCCGCTCTTTTCTTTTTTCACCCCCCAGTGAAGGCAAGAGTAGTGTTTTCATCCGTCTGGTGGGCGACGTGGAAGGGCTCTCCTCCCGCCCTTCTCCCCCCACTGGATCTCTCCTCCAATGAGGACTGACCTATTTCAAGGTTGTCGAAGTGCTTTGCACGCGAGTCTTTCTTATTGTCCCTTTCTTCCTGGTTCCTTCTGTTGTCCAACTCAGAAAGAACCCCAGTGTCAGTGAAGTGGGCCTCTTTTCTCCCCGTCCTTGCGACCCGATTCAACACTTATCTCTTCCAGGCTGGATCCAGAACGTTCCCCCCCCCTTTTTCTTACGGCGTTCCTTCGATTTCCTGACCAGGTTTGTTTTTTCTTTATATTAGGTTAGGAATGTGTCTGCCAGTTCTCCCCCCATTCTGCAGGTAAGCGACTGAGGGACCTGTCCTTCTTTTTCACTTTCTTTGCGAAGGCTTTCCACTTTTCCTAGGCGATCCATCCGTAACAGCAAGTCGCATCTCCGACGGTGTTTAGAGCAAATCGAAGCATCTTTCCTCCTTCTTTCCTTTTGCCCGGCAGGTCGCGCCGGCCCGCCGGGTTTGTTCCGGCCTACGGTAAAGTCCATAAGCAAGGTAGCTCCCCTAGGCCCTTCTCGCCCCCCACACAGTCAAATGAAGGCGGGCTTGTTTTTTACCCGCTTCCCAAGCCTCGGAAAGATGCTTGCCCGTGTTCGAAATGATCCGCTACCAGGCTGTTTTTTGTTTCTCCCCCCGTAGATGCTTGCTTGAAAGAGTCCTTCTCTGCTCTTTCTTGTACCCCATCGTCGACTTTCCCAACGGGCCCTTACTTTCCTTTCGCAGATGATATGAGGAAGGATTTTTCTTCCTGTTTTTCTCTTGGGCTCGGTTCCTTTCTCGCTGCCTGTTTCCTTCGTGAGGGGAATTAAAGTCGGAACCCATTCTACACCCCTTTATAATACGTGTGACGCCTCGCATTTTTACGTCGACGCCCCTTTCACCATGCTAATGTCCGACTTCCCCACACGCTCTCCCTTAGAGGCCCCTTGCTGTTTTTCCAGTTTCAGCAGATGCGCCACCCCCAACATTCCTCCTTCACTCCCTGAGGATTACCGGATGCGTAGATAATTACTTTTTTTCTCCCCCCCATATTTCATTCTTGGCCCCGTTGCCGCTTTGGTTGGGATTTTCCTTTCCTTCCTCCCTTTTGATAAGGTCGCCGTAAGATTAATTTCCAGGCCCTGCTCCTTCTCGAGCTCGAGGTGATTCGGGTTTCGTAGCCGGTGACCCCTGAGTCCTCTTCTAGCAGGTAGACGGCCGAGCTATTTCACATCTCTCAGTTACCGTCGAGCCGTATAGGGTTTTCTTACGGTGAACCTCCTGAAGGTATCCCGCGCCCGTCGCCCTCGCCTCCAACTGGGCGTTGCGTCTCTATACCTTTTTCTTTGTTTTTGGTTGCATAGATGAACCCACCCCACAGCTACTCTCCCCTTTTTTGCTTCCTGCTTGGAGACCTTTTATTTCTCTTCTATACTACTTTTTTAGGCCCAAATACACTGCCCCCTTATCCTTCTACCCCCCGCGCACGAATCGCTACCCGCCCGACCCCCTCTTACCAAATACGTACCTGCGCTACGCCCAGCCCTTAACCTCTTCTAATTTTAACTTGCCCCCCCTTCCTGAACTCTTCCCCTCTCTCCCTTCCTTTGTCCACTGCGCGAATGCTCCCTGGGCATTTTGACCCCTTTCCAATACAGTTGATTTTTCAACGTGATCCTCAGATAAGCCTCTCCATGCCGGCGTTTCGATCCTCCTGTGGTCGCGCGGTCCTTGCCTCTCCCCTCTACCAAGTGCTCCCCCGAACATCAGTTTCCAATATATCAACTTCGGAGAGTTACGTCTCTCTTCCCTTCTCCCCCGATGGCGTGGCGCTCCTTTATAGATCCTTTTCCATTGATCGTGGATGATGCCCCCCTAACCTAGTATTTTTCCCAGTCCGAAGCCATCGAAAACCCCGGTCCCTTTTCTCTCTCTCTCTCTAAGAAAGGCCCACTCTTTCTCTGTCCGAGTGGCCACTACAGTCCCCTTCCCATCCGATTTCCCTTGAATCCTTTTAAGCGAACCTCTTTTCATGACCCAACCCCAGTCCCTTTGTTCTTTGACGGTGGAAGTGCCTGCTGCATTTTACCTCCGAGGTGTCGGGCGCCCCCTTGGCCTCCCCTTTTCCTTCCCGTTTGGCGACAATCCTGTCGGGTGTCTAACCGTCTGTCTTGGTCTTTTTCTCTGCGAACCTGACCCTTTTTCCGTTTCCCGACTGCGTCACGGTTTTTCGTTCGCGCCTTATGTGCCACGCCCCTTTTCCCTGTCCTCCCATGCCCCTTGATGAGCTTTGTTTCTCTCCCCGATTCCTTCGCGTCCGCACCCATCGGTCCGCGGGCCGCAGACAGAGCCTTCTCTATTTTTGCGAGAGGAGTTTTTTGCTCACACGGCCGTTTCACCCTCACCGTTCTTTTAAGCAATCATCCCAAGTCCCGCCGCTGCGTCCCATCGGTCCTCCGTGCCGACCAATGGGCTGTGCTCCTGTTTGTTTACTTTTTTTTCATCCGGTTTGACGGGAGAAGCCCAAAGGTTTCCCATAGGGCCCCTCGACCTTTTCTGACGCTTCGTTGGGCCCCGTTTTTCATCAGCATCGGTATGTCATCCCTATGCTTTCCTACACCAAAGAATTTCCCCCAATTTAAAGAGGTCTTCGCATTGGAGCCCAAATTTCTCTAAGATGGAGCTGTCGCGCCATCCGCACGTCGCCACTCCCCCCTCTGCTGTCGCATTTGACCCGTAGGAAATCAAATTTCCCCCCACTGAGACTTATTCTCGTATGCCGGCCTCTCCAAGAGCGCACTTTTCCACTTATCCTAATTTGTTTGATGGAGGCCCTGAGCCTTTTTTAGCTCTTCCCATTATGCTCTTTGTTGCTCGAGGGTGTGTTAGGCCATTCCCCCTCGTTCTAGATACCATGTCTCCTCTGATGCCCCTTGCCAACCGTTTGCGCTTCCATTTCCTGGCCTTTTTTTTGGCTTTGCTGAGACTTTCCCTTCAGCTCGACACGTCTCGATTTCTCCGCGATTCGGTTCCCGATTTTGACGCCGCTGTCGTGCCGACCTCTGCTTTTATGTTCTTTTTTAACATCGCCGCCCATTCTGTCCCTTTTCCTTCTTCAGCTAGCGGCCATCCCCCCCCCACGAGCAGCCTCCCTTTCCCCAGTTTCTCCACACCCACTTACCTTTGAAGAAATACGATTGTCTTTCGTCCGATCCCCTCCTCCCAGGGACCTTTATTTTTTGCCTTGCGCCGGCTGCGACTGGCTTTTTTTGCTTTTGTGAGAATAAAATTGCCATACCGGCTGAAGCTCCCTCTCCTTTTGACTGACATGTATTGGGCCCAACCAGACACGCCCTGCGCCCAGATTGGCTAAGGCCTCCCCTTTTTTCCCCTAGAGTGATATGATAATGGACCCTAGATTCTGACTTTTTCCTTGTTTTCCTACCCTGACGTAGTCTTCGTGACCCACGCCGAGGCTCCGATCTCTCTGAAAGGTAAGCCTTTTTCGGTGGGTGGGCTCAAGCCTTGACAAAGCTATGACTTTAGGCCGCTACGTCCCTTTCTTTTTAGGCTGCCGTTGTCGCATGTCCGCTGCATCTGACCGATTCCTTTCTTGGACACTTTTTTGTAGGCGCACTCCCCTCCACGCCCAGGTTTACGCACACCTCCCTTTTTTTCCTTGTTATGGCTATTTGTATCGCCTGACCTCTTCTTTTTATATCCCTACTGTGCGTAACAATGACGGTGGTCGCCCTACACTAGGTTGCCCCATCAAAATTTTGGCCCCGTTCCCATCGGTCACGAAAATCGCCAAGCGGAATCAAACCCTTCCGGCTTTTTACCTAGGTCGTTGAAGAAGGATATGGGGATGTGACGGATGTCAAGGATATAGCCTAGACAATCCCCAGTCCTCCCTGTTTGTTTCATGACGCTCTGAACGATGAGACAAGTAATGTGCTCGATCCTCTTTTTTCAGTGTTTTGCTCCCCTCTTTCTTTAAGGCGTCGTTGAACATGGTCTATCCCAGCAAGACCCCCTTCTTTTTATCCTGGCTCTATCCCTTCAGCGTTGATCAAACTTTCCAAGTCGCCTTCTCCATTCTCGATAAGACCCTGCGCCTTCCCCTGAAGGTTTTAGATTCGTTTTAACTGTGACCACGTGGGCTTTTCATTTTCCCCCCATTTCGGGCTTCGAACTTCACTCGTTTCGGCTTTCGGCCGCTTTTTTCTGTTCAGGTTTGATTTTCCACCATTTCTGAGGGCTTACTTCAATTTGTTTCTGCTCAATCCTTTGACAGATGTTTTGAAGATCTGCGTCAGAGCCGGGCGATTGCGTCAAACTTTCATGGTTCTTCCTCACCACGTTCGAGTCGAGCACTCCCTGGTTTCTTTTTTGTCGTCTTTTAGGCTTTGCTTCGTAGCAATCGGCGGTGGCCGCTTTCACGATCTGAGTTCCGGCGCATGCTCAGACACAGTTCTTTTCTGCGTAATGATTGCATGGACAGTCCTTTTTCATTCCTTTCGGCGTATCGTCTGTTGCGGCTGCGGTCTGTTCGCCCCAATGCCTTAATTCTTTCAGGTGCGAGTAAGTTGTTTATGGAAAGGCTTTATAGCAGGGTAGTGGGGTCTCCCTTCTATGTGTGCCCCGAGTTCCCACCCGCTAACCCAAAAGGACCCGGCCCTTTGGCGCTCCGGTTTTTCTTTTTTCACACGTAGTCTTTTAGGATTATTGATCGGAGAGGCAGCGATTTACCCCCTTCCCGAGATGATCTTTTTTTTCTGGCGGAGATGGGCGAGCGGCACTTCTGCGAGTTCCAGCCTGTGTAAGGAGCCCGGTAGGAAAATTTCGGAGGAGGCGCACTATGAGCGCATCTTTTTTCCTCGGTTTATGCTATCTCTCCGTCGGATGCCTCCATCGAGGGCCAGGTCTTGAGGGCGCGCTTCTCGCATTCAACTAAGTCTTGTTTCTGCGAACGTCGTGGGATACTTCCCAGAAGCAGCCAATCGAGACCCCCCGATTGACTCGATGGTTTTTATTCTTTCCCCCCCGGCTCTATCTTGCTCAAGTCACCCGTCGGTTTATGAGCTTTTTTTTTTTATTGCATCAGTGAGAGGGACTTTCTCCCCCCAGCTGCCTTTTGCCATCTGCTTCGGACCTTTCATGCTCGTACTGGGGTCTACGTGCATTTCGTGCCAGATTTCAGTTTTGAAGGCGCCCTGACGTTTGAACTTTGTCTACGTCCTTGTGTTAAGTGCCGCTATGCTCTTTCTCCGATATACGGCGATGCGTGTCAAAGAGAGCTTTCTCCCAGGGAGTTATCCGGAGTTAGAACTAGGCTGTATCACGGTCTGTATCTCCCGTTTATCTCCCAGGTATTCCTACCCCCAGCGATCAGTTGAAAAGGATTTCGTTCTTTCCCTAGGTGAAGGTCGGTGAGTAACCTTCCCCTCCGCCCAAAGTTCCTGAAGGCGACGTCGGCGGCCCCTCGCTTCCTTTTTTGGTGGGAGTTGAAGTGATTCCGTCCGCGGCTTTGAATCCTTCATTCCCGGTTGATTCACCCTCACTCACTCTTTCGTAACGCCCGGTTTCCTTTTCAGCCCAGGAAGCCCGGGATTCTTGTAGACGGTCCATCTCCAAAGCCTTTAGCCCACCATTCCTGGTTTTCGACCCACACTTCCTGCCTCGTGGGGCAGGATCGCGTTTTTCAAACTCGCGCGTCACCCCCCTAATACCCTACTTTTGGTTGGTTTTCATCCTCCTCGCGGTCCAAAGGAGTTTTCTTTCCCTCGACGTATCGTTATTCCACTGCCACATTCGTGCCCCAAAGCGGTTGTAGGTCAGCCAGCAATTATCTTGCTGCCTTACCCTTTTGTAGTTGTTTTCTTGATGGTCCTTTGCTGTCGACTTTTTCGGGGCATTCCTTCCGACGTCTTCAAAAAGTTCTTAAGTTCCGGGAGACTAACGTCAGTTCTCCCTTTCCTATCCTGCCTCTTAAGCGTTAGTAGATTTTATCCCCCGATTTTTAGGACCGGGAGGGGCTTTGCCGCAGCGGTTTTCCAGGTTCAGATGCATTCTTCATTTCCTTCTGCGTTTTCGAATGCTCTCTTTGCGATATGAGATTTTTCTGATTCGGTTTTGCTGAGTTGCCTTATTTTCCCTGTGATCAGGGCCTCAGGTCGCTCTAGTCGAGATTAGATCAGAGTCTAGTTGTCGTAGCCGTGACTTCTTTTCTAAGATTTTTCTCCTCATGATGCGCGGCTGAGCTCCTTTCGAACTTAATCCCGCGAAGCTTTTGATGGTTTTATTGCCGTACGTGTCTTATTTCTCAGAACGTTAGCCCGTAGCAGACAACGTGAGAGTTTGTGGTTCATTTCTCTCCTTTGTTTTGTTTCTCTAGATTTTCCCCCCTCACAAACGTTTTGTTCTTATGACTGTGTTTCTTGTCTTTCTCCTACTTCCCAACCCGTTACCTTTCCACAACTAATATACCGGTAAGTTTTTCCTTACGCTGGTCCAAGTTCTACCCGGCTCTAGGACCGCGCTCGTGCGAGTTAACCCGTCACTGTGTCCTATCACCGATCGTAATTTCTCCTCCCTAAAGATTTACTTCTCACCCATCTCCTGGACGTTTCCCTGCAGAGACTTCCCTGAATCTTTGGACGTGTCCCCCCCCCCGTGGTGACCTCCCCGATCACTTAAAGATTCCCCTCCCCGCCTTCCGGCCGGATTTCTCCCACGGTGGTGCGACTTTTGCATCTCGCAAAGGCTTTTCCTCTCCGTTAGAACATTGTGAAGTCTCTATTGGCAGCCTTCATCTGCCGTCATTTCTCCTTATCCAAGGGTCTTCAAACCGATTCCTGAAGACTGGTGTACGATTTCGGAATTTATGATGCCCGCCATCGTTTTTCAAGAGGTCCTTCTCCCCCTTGAAACCCCCCCCCCTCCCCCAATCTAATTTGAGAACCCTTTCCTTTAATGCATGTGGGCGCCTGGTCCGCGATTCAATCCCTTCCTCTCTTTACCTTCCTATTCTCCCCCCGTTCTCGTGTTGACAAAAGTTCTGGTGTTTCATAGTGTGCATTTACTCCTTCGTCCTCGCTTGATCGCGGGTAGGGTTTTCCAGAACCCCCCTTCCTTCCTAACAATGACTTGTTCACCTAAACCTACCTTCTATGTTTTCTTTTTTTTTTTCCCACTGGAAGCTTCTACCTCAAAAGCCCCCTTTTTTTGGGGACGACCTGCCGGCTGACTTTCGCACTCAGCTTTCTAAGTCATTTATTTAGCCTCCTCCGAGTTTTCCCTACTGTCTTTTCGATCGTCCCCCCCTCCTCCTCCCCTCCCTTTTAGTCCCCTACGGAAGCCTTAGAAGAGACTAGGTTTCCCCCGTCAGCAACCCCCGGCTAGTTAACTACCTTACGCCGCCCTTGTGCAGTCTACTCCGGATCCCCATGACGAGCTCCCTTTTTGGGATATGCCTTAACAAGGCTTCCCTTTGAGTTCTTTTGGTCAGTTCGTCAGCTGCCGCATCTGGACCGAGTACGGTCCCAGCTCCCTCTTGGGAACCAGACCTCCTAATTACGGATCAGCGAGCTTTATTCCACCTTCTCCACCCACCTTTTTTCACCACGCCCGTTGTTCGTCGGCGAACCCTTTCTCCTCCCTTCATCTCTTCTGCGGAATCTCAGTACTACCCCTTACTATTCTTTCCACCGCGCCTACTATTAGTCTGTCTTTTAACCCCGACTGTCCTACCCTGCTTGAGTAAAAAAAGCCTCTCCCTCCCTCCCCCTTCCATCTTCTTTTTTCTGGAGGACCTGTTCCGTGGTCGATGAGGTACCCCAACTTTATTCCATTATTTTCTCGGGATGCGGGAGACACTAAGTCGAGCCCCTTCTTTTTCTAGATTTCTCCCTTTTTCCCCTCACCGCCGCCTCGGGAAATTACCTTACCTGGTCCCCTTCGCTTTACGAACTTTTTTTCTACAGAGAATTCTACCGAATTCTAAAAAGTGCCTGCCCTGGTCTTCTTTTCCTAATCCTTACTTCTACCTCAGTTCCCGTTCCAGGAAAATATCTGTTCCCCAGATTTACTCTGTTCGAAATACCCTGCTCTTCCCCCTTAATTTCACTTTTTCTCTTCGCACTCCCAACCCCCTCAAAATACGGGACTCTTCCCCCTCCTCTTTTTCATCTCTAGCGGTGTTGATGAATTCTCTTTTCTGAGAATCTTCTCCCCCCTCTGTTTCTTAGCCCCCTCCCATCAAGGCTTCTGTTCTAACTCCTCTAGTGGGTCTCCCCCCTCTCTTTTTTACCCCGAAACAGGGAAAACGACAGACTTACCCCCTCCCCCTCCCAATGAACCCGATTTTCTTTTCCCCAATACTATTCCGTCCCACGGGCCTTTCCCTTGTTTGTTTACTCTTTCTCGCTTGAAGGAAGGAGGCCCCAGTACCAAGAGCTAGCCCCTTTCCTCCACCCTCAGACGACCTCCCCCGGATTTTGATTCACTCAATTAATATAGAGTTTTTTTCTGCCAGTCTCACTCTGATTTTTTCTCCTCCCCGCAGAGAAAACGCAGCAGGCGGGACCAACCCCTCTTTTTCTTAAGCAAACCCCCTTCCTTTCCTGGACCCTTGTTCTTCCCCCCCAAGTACTGAACAATGACCCTCCCCCTCCCTCCATATGTGTTTTTCTTCCCGAATGGGTGTACGAAACTCCCTGAGTTTCCTTCAGCCTCCCTTCACTCTTTTGCCCCCCCTCCCAGCTTTTCTTTACGTACATATTACAATTAAAACCGTTCCTACCGTCGTGCTCCATCCTTTTTCCTCCTTAGACCAGACTTTCTTTCCTCCCCCTTTTCTCACTCCCTCTTCCCCTCCAGAGCCTGACCCCCCCATTCCCCTGTGTTTTTCTTCTTTCTGAAACGTTTCAAGAAGCTTCTACCCCTCTACTTTTTTTTTTTGCTAGAGATATCCTTTTTCTCCCCTTTCGGTTTATCTCTTTTCTTTCCTTCCAGGGACAAGAGGCCCTTTCTTTAATGACCTCTTTGTATTCGTTTATGCGGAAAGCTAGACGGTTTTTGACTCTTCCCTCTCTTGAAAGATTTCCCCTCCCCCCCCCTTCCCCCCCATTTTCTACCCTTTTCCCCCCTTTTAGGGCGTCGCTTCCAATCGGTTTTTCATACGGTTTTTGATGTTTTTTGGTTTTGGCACAACCATATAGGCGGTGGCGTGCGGTCTCTTCCTTTTATTTTTCACCGCCCCTTTTTCCCCCCCCCCTTCTGTTTGAATCTTTTTTCGACGGGCGGCCAGAATGCCTTCCCTTTTTATCAGCTACAGGAAGTAGACCAATCGTGACCCGAGTCGAGGCTTTCTCCGACACACCTACCTTTTCTTTCTTTTCCGCTTTGGCTTGACTTCGATCGTTTAATCAGTGTTGCGGTATGAGAGTTGTAGAAACCCCACGTTCGGCTTCTGTTAACTTATCTTATTGGTTACACTTGGTTAATGGAGGGGCCCCTTGGTCGCTTGGCTTTGCCGACTACGGAGTTTTTCGCCCCCCGGTGCCCTCTATTTTGGCCTTTTTCTTACTTCTTTGTTTACAGCGAGAGGCTTATCCATTAAGGCTTCCCCCCGGTCCACCGTTTCTCCGGATCTTATCACGTCCCGACACTTTTCTACTATTCTTTTCTCGGATTGTTTTCAGAGCCAAGGCTTTTTTTCTTCCATTTTGGTTGAGAGCGTTTTCCTTCTCGATGCGATGTCCTGATTGTCTGTGTGCATGTTTTGATCCATCTATTTAGTCTTCCAGGAGGCTCGAGCTACGAAGATGGTTCCCCGTTCAGTTCCTTTCCTCAGTCCTCCAGCGCGTGCCCAGTTCGTTGGAATGGCCTCGTCTCTTTGTCTTTTGCGTTCCGTACCGTCGGCCCTTGCTAAAGACCTCTGGTCCCCCCTAATTCGATTTCTTATCCGTAACTCTACCCCCAGGTCTCACAGGGCCTCCCATCCTCGGAACTGGTCCTTTTTAGAGAGATTATTGCTTGAGAGTCGCTCCTCGGATGACTGTTTTTCCCCACTTGACTGACGGGCCATCGGGCAGGTGGAATTTCGTATGTCGAAGGGGAGTCCCCGACTTCAATTATAAGTTCCCAGTTTGCCATCTTCCCCTCAAGCTTTGTCCTTGTTTTTCTAAGGGCTTGGCCTCGGGCCGAGCGTTTCTCGATTCTATTTGGGGTAGGTGGAAATTCGCCCGACGGTCACTCTCGGCCAAGTTTGTTCTTTCCCCCTCGCGGCGACCGTACGATGAGTCCATAGGATCTACCCCCTTTTTAGACCTTACTTGGAATGAAACAAATCGCTCTGGCTTTTTCCTCTCCCCAGGTCGGGTCTCTTCCGGTTTTCTGGCCTGCCAGCGCCTGAAGGGACCGTTTACCATTTTTCTTAGGCGTGGAGCGGTGACGTATCCTCCGCCTTTCCTCCTTTCTCTGCCTCCTCCGAATCTCGGTTATCCTCAATCTCCAGATTCGGGCCAGTTCACGGGAAGGTTTGCCTTCCCCTGGCCCCTCCCTTTTTTTTTTCGACTCCAGTCGCACATCCCCTCCCTTGTCCCCAGGCGAAGGTGTTTCCCAATGACCGCGGACTTGAAGGGGCGGGGAACGCCTTCCTCGAGTACTTCTCCCCATACGAGCGACCGTCCCACCTCTGCTGACGACCTTCCTTTCCCCTATTCCTTCCTGCTTTCCCTCCCTCCCCATTTCCCATCCCTCCTTCTTTCTCCCAATCCCCTCCTACCACACCACCTACCACCCCCATCCTTCTCCCACGCCCCCCTACACCTCCTCGAGGCTTCTTTCACCAT
>Ga0179591_1350964_pt1 | contig 23300 bp, 21 predicted proteins | sample CZOMad2_1_08_16f_FD_182891 | JGI IMG/M metagenome (GOLD analysis project Ga0179591, IMG submission 182891) | Vadose zone soil fungal communities from Angelo Coast Range Reserve, California, USA - CZOMad2_1_08_16fungal (PacBio error correction) | ecosystem: Environmental > Terrestrial > Soil >... | reverse complement strand
TTGAGTGGGAAGCTCCTTCTCCGCATGTTGATTCTGCTGCAGCGCCCTTTACCTAGTGCATCCCCCCTTCTCCCCCTGGATCGTAAGTATTTTAACACCCCTGTAGCTGTATCACCCTTTTTTTCCCTTTTATTTCGCCTGTCGCCACGCGGGCACACGCCTCAGAACCGACCCCAAGGCGTTCCCTTTTTTTTTTTGTTTACCCCACGAAGCCCCCTGAATCTGCAAACACTTCAGGTCTTCTCCCTCCAATTTTTGAGATGAGGGAAGGCTTCCCAATGTCACTTTCAATCAACCTTGCCCGGGGCTCTTTTGTTGAAACCTAGATTCCCCCCCTTCCTTTTCTGCTGTGTCGTTGGCGATCGATGGTACCCCTTTCCATTTCCAGTCTCCCTCTGTTTGTCGAGATTCGTTTGCCGCAGGTTTTTCACCACCACCAGAACCCTAACCCTATCGGTGGCGTCGTTTTGCAGCTTCTCATGGTGCTTCTCCCTTCCCTCGAAAACCTGCGCTTTCAATTGAGTGCAGGTCGGTTTTCTGTACTTTCCTCCCGCTCTTTTTGATCCCTCTCCCGTTGCCTTTTTTTGATTGCGGCTTGTTAAGACTTGGGCTGTCCCCAGCCAAGAAATGCCTCGGCGTTTTCCTTTTCCTTTCTCTGCCTCCCTTTTGAAAAAGCAGGCTCTTGCTCTCTTATTGGCTGCAATTTTTGTACTTGATTGTTTACCGGTTTTTCTCTCTACAGTTGTGTATTTGTACGAGTTCTTCTTCCCCTTTGAAGCGGCTTAACACTCGTCCCCCAAAATAGAGCTATTCAACTCCTTAGTATAATCCTTTTCTTGAGCCAATATGACGGTGAGGTCCCTTCTTCATTCCGCGCTGATTTAGACGTCACTTGTAACACGTGCCCCCACCCCCATCTGTTCGGAACTTTGCGATGGTGTCTTTTTGTTCGCGTTAAAACCACGCCCTAAACTTGATACTATACTTTGTCCAATTCTTTACGTCGATGGGCTAGACCTTTTTTTCCCCGGTTTACCGACTCCGGCTACTCTTGGCCGTCTCTTTCCTTCTGGCGCCCCCCCGGAGAAATGTTACCTCCACCTTCCCTCGTGCTCCCGGCGGGGCGTGTACTCCCAACGTGTGCGGACTCCTCTTCCCCTCCCTTCCGTTTTTTTGTTTGACTCCCTAGAGTTGATGCGTTCTTCTCCCCCTCCTATTTGCTCATTCGGCACTGAACTGAGAAAGACGTTTGTTTTAGTTATCCGTTTTTCTTGCGCACCCTCCTCTTTAGGCCCAATCACGTATCGTCGTGACGAAGTCTTTGGGGCCCCCCCCACTGCGTAGAATCCCATTGCCCTGTTAAACTGTTTTCCGTTGCTTCTCCTGTCCTTGACTGTGTACTTCGAGCGCCTTTCCTCATCTCTGTCGACGTCGACGTGCTCAAGAGGTGATTTTTGTTACTTTAGGGTTTGAATTTCCGCTTTCTCCTCCGAACTTGAGCGGTTCCCCCTGTCTCCATACTCAGAACGCTTTAGATTTTTTTCGCGTCCTAGTTTTTCTCTCTTTCCCTCGCTTCCCCATTGTGCGAACGCCCGCGTTTTCCGCACGTGTACGTCTTCCCTGGGACACCGTTTTGACCCTCGTCGCCGGTCCTTTCACTGTTTGCTTTGTCCTGCTTTTTACACATTCGCTGCAGCCTCCGTTATTCCCTTTCTTTCTTCTTTTGTCGTTGTACAGGCGAGATACGGACCCCGACAGCCGTCACGGAAATCTCTGTCTCTTCCCCGTATGGTTTGGTAGGCGTAGTGGACTCTGCATTCTTTTTGCCCTCACTTTGGAAAGATTTGGATTCCCATTGTCGTCCGATTTCTTTTTTTTGACCCCTCTAGGTTTGTTCTGGTTGTGTGGTTTTGTTATTTTTTAAAAAAAGCCCTCTGTTCCCCCCGTGAATCCTCCTTTCCCTCATGGTTTTCTTTTTTCTGAGTTGTCCATTCGTCTCCCGCCTCTCACCTACGCCGCTAGGAGTGAAGGGAAAGATTGGTACTGGTTCATTCCTGCCCCCTTTCCTTTTTCAAAGATTTTAATGGTTCCTCTTGATGCTTCGCGTTTGGCAAAATCCTTCCTTTTTTTGCTTTCCTTTTGCTGTTTTGCCATTGCGCCTTTCCTCAGGAAGTCTGGTTTTTTTTCCCCCTATTTTTTACCCCTTTTTTTTTATGTTTCGAATGGCTTTGTGGGATCCCGATGGCTGACGTGAAGGCTCCCACCTTTGTCACGGGTTTTCCCGTCATGGCAGGGTTGGAAATAGTGACTGCTTCCCTTGCCGCCTAGCCTTTCTTCCTTAGTTCTTTTCCCCCTTGGATGTCTGGGAGTATGCGTTCCACTCCAGGGGTCTTTTGCTTTGCTTTTGGGAGGAAACCGGAGTTCTTGCGGTTTCTGGGTTGCCTACTGTTTCTTCTCCTTTTCCTCCCTCTTTGGTTTGGAGCTCAAGGACTCGGGAAGCGCTTACGCGTTGTATCTTCTCCCCTTTTTGGTTTTCCCATAGGGTCCGGGCATCAGTCCCTTTTGTCCACGCCTATTTATTTTTTCTGTGGTTAACTGCGAAGAGTTGATGAGTCCTTTTCTTTTCTGCCTTTTTGCCTTGCCGTCTGCGGAGCCTGGCCAGGGGTGTTACATGTTTGATTTCGGGGTATCCTCCTTTTCTAGTCTTCGTCTGTAAGGAGAGCTCCAATAAGTTAGACCTTTTCACCCCACCTTACACGAAGGCCGCAATTACCGGAGTGACCACTCAAGTCTTTTACGCTTCTCCTGCACATTTTTCTTTTCTTTCGCGAGAGAAGGTCAACCATCGTTCACTTTTTCCCTTTTTTTTTCCACCACCTCTGCATGATAAGAATCCCCCCCAACGAACACCCCCCACTTGTCCCTCGTCTGGGAGGTTAATTCCGTTCTAATGCCTTTCTCTCTCTTGTGCGCCCGCTGGAGGCGTGTTCCCCCATTCTCTTTTCGAGTCCCTTCTGCGACAGCTTACGGCACGTTCAGACACCCCTCAGCTCTTACTCCTTTCTTTTTTGTTTCTTTTTTGTCGAGCGGTAAGGAGGGTGTTTTTCAGGTCTCGGGCCACCCTCCCCCTTTATTTCGCGCCACTTCCTGTCATGCGGGACGTTTGCCTTTTTTTCACCGTCGAATGTTGTCACATTCTCTTTTGAGGGCTACAACTTCCGACTCTTGGTTAACCGAGCCTTTTCCCGACCATTCCTTTTCCTTTTTGATTTTGGAGAGATCGTAAGTGCTTCCTTTTTGTTCTCCTTTCCTAGTCGGGGCGACCATTAGGCGCTCCCACGAAGTGTGCTTTTCTTCCTTTTTCCCTTTGATTCTCTTCCTTCCCCGGCTGGCAAAGACGCATTTCCAACGTCATAGATCTGTACTGCCGTGTTCTGCCCCCCCATTTGGGACGTGGTTACGCAAAGTTTTCAGTGATTCTCCTCCTGTTTTGGCTGAGGCTTTTTTTTCTCGTTTTCGCCCGTTTCTTTTTGGGTCTACCCCAGCGACGTTGTTGGTTTTTGGGGTTGTGTTTTTTTTTTTTTTTTTTTTTTTTTTTGCTTTTCACACTTTGCAGCTACGTTGGCTATTGGAACGTTGTTAGCCGTTTTAGCACCTGCTTTTTTCTTTGCATTTCCCCTTTCCGTGTTCTGCGGCGATTTTATTCGCGTGGGATGGTTAGCTGGTGTTTTTTCTCACCAGAGACCAGAGCATACACACGCAGACCATAGACCAGCCCAGACAAACCACTCTGGGAGTATAGAGAGTCTGAGACGTGGCTTTCGGTGCTTTTGCCGGACGTTCGTCTTTTTCTGATCCCTCCGAGGTCTATGGCTGGTCTCAAGAGCTTGACCGTGCGCCCCTCCCCTTTTCTTTTTCGACAGCAACGTCCCTTCCTTCGCCGCCGCATGGGTGGACCTTTCTTGCCCCTCTTATTACTTTTCTCTCCTGGACGGAGCCGTGGACCTTTGCGGGCGGCGTGTTGTCGTGGTTTCAACCTTATCTTTTGACTTAGGTAATCCGCTGGTACCGGCTTCCCTCTCCTTTCTCTGTTTCGTCTTGTCCTTGCGTCCACGACCGCCGAGGTCGGTACTTTTTGGGGTGCCTAGTTCTTTTTTCTGTGGGGTACCTCGCTGAAGTTCCGCTTGACATGTGGAATGCTTTTCCTGCACGCTTCTTTAGGGCTTCGTGTTGATAGTAGCTACTGTTTTTGGTTTGAGAAGGACGTCTAACGGGTTGGCTAGAGATATTCCCTTTCTTTTCTTTCTCTTTCTTCTTTTCCAGACTCCGGCAGAAGTACACAATTTCGTGTTTTCAATTTCCCATTCTCCGTGACGAGTAAACGAAGGCAGAGCCTCTCTCCTGCTTTTTCTTGTCGCCGTTAACCTCGTAAGGCCCCATCGCATTTTCTGGAAGTAAATAGCGTTGCGCTTTCCCTTTCCCCCTTGCCGGCGATTCCCCACAACATTATTTAAACTGTACCCCACAAGGATAGTTTTCCCCCGCCCATCTGTTTCGACCCCCGCATTCTTTTTCCTGACGAGAGACGCCGGTTCCTTCCCCCCCCCCGGTATTCTCAAGCTTCCCCTCCTTTGACCAGCAGTTTTCCTAAAGACCCCTCCGACTCTTTTTTTTGACAGTGGAGATTTTTGACTGGAACTTCCAATTTCTGCACATTCCCCCCCCGTGTAAGAAAAGTCCGTGAATTTGCTCACTTCGTGGAAACACGATTTGCTCTGTCCCTTCTGCCGAGTGCCACAATCCCCCCCCCCTCCCTACGGGTTCCACCAAGGTGAGGGAGACTTCTTCGAAGCCCCCCAGTGTCTACACCCTTCTCCTGCACCTGCCTAAGAAAAAATCCAGAGATTGAGGTGATGCCTCGCTTTCCCCTGTCTTCCCCTAAATCATTTTTTCCTCTCCGGACGGTTTGTTTGAACCCCCCCATTTTCTCCATTTTTGTCCCATTGAAGAATTTTTGATTTCGTCTTATGGAAGGTAGTACCACGTTTTACCACAGGCTTTCTGGCGGCTTCTTTTTTTCCTTCCTTTTTTTTTTTCCACCCACCACCAGAAAAAAACCCTTCTGTTCCAGTCCCCTCTGTTCGAGCGACCGACCTTTGCTTCCAGCCCCCTTCGCCTCCTACTGCGCTTTGGTGACTTTTTCGTCGTTTTCAGGCATTACAAGCTGGTCGGCCTGTTTTTCTTTCTCTCCTTTCCCCGGATGTCTTTTTCAGGGGCTTGTCGGGCTTTGGTTCTTAACGACATCCGACCTCGTCTCTTCTCGTTCCCGTTTGCTTCTGCCAATATGTCCAGCGGTTTCCTGCCCTTTTATCTCTGCAGTAAGCACGAAGCTACTGTTTTGTTTTTCTCTCTCACCGCCCCCACCAAGTGTACGGAAAGCTGGTAATAGACAGTTAGCGTTCCTCTTTCCCAACTCTTTCTGTCCTAGTCCACAAGACTGTTTGGACGTCGTTTTTTTACACCTCTCTTTTTTCGTGGCGCGACCAGCGACCGCCGTTTACCTTTCTTCCCAACGGACCCCCATCGGGATTGGCAACTTTCGTACGTTCGTTTTCTTTGAGTACCCCCCCCTTCCCAGGTCCATGCTCATAGCCTCAGAGAAAGCCGTGTCGTCATTCTTTTTCTTCAAGAAAGGGGGGTTTCACACTCAGTGTAATCCTCGCTGTCCCCACCCCCCCCCCCAAACACCCCCGTGTTTTTACCGCTTTTCGCGCTGCTGTGCCACGCACTTTTCCTCTTTAACGTCGGCTGCAGTGGTCCCGTTGAGAGCACTTTATCCCCTTGCGCCCAAATCTCGCCCTCCCTTCTTCTCCCCTTTCTCCTTCCGTTGGTGTTGAGATTTTATGTTTTTTGAGTTTTCTCGTTTATTTCTTGTCCCTTTCGGCCCGGACTTAACTCCCCCTATTATGTCTCTGCGATGTGCCTGCCACGATATCTTTCGATACCCTCCGGTTCTTTCCTTTTTGTACGAAGTAGGTTGGACCCTTTCTTTCGCTCTGCCGCGTCTCGTAAAGTTCGCCGACTCTCTTTTTGATCTTTAGAGTTCGAAGCCAACTTTGGAATGTCTTTTCCCCCTCAGGTGATTGGGGGAATTGAACGCAATCCCGACGCGGGCGAGTCTGTTTCCTTTTCGCAGCTTTTCCCCCCTCGGGGCCTCAACATGATCGGAATCCCTCGTTCCTATTCCCCCCGAGGTCTGGGCAGAGGTTCTTCTTCTTCCGATTCATTTCCCCGTAAAAGTGGTTCGTGAAACCTTTGCCCTCTTCCTCTGAAGTAGCAACGGTCAATAGGAAAATCCGGGCGCTGTACCAATTTGCTTTCGTGCATGAAGAACAGGTAAGTGAGACTTAGTTTTTACTGAGTCTGCCCCCGCTTTTTTTTCAACCCCTTCCTCCCCTTAGCCGAAAGTCGCTGAAATTAACTAGGAAATCGTCCAGTAGGCCCTCTTCGGCCTTCGTTCCGGTGACGCAAGCAAGATGAAGAACGCTTATTACTTTTAACTTCTTCAGACCCAATGTCTTCCTATCGAAGGCCGTAGGTGCTTTCCATTTGAGGTTTGCTTTTATGTTTTTTTTCCCCCACAACCCTCGAGGAGTAAAAACTGTCACGACAGAATTTTGTTTTTTCCTTCCATTATGCAGGCCGTCGAAAGAGAGTCCCTCTCTTCCCTTCTGCTGCGACAGGGTCTTTCGAAGGTACCGGCCCCGTTTGCCTCAACGTTCAATTATTTAACTTTTTTGACTTTTTCTCTTTGAATCGTGCCCCCATTCCACAACTGGCTTGTGAGGAGGCGTCCTGGCTTTTTTTTTCCTTTTTTGGCTTATGGGTCCACTCGTTGCCGACTCCTTACGCTGGGATGCCTTTTTTTTCCTCTGTTTATGGCTGTGTTCTCTCTCGGGCGCGTGTGGACGCTCGAATGTCACTTTTTTACCTCTCTTTGTATTTTGAAGACCGGTTCTTCCGTTAGGTTTGTTCCTCTGCTCCGCCCGTACCATCTTCCGGTCACCTGCGGTTGCTTTGCTCCCCCTTTCTCGGTTGCGGCTCCTTTCTTTTTGTCGGGCAACACCGGGGCTGGCGGAGGGGCGTTTCTGTTTTTACCTCCTTCTGGCGGCTTTGCTGGGGTGGTAGCTTCAACTCCGGCTGGTTCCGCTGTTGTCAGCCGATTTGGGTTGCGGACTACCCATTTTTAAGGAGTGGACACTCTTAGGTGTTTCCGGTATTGTCCGAGGGCGAGGGGGATGTTTGGCTAAGTGGTTTTATGATTTTCTCTTTCCGTGACTCTCCTTCTTATTATGGTCCGGCGACGCCTTCCGATTGCGCAGGGCCAACTTTCTTCTTCTTCTACGGGGGGCTTCCGTACGAGGATAGTAAAAAGCGGCCGTTTCCACACTTCTAAACAACCCAAAAGTCCCCCCTGAAGCGCATGATCCCTGCCAAGACGAGAGTTCGGTTCCCGATCCCTTTCCTCTTCTGCACACTGAGGATAACGGTGTCCGCCGGTGCCACAGGAAACCCGTCAGCTTCTGTCCAAAGACTTTCGTGCGTCGCTGTCTGTCTTATTCCTGAGTTTTTTGTCGATTGTTATCCAGTACGGGGGTCTCCCTAAGATTCGCCCCATCTCTACAAAGAGACCCTTTCGCCCTCAGACACCACTGTAGGCCCTTCTCGTGGTTCGTAGCAGCTTTCTAGGGGGTTGCGATTTTTTCCCCCTACCAATTTTCAGGAAAGTACTTTTGTGTCCTTGCTCATTGCTCATGGAGTGCCATTTCCGTTATTTTCATTTTTCTTCGATGATTTCACAGGTACTGACCGGAGGTGATTGCTTTTTCCCTCCCGCTAGCCTCCCGCGGTTCTTTGATCTTTTCTTATTCTGTCAGTGTCTCGATTACAATCTCTTTGACAAATCAACATTTTCACCCGCCCCGCCGCCACGTCAGAGCCACCCGGGAGCTAGACGCGCGCATCTTGTTGCTGAGTTTATTGAAACTACCTTTTCCCTGGCCTTGACTTTTTCCTCTATGTTGCACTCTCTGGTTATCGCACCCCCCCATCCTCTGGTTGCCCAGACTACAGATCATTGTATAACTCTTGCTTTTTTGTCTGAATGTCTTTTTGCCTATTTTTTCCCCGCTCCCGCGACGCGGTTACGACCAGCTGGACCTGCCCTTCTTGTTAGCCTTTCTCCTCTCAGACCCCCTTTATGCGAGTAGCTCTCCTGCATTTCTGTATTTGATGGTTGGTCTATTTTCCTCTGCGAGTCCCGTGAAAGGCGGCTGCTCCCACCTTTCTTTTTTTTTTCCCTGCCTCTGTTGACAATTCTCTGGAGGGTTCCATACTTCTTCTCCTTCACACCGCCGAGTTCTTTTTAAGTTTTCTCTCTCAAGACTCACCTCTTCAAAGAATCCCCGCACCCATCGTCGTGTCGCTTTTTTTGAGGTTTTGACCTATAGGAAACCACCCCGCCTTAAGCGTCTTCACTTCCTGGGACGCACTTCAGGGTTGCCGTTGCATCGTTCCCTTCATTTTTCTCATCAAGGTATTTAGTTGAGGGGATCCTTCATCTGTATCGCATCTGCCGTTTTTCCATGGCTATCCTCCTCATTGAAGTTCGTAAGAGGGTTGAACTCTTCGTTTTTTTCTGGGGGTACCTCGTGTTTTTGCAGCCCCTCAATGTCTAAAGTTTTTTTTCCCCGTGTCCCCATTTTGCGACGGTTCTGATTGAACGCGCTTCACATTTCCGCCGGGGAAATTCCTCGTGTGTTATTTGTTGGAAGTGGTGCTCATGATGTGTCCCCCTTATCCTTTTATTTTGTCGATGTTACTAAAGCCGAAAAAGTAGCATCAGCCACCTTTTTCCTCCCCTGCCTTTTCATGCTTTCGCCAAGGAAGTTTTTTTCTCTGTGGCGTTCTCCCACTGGACCCTTCTCCCCAGGCCCCCTCTCCCTTCGCGGAAATTCGCGGCCCCCTATTGGTTTTTTCTACAATTGGCCTTCGTTCTTTCCATTTCTCAGATTTCCCGTTTGCATCACTCTTTGTCCCCCCCCATTCCCCTGAAAGCCCCATTTGAAAAGCGGATTTCTCCCTCCTGCAGAAAGGTCTTCCCTTCTCACGTTTTTAGCTTTTGCTTCCCCCCCCGCCTTCATCCCACCGTGAGTGCTTTTTTGGCTGGTTGGGGTTGGTTGGTTGGTGGTCTGGGGTTGTCTTGGGTACACCTTTCGACCTTTTTGGACCCTGTCAGAATGGCGAACTTGGCCTTGTTCCCCCACACACCCAACGGCAGCGTGAATCTTCCCATCTTCCTAGCCACGTCTTACCTTTTTGCCTCGCTGCGGCCTCCCCACGCCCTCCTTCACATCACGAATGACAAGTTGCTTCTTTTTCTGGTTTGACTGTGAGAAACGCCTTCACCCCCTTCCTGCCCTTGAAGCACGCACCGCCCCCCCTCAGAATTGGTCCCTGATTCACTTCCCCACATTAGGACCTTCTTTTGAATTTTTTACGTGGCATCGTTCAATTCTCCCCCCCTCGTGGACTTTTTCTTCTACCCCTGATTTCCCCTCTCGTAGGCCCATTCCTGTGGTGTTGACCATTTTCTGAACCCGACGACCACATGTAGGTGGGTTCTCCTTCCTTTTTCGTCTTAGTTTTTCCCACCACCCCCGAAACCCTTTATTTCACGCCCACATTCCCGGCAGCTTCGTAGGGAATTCATTGGTTTGGACTTTTCCAGCGCTTTCGCAGTGGGCTCCTTTTTCCGTCCAGACGCTTCTGATAACGGAATTACACGCTTCTTTTCTGGTTTTTTTTTGTTTATATTTTCTTTCCTGGCTTTTTTTTTCCAGGGAGGGAGGTTGAAATCCAGGGATCTTCCCCGCCCTCCCCTCCCTCGGACCCTTTACCCACTGTTTTCCCACTCCATTCTTTCACTCGGATGCCAGCTACTTCCTAGATTTTCCTTTTGCCGTCATATTGGATTTCTGCCCTTTGTGGTTTCCTAACTCTGTACGAGGCAGTTTCTCTAGACTGGAGTCCCTCTTTTCTATCGCCGACGCCCTTCACCCCCTTCCCCCGCATAGTCACCTTTGTCAACCTTTTCTTTTTCTGCCCCCTCTGTCTGGGTTTACCCTTTTTTCACTTAGTTTTTCTGGACTGGTCACCCTTCCTTCCATTAAACCCATTCCTGGTGTGAAGTCGTCGCTCCTTGTTTTTTCTGTCTGCTAGTAAACTTTGTTCCCTTTCGCATAGCCGGGTCCCTTCTTTGCTTCGCAACACCGGTTTTCAACTCTTTCCCCCCTATCTCGGCTCAGTGAGTCGCCTCTTATTGCGCTGGTTCACCCGTACCCCCCCTCTCTACACCTCCCTTCTTTTTGCGCATTTCTGGTCTACCCTGAGTCACCCCTCTTTGCACTGCCTAGCTGATATATTCTTTAATCCTGGGTTTGTATCTAGTCTTTTTCTGCGACTAGCCGTCGTGGCTTGCGACGTCGTGATTTTTTTCCTTCCTCCCTTCCTTCCGCCGATTTCGGGTTTTATCGCGGTAGTAGGGCGTGGGTGACACAGTGCGTTCAATCCTGTTCCAGAATTCCCCTCTTAAGGATATGTTTATTCTCTTTGGTTTATTAAACCCCGGTGAGTGACTCTTTCTCGTTAAGCTTTTTGTGGGTTTCCTTCTGCCGTTCTTGCTGGTGGGGTGTCCCGATCTCTTCTTCCCCCCGTTCTTCGACGTGTAAAGGTAAGCCGGTCTTTTCGTTTGACGCCCGGAGTTTTTTTTCTGCGCCAATCTTTCCCCTTGACCAGGTCCTCTTTTCTTTTACGCCCGGCCGTCTTCCTATGTGCTTAGAGAGCGGAGTTGTGTAGCTCTATGGTGCGTTTAAGTGCTTCCCCCTTTCTTCCTACAATGTGATCTGAGCCCCCCAACGGTTGCTCGGACAGGGGTTAGGACTTAGTCTTCATTGCAGTTTCCTTTCACCTTTTCCTTTCCCTTTCTGTCCCCGATGGGTTTTGGCAGCACCCCGGTACTTTTTCCCTCTCCCTGTCTGTTTTGTACTTTTCTATTCTGTATCCTTTTCGTCCTTTCTTTCTATTAGTACCAAAGAGGGAGAGGAGTGTAGGCTCTTGGCTCCTTTTTTCCTTTTTCCTACCTGGGGTCCATTAAGATCTTTTTCGAATAGTGTTGTGTTGATTCAGCAATTGTGCTTCCTTCCGTCCGATCTCAAGTGTCGTGTTTTTGCCCGGAGATTAGTGTCTGGTTTTTTGTATCCCCCACAAATTCGGGCCACCCCCTTTCTCTCTTCCCGACCTCTCAGGTATCGTTCGCACACATGTTTCGCCTTCCCTTGGGACCTCGTTCCGCGCCTGAGGCAGGCGGCCTGATTAAGGTCTACGGTTACCGGCCCTCTCCCCCCCCCTTAAGGGAATTTTCAAAAGATTTTCTGACTGGGGGCGGCCCGTGTTAACTTTCCTTCCCACCCAATCATTTAAATTTTGGCGTTTTTAGGTAGGCGCTATTGTTTGTCAGAAGTAGGTGGTCGGGTACCTTTGGACGCGTTCTTTAATTGCGTGTTTTTTTGTTTTTTCTGGTCTGTTTTTCTCGCAGGTGTAGTCTCTCCCACTTTCTTTTTTGGCATCCTAATTTAAGATTTTCCTTTCCCCTCTTTGAGCTTTTTTTGAAGGATTTTTTTCCGTGACCTTTCCTTTTCCGTTTCCCCTGCCTTCGTTGTGGTAACACTGGTTCTTCATCGTTGTTCGAGGGCGATTGCCCCACCCCCAGGTCGGTCGCTCTTTTTTTTTACAGGTGGGTCCTCCCTCTGCGTTCTCTGTGCGGTTTTTTGTTGTTTCTTTCCGGAGATTGGGGGGGCAATGATTTTTTTTTTTATGGCGAGGCCCTTTTTCTTTTTCCCTTTTGCAGTGTTCAATGCTCATTAAACATATCCTCCGTGCACTTCTCGTCCTTTCTTGGGTTTTCCTGGGTAAGGCGTCTTATTTTTTAGGACGCTCCGGTCCTCTTTTGACCTTCTAGCGGGAAGGGGCGAGCCAATGGACGATTTTGCGGTGGCTCTTCCCTTTTTTCCCTCGGCGGATATCCCGAGCCGGGCCTCTTCGATGTAACCCGGCCCAAAAACTATCTGGGCCTTCCTTTCGTTCCACGCGTAGGCTACAGGACTTTCCTTCCCTGCACTTTAGATCACGGTTCTCGGCGCCCGATCCCTAACCTTTGATCACTCTTCCTCTTGACCCCCCCCCCCTGTCTTGCTACGATTTCACGTCCTGTTAGTGGAGTCCTTCGACTTTTGGCTCTTTTCTGGTTTTGCCGGACGTGTCTTTTGCGTGATGGAAGGCCACCTTTCTTTTTTTTCCCTTTTTTTTTCTGCACCCAGTTCGGACTATACACCTTTTTTCGACTCACTTCGGCCTGGCGGAGTGGGAAGAAGGATGTTTGGTGGACTCTCTTCCCCTTCCCCCCTTCACACAGGGGAGGGGAGTTTGAAGATGTGTCCTCGTTTTTTCACGGTCTTTTTTGCACTTGTCCTTTTTTCTTTCTCTCAGAAGTGCTCGAGATGGTGTTTCTTCCCCCTACGGCTTTTCTCCCCGTGGTGCTGAGCTTTTTACTTGTTTTCTTTTTTCATTTCCTCTCTCTTTTGTGTGAATACACGCCGGACCAGCCACCGTCTCTTCGATTGCGTTTCCCCCCTCCTTCTTCCTCTTTTTCGCATCCGGTTGCCAGTTTCTTGCTTTAGTCACCTATTTTTTTTGCGGTTGACTTCCCCTTTGTTCCATCTTTTCCCCCCAAACCAAGACCGAGGCCAGATATACAAGATCTCTTCTTTCCCGACTCTTTTTGTTTTGCTTCTCTTTCTCTGCGATTGTCCGGAGTATTGTTGTGGATGTCCAGTTATTGTTTCCCGAGATTTCATTATCCCTTTTTCTTCTCTCCCTGGTTTCCGAGCAGCAACGTGCGAGTTCCCGAGAAGAGATCGTGGTGCTTTCCTCCTTTTTGCGCTTTGCTTTTAAGCATTGTTTTCACTGACTAGTTACGCAAGTTTTCTAGTTGTCCCCCCCTTCCCTTCCTGTCATCTTGAAGAAAGGGCCGGTCCGTAAGGGGAGCAACTTTCTTTTTTTTTTATCTCCCCCTCCTCCTCTATGAGGTAAACTATAAGGATGATCTCTTTGAGACCGGTGCTTCTTCCCCCTGTTCCCTCGCCATTTTCCCCCCTCTTCAGAGAAGACCCTGTTTCCTTTTTCTTCCCCTTACCTCACCCCACAGGGAAGTAGACGTCTGAGCCTCATCCGTCTTAGAACTTTTCGTCTTTTTTTCTGGGGGTGTCCCCTTCTTTCCCTCTGAGTAGCTTTCGCCCAGGAGCCGAAGGCTTTTCCGTTCGCCGTATCGCAATCTTCCCCCCTTGTTTCGTTCACAGTACGCTTTGCCCTTCCTCTGTCGTGAACTGGAAGCAGGTAACTGTGCCTTCTTTCCCTTTTGTACCGATTGAAGAGACTGTGCCTTTCTGGCGCAGTTATTTCAGAGTTTTTCTCCTTTTTCGTAAGCTGCGTTTCGAAGTCGCCTTGTACAGGAGAACTGTTTTTTTTTTTTGGCCCCAGACAAAAGAGGGTCCTTCCGTCTCTTTGTCCGTCCTTTTGTCCCTCCCCCCCCTTTATCCTAAAAATTGTTGATTTCTTTAATAGAAGTTTGTCCTTCTTCTCTACTTTCCCCCTGGCTGGAGTCTTCCGATCCCTTCTTTTTTTTTTTTCCTTTTTTAACGTATCTCCGTCACATAGGTGCCAGATTGCCACTTTCCTTCCTCCCCCCGTTGAACCCAATTTTATCGACCCTGAATTTTTAATCCAATTCTCCCCCCTCCAAGGCCGCCTTTGTAGGAAAGCATAGCCTCTCCTTTTTTTTGCCCCCCCCCGTTCTACGAAATCCTTTGCGCCTTTTTGCTTAGTCCCCCTTTGCAATTACAGTCGTTCCTCCAGCCCCCCTTCCTAGCGGTTTCTCCTGTCTCTAGGGATGTTGCCTGATAGTTTTTAGTCCTTCCCCATTTGAGTGGAAGTCTCCCAGAAGGAATCGTTCTCCCCCTTTTTTACCGGTGTTCTGAGATGAAAGGCGCCCGAGGTTTCTCACCAAGTTTTTTCCCCGTTTTCCAGGTGGACTCTTTGCCTTTTTCTTTTTGACCGTCCTCACCCCATGACTTTGGCGTTTCAAGTGAGCCCACCGCGCCACGCCGATTTAGCTTCTTTGGAAGGTTTTCGCTATTGCCACTGCCCCATATTTTATTTTTCCTCCGTGCTTTTCTTTCTAGTGACGGTGAACAATTTCTGAACTTTGCGCTTTGCAAGTTTTGTCGCGGCTTTAAGATAGGGAGTTGGGGACCGGTGTTTCCCCGACGAACCTCTGTTCTTTCCGGTATTAAGTTTTATCGAATTTTTTTCACCCCCCCACCCATCCCCCAAATCACTTTTCCACCCGTTCGCTCGCGATTTTCTCCCATCGTTACCTCTCCCATTCCGCCACCAAGAAAATGTGTCGGGTGTGTTGTTTTGCCCCCAGGTTCTTGCACACTTCCCTTTCCCCCTCCCGGCACCTTCCCGAGTCGAGAATCGTTCTTTTCTTTTCCCAACCTTTTTTAATTTTTTGTCATATTCATTGTTTGCGTAAACGCCACTCCCGTCCCTGCTAAAGGTTGCTCTGCCTCCCTTTTTACTTTCTCTTTTATCGATGTCTTTGCTCATAGGCTGCGACGTATATTGGTTCGGTTGAATCTTGGGACGGCGTTTTTCCCTGACTTCCCTGTCAGAGAAGTTATCGACACCATGTTTGGAGTTCCGCAATGGTCGCCCTTTTTTCTTTTAGAATTCGTACCGTCCGGAGGAGTTTCTTTTTTTTCTACCCCCTTCTGGGTGACTTCGGTCCGATTTCCTTTTTTTTGTTGCTTGTTTTACATTCTTCCTGGCAACAACATTCACCTTCGGGATCTCTCTAGATTTTGGTGCGTTTTCTTTCTGTCCTGCCTCTCATTCTCTCATCACTTGCTTTCCCTCGACGTGGCGTTCGAATCCCAGTTTTCCCCCCCCCCTCCGAAAGTCCCCCTCCTTGTATGAGGTCCGGTTTTCCCCCCGTTCTTTACTTACGCTCTATAAGTAGGCGGGCCGTTCTCCTTTCTACTTACATTCCTCCATGACGTTCCCCCAAGCCTTCTCCTTGTTGGTATGGAGTTTTTTTAGAGTTTCTGTCGAAAGCGCAAAAATAGTTTTTTTTTGATGTTGTTCCCTTCCGGCCGTGAGCGTGGGCTTCTCCGTCGTTTAGAAGGTACTTTTTTTATTCATTTTCGCTCGATTTTTATTTTTTTTTCCCATTTCTTCCTCGACCCCGCGCGTAGGGGGGGAATGGTAGTTAGACGCTTCGTTTTTACCCCCCCCCCCCCCCCCGACAGAGACCCGCCTTCTATGGTTTCGATGAATTTTGTTGTATTTTTTTGAAGCTGTAGATTTTTTGTTTTGTCGTTGAAGAAATTCTCTGTTGCTTTTTTTTGGGTTTTTCCCCGGCAGGTTTTTTAGTCTGCTTTCCCTGTGCGTCTCCCCGAACCGCACCCAAGGAGGTTCCCCACTCTTTCTCTTAGACGCGACTAGTTCTGCGCTTGGTTGAGCGTCGAGTTTTTGTGTTTTTAACTTGCTTTTTTTACCTTACCTTGGTAAGTCGAGAGCCACGGTCACTTTCAATGTTAGATCTCCCCTCCCTTCCGCGTGTGATAACTAACTTGGCTTGGCAGTCTGTACCCTAGTTCGACGAAATGTCTTTTTGCTTCCTAAGTCGATGTTTTTCGTGTTTGTTACGCCCCCTCCCCCTCCTTCACTCCTTCCTTTGAACAAGTAGTAGTGCCCTTTCGTACTACTTTTCTTCGTAGAGCGGATTTGGGTGATTGAGCTTGACCCTCCCTCGTTTACTCAGCATTCTTTTGCAATTTCCCTTTTAGATTCCTTCTTTCGTTCCTCTTTTTTTGTTCGTGGCGGGTTCTAGTTTTTTGGTTTTTTGTAGAAAAACACTCTCTTTAATTCAAATTCGCCGTCATTTTCTTTTTCGTTTGGTTCGGCCACGGAGTTTTGCAGACGACCGCGGGGGTCCTGCGTGTCCTTACCTTTTGTTGCGAAGTTGTTACTTTTCCACGTTTGAATTTTTCCTCCTTGTTGCTGCCGTTTGAATCGCGGCCAATATCTCATCTTTTCTTTTTTCTTTTCCGCTTTGTGCCTTTTTGTCCAGAGTGGGGCTTTTTTTTTTAACCATGAAAGATTCGTCCCGTCGTTTTGTCCCTGGCGGTCTTCCCGTTTTTGCTGGCGTTTTTTTTTGTGCAAGCACAACTCACTTTTGGATGACCCTTCTCCGGCCAATGTGAGGCCACGTCCCTTTCTTTTCTTCCGCAGCATGTTTTGCCTTCCTGTCTTTTAGTTTTTTCAAACCGCTTTCTTTTTTGCTCCGTACCAATCTCGGTTTGTGCACGCGTGCGCGTTGGTCTCAACTGTCCCCCTTCCCGATTTTTTGAGGGGAGATACTTTCTTTTGCCTCGTCTGTTGTGGATTTTTTTTCCCCTCCGTCTGGGAGGTCATTGGATTGGCTTTGGGCAGAGTCGCCCGTTGGTTCCGAGGAGTTGAAACTGTGTTTTGGCATCGCGTTCATGTTTCCCCCTTCCCTTCTTTTCTTTTTTCAGAGTCCCAGCGCGCGTGGGGTGGGCCCGTGGTATTTTTCCTTCGCTTTCTGTCGCCGTCCGCTCTCCTCTAAGGATTCCTTTTTGAATTCCGTCCGCTCTATGTGCCTAGCACTTCCAGCGTTTTTAATGTTCGAGGAATCGACGTCCCTTTTTTGGCCCCTCCGGCACACTTACAACCCTCTCCGAAGTCTGGCATTGGTGCTCCCCCGGCTTTTTCCCCCATTTGACCTATTGAACGGTTTACGTCCTTTTTCAGCTATGAAACTGTTTTTTTGCTCACGTCGCCGTCTTATGCCTTTTTTCTTCTCCACGCAGGGTCACACTTTCGCCAACCCCTCCGGCGATTTCTCCGTCTTCTTGGAGAGTCGTTGGACTAGGCCCCTTTCCTAACTCTTTTTCTTCCGATTTCTCGTTCCCGGCTTCCTTCGAATACTTTACGCCCTTTTGACCTTTTGACACCCGCCGTGAATTAACATTGTTGTTCTTAACAGAGCGGGGTTGTGTACCCCCCGGTGATGTTGTTAGGAGACGGGTGCCTTAACTTCCCCTTTCTGCGAGCGGGTGGTTGCTCTCAGTTATTCTGTTCCCATTGTCGTTGCTTTTGGATGAGGGCGACCCTGCCCCGACTATTGTGTCTTTCCCCCCAGCTTGCTTTGTACTACGGAATTTTATTTCTTTTTGGACGTTGAATTTCTCTCCCGCATGTCCTCTTGTTCCTTCAAAAGCCAAGCTTCTTTTTTTTCGTTTCTCCCCCCCTCTTTTTCACTTCCTTTGAGAAGTGAGGTTTGTGCTTTTTCACCCTTGTTCTTTTTTTATTGCCCATGCGTGTTTGCTTTTCTTTGCCCCCGGACTCGGGTAATCGAAAACTGGTTGGCGCTCTTTCTTTATTTCTTTTTCCCTTTGTTTTTTGATCGGTTGCCGATTTCTTTTTTTTTTTGACCAGCGACGTCTTCTTCGCATGAAGTTCGGTAATTCTTTTGCATCGCTTTGATCTGATCTTCGAGGTCTTTTTGCCATCTTTTCTTCCCTTTTTCTCTGCTTTTTGGATAGGTCCGGGGTGTATTAGCTCTCTGTAAGGCGGGACTTTTTTTTGAGTTCACCTTTCCACTCCCTTAGCGGCGGTCGTTTTGACCCGCGTCGTGTTTTTCTCCGCCTCGGGAAAGTCGTTTTTCTGACTCAGCGAAACCACAAGATCTTTGGCCCGTTAGACCTTTTTGCCCTTCTCCTGGTTCTCGCCTGGTTGTTGTGATTGTCTCCCTCCACACCCTTTGAGGATTCGATAGTACTCTTTCACAGGTTCAAGAGGGTTCGCGTTTCAAGCTTCTAGTTTTCTTCAGTAATATTGTTTCTTCTACGACCAAGTTACTCTTGTCGCCTGTGCTAATCAGACAAATCCCAGCGCCCCCCGACCCCTGTGGTTGCATTAGAAGCGGCTGGTGGTTTAATTCTTTTCGCCTAAGCGTACGTTGGGAATTTGTATATATTCCCGCAGTCTGTTTATTTCCAAGGCACGACGGACGGCCTTCCTGGCTCGTGTTTTTTTGTTTTTTTGTGTGGGTTGGTTGGTTTTATGTGTTTGTGGTTGGGGTTTTGTTTTTCTGAGTCTTATTTTCGTCACTTGTTTGTGTTTTTTTTGCCTTATTTTAACTGTGAGGTTTTAGTGATGTTTAAGTCTTCTTCGTTCCCTGTGTACCGCCCCCCTCCCCCTCTCTACCCAGTTACCGTCTCGACTTTAACTTTGATGTTCGGGATGCCTCTCTCGCCGGCTTTTTTCTCATCCCCCTTTTTTCGCCTTTCTCCCCCTCACATACGCCGACACGCGTGTTTCCAGTATGGCTGTTCACCCCCGACGGAGCACGGAACACCATACTCCCTCCCCCAAAGGCCATTTGCCCCCCGCACCTATTCTCCCCCTTTGACCTTTGAGTTGGCTTTTCTCACGGAGCCGCCGTTTTGGACACCTTTCTTTCGTCCTTTTTGTTGCCGCGAGCCACGCTGCCAGCACCGGTCGGTTTTACTCCCCTCCCACTAATTTACTCCCCGTGAAATCTTTCTGGTTTCGCAAGTGCTGCCCCCTTAGCAGTTGCTTTTTCACTGTTTTTTTTCTTTTTCGTCCGGCCCGTGCCCCTTGGCTTTTTCGACTCGCCCACCCCAAGTCTTTCGCCCCCCCTCCACACTCAGGCCAGGCGCCGGATCGTTTCTCAGTATTTTTTTCTTTTTCTTTCCCAAGCCAGCAGACGTGCTTTAGTCCAACCCCCTGCGTCTCAACGGCAGCCCCGAACCTCCGCTTTGAGTCTCTGGCGGGCCGCGGATCCCCCACCTTCTTCCATGTCCATTTGCTTTCTTTTGTGGCCATTTCACCCCCCTTCCCATCTTTTGCATTTCTGCAGCCTTTTTCACTTCCGTTTTTGTTTCCGCTTGAGGGTGCCCTCTTTTTGTTTGAAAAATTAAGATAGGTCGTATCTTACACTTTTTCTCAGAAGGGTTTTTTCTAAAACCCCCCCCCCCCCCTACCAGTGCTTCCACTCACCCTGTTGTTCCTATTCTGTACGTCGCCAGTATTTACCCTCTCTTCCCCCCCACAGGCATTCGGGGCCCTTTTCTTTTTTAGTTGACAGTCGTATTCCCTTCACATCTCCGGATTGCCGACTTTACGGGTTCTATTTCTTTAATCTGGTGGCTTCAGGGGCTTTTTTCCTTTGTTGAAGCATTTCGGTTCTTCCCACCGCCACGCAAGTCAACATTTCAAGATGTTTTTCTTTCAGACCTACTTATGTACCAGCCGTTTTTCCCATTTTTTTTTAAGGTCCTTATTCTGGTACCTTTTCAAGTTTGGATTTGGCCTCTTTGGTGGACCGTTTTTCTCGTATCCAGTACGTTCTTACGGTTCCTGCTGCCGCCCATCTTGCCCCTAAAATCGACGGCGCCCTGAACGCCACGGCCCTTCCTTATTGGCCGGGGTGCTCATTGCGATCCCACCCCCCTGCCTGTTTCCTTTCTGCCTCGATTTTCAGGCTAATTTACCCAATCCCCCCCCAGTGCTTCCTTACACGTCGCTGACTATGTTTCCCGTAGCTTTCCAGTCAGCCATTTCACACACGATTACATCCTTCTATGTAAGAGATTTGATCCCCTTTTGGTTCCCACCCTCGTAGAGTCAGCGAGGTTACGTTCTTTTCTAGTATAATGCTTCGCGGCTTACCCCCTTTCGTCTCCCCATATTGACTAACTCACGTCGGCGTTGCTCTTGGGCCGGGCCGTCCTTGCACGTACGCTCTTTACGTTGCGCTCCCATAACCCTCTTTTTTCTTTTCCCCTTCATCCGTTTTTTTTTGATTTTACGGCACTTGGTTATGTTTTTTTTTGGCTCATTTTTGCCCGCGTGAGAACGCCGCGCAGTTGTTTGGTAGTGCTTTTATACCTCGTTTTTTCATCCCCCGTGCAACAGTTTGACATTCCCCGTGATCCTCGTGTGACTTTTTATTATTTTTGAAGTAGTACCACACGCTTATTTCCTGAAAGCCCTGGCTTGGTATTCGATGGTCGATGAGGATGTTATGAGTTCCTATCCTACTCCCCCGTATTCGTCCGGGTCCTTGCTTGGGTTTGCCGGTTGACGTCCGTCAGGTTTTTCGTCGATGCAGCGGTCTTTTTTTAGACTCACCTGAAGAGGGGTTGTTCTACAACATATGAGAACCGAGACCGATTGCCTTGCTTCTCGTTTGTTGGGAGTTAGGGGATTCCCCGTTCGGCCTTTTCCTAATTCACACCTTTGTCTGAGAGAACCTCGCAGCCCTTATTAGACGTCTTAGTAAATGGAGCCCGGCGCTTCGCTTTTTTACACTATTTCTTCCTCAAGCCCCTCCCGCCCGGCGGTTTACCTCCTAAATTTCTCCACCGTCTTGAAGACATCCGTAGCCCATCAATGGTTCCGGTGGTTACATGTAAATCGTTTTACACCAGTACGCAGAGCGTTAGGCTCGTAGTCTTCTTGCACTGACGAACTCTTCCGAAGCGAGGTGTAGCAATTCGTCTTAGGGACGGTTTACTCCCCTTGTCCAGCTCTCAGATGCGCTTTCTGGCGTTAGGTTGTTATGTTTGTTTTAGAAAAACCCAGCGAGGGCCTGTCTTCTTCGAAGTTTTCTTTGGTCGTCTGTGTAAGAACCTGTTCCGGAGTTTTCGCCACGGAGGGTTTTTGGAGCTGGGCCTACTGGCGCTTTTTGAACCGGCCCTTTTTTTTCCCCGTTTTCACGGTCTTACTATGGGACCTTAGGTTTTGCCGTTGTTTATAGCGGCACTCAAATATTAACTGGGTGTTTCAGGCGGGTTTGCGAGCTTTTCTTTTTTACGCAACAGGGGTCTATAGGGGTCCCCCCCCAACCAGCGATATTCACCAATGTGTGTTCCTTTCGTTATGTAGTGGTTTTTCTCTGTCTGGCCGTGAGCCCTTATCAAGTTTTTTGCACGCGGAATATGTGAAGGGATTGCTCTGTGTTCAGCCTTCCGCTACAGTTGCCCGCTGCTCTGACTTTCCCTGCTACCTCTCTGGTCGTTTAACTATCTTTTATTTCAGCTTGTTTTTGGGGGGGAACCAGGCAGGAGGAGGTGGTCGGTTTTGTTTGCACTCTGCGTGGCTTGAGGGCGGAGGCCTTCTCTTTCTTTCTTGTTTCTCATTCCATAGCTTTTTTTCTCGGGTCACCTTGTGCTCCAAGCGAAGGCAATTTTTTACGTTCCCTACCTCGCGAGGATTTTCGAGGTTTTTTTTTTTTCATGTGCGTGTTCTCTTCGGGAGTGCCCTGTCGGAGGTGTTACTGAATTCGGCCTTACTCTGGTCCTACAACATGGTCCTTTTCTTTGGCGGTCTGCCATTCTCGTATTGATCTGTCCCACCTTCGTTCTACATCAACCTTCCTCACCCGAAGTCCCGAGAAAATCGGTATCTTCCCTGAGCTAATTTCTAGAAATGACGTTTCTCCCTTTGCGTTTTTTTCCCTTCACCTTACATTTCAGAGGATCCCCCCCAGTAGCGTCTTGACGTAATTCCGTCGTGGAGCCTATCTTGCTTGCTCATCCTTTACGAGCTTGTACTCATGGTAGTCTTTTCCTGGCACTGAGATCTATCCCCTTTTCACCGTCAGGCCTTGAACGCCCCTCAAAAGGCCTTTCTTCTCATTTCCCCTTGTTTTTTGCCGTTTTTGCTGTAGAGTGCCTTCTTGGTGGTATTGAGACTTGCCTCCCCAGGTCGTTGGCTTGAACGGCGGTTGCTACCGGTGCCGTTTTTCTGTTCTACCCCTGTCAGGATCCTTCTCGTGTTTTGACCAGATTCTCAATCGGGGGTTGAGCTCGAAAGCTTTGCACTGAGCCCTTTGGCGTTTGTTTCTTTCTTTTCTCAGTCCTTTTAAGTCGGCCTTTTTCCTTTTTTTTTTTTTCATTGCCTTACACACGCACACCAGGGCGTTCTTCAACTGACCATTTCTTCAAGGCGTCCGGCTTGCAATCTGTGTTCTGGTTTTCCCCTGATTCGTTTCCAGACGTACTTTCTCCACGTAAGCCGCTTCATTTTAAGTTGTTTCCTCGCCCACAAAAATTTTGTAAGGCCTCATATCTCTTATCTCATGTTGTTTTTGGAGATAGTTAGGGGGGCGGCCTTGTGTGCGCTTCCTACCATCTCTTCTTGTCCCCGAGCGATTTTTCAATCGGGAACGCCGGACGGTGAAAGCTAAGCACTCATTGATGGCGTCTTTTTGCTCTTATTCATGGCTCTTAGATGGCGCTTGTCTGGTCGCTTTCGCTTTTATTTTTTCTCTCGCTTTCCCCTGCGGACATCGGACCTTTAACCTCCTTCTTAGCGTTCCATCAGCCGGCCGTGGGTTCCGGGCATCCTCTTGCGCGCAGCACCGCCTGTTTGCTGTTCCCTCTGAAATTGCTTTCCTTCCGTACAGTTTTCGCACTGGAGAAATTGCACCGTTTCTATTCCACCGCTTAGTCCGCCCCCTTGGCAACTAAGGCAACAACGCGTTATTTCCTTTTATCGAAAGCCCAGTTTTTTTCTGCTTCTGCACCGAAGCCGTTAGATTGTTCCCGGCCGTTTAATCGGTTCTCTTCGCAGACTGGTTTATATTAGTTAGTTCTCCGTTTCAATGTTCAATCGCAACTTCCGCGGCCGTCTCCTTTTGACCGCGCTTGTTCGAAAGAGTTGGTTTCCAAGCGGAGTCCGCGTCTGTTTCTGTTGCGGAAGTCCAGCTGGAAGGTGTGGCACGGGGCGACGTTTAATATCCATGGGTCTGATTTTGTCCGCCGAGGCTTCGAGTGGCGCCGGTTACTACAGTCGGCCTCGTTTCGTCCTTTTTTTGATATTTTCGGTTCTCAATCGTGTGCCCGAGGAGGTTTTAGCGTGATTCGTCCAGTATTCAGACTCCACCTTGGACAGCAGTTCCACTGTTGCACGACTAGACCGGAGCGGCAGAAGGAAGTACTCCTGTTCAGTTTTTCTTGTAACGATAGAAGTGGTTTACAGCCCCCCCCCCCCCCCCACCCCCCCCA
>Ga0179591_1378228_pt1 | contig 23306 bp, 29 predicted proteins | sample CZOMad2_1_08_16f_FD_182891 | JGI IMG/M metagenome (GOLD analysis project Ga0179591, IMG submission 182891) | Vadose zone soil fungal communities from Angelo Coast Range Reserve, California, USA - CZOMad2_1_08_16fungal (PacBio error correction) | ecosystem: Environmental > Terrestrial > Soil >... | reverse complement strand
TCCTGGAATTGTTTACGCACTGTCCCCGATGTTCATCCTCCCCAAATATTTCCCACCACCCGATTTTTTCAGGGGGGTGTATGTTTTTTTTTTCCACCCTTTTCAACCCCTCGTTCCCCCCCTTTTTTTTCTGATTTTACTTTTCGTTGCCGTTCGCTGAGAGAGTCCTGCCCAAAAATCTCAATTTGAGGCCTTCCAGATTACCCGGGTCACCCTTTTTGCAACCCATATTCTCTTTTTGTCCCTGGTTTCCAGCGCCCGACTGGTTTTCTGTTTTTTTCCTGTACCAACAACAGGTCTTCCCAATTGAACATACAGAGGTGCAAGACCCGTTCTAGTGCCTTCCCCCCCCCGTCTTTTTTCCTGACTGGGGGTCCCTCCTCGTTCGACTTTGCCTTTGGGTTGACCCGGATGAGTGGACGAAATGGATGGGAAGAAAGTGGTGACCTTTTCCCTAAGGTTTTAAACGTCACCCATACGCCTCCGTTCCCCTTGCGTTTTTTCAATGTTTCTTTCTTTTTCCCTTCCCCTCAGAACCCTTTTTTTTTTTTTTTTTAATGGGACATTTCTCAACAGTTTGCACTGATTACATGAGGCGGAGTTCCCCAGAACCCTTCGGAGGTCTTCTGTCCTTGTTCAATGACTTACCCCCCGTCGTGCCCCCTTAAATGATGTAGAACGCCTCCGTCAGGTTGATGTTTCCACGTCTCCCTTTAGTCTACATTTCACTTCATTCCTTTGTTTCCCACGCCTTCTACACCCACGCCGCCCCGCTTGGTGCTTCTGGTACACCCCTAAAACTTTTCATTGTTCCCAAAAGAAGTAAGAAGTCAAAGGTCGGTTTTTTTCTGGGATCGTCCTTTTCCCCCTCCCTTTTAATCTTCATGATAGTCCCCTCGATCGACCTTCCTGCAGGGTCCTCGAAAGATTCTTTGAAGACTTTCCCTACGGAGAATTTCTTTGTCTTCTTTTTTCTTTTTTCCCAACCCTCCAAGGGACTCCTGTCTTTTGAGGCAATTAGCACCTCCGTTTCTCTCGTGAACTGGGTCATGTGGAAAGTACTGTTGCATGCCTGCCCCCATAACTATTTCCCCCCCCCTTGCGTTTTCCTTCAACTGACCACCCCCCCTGACCCCCCCTCCACCCCCGAATAGGTCCTTTTTTTTGCGTTCCCCACCTTCTAGAAAGATTCTTCTGATCGGCTCGCCGATAGGCACCAGTTAAAGGGCCTGCGGTGACTCCCCCTCTGTATTTCCCTGGCCTTCACGGCTTGATGTATAGGTCTAGGGGCCAATCGCGATTTCCCTTACCTTAACTTATTGACAATCCCTCTTCAACGTTTACCGGAGTTTTTCCCGTTATGCTCAACACCTTCGTGAAGGAGCCTCCAAACGGCTTTTTTTCATTTTTTTCCCCTCCCGATTCCAGACTAACTGATCTCCTACTTTCTTGACTATATAAGATGCTGTTTCCTCGTTTCGTCTCTTGAGTCCAGCTCGGAACGTCGGGAGAGTTTTAGCAAAGTGACTTCGAAAAATCCTCCTGACCTGAAAGTTTCGTTTTCGATTGCATGTCACTCACACCTTCTTGACTTGAAGAGGAAGCTCTTTAGCGGAGCCCCCCTCCGCATAGTCGTAACCGATCGTAGAAAGGGGACGTGTCAAAACCTTCCACATTCGCTCTGCGCCCTTTCTTTACCCCCCACCCCATCGTACTTTCCGACCGTTACCCAAGTCGTCGACGGACGGTAGGAAAAACTCATAGTTTCGTGGTCACGACCCACCCTTTGGACAACCCCATTTCTTAACGTAGGTCTTTCGCCCTTAACGGTTGTGAGCTAACCTAAACTGACCCCCCCCCGCACCCCCCCCTTCACTCCCCTTCTGCCCCGTTTTCGACTTTCATTTCTCTTCGGCCCTTCCCCCGGGGAGATTCCCCCACTGAAGTAAAGGATGCACGCCTTTGCCCCACTTTCCGCTCCCCCGTCCCCCCCTCGGCCCTCTCTCGCCTCTTCCTGGGGTTCCCCCGTACCTAGACGCAAAGCGCTTTCTTTTTTTTTTTTTCCTTTCCCCCCCCCCAGTTGCGCCTTTCCCCCTGGCGCTCTCGTCGAGAGATTCGCCGTTCCATTTACAAGTAAGAGGGGGTCCCCACATGTACCCCTTCCCCCCATTCTTCTCCCCCCCTGTTAAGTCCCCTGCTTCTTCCCTTTAGGCGTCCGTTTCCGTGACCACATGACATATCTTATGGACTTTTTTTAATTTTCCTGCGTCATGGCTTCCCCTGGGCCGCACTCTTGAGGCAGATCCACGTCGATACCTTCATGCAAACAGTCCAGACCCCCCTTCCAGGGCCCACCCTACCCTCGATTGACTCCGATCCTTTCGGGATCCTACATTCCAGGGCGATTTTGCCTTTTGGCTGGCCCCAGTCTTCCGTTTGTTTTTTTTTAACCCCCCCCTCAGCTGTTTTTTGGTAGAAAGGTGGTCTCTGGAAGCTGGTTCTCATAAAAGGAAGACTGCCTTCCTTTAACTTAGTCCCTTTTGTCCGGATCCGACTATTCCCATCCCTGCGGGCGCTCCCGAGGCGGGCCGTCTCCAGAACGTTTCAGGTCGTCCCCAAGAGGACCGCTTTGCTGGGGTGTTTGTTTTCAATTTAGTAGCACACCAAGGTCTTCGTTTGAAACTTGTCCCTGCGATTTCTTTTGCTTGATCATTTTTCTCTTCCCGTTTTTGGCTCCCATCAGCCGCCCACCCTTTCCTTGCCTATGGGACAACGTGTTCCTACCGACTCAAAAAAAGCCCCCCCGGGGGTGTGGGCGGCTTTACAATTCCACCCCCTCGTTTTGGCCGCGGTCCCCCCCTGCCCTCCGCCCAAGGCTGCCGGAACTAGTTTCAGGGCACCAGCCACGTGAAAGAGAACATAAAGTTTTCCTTGGCGTCGTCCTTGCTTTGTTGAGCGTTTCAAGAGCGCTTAGAAAAAGGCTCCCGTGACCGCGTTTTTCTTGCTCTTCCTTTAAAGGTTTGTGTTTTCCCTTTTTCACTCTGAACGGTTTGTGCACGTTTGCAGCTTCGGAGGATGTTCCTGCCTTTTTTTCACGAAGTTTTCAACTCGTCGAAAAAGGGCTTTAGCACCCTTCCCTTTGAAAGTTTCTTTTTTTTGGTCCCACGTCCGTCTCTGGTGACCACTTTTACCATCTGAACCTTTTTTTCCCTTTTTTCTCCCTACTTTGTTGGTGAGATGGTTTTGGAGTTGGAGTCACGTCCCCAATGCTCGGGGCGTTCGCCCTGTTTTTTTTACTGCTAGTCTGAAGTCTTTCTGCCTCTGGTTTGACCCCCCCCCTTCGTGCCCACCCCCCCTTACGGCAATCCCTCCCGAAAGCTGACCCCCTCCGGGTAAAAGGGGGAAGGCGGATAGGTGAGCCAGTGTTCGGAGCACCTTCCTAGGTACCTCGGTTTTTTTTTCTCTGATTTTTCTCAAGCTGGGAGGGCTTTTTTTTCGGGTCGGTTTTCACCACCCCCCCCCCTTTGACTCCTCATTCCCCCCCTCCCACTCCGTTCTTTGAAGTAAAAGGGAAGTTTGGTCTTAGTCCCTTGGGAGGTGCGTGGCTTGTTTTACCTGCCTTTAATCCAGTTGGTGTCCTTGCGTCTCATTGGGTTTGGCACGGAGTGGCCTTTGGTCTTTGGCGCCTTCAGTGTATAGTCCCCCCCTCCGTTGGATCTTTTTAATTAGAAGGCATACACAGCGTTTCATAACGCCTTTTCAGTTCACTTTTCATTTTGATTTCTCTCTTTGCGAGTCCCTTTATCCACCCAAACCCGTGACGCTTGGGATCCTCTCTTCCTTGAGTTTGCTGGTCTATAACGATAGAGGCGTAGATGGTCTTGTCTTCTTCCCCCTTCGACCCCCCCCCCCTTCCCACTACCTTTGCGTTTCCTTTTCCCCTTTTTTAGTTTCGTCCTGGGTATGTTGATCTACCCAGTAACCGGTAGAGCACCGTGAAAAACCTCCCAAAAAGCGCCCCCCCCTTCCCCCCAGCTGTCGTCTTTTTTTTTCGCCTTCGCCCTGCATCTTTTTGTTCGTCCCTGGTCCCCCCAAGAGATAGGAGAATTTTTTTGGTTTTGTGCTGTGACTTTTCCCACCTTCTCCTTGGAGGTCTTCCCCCTTCTTATCCCATTGTCTTTTTTTTTAAATGGAGTTCGCGGTTCAGCTTACCTTCCTAATGCGGAATCAAACTTCAAAGAACGGGTTCTCCCCTACTTTCTCTTTAGTTTTACTTTCTGGTTTTCTGTTCATTGGTACCATGTACCCCCTCCCAGCTGTACGTTCGTGTAACTTTTCTGGAAGGCGTATATAGAACCCCTTTCCGCCCGGTTCTTTGCAAAAACTCTCTACCCAACCCTGGGTTTTTCAACCTCCCTCTTCTTTCGATCCCCTTACCTCCGGGGCGCGTCCATCGTGGAAGAATTTTGTTGGAGCGTGACTTCACAGTCCCTTATTCCGTCTTTTTTTCTTTTGGCGGCTGATTCTTCTTCTTAGACCATTTTTTCCCCCCCTGGGGTAGTCGTGTGTGGTGGATAGGTGTCTTTAATCCGGTTGTTTTTTCTGCCCTTTCCCCCCCCCTAGTTTCTACTCCCTGAGCATTCCTTGAAGTTTCCAGTCTTTTGTTCTTCCTTAATGGGGCTGTCCCCCAGAGGAGGTTGCAATTTTCAGTCTTTCGGAATGCCCAGGTACTTTTTTCCTCCCTTGTAATTGGTTTTCCCAATGTAACCGTCCTCAGGGCGTCGCTTTGTGCATGGCGGCATTTGAAAATGTGGTTACGGTCTGAGCTTCGCCTTTTTTCATTCTCTTTTTTTTTTCTCATTTCCCTCTGGTCCTCCTCCCGATTTTGGTCCGCGACCTTTTTGGCTCGTTCGTTTTAGTTGCCAGGTAAGTACCGCTTTTTTTGACCGCGACGCCCCCCCCCCAAGTCCCTCCTTTGGGTCACCTAACCCTGGGTCCCTTTTTTGGTATCCCTACGTCTAGTCGCGGGTCCCTGTTCTTCTTCCGTCTTTAAAGGAAGCGCCAGAAGCTCACGTGTCACGTTTTACTTCCCCCCCCCTTGTTGAGTTTTTTTTCGTCTTTTTTTTTGATGCTTCACGTTTCTCTTTTCGCGCTTCCATGAAAAAAGTTAGATAGGGCGTTTCCCCGCGGTTTTCGGTTTGAGGTACCCAACTTCCTCTCCCTTTACCTTTTCCATTTGGTCTTACCCCCGGTCCCTTTTGATCGTTCCATTCTGGACAGGGATAGTTTCTCGCAGTTTGAGCGCCTTTTTTTTTCACCTGCGTTTCCCTTTTTTGCCTTTTGAATTTTTTTTCTCCTTACAGAGGTCAACCCCGGTATTTTGTTTCCTTCTTCAGTCTAGGTTGTTCTAAGAATTTTCCGTTAAGCCGTTCCCCATTGCGTCAATCCTCACCCTTTTTCCCCTTTTATTTTTTTCCAAGCCGTTCCTGCCAAAACCCCGGGGTTCCCTTCTCGTGAAAGTGTGATCCCCTTACCTTTCAAGAAGGATTCCCCTCGAATGTCCCCTTTGTAAAGACCGGGTTCTTTTTTGAGTCCTTTTTTAGCTCTCCTGAGTAAGTTTAAAAAAAAAGACCGGCCCCACCGGCGTAGGGTCCTTCGTACTTTCGTTTTCATGGACGTGGTCTTTTACCCCCTCGCTTGTCCGGGCCCCGGTTGATCCATCTTGAAACAGGAATTTATGTCATTTTTGGAGACAGCGAGGAAGTGGTTTTTCTTTTCGTCTTGTTTCTTTGTGTTTTCTCCCATGCCTGGTTTTCTCCTGTGTGCTAAAGTTCCCCGCGCTTTTTTGCGTTCTTTCCTGTTTTACAGAATGCTTCCTGTTTTCCTTTTAATTGTTTTCCCCTGGGTCTTGCGTTGTAGTCGGCGTCGGCCGTTCGTCTACTTCCCACTCCCGTTTTACCTTCCCGCGTTTTTCCCATCGATTTTTCACTGGCTGCCTGGTTCCTTACCGATAGTCTGGTTACGAATACCGTTGAAACAAAACGGTGGAAATTGGGTGTGGTCTTTCCTCTTTTTTGAACAAAGGTTCTTTTTCTCCCAACTCCTTCGTTCCCCCGTGAGGGCCCGGTTTTTGTCTTCAGAGCGGTTTATTCTTTGGTTTGCAACCCTCAACCCGTCTTCCTTCCCCCTTTTGTCACGGTTTCCCGATTACCACTTAATGACAGGGATGAATTGTGAGTAGTTTGCCCCAGCACTTTGCGACGTCCCTGCCCCCTTGCACTCTTTGGCCCTTTGTTTCGGCCCGTTGATCGTTTCCCCCTCCAACCCCGGATATGTGGGAAGACGATGTTTGCCATTTCGTTCTTTGCCCCGTTGCTTCTTCCCTTTTCCTTTCTTTCCTCCCCTTTTTGTTCTCTCTCTCCTAAGCTCACACGCCTGAACGCGGGGACTACCCTCACACTCTCCCCCCCCCCAACCCGATGTTTACATTTTATGTGGAAACCCCTTTCTCACGACGTTGAGTTTAAGAGACTTCTTAGCTGTCCTTCTTTTTGGTCAGCCACCCTAGTACCCAGTGGGAGGCTATTCATGAGATGCGTAATAGGGTGTTTAAAGTTTATGCAGTTTAAGTGTTCCCCCCCGCGTTAAGACTTCGCGCGGCCTTTTTTTTTTTTCCCCCCCCCAACCTGGCTCCCGTTTTGTCACAAAAGCGCGGTGTCGTGTCCGCCCACACGTTCCTCCCCCCCTCTGACCCCTTTTTTTCGACCGTGTTTTTTGTCTAAGAAGGTTGACACATTGTTGGTTTTCTCATTGTCCCTTTTGTCTCTCGGTTTTTTTTTTCTGACCCCACCGCTTTGCAGACATTTTAAGTAGAATTTAAACTCCGAGGACAGGTTCCCTGTCTTGTTTTTGACGGTCTGATCCTGTTTTCCCTATCTAAGTGCCAAGTTTGAACCACACGGTTTGAAATCAAATCGTGCAATGCGTTAAAGTGGCGGCCTCTTTCTTTCCCTATACTTGTTTTGTTCTTGATTATTAAGTCCCCTTGACCGCAGTAAAAACATTGTCATGCTTGGCCCACCCCCCTTTTTTTCCCTCCTCCCTCTTTTTTGAGGTTTCCCCCCCCTTGATAATCCCCTCGGCCCACCCCGGCTTTGTTCCAAATATGGTAACAAGAGTCTTGATGCTCATGGTTCCCCCTTCACCCAACTTTTTCCCCCCAACATTAGTTCCCCCCCGGAACCACCACGTCCAGCCGGGTTGGTCCTGGATGTGACCGTCGTGCGACTTTTAATGTCGCCTCTTCCTCTGTTTGAAGGGGGAATCACCTGTTCGATGGTTCCAAGCTTCTTCATTTAAGGTTGCCCGAAAAAGTTCGACCTCTCCGCTTACTGGTGAAGGTGTAGAGGCTTCTTTCCCACACCTTTTTTTTACCCCTGTTTTTCTCCGTCTTATGGTTTTTATGGACTCTCCCTTAATTGCCAATTTTCCTGTGAAGGAACGTTTCTCTTCCGTTCTTTTTTTTTCATTAGTCCCACTCCCCCTAACCACCCCTGTTTTCCCCCCTCTCCACGCTCACAAATGCCCGCAAAAAGAATCGCAACTTATAAGTTCTTTGCGATTTCCGTATCTTTCTTTTTTCCTTTTTCCCCCCCCCCCGATCCCACGATAATTCCCCATTCTTTGCCCCCCCCCCGTTGTTCCGTACAGTGTGAAACGAATGGTGCCTCACCTCGGCTTATCATTGTTTTCTTGCCTCTCTTCTGCTTCCCTCGAGGCCCGGTTACCCCGTTCCGTAAGAGATAACCCCCTGTCGTGCCAAGTTTTCTGCTCCTTTCCCCCTTTCCCCTTGCTTGCCATCACCTCCAGTAGGTTCAAACGTTTTTTGCTGTCCTATCTCATCCGTGTTGCTTGTTTTTTTTGATAAAGTATCCGTGTTGCCCCCCCGTAGCTTGAGTTTTTCATTCTGCATCCCGTAAGTCCTTTGGCTGTAAAAAAGTGATGCTCGACCCCCCTCCCCTAACTCTTTTCCATTGTCGTTGCCCCCCCCCACCACGCACCACTCCCTCCTCTTCCGCCGTTTTCTTTTCGGATTCTCGCTCGTCGTCTGGACGAAGATAAAGGGCAAACTTGCTCCCCCCTGACCGATCTTAGTCTTCCCTTTTTTTTCGGGTCCCTGACAGAGTACCTTGCCGGGTGACGAAGTAAAAAGTAGTACTTACTTTCGGAGCGGCCCGCCCCTCCTCCCAGCTTTTCTTGTCGCCCTTTCATCACCCACCACCCTTTTTTTTTTTGACGTTCTTCCCTATTGCCGGGCGAGTATTCGTTTTGTGTTTTCGGCTTCATAAAACTCCCAGTTACTCCCCCCCGTCACCCCCTCTTTCCCCAATCACAGAAAGTTTTCACAGTAAGAGATTCCGATAGCGGCCCAGTCCTTGTCATCCACCGCCTCCCCTTCCCGGTGTCTTTACCCCCCCGATTTTACTCGGGCTGGCCAAATGTCCCCGTCAAATGCTTTTTTTTCTCCCACTCCAATTTCTGTTCCCTTTCCTCACCCCCCCGTCAAGAAGACAAAGTTCCAATTTTTTCGGCTTTTACTTCCCCCCCCCTTTGTCCCTCCCATTGCGCGATCTCTATTCCCCGTGCCTCCGCTTCCGAAGTTAACAAAGTGTGCGTTACTCCACTGCCCCATCCAACCCTCCCCCCTTCTTCCTTACAACATTATGGGTTTCCCCGTTTTGACCTGCCTTTATTTCTCTTCTTGCCCTGTTCCCTTTTTTCGCTGACGTTCCTCTGCCCCCTCTCTACACTTCCAGAGCATCCTAGGGAATCCTTCCCCCTCTTTCCTTTTGTCATTTTCCGCACATCCCACATTTCCCCCCCCCGCTCTTGGCCCGCCTCGTCGTCGCCGGCGGCGCCTCCCAGAATCGCGCTCGCAAGATCTGACGTTTTCTTTTTTTTGTATGTACCGATGTTGGTGTCGCACTTTTTTTTCTCGTCCAACTTTTTTTTTTCTTTCTTCCCCCATTCCCCAGTGCTCCTGATCGCCCAGTAGAGGGCCTTCCTTTTTGGACCGGCAGGCTACGTCGGACTTCGTTTTGCCGGAAGCCGATTGTCTTTCGGCTCCTGTTTGAACCGGAACGCGACGATATCACCAAGAGGCGAATAGGGGCCAGCCGTGTTCGTCGAATAGATTTCTTTGAACAGCGGTTTTTCTTTGACTTTTCCCCCGTTCGATGGCCTTCTTAAGAGGGATTTTTGTCGTGTACCCTTCCGTACGTTCTTCCCAAACGGCTTCAGAGAACACGCGAAGACACTAAAACGCCCCAAGGGGCGGCTCTCTTTAAGGCACCCCCTTCTTTTGACGCCCTTCGAAACCCCAGGTCCCTCCCTCCCGGTCTTCCCCTAACTTCTTTTTGTAGGTCCCCGGCCACGGTTGAGACTCTCCACCTGGGGCACGGCCCGAGCTGTACCGGCGATTGTCTTCTGCGTGCACTTTAACCAATTTCTCAAGCCCTTCTTCTCCCCTGGCGTCCACCTCGTGGCTCGGGCGTGCCTTTCCGACGTGGTACAGCGGTGTTAAGGGTCGGGAAAGGGGAGTGCCTTTTTCGGGTCAGCTTTGGCTTTGTTTGACCCTTTTTTTTTACAGTTGTGTCCTCCCTGTTTTCCCCCCGTCGCTTTACTTACGACCCCTTATGGAACCCGAATTTCAGGAGAGCAGTGGTGAAAGTTCCTTTCACGTTTTATCTTTTTCATCCTTTTGGAGTGCTCTCTGGTCGGTTCTTTAACCCTTCCCTGCTCGGTTCCTTCCCATTGCTGTTTCCCCGCCGCTTGTCTACTCGTGAAAAAAATTAGTGAACGGTAAGGACCCTCCCGATGACGCTTATTCAAGTTCTTGCTCCATGGAACCGCTTTTTCCCCCCCAAGTTACCGTAGAACGAAGCGGTTTTTGTCTTTTTTTCAGGGCGGTTTTCTTTTTTTTTTGTCGTTCAGCGCTTTTTCAGGTTCTTCAGATTTTACCCCAAAATCGATGGAAATACCTAGGATCGTCACTTTTTCTTTTCCTTTCCCCCTTCGTAGGCCTTTGGGTTCCTGTTCCCTTCCTTTTCAGTCTCTTCTCCCCCTGGTGTGTCCTTTTTTGCAGCCCCTTTTTCTTTGCGTAGTTAGGAAGAGGTTGTTAGGTACAGAAAGTTTTTTCCCGTATCCGGCCCACTCATGAGGCGTTTTTCCTCCCGGCTTTTCCCACTTTCATTTTTCCACGTCAATACTTCTTGAGAAGCCACGTGCCCTACCCCCGGACGATTGGGATACTATTCCGTTCGATTGGCAATAGTAGGTCCAGAACCGTGATCGGTTTGTTCTTTTGAGGTCCCTTTTCTGACCCTTTGCTTTTTTTACGGCTTGTCCTGCCCTCACGGCTCTTCAGTTCTTTCCTGGTTATTGTGATAGCCGACGAAAAACCCCACGTGCCCAACATTTTCTTTTTTTACCCAACAGCCCCCCCTCCCCCCCCCCGTTATTTACTGCCATATCGCCCTGTTAGTTATTCCGAGGCGGCGAAGCGGGCATTTCCCCCCCCCGGTGCTTTTGTTCCCCTTCCTTTCGCCCTCGTCTTTTTTTTTTTCAGGTTTTTTCCTTCTCCGTTCTTCTGCTGCTTTCGACTGGCGGGTTTATTCCGTCATCTTCCCCGTGCCCTCCCATTTTTCTTTTACCCTACCGGGACTTCCTTTTCCGTCTTGGTTTTCTTCGTGTTTCCACCGGGATGTGGCAGGTTGGAAATGTTAACGCCCTCTTACGTCGTCAATGCCGTTCCATTCCCCTATCCTCCTTTCTTTTTTTCGCGTGGATTACGCTCCAACCTGTTGGTCATTTTTCACTTTCCCGTGCTGTGGGATAGTTGTTCAGATGTTCTTTTCTCTTTTTAGAGCTTCCCTCCCCTGGACTTCTGATTCGTTGGACTTGGCAGAGATTCGTTTGGTACCTAGATTTCTTCTTAGGGTCCAACTGTGCCGGTCGGTGTATCTCGCTATTTGAATTGGTTCACCGGGTCTATGAGGGGGGTGGTTGGGTTGCGTGCTTCTTTTGATTTATCCTCAGTCAAACCCCCCGTTAAACCCCGGCATTTTCGGGAACGAAGGTGAGGGGTTTAGACAGTCGGCCACGACTTGTTCTGGCTTTTTTGTTACTCTTTTCTCCCCTTTCGGACGAGGTATGTAAGGGCCTGATTTTTCAGTTTAGTAAGTTCCTTCTTGATCGCGGCACTGTTTGACTCCCCCCCTGTTGGTGTTCTTCCTTCTTTTTCCTCCCCCCGAATAGTTCTTTCTCCTCGCTCGAGAGTTGGAGCTACGGCGCAGTCTTCTCAACCTTTTTTTTTTTCTCTGTTCGTGTCCCTATTCCCCCAACAGTGGGCCTTCTCCGCTGTTGCGGTGATTTTACGCCCTCAGGCGACGCTTCCCCGCCCTTCAAGTTTCTAACAAGTTCCTTTTCTCTTTTTCCGCATTGCCTGCTTTTCTTCGGCGTTTGTCGCCTCCCCGGGAAAACCGTAGGAGCTAGACAGGGCCGTTGTAGTTTTTTCCTGTTTTCTCCTCGTTAATCTTTCACTGGTATCCTAGGGCGGAGAAGTCACCCAAGTTTTAATCTGCCACTCGGCAGAGCAGACGTTCGCCGGTTCTGACCCGGTGTACTGGGGCAGGCAGTGACCTTTTCCCCGATCTTGGTCAAGCCCGTTTTCTTTCCCCCCCTCTTTTCGCCCTTTTTTTTCTCATTCCTCACGGGGCGGTATTCGTTTGGCATTTGAGATTGAAGAGGACCTTAAGGTTTTTTTTTTGTTGGTCACTCCACCTGGGGCCCCGTTTTCCAACTCCGTCCCTCCCTCTTGAATTTTTTTTTGCTCGACTGTGCCCCCCCCCATCATAGGTTTGGTAGGTAGTGTGGAGACTCAAAAGGAAGACCAAGCCCTTTCCTTTCTTCCTGTTCTTTCCTTTTAATTCTTTTTGACCCTCGACCCCGGCGTTTTTACCTCCGGCAGGTTCCGTGATAGAGGGCTTGAGATGTAGAGGACGACCCAAGGCCCAGGAAACACGTCCTTATTCTCCCCTTTTACCTTTTCGTTTTTTCCCTGTGAGTGTGTGTTGGTACAACGAGTCCTGGCGCTCGTTTGATACCTCTTTTCGTGGAAACACGGTCCCTGGCTGTCGGGAGCGATGAGTGTTTCTTCCTGGTTCCCCCCCCCCTCCTTCTTCTCTGGTTTTTTTTTTATTGCGTATCCCTCACGGCTTCCCCCCACGACGAGTGTTTGGCTAAGTGTTTTGCGGGCTTTTCCAGGGACTGTCCCCCCCTCCCTGCCAGAAGTTTTTCCCCCCTCACTTTGACCTTTGATTTTTGCCGTGGTCTTTCTCCTTTTGTCTGCAAGGTGGTAGAGGACAGACAAAGACAGGTTCCCTTCTTATGAGTTCTTTTGATTGACGGTCCACCTTTATTTCCCCCCGCGTAGTTCACGCCTCTTCCCAAAGGTTAACGGGCTCCGTCGATTTAACCCCCCCCCCACGGTCTTCGACCAAGAGGGGAGTCTCTGAAACTTCCACCGGTTGTCCAATGTTTCTTCCGCCGTTTTTGGCGGCCCATTGTTTTTTCTTTTGTTTCCCTTCCCCGTCCCAGCCATCGACATAGTTTCGTTCAACGGGTCCCCATCCCTGCAGAGCTTGCGAAAGTTTGACTCGCTCGCGTTTTCCCTTTCTCCCTTCAGCAGTCAAGTTTTTTCTTTTTCTTGGTAACCATACACCCCGATTTTTTTCTTGTTGTTGTGGAGCGTTTTTTTATGTAGGAACATGGTTGCTAGCGTAGGATCTCTGTTCACTTTTTTGTTTTTGAGTTTTTTTTCCGAAGCTTTTTCCTCCCCTTCAACGAGTTTCAATACAATAATCCACCCCCCCCTTGGTGATGTGGCCCACGATCACGCTTTTTTCATCTCTTTCGTCGATCATTTTTTAGCAAACTCTTCCGAGCAAAGGAGCCCTTGACTGAAGACGTTAAACACGGAACCCCGGGGATTTGCTTTTCCGGTTAATCATGTCCCTCTCGTTGCGGCTCCCCACCCCTGGGTTTTTTCCCCCCCGGTGTCCCCATACGGCGGTCGGCCGACCAAAGTTTAATGAATTTTCCCCCCCCTTTCGAACCTCTTCTTTTTCCCCCCCCCACAGAAGGGTCCCTTCTTCCCCGGTCCGGACTATTTTTCTCGTTTGCCGAAGAAGACACACGTGAACGTTTTAACTACCTGTACGTGTCGTGGTTAAGTGTCTTGCTCGTCTTTTTTTTTCCTCCTCCCGAACCGGCATCCCCCTGACCAATGGTCGGGAGTTTCGGGTCTTCCGAAGTGCCCACGCGGCCGGCCCTTAACTGGACACCAAATATTGGCCCCGCCTTTTCCGTTCCCCCGTCCCTACGACCTTCCTTTGCTAGCCCTTCCCGCCACCCCTTGGACATGCAGCCGTTTCCCCCCATCCCCCCCTATGTACAACAAAGCTCGTCTGCTATGTAAAAAGACTATGTCGAAGTACGACGTCCAAGACGTTTTTGGAGTTTTTGTGGATCTTTTTCCCCCTGAGGCGCCCTAGTTCGCGATGTCACCCTTTCGGAGGGATCCCTTTTAGTGGCCTTTTTTGTCAGATGTCTTTATTCTTTTGCCCCCTGCCCTTCCCTCCCCTCTGAGAAGTGTTTGTTCTGGCGGTCCCTTCTTCTCACACCCGACCTTTTGACCGTAGCATGATGGAAGGTAGGCGTTCCTGTAAACTTTCGTGGTCCCCCGGTTCTGTCCTTCTTTCGTACGTACCTTTTTTTTGACCCCAACCCTCCCCGGTTTTTTTACGAGTACGGCCAAATGGCCCAAAGACCTGACTCGTTTCTGCTGCGCAGGTGGGAGCCCTTTTCTCATTTCTTGATCGTCCAGATCCGGCCCCCCCGATTAACGTTAAGCCCTGTCTGCTATCCCCCCCCTCGTTAACTTTTTTTTTAGGTTGCGCCCCTGTGGTTCATAGGGTAAGCCGCCTTTCTTGTTTTTTCTTCCCCCTCTCCTCCCCCTGAGAATTGGCCTTGAGCCAACCTGTTTTGATCACCACTGCTCTTTCAAGTTTAGAAGGGCCTCTTTATTGAACAACCGGCAGCCTTTACTCTCCTCAGGTTTCTGACTTTGATCCCGGCCCAGTTACTTGTGTTATTTAGGTTAAGAGTCGAGGTTGCCAATGATTATACCAACCCTGCCTAAAGAAGTACAAACGTCGTCTCCCACCCCCCTCACGAGCCGCCTTCGCTTTGGCCACCTAGAAGGATCGGCCGTTTTTCTCCGGATCCCTCCCGCTTCTTTTTTTTTTTTTCTTGATATTTGCTCCACGGACGCCCACCCAAACATGGCAAGGCGATTTGACGCGCGGCCAGGACTACTGTCCTTGTAACCACTTTCTGAGTCACGCGAAAAGCACGCCTGAGGTAGTGGCCGCCCAGTCACCCAATTCTTCCCCTTTTGCACGTTTCCGATTTGTGGCGTGAAAACAAAGTTTTCCCCGACACGCCCCTCCATACCCACCCCCTCCCTTCATATTTCTTTTTTTTTTTTTTCCGTTTCACTGGTTTCTCCCCAATCCTTGACCATCGAGGCCCGTGATCTCGATGTTCCCTGGAAAGCAGGTCAAACGGGGCCTTGTGCTGCAACCGCTCTAGTCCCCCCCTTTTTTTTTTTTTCCCACCCTGACGGCCCTGGTCTGTTTTTGTTGCAATTTTACCCCCCCGTTTGTCTCGTCCTCCCGGCCCCCCCCTCTTTCTTTTCTTTGCATTCGGCTTCCGTTTTAGACCGCCCTGACGGGGGTTTACTTCCATGTACACTTTTTTTTTTACATCCCTCTCACCCCCCCCGTCACTTTTTGAGAAACCCTGATTCCTTCCGTTTCGTGACCATGATGGACGCTCTCCCCTGCTTTTTCATGAGTCTCCCTGGACCCCGTCTTTTCCCCTGCGCTTTTCCCCTGTCTCTTTTTTTTGCGCGCTAACGTGCGCCACCTTTTTCCCGCGTCTTTTCAAGAATTCCAGGATTGCCCGCCCCATCGATGTTGCTTCTTCTCCTTCCTTGGGTTTTTTTCGCCGTGGCGGCCCTGACATCAAGTGTGGCTGCTTGATCGACGGTCAGACTCTTTTACTTTTCTTGTTTTTACTTCTTTTTGATCCCCCCCTTTTTCTCGACGTCTTGTTATGCACCCCCCCATACCAAGGAGACGATAGACTTCTCGCAACCCTTCGTCCTGTTTTTTTTTGCCCCCCTTTTTGAGCATCGTCCCCTCCCGGTATCCGTTGTTTCTTCCCTACGTCTGTTAAAGGTCGAGAAAAACCCTCCTTGACAGTCACAAGCGCATTGTTGTCTTCATTTTTGTCTAGACCAGCTTTTCTTCGGCGTCTTGCCGTCTTACGGCCCGAAGGGAATGCACTTTTCCTCCCCCCCGGTTTGTCCCACGTTTTCCCGGCCCTACTGCCACAACGCCCTTTGTGCATACAGGAACCCCTTTGTTGGGGAAGACACCGTCAGACCCCTCCACGGCCCGACCCCTTTCTTCCCGAGGACTCCCCCTCACAGTGACTTGTAATCGCCCCGGGTGAAGAGCGTAAATGTTTACTTTTTTTCCTAACGATCAGCCTGAGAAGCTCCCTTAGTGACCTTTTCTTTCGGGGCCTTGATTTTCGACGGGACGTTAGTTCTGGGGGTTTGTGGGTTCATTTTCAACCCCGGCGGCCCGTTTTTTGGTTTGGTTCTTTCTTGCCCTTCAACGTTTGTTCTCCTTTGTTCACCTTTCCTGAAAAGGAGGTGGGGACTGAAAGTTAGACAAGGGTCGAAGAACCTGGAGCCCAGGTTACTTTAAACTCCCCCCCCCCTGCCGACCATATCTCTTTTTTTACGTTGAGGGATCATATTTTCCTTGTCTTTGTCAGTTAAAGGGTACCGCTCAGTAAAATATTCTTAGTGCAGGACGCTTGTTCCTATGTAACCCTCTTCACACCTTCCGTTCCAAAAGCAAAATTCTGAAGAGTTGGGTTGCCCAGGTGCGAGTTCGGCTTCTTGGTAACCAAAACGCTTCCACGTCCGTCGTGTCCCAAGAAAGACCAGCGAGATGTTCTGTTTTTTTTAGAAAGAGCGTCTCTGGCTCCTTTTTTCAATCGTACCCCTCAAGTAGTGTCTTCAAGTTGGCTTTACCTATCTTTTCCCTTGTCTCCTTGGCCTTTTTTCGGTAGAAGGGATACCAAGGTGTGTTCTCCCGAGGGAAGCCCGAGTGGTTTCGTTTTTTTGGCCGTTGTTATTTCCTTCGCTTTGGATTTTATCTAATTCTTCCTGTTCTTTCAGCTCTCGGCCTGGTCACTTCACGACGCCACGTTGGAGAACGCTGCAGTAAAAATGGCTTGGATCCCTTGTTCTTTTTCTCCCTCCTCTCGTCGTGCGCCCCAAGATTTTTAGGCTTTCACTTTTTTTCTTTTCGTCACTTTACCTACCTGTTGGTGCCCTCTGGCAGTTCTTCGAATGGGGGCTGGTCCTTCCCTATACAAGCAGTGAGACAACCACTGCCAACAACTATCGTGTACCCAAACCTATCTGTATCCGGATCGCCCCCCCCTGTTCATTTTTTTCTCCTCCTCTCATAAGATACGTGCTTGTTAAGTAGGTTTTGTGAATTCATTCGATTCCCTCTTTTTGAATTGATTCACTTCTCTCTTGCTGTACTTGAGGGCGCTTTTTGGTTAGCCTTAAGTTCAAAAAGATCTCCTTGATATAGGATCCCCCCCCTTCGGACGCATTATGGTTCTCGACTTTCTTGTCGTGATAGTTTTCCAGTGGTACATTTCCGACCCCGCTGTACTTCGTCAAAGGCCTTGTGCAGCTACTCTATCTCCCTGCCTGCTGGCGGCACGTGTTCTCAATGCCTCGTCCCGTTTCCTCTTTGTCCGTTTGCGCTTCCATCTGGGCCTCTTTTGAAGAGTTTGCCGTAAGTTTGATCCGATATGGGTCCTTCCCCTTCATTTCTCCCTTTTCGTGCGTTTTTTCTTTCTCTGCTCGAACAAAAGAGAATCTGGCAAAGTAGGGGCAGGTTGGATGTGTGGTAGTTCCGGAGGGTTTGTATGACCCACTTCCTTTACCATGACATCTTTCCCAGGGTTTCTCACGCCCCTTTGTTAGGGCACCGCGTGTTGAGTTTCTGTCCTGTGTCTACGGTTAGACTTTTTTCCCCCTTCTTCCTCGTTCGTCGACTTAGAGATTTTGGCATGGGTTTTTTCTCATGTGGGTGCCTGGGCCTCGGCTCGACCGCGGCTGGCGACTCCGGCTTCGCTCCGTCTGAGTTTTTCCACTCTACCTGGCGGTCCCTTAGTATGTTGCTGAGTTCTGTTTTTTCATCCTTAGAGCTCGTCCGCCCTCTGAACGCTTTTTTTAACCCCCATTTTCTGTGATAACGGGTCAGCCCTCCCTCCCTCGTATCTTCCAGGTCCGTTTCGCGGATTTTGCAAGCAGTGTATGTGGGAGCCCAACGTGGCTCCGTGTTTGAGGCCATTGAGGTCTTCTTACCCCTTGGTCCGAGGTCGGTAGAAAAGTAGACCACGATCTTCCGTTCCTCCGTTTCCCCTTCGCGTCACCTTTCCCTCACGGTCGGACCAACCTGGGTGCTATTAAGAAGGCGTTCGGTGCAGATGGCAGCCTATTCTCCCTTTTTTTTTTTGCTCTGGGATTGCCCCCTCTGAGGACCATGACTCGGGGGTTATTGGTGCACTTTTTGTCAGGAAGTCGTTTGGTCTGGTGTTCACCGTCGGTTTGTAATCCCCCAGACACTTTTGTCCTTTTTCACCCGCAGTGAATTGCGACATCATTCAACTGGGTTTGGTTTTTTGAGAAGCCGGCCCAGATACACCAGGAATTTATTTCGAGTTTTTCTTTTGCGTGACCTTTCCATCACTTTGACTTCTGACCCCCCCCCCCCCCCGAAAAGTAGTGTCCCCTCCTTTTCAGGTTCTTTTCTTCGGCTAGGCTCTTTGGTCCCCTCTCCACAGCCGGCCACCCCCCCCGTTTGTTTTTTTTTCTTTTAGAAGTATTTCACCCCTTGTGGTGACCACCTTGGTCGTGGTAACGAAATTTGACCTTTTTTCTCGGCTGGCGATTTCTGTTATCCCCACGTTTTTTCCTTCTTGTTTTGATTGAAGAGTTTGAATGGAGTATAGGTCGCGTTGGTTTGGTGAGGCGCCCACCAACATTAACCACAGCCCGTTTTTTTTGAAGTTTTCCCTTTTGCCGCTAGGGAGCCTTTGGAGTTTTCCCCAGACCCCCCCTTACGATCAGGAAGGGTCCCTAAAGTTGTTTATTTTGCTTTTAGTCGGACCCTTTCCTAGACCCTCAAAAGCCTTTAAAATGTCCTTAGAGTACCTTCGACGTTTGGGCTTTGCATCCTCCTTCCTTCTTCGTTTGTCCCTGGACGATACCGTGTAGCCCCCAACAGATGTCTTCTTGGGGACTTCGTCTTTTCACCCCCTGTTCTTTTTTTCTCCCCCCCCCTCGGTCGTTAACGGTGACGGACTGTGGGTGGTCGGGACGTTCTTAGGGGATCGGTTTTTAACACTCTGAATATGTCCATTTTTCAAGTTAATTTTATCCTTCCTAGGGTGTTTTTTCCCTTTTCTCTGTTTTGCGAGTTTTTTTGATCCTCTCATTCGCTCCTCCTAACCCTTTTCATGCCCCGGAGTTTGCTGTTCTCGGTTAAATACACCCACCAGATCTGTTTTTTTTTCAAGGGGTGTTTGAAGGTAGGCCCTCGTCCTGTGAGTATTAGTATATCTTTCATAATCAAGTGTTGTTTTGAAGACATATCCTGCGTACGTAAAACTTGCCACGAGTGGACTCACCTAACCACGATTTTTTTTTGTTGACCAACAACCTCTCCTTCCCTCCCCGTTATGCCCGATGCCCCCTTTCTCGAGGTCGTAGTCCTTATCCGCCACTAATGGTTTTTTTGTCATTCCCTCTGCATCCTCCTTTCCTCTTCCCCCCGTTGGTCACCCCCTATCAGATGAGTTGTCCCCCGTTTTGAAAGCGGGACTTGCGTTCGTGTCCCGACCCCCCACCGGATACAACCTGTGCCCTCCCCTTTCTGGATTTGCCCCCTTTTTTTCCCCTTCCATCTCCATCCCCTCTTTCCTTACATTGGGATACGTCAACCTTCGTACGTTGCACGGTTCCTGACGAAGTCGGGCCTTCCCCCTCGGGCGCCCCTTTGTCCCCCCCCTCTTAATTTTTTCAAAACGAACCTTTCAGTGACAGTTTCCGTTGTAGTGGACTTTCCCCTCTCTTGCCCCTTACCCGTCTCTGACCCACCCCGACCCAGTTTGTCCCTTTTCTTTGCCCTGGCCTTTCTTGGGCTTTCTTCCTTTTTCCCCGACCTCCTTCCCCCGGGCCCGGCCTTTTCCGAAACGGCCCCCCAAACAAAGTTCACGGGCCTTTGGGTACCCAGAATACTTCCTTCTGTTCCACTGATCCAACTCCTTCTTTCCCTTCCAGTGTCAGGTTCAGTGTTCCACTCACAACTTTTACACCGTGTTCCTTTTTACCCCCTGCCCCCGTCATGGGCACCCCAATAAACTTTCCCTTTTTCCGGGTTTGGCCTACTGTTGTTGAGAGGTTTCCCCTTTTTTCCTCGTGATGACTCTTTCTTGAACTGCGACGTGCCGGGAAAAGTTTTTTTTCTTTCTTTTTTTTCCCGATGCCTATTCAGGTCCCCGTTCACAAAACCTCCTCCCCGAGAGGAGGTGTTTTGACATTTTTCCTCCACCACGTGGTTAAAGACCGATGGATTTTCCCCCCTCCCCCCCCCTCCTCCCTGTTCCCGGCTCCCATTTTTGCCCTGACCCACCCCGGGTTGAGTCCCATACCCCCCGTCTCACCCAAACCCCTTCCCTCAGTTCCTTTTTTTTTTTCTGTTCCCCTTCCCAAAACTTTCCCGCAACAAAAGCCTCTCAATCGACTCCCTCCCCCCTATATCGTACTTCCTGTGCTCGTTCCCCCCCGATTCCCCTCCCGTTGTAGAGCCCCCAGTTTTTCAGGCAGGCGAACTTTCCGTCCCTATCGCCTCTTGCCCTGTTTTTTTTTTTCCACCTTCCCCCCAGTGCTCTTTCTGCTTGATTTTTCCCCTCGAGGAACCTTAGAAGGATCCGGTTCCCCCAACTTCTTTCCCCTTTTCTGCCTTTCCTCGTTTCCCCCCTGGCCTGACGGGGGACCTCCCCCTCCCATCTCTTTTTTTCCCTCAGCTTTTATCAGCACTTTTCTGCTTTTTTCGTCGCTTCGTTAGGCAGAGGCTGGCTGTGATGCTCCAAACCCTGCCTTCATTAACCTGTTTTTCCGAAACTCGCCGGAGTCTTCCCCGGCGTCGGGCCAGGGTTCTTTTCTCAATTCCGCTGCGCCCCAGAGGGAGGCTCCCATTGGAACGAAAACCAAAAATGAACGATTCGCTTTCCTGCCACTTCTTGACTGACTACTTTTCCCTCGGCCCGTGTCTCCTTTTCGGTCGCTGGGGTTGGTGACCCCGCATGTTTTTCATGCATTTTCCAGTGATTTTTTCTTTCCCGATTCTTTCCCTTTTCGTCTTACTTTTGGTTTTGTGTTTTTCTCATCAACCTCACGTCCAAAAGAAACCCTTCAATCCACCTCACCCCTATAGCGGATCCTTCCGGTTTCCCCCGGGTGAGGGTGGATCCCCCCCTCAGTCTTGCATAGCCCAACCCTTTCTCTACCCCGGTTCCCCTTCTCGAACCCTTCGCCCCCCCGGTTGTTTTCGCTTCTACCGAATCGCGAACACCACGGCTGCGTGCATGATTTTTCTGCGGCTTTTTCCATTACGTGCTCGGCCCGTCCCTGTTTAACCCGAACATTTTTTTGTACTAATTTCCACTGCCTTCGCTTTTTTCCAGAGTCATGCGCCGTTTCTTGCCCCTCCCATGCTTTCTATTTGGAGTGACGTTCCCCTGCGTCAAGGCATTTCCTTCTTTTTTCCTTTTTTTAAAGTAGACTCATTGCTCCGGCCTCTCACGGAATGCCCCCCCCCGCATCGTCCACGGGTAGGCATATCGGATTACGGCGTTTTTACACTAACCCCGGGCTGCTATCAGGCTCAACAGGCTTTCCCCTGTGGCGGTTTGTTACCACGAGATGTTTTTTTTTTGAGAACGTTTTTTTTTCCGCTTGTAAACCATCCCCCTGGACGACCCCTTCCCTCTTTTTAGATTCAAGTTCGAACCGGTTTTTCCTCTCCGCTGACTCCGATAGTGTGTACCCCTCCCCCCTTTCGGGAGTCATTTTTTCCACAGACGATAATTGCGGTCCAGGTGGGTTATTTTCCTGTTCTTCGCACGTTTCTGTCCCTTTTTTTTTTTTTTTTTAGTTGGAATTCCCGGATAAAGGTCTTTGAGCTTTCCCCGGAGCCCTTCGCCGTTTTTCCAACGGGCTTCCCTGAGAAAAAGTCTTCAACAGCAACCGAATGCCCCCAACTCCTCGGTTTCTCGACTTTTACGGACAAAAGGACCCGTCAAGTTGCTTGAACGCCTCTTTGTTTTCAGTTTCCCTGGTCCCCACTTTAAGTCTTCCCCCCCCCCCCTGTCTGAACTAGCCGCTGTATGTGGAGACGACTAACCGAAGGCGTTGACCTTTATTCTTGTTCGTGATCGACCCCGGCTTTGGCTTCCTGCCCTTTTTCCCCATTTGAGACAGACCTCCTGGCCCTTTTTTTTCAGATTTCTTGGGAGCTTTCCCCTTTAAACCACGTAGTGTCCCACTTTTTTCGTCGAAAAGCTGGTTTCCTCAGCAAGTATCCCTCCCTCGGTTGAGTCGTTTTAGGTGACCAACGGACTTTCTTTCCCCCTCCCCATTTTTTGTGCCTCTCTTTTTTGGCGTGACGAATTGCTTTCTGTTCCCTTGTATATGTTGCTCCCCCCCTCCTTGTCTTCTAAGGTTGACCCCCCTTTCTTGTGGACACCCCTTTTTTCCGCAATACGAAGCCCGCGGGACGGGCCTGTTACTGGTTCCCCCTTCCCCCCTCTCACCTGCAAGTTCGACGCGGTTCTTTTTTAGCCCCTCAGAGTCTTCCCCTTGGTCGTCGCCCCCCCAAAACATCGTACTTACCTTTCTTTCCTGAAGTTTGATAGTCCCCCCGTGTGTTGCGGTTCCCCCCTGACCCCTTTCTTATGTCAGCACCGTTGATGAAACTCACTGAATGTCCTGTTAGTGAGAAGACCTGGCTGACTTCTTGGCGTCTTGCCTTTGACGTGAGGTGTCTTTTTCACGTCGGTTTTCCTTTTTCATTTCTCCCTCAATTCTTTACTGTATCATCGAACGACCGGTCAAGAGGCTCCTTTTTTGATTTGACGACCTGCCCTCCCCTTGCCGCTGTTTTTCATCATTCGTCCCCCTCTCCTTTCTACCTTTCTTTTTCCCCCTTCTTCCGGCGCCCCACGTTTCGGGTACTTCGCGGTAGCGCACGACGAAGTGGTTGGGAACGCCGTTCGACTGTCGTCCTGGGGGTCCTACCTGCAGGGTCGATCCCCACACGTTTTTTCCCAAAAAGCGTTTACCAACCCCAAGCAAACCTTGAAAGGCGCTAGAGCTCTGCCCTTCTTTTTCGTCCGGCCGTCGCCTCGAGCCGGCGGTTTTCCTCGGTTGCGGCTGTGGTCCTTCTTTTCGGGACCCAGCTGATTTTTCCTTGTCGTTCATAAGTTTTATATGAGAGGCAATGGGAGGCAGAGGTTTTTTGGCCTCTTCAAGTCTATCATTTCACCTGAATCCAATCGGTTCTTTTTCACTACTTAATCCTCCTGTACCAGGTTATCCCGATGTGGCCTTTTGGTAATGTTACGGTTTCCGTGTCGTAGTTAAAGGCCCGGTGACTGATATCTCTACATATCTCTTTTTTCCGCGCAACCTTTTTTTCCCCTTAAAGAACCTAGGTTCAGTCATTGAGGTACCTAGCGTCTCCCTGGTTTCCCCATTTTCGAGGATTTTTTTACCACCGACCTTACCCCTACTCTTTTCTTTTTTCCCTCGATTCTTTTACGGTAGGTGATTACCCATTGCGGGAATTGACTTTCGCTCCTGAAAATGGAAACTTTTTCGCGTGTATGTTTTCTTTCTGGTTTCTTGGTAGTACGTTTGCGCTGCGGAATAACCAAATCTTAAGAGGCCAGCTTGCATTACTGGTCCTACCAAAACGTTTTTGGTGTATTCTGAGTTTTTTCTTCCATTTAACTCAGCT